>JACCDU010258102.1_pt1 | contig 10956 bp, 7 predicted proteins | sample 7446081 | NCBI WGS metagenome assembly JACCDU01 (sample SAMN15323447, study PRJNA562643) | freshwater metagenome | isolation source: river surface water | place: USA:Blue River Watershed | collected 2017-08-17
CATGAACGAAGGCCCCGGCCACGTGCCGATGCACATGATCAAGGAGAACATGGACAAGCAGCTGGAGTGGTGCCACGAAGCGCCTTTCTACACGCTCGGACCCCTCACGACCGACATCGCCCCGGGCTACGACCACATCACGTCCGCCATCGGCGCCGCGATGATCGGCTGGTATGGCACCGCGATGCTCTGCTACGTCACGCCCAAGGAGCACCTCGGCCTGCCGAACAAGAACGACGTCCGTGAGGGCGTGATCGCCTACAAGATCGCCGCCCACGCCGCCGACCTCGCCAAGGGCCATCCCGCGGCGCAGATCCGCGACAACGCGCTCTCCAAGGCCCGTTTCGAGTTCCGCTGGCCCGACCAGTTCGCCCTGGCCCTCGATCCCGAGCGCGCCCAGGAATACCACGACGAGACGCTGCCGCAGGAATCCGCCAAGACCGCGCATTTCTGCTCCATGTGCGGACCGAACTTCTGCTCGATGCGCATCTCCGATGACATCCGGAAGTTCGCCGACGCCCAGGGCGTCACCGAGGCCGAAGCCCTCGCCAAGGGCATGGAAGAGAAGTCCAAGGAATTCCGCGAAAAAGGCGGCGAGATTTATCAGTAACGGGTTTTAGCGGCTAGCGGTAAGCGGTTGGCGGTTAGGGTAGAACCCAAACCCAGCCTTCTAGCCGTGATGCTGTCACCTGGCCTTATGTTCGAACCCGCCTCGGCTGTCTCTTTACCAACCGCTAACCGCCAACCGCAGTGTCTTTGAAGAAACAATCCGCCACCGCCTGGTATGACTCTCCGTTGTACTACGACATGGTGTATGCGGATTACACGAAGAAGGAGACGCGGTTCATCGAGGGTATCATGGAGCGGCACGGGCCGAGGCTCGTCGGCCCGATGCGTGTCCTCGAGCCGGCCTGCGGCTCGGGACGGCTGCTGGAGTCGCTGGCGGCGCGCGGGCATGTCGTCCACGGCTTCGACCTGAACAAGCATCAGCTCGCCTTCGCGAAGAACCGCCTCAAGGCCAAAGGTCTGAAGGGCAGGGTGTGGCGCGATCGCCTGCAGGTCTTCACGTTACCGAAGGGCGCCCGCTATGACGTCGTCCATTGCTTCGTCAGCACCTTCAAATACGTCGATACAGAAGCCGGGGCGGTCAGCGCCTTGCGGCGGATGGCCGGGGCCTTGCGCCCGGGCGGCCTGCTGCTGCTCGGACTACACCTGACCGATTACAAGAACAGTCCGCCCGACCATGAGCGATGGATCGGGCGCAAGCCAGGTATTCGCGTGGTCAGCGACACCTGGTCGGCCCCGGCCGACCGTAAGTCCCGAACCGAAGCCATGCGTACGCGCATGCGCATCACTGAGAAGGGTAAGACCCGGATCGAGGAGACCCTCTGGGATTTCCGAACGTATTCTCCGGCCGAGCTGAAAGCCCTGCTGGCCAAGGTGCCGTCGTTGAAGTTGGTCGTCTGCCACGATTTCCATTACGACCTCACCTCGATCCGTAGGATCGACCTAGGACATTCGGATATTTTGCTGGTGCTGAGGAAGTCCTGAGGGCGGCTTCGCGCGTCGGACTCGTCTTCAGATCCGCTTCATCACCGACTTCGCGATGCCCTGGATCGTCAGGGAGCTCGTCGGGATGAGGTCAGGGTAATTCTTGTTCTCGGCCTTGAGATAGACCTTGGAGCCCTGCTTGATCAGGCGCTTGAGGGTCGTCTCGCCGTCGATGAGCGCGGCGACGATGTCCCCATGCTTGGGCGTGCCGGGTTCGACGATGACCGTGTCGCCGTCGTTGATGTCGGCGTCGATCATCGAGTCGCCGCGGACGCGGAGGGCGAAGGACTCGGGGGCGCGACGGCGGGCGCTGGGCGAGAGGGGAACCTGCATCGAATCCAGGACGCCGGAAGATTCGGTGTAGTCGGGGAAGCCGGCGGCGATGGAGCCGGCGAACTTCACGTTTTCGAAGGGAATGGCGTCATCGCCGGGTCCTTCGTAGCGGATGACGGTCTCCGAGGTGTCGCCGAGGACTTCCGGGACGATCTTGTAGGCGCGGGCGGCGCCGGGGATGCGCTGGAGGACGCCCTTGCGCTCGAGGGCTTGGAGGTGACCGTAGACGCCGTTGGTGGAGGCGAAGCGGAACTTGGCCTGGATGTCCCGGATGCTGGGCCAGTAGGAGTGCTCCGAGACATGGGCCTTCATGTAATCGAGGATGGCCCGCTGCTTCTTGGTCAGTGCTTCCATAGTGAACGCATGTTCGATGAAAACTTGTTCACTGTCAAGCCGACAGGCCAAAAGGCCATATAATCCTTAAAATCCGCCGAACTTGGCCTCGAATTCGGCCACCGTCCGCTCCATCCCGGGGTAGCAACGGCCGGCGATGGCCAGGGCCTGCTCGCGTATGGCCTTGGGCATCCCCCAGAGGGCTTGGCTGACGGAGCCGGTGATGGCCGCCAGGGTGTCGGCGTCGCCTCGGATGGAGGCGGCGAAGCGGACGGCGGACTCGTAGTCGGCCGTCCCGACGGCGATGGCCAGGCATGCGGGCACGCAGCCTTGGCAGGTCTCGTCGTAGGAGTGGTTCTTCCGGATCTCCGCGAGCTCGGGCAAGGGACCGTAGAAGTTCTCGGCCACGGCCCGGACGGAGGCCGGGTTACGGAACTTGCGTGCGGTCCACACCGCCGCCGCCACCGCCTGGGCGCCCTTGATGCCTTCGGGGTGGGCGTGCGAGGGGCGGGCGCTGAGCGTGGCGTGTTCGAGCACGGTCTCGAGGTCGTCGAAAGCCCACGCCACGGGAGAGACGCGCATGGCGGAGCCGTTGCCGAAGGAATTCCGTTCGCCGGGCGCGCCGTCGTAGACCCAGCCGAGGAAGCCGCCGCCGAAGGCCGCCGACAACGGCGCGAGCTGGCCGTTCTTTTCGTAGTAACCGACCATGCCGACGATCCGGGGCTTATAGTCGCGTTCGCCACGGAGGATCGCTTCCGCCACCGCCCAGGTGAGCAGCGAGTCGTCGGTCGGGCATGACTTCTCGGCGAAGAGGGGAAATCTCGCGTCTTCGTTCCGGCTGAATTCGTGGACCGACCCGATGATGTCGCCGGCGATGGCTCCGAGCATCCCGTGAATCTGCGTCCAGGCCGGCCGGCTTCCAATCCAAACCCTGCGGAGCCTGTCATAGGCCGGCCCGCTCTTTCATGCGGGACATCCGTCATAACGGAAGATGACGGGAATATCGGGTAAGAACTTCGCCGAGGGTTGCGACATAAGCCCGGTTCGCTTGTCTCATTCTCACCCCCATGCCCCTCCGTCTGAGCTTGTTCTGGTGCCTCGCCGCGCTGGGCGTCGCGTGCGCCTCGGCCCAGTCCCTCGCGCCGGTCCCTTCGCCCGCCGCCCGCCCGCCCGTCGCGCCCGAGTTCTGGCTGCGGACCTGGGTCAAGGTCGACGACTCGTTCTTCACCAAGCACGAGCGCAATCTGTTCGAGGAATCGGTCGGCGTGCACTTCCGCGATCTCGAGGGAGCGCACGAGCTCTTCGTCAACGGAGTGAAGGTCGGCGCCGGCGGTTCGTTCGCGCCGAATTACCAAGGCGCCCGGAAGGAAGTCTTCCGTCATAAGGTGCCCGTGGGCACGCTGAAGAAGGGCGAATGGAACGAGATCGTCTTCCGCGTCCGGCAGCCGGAAGGGAAGGGCGGCTTCCTCGGCGAAGCGCCGTTCATCATGAACTACTTCATGGAGTGCGTGCTCGAAGGGCCGTGGGAGTATTCCGCGACGCCGCTCGTGCCCGGTGCTTCGCTCAAGGTCCAGCCGACGTCTTCGTCGTTCGCCAAGTTCCGCGAATCCAACCGTGTCCTCGGCCGCGCGGAACAGTTCCACGGCCCCACGCTGTCCCCGGCCGACGCCTATGCCAAGATGCGCGCGACGCCCGATCTCGCGGTGGATCTCCTGCTTTCGGAGCCGCAGATCGCCCAGCCGACGCATTTCAGCTTCGACACCCGCGGCCGTCTCTGGGTCACCCAGTATCGCCAATACCCTTACCCCGCGGGCGTGAACATGATCAGCCGCGACAAGTATTACCGTTCGCACTACGACCGCGTGCCGCCGCCTCCGCCCCATCACGACAAGGGCGCCGACATCGTCTCGATCCATGAGTCGACCAAGCGTGACGGCGTCTACGACAAGCACACGGTCTTCCAGGACGGCCTCAACATGGCCAACTCCGCCGTGCGCGCCCACGGCGGCGTCTGGGTGATGAACCCGCCATACCTGCTGTTCTACCCGGACGCCGATGGCGACGACGTCCCGGACGGCCCGCCCGTGGTGCATCTGTCCGGCTTCGGTCTCGAGGACACCCACTCCGTCGGCAACGGACTCATCCTCGGGCCGGACGGCTGGCTCTATGGCGTCCACGGCAGCACCTCGTCCTCCCGCGTCGTGCGCCCGGGCTTCGATTCTGCGGACGCCGCCCCGGTCCATTTCGAAGGCTGCATGGTCTGGCGCTACCATCCGAAGACCCGGGAATACGACATCTTCAGCGAAGGCTCGGGCAATCCCTTCGGCCTCGAGTTCGATGGCGACGGCCGGATGTATTCGGGCCACAACGGCGGCACCACCCGCGGCTGGCACTACGTCCAAGGCGGCATCTACCTCAAGCAGGGCGTCGATCCCGGCAAGTTCGGCCCGCCGCGGACCCCTTACTCCTTCGGCCAGCTGCCGATCCTCGGGACGCTGACGAAGGTGCCGCGTTTCGCCCACTTCGGCACCTTCATCGAAGGCACGGCGCTGGCCCCGAAGTATCAGGGCCATCTGTTCTCGCTCGATCCGCTGCACAACACCGTGACGGACTCCGAACGCATCCCGAAAGGCGCGACCTACGTGACGACCGACAAGGGCATCGCGATGTGGTCCGAGGACGTCGGCTTCCGGCCGCTCTACAGCGCCAATGCTCCCGACGGCTCGCTCTTCGTGAGCGACATGTACGAATACTACATCGCGCACGGCCAGCATTACCAGAACCAGATCGATCCGACGACGGGCCGCCTGTATCGCCTCCGCGATCAGGACGCCAAGCTGGAGACCGATACGAACCTGGAAGGCAAGACGACCGACCAGCTCGTGGCCTTGCTCGGGCACCCCAATAAGTTCCACCGCACGGCCTCGCTGCAGCTGCTGGCCGAGCGCCGTGATCCGGCGGCGGTCTCCCGATTGGATGCGCTGCTGACCGCGGACAAGGGCCGCGGGGCCCTCGGCGCGCTCTGGGCCCTCTATCAGGTCGACGCCCTCACGGACGCGAAGGCCGTCGCCGCGCTGACGCATGCCTATGCGCCGGTCCGCTTCTGGGCCATGCGTTTCCTCGGCGACAAGTATGGCGTCAACCGCGGCCTTGGCGTCCCCGGATTAGGGTCCAAAGGGGCATGTGACCTGCCCGCCGATGTCTTCGCCGCCGTCCTCGCCCGGGCCCGCGTCGAAGCCGACGCCGAAGTCCGTTCGCAGATGGCGTCCTCCGCCCGCCGTCTGCCGACCGCGCAGATGCTCCCTCTGGTCAAGGCCCTCGCTTCCCGGGATGAGGACGCCGATGACGGCTATATTCCGTTGCTGCTCTGGTTCGCGCTGGAATCCCACGTGTCGCTCGACCGCGAGGCCGTCGTGGGCTTCGTCAAGGATGCGGCGGTCTGGGATCGCCCGCTGATCCAGCAGCATCTGCTGCCCCGCCTGATGCGTCGGTTCGCCGCGGAAGGCCGCCGGGCCGATCTGCTCGTCTGCGCCCGGCTCCTGCGTCTCGCGCCGACCCCCGCGCACAGCGCCCACCTGATGAAAGGCTTCGAGGAGGCCTACCGTGGGCGCGAACTCGCCGGCCTGCCCGACGAACTGCTCCAAGCCATGGCCGCGTCCGGCAAGGCGCCGTTGATCCTCCGCGTCCGTCAGGGCGACGCCGTCGCGATCAAGGAATCGCTCGCGCTTATCGCGAACAAGAAGGCGGACGCGACCGAACGGCTGAACCAGGTCCGGGTCTTCGGCGAAGTCCGGCAGCCGGAGGCGCTGGCCACCTTGCTGGCGCTCGCCGGTTCCGCCGAAGCCGCGCCTTTGCGCAAGGCCGCCCTCATTTCGCTCATGTCCTACGGACAGCCCGAGGTCGGCGCCCAGGCGGTGTCCATCGTCGAGCAGGGCGCCGGCGAGGTGCGGCTCACCGCGCTGGCCTTGCTCGCCAGCCGCGTGGAGTGGTCGCACCGGTTGCTGGAGGCCGTGAAGTCGGGCCGGATCGCCGCGAACACCGTGCCGCGCGACATGGTCGAGCGCATGCGTCAGCACGAGTCCGGGCCGGTGCGGGCCTTGCTGACGGAAATCTATCCGGAAAGACCGGCGGCCGGCGTCACCGATTTCATCGCCAAGATCGCCGACGTCGAAGCCAGGCTCAAGGCCGGCACGGGTAATCCCTATGCCGGCGAACCGCTCTTCCAGGAGAAGTGCGCCGCCTGTCACAAGCTCTTCTTCAAGGGCGGACGCGTCGGCCCGGAACTGACCGCGTACCAACGCGACAACCTCGGCACGATGCTGATCAGCATCGTGAACCCGAACGCCGAGATCCGCGAAGGCTTCCAGTATTTCTCCGTCACCACGAACGACGGCCGGTCGCTCAGCGGCTTCCTCGTCGAGCGCGACGCGCAGATCCTCGTGCTGCGCGGACTGGAAGGGGAGGACATCACCGTGCGACAGGCGGACGTCCGTCTGCTCACGCCGATGGGGCGCAGCCTGATGCCGGAAGGCCTGCTGGACGGCATGACCGACCAGCAACTAAGGGACCTCTTCGCCTACCTGCGGATCTCCCAGCCGATCACGAAGTAGCCTTACATCAGTCCCGGCGCCGGGACGACCGGGGCGGGGGCCGCCGAGGCCGGGGCGGGCGCCGCCTGTCCGTTCGCGGCGGCGTCGATCTTCTCGAGCTCCGCCTTGAGCAGGTTCATGCCTTCGTCGCGGAGCGCGGCCACCTGGCCTTCCAGCGCGGCGCGCTCGGCGTCGGTCTCCGCGGCGCGCATCGCTTCGCCGAGGGCGCGTCCGCGGCTGAACAGCTCCTGCGTGGCCGGGTTGGCCATGCCGTTGCGGAAAGCCTGGCCTAGCTTCTTCTCGTCGCCGCCCGCGAGATCCAACGCCATCTTCCGGGTCTCTTCCCCGAAGGCCTTGTAACGCGCCTTCGTGGCCTCGTCCATCGCCGGACGCTTGGCCGGCGCCGACGTCACGGGCTTCGGCGCGGCGGCCTTGGCCGGTTGCGGAGCCGGCGCCGGGGCGGCGACGACGGCCTTCTCCGCCTTGGCGGGCGCCGGGGTTTCGGACGGGCCGACGAAGCGGGCGATGAGGAAACCGATCGCCACGCAGAAGGCGGCGGTGATGGCGAAGGACGTCTTGTTCATGGCCCCACCTTACCTCGGAGCCGTTGCTTGGCTACCGCTTAATCCGCCTCAGCGGACCAGACAGGGCTTTTTCGGGTCGAATTTCCAGCCCGGAAGCAAGAATTGCATGGCCACGGCGTCGTCGCGCGAGCCGGATGGCAGCTTCAGGTAAAGCTGATGCGCGGCCTCGAGGCGGGCGGGGTCGATCTCCACGCCGAGGCCGGGCTTCTGCGGGACGGCGATCTTGCCGCCCTTGATCAGCAACGGCTCCTTGGTGAGGCGCTGGCCCTCCTGCCAGATCCAATGCGTGTCCATCGCGGTGACGTCGCCGGGCGCGGCGGCACCGACGTGCGTGAACATCGCGAGGGAGATGTCGAAATGGTTGTTGGAGTGCGAACCCCAGGTGAGGCCGCGTTCCTGGCAGACCTGCGCGACCTGGACCGAGCCCTGCATCGTCCAGAAGTGCGGATCGGCGAGAGGGATGTCGACCGCCTGCAGCTTCAGCGCGTGGTCGAGCTGCCGCCAGTCGGTCGCGACCATGTTCGTGGCCGTTCGTAAGCCGGTCGCTTTCTTGAATTCCGCCATGATCTCGCGGCCGGAGAAGCCCGCTTCGGCGCCGCACGGATCCTCGGCGTAGGCGAGCACGCCCTTGAGGTTCTGGCAGACCTCGATGGCTTCCTTGAGGAGCCAGGCGCCGTTGGGGTCGAGGGTGATGCGGGCCTGCGGGAAGCGGGCGGCGAGGGCGCGGACAGCCTCGATCTCGCGCGCCGGGCTGAGGACGCCGCCTTTGAGTTTGAAGTCCTGGAAGCCGAAGCGCCCCTGCGCGGCCTCCGCCTGCCGGACGATGCTTTCCGGCGTGAGGGCTTCCTCGTTGCGGAGACGATGCCAGGCGTGGGCCGAGCTGGCTTCGTCGCGGTAGCCGAGGGTCGTCTTCCGGCGGTCGCCGATGAAGAAGAGGTAGCCGAGCATCTCGACCTCGGAGCGCTGCTGCCCTTTTCCGAGCAGGGCGGCGACGGGCTTGCCTTGGAACTGGCCCAGCAGGTCGAGCAGGGCGGATTCGATCGCGGTGACGGCGTGGATCGTCACGCGCAGGTCGAAGGTCTGCAGGCCGCGGCCGCCGGCGTCGCGGTCGGAGAACGCCGCGCTGACCTCCGCGAGGAGCTGTTCGTAGGCGGCGATTTCCTGGCCGATGAGCAAAGGCGCGGCGTCTTCGACCGTCTGGCGGATCTTCTCGCCGCCGGGGACTTCGCCCAGGCCGGTGCGACCGGAGTCATCGGTGATCAGGACGATGTTGCGCGTGAAGAAAGGACCATGCGCGCCGCTGAGGTTGAGCAGCATGCTGTCATGGCCGGCGACGGGCACGACACGGACGGATCGGATGAGGGGAGAGGACATTGCAGAAAGGTGTAGGGGTAGGGGTAGGGGTAGGGCAGCGGCAGGGGCAGGCTATGTCAGGCTCGGGGCTTGGGGCGGGTGGCGAAGACCAAGGCGGCGGTCAGGAGCGAGGTGAAGGCGAGGAAGTAGAGGCCGTAATAGACGGAACCGGTGTTCTGCTTGATCCAGCCGAAGGCGATGGGCGCGGCCCAGCCGCCGAGATTGCCCAGCGAATTGATCAGGGCGATGCCGGCGGCGGCGATCCGCGGGTCGAGGCTTTGCTGCGGCAGCGGCCAGAAGAGGGAAGCCGCCGACTTGAAGCCGAGCGCGGCGAAGCAGATGGCGCCGAAGGCGACGGCGGGCGCGGAGAATCCGGCGACCAGCATGCCGGCTCCGGCGCCGACGAGGGCCACCGCCACCCAGACTTGCGGGTGCTTCCAGCGAGCGGCGGCATGCGCGGCGACAATCATGCCGATGATGGAGACGATCCAGGGCAGCGAGTTGAGGAAGCCGCCCGACATCGCCGCGACGGCCTTAGGGTCGGCGTAGCCGAGCCAGCGGACGAACTGTTCGGTCAGGCCGAGGAGTCCGCCGTGCGGGGCCGGGGTCGCGAGCATCTCCTTGATGATCGCGGGCAGCCAGAACGTGACGGCGTAGATCGTGAGTTGGATCGCGAAATAAATGCCGCAGAAGCCGAGGACCATGGGCGACGTGAGCAAGGTCAGCTTGTCGACGGAACCGGGGTGCGTCGCGCTTGCGCGTTCCGCGGCCAGCGTCCGGTCGAGCGCCTCGCGTTCCGCGGGGGTCAGCCAGCGGGCTTGGCCGATGTCCGATTCCAGCAGGAGCCAGAGCACGCCCGCCATCAGGACGGAGAACGCGCCTTCCAGGACGATCATCCACTGCCAGGGCTGCAGCCCGGGGATGCTGAGTTGCAGCAGGAAGGCCGAGAGCGGTCCGGAGATGATCGTCGCGATCGCGGAGCCGCTCAGGAAGATGGCCATCGCCTTGCCCCGGTCGGCGGCCGGCAGCCAGCGGGTGAAGTAGTAGACGACTCCCGGGAAGAAGCCGGCTTCCGCGGCGCCGAGCGCGAAGCGCAGCGCGTAGAATTCATACTCATTGCGGACGAACGCCAGCGCGGTCGCCAGCAGCCCCCAGGCCACGGCGATGGTCGTCAGCCACCGGCGGGCGCCGAGGCGTTCGAGCGCGAGGTTGGCCGGGACTTCCAGCAGGGCGTAGCCCCAGAAGAAGAGTCCGGCCCCGAAGCCGTAGGCGAGGTCGCCGATGCCGAGCTCGGCGCCGAGCTGCTCCTTGATGAAGCTGATGTTCACCCGGTCGATGTAGTTCACGATGAACATCACGACGAAGAGCGGGAGCACCCGCCATTTGACCTTGGAGACCGCGGACTGGAGCTCGGGCTCGCGCATCCGGGCTTACTTGACGCCGGCCTTGGCGATCAGGGCGGCGAGCTGCTCGGCTTCGGCGGGCTTGAGGTCCGTCAGCGGGGCCCGCACGGGACCCGCCGGGTGGCCGACGATCGTGGCGCCGGCCTTGATAATGCTCACGGCGTAGCCGGCGCTCTTGTTGCGGATTTCGAGGTAAGGCAGGAAGAAGGTATCGAGCAGGCGGTTCTGCGTCGCGTGGTCTTCCTTCGCGACGGCGTGGTAGAAATCCATCGCGGTCTGCGGGATGAAGTTGAACACCGCGGAGGAGTAGACCGGCACGCCCATCGCCTTGTAGGCCGCGGCGTAGACTTCGGCGGTGGGCAGGCCGCCGAGGTAGCTGAAGCGATCGCCCATGCGGCGGCGGATGGACACCATGAGCTCGATGTCCCCGAAGCCGTCCTTGTAACCGATGAGGTTCGGGTTGTTCGCCGCGAGTTTCTCGAGGTGGTGCGGCTGCAGGCGGCAGACGTTGCGGTTATAGACCACGACGCCGATCCTGACGGACTTGCAGACCTGGTCGACGTGCGCGGCGACGCCTTCCTGGTTGGTCTCGGTGAGGTAGTGCGGCAGGAGCAGGATGCCCTTGGCCCCGAGGCGTTCGGCTTCCTGCGCGTATTGGATGGCCACGCGGGTCGGGCCGCCGGCGCCGGCGAGGATCGGGACGAGTCCGGCGCAGGTGTCGACCGCGGTCTTGATGACGGCGGAGTATTCCTTGGGCTCCAGGGAGAAGAACTCACCCGTGCCGCCCGCGGCGAAGAGCGCGGTGGCGCC
>JACCDU010267829.1_pt1 | contig 10956 bp, 10 predicted proteins | sample 7446081 | NCBI WGS metagenome assembly JACCDU01 (sample SAMN15323447, study PRJNA562643) | freshwater metagenome | isolation source: river surface water | place: USA:Blue River Watershed | collected 2017-08-17
AAAGCCGATGCTGCCATAGGCTCCGGCGCTATAGGTGTCGTCCTTGGCGTCGATGGTGTAGTGAGCCACGATCACCAGCCCGTCAGCGGTTTCCCGTTCGAGCTGGTTGATGTTCCAGGTGTAGGTGGTCTCGGTCATGGTGGTATTGGTCATGGGGTGAGTTTAAGGTCTATCTGCTATTCAGCCCACGCAGCAGCAGCAATTGCCTGCACTTTGGGGTCTTCGTTGGTCAGATCATCACCAGGCTGCAACACGTGGCGGTGATACGAGGAAGACAGCACTACACCATCTTCCAGCACGCGGATTGCAGAACGCACTTGGATGGCGTTGCTTTCCAGTACTTCGATTTTGTCAACAACGGTTTCTTTGGTGAGAGCCATTTAGGAACGTCCTCCAGACGTAACGGGTTTACAGGGTTTGTATGGCGGCTTGTCGCCACCTAGTTTTTAGCCGTTGCGGGCTTTAATCAGACGTAATAAAAGCACGAAAGCATTAAATGTCCAGCCGCGTCATAGGAAACATTGTTGTATGAGCCGCCCCCAACAGGTGATTGTGTGATGATGATGTAGGTTGAATTAGCGTTTGCGTATCCAGTTATGTAGTTGTTTGCCAGCAAAGCAATTTCGGCTACCAATCCAAAGGCGACCGGGAAGTAGAAGTTTCCGGCTGGCAATGCAAATGGCAGCGAGGAGATTAGAAGACCTCCTGCCCCCGTGCCGCCGGACCAGTTCAAATAGGCCTGCACAGTTACCAACCTGCCTACCTTTGTGTAGTAGCCAACCTGAGTCGAGTATGTCGCAGTGCCAGCGGTTGTTGACCCAGCAATGACGGGAGTCCAAGTCCCCTCCTCATAATCATCCAGCGCATTAGCAGCTGTGGTGTCACCGTTGAACTGGATGCCGCCGGTGCCAGAGGCGAGACGCACGTAGGCATCGGACGTAATCCTCAGCCGCTCCGTCGGGCTCGCAGAACCGTCGGCGGTTGTGGAGAACACTAAACGCCCCGGCATGTCATTAGCGCCGGGGGTGCCGTCTACATAAGCGGTAATCTGCGCACCTGCTACAAACTCTGTTCCATCGGAACCTTGGAACGTGAGCGCACCAATCTCATCGTCATTACTGACAACAGTAGTACCACCAAGCGAGTCCGATCGATGCTTGCCTAGTATAAGTATCGGACCGCTTGCATTTGACTGCCCATACACACAAGATATTGCTCTTGAATTTCCATCATTGGCACCTTCGACCTGTAGTCTCGACGAAATGCTTGTGTTATAGAAGTTAGCACGCGCACTAGACGTACCAACTAAGAGCCTGCCGGAGCTGTCGATGCGGGCGCGTTCGTTATTTCCGTTGAGGTTGTAAAAAATTAAAGTGCCAGCTTGATCGCTAACAAGATTTATGCCCAAAGTGCCTGCTTTTTGGATGGTTATGCCGCCCTGTATGCTTCCCTCAAAAAGTGCTGATGCAGTTGTTCCTACAATATGAAGTGGTTGGCTAGGACTCGCCGTCCCAACACCCACGTTGCCAGCGGAGGTGATGCGCATTTTCTCGCTGAATCCACCAACACCTACACTGGTTGATGTAGCAATCCGCAGGTAACCCGTGCTGGGGTAAACGATTGCGGCGCTATCGGCTGCACTGGTGCCTCCATAAACTCCAAACCAGCTATCACCCGCACCGTTATCCGCAAAGAATCCAGCAGCCCCTGAACTTGCCGGGCGAATCCTCAACATCCCAGAGTAGCCAGTAAGCCCAAGGGATGATGAAAGATTTAGGCCAACATTCCCACTCGCATCAACAAACAACCTTCCAGTGCCGCCCGTGCTGATCGCCAGCTGATCCGCTCCAGTGCTGTAGATGCCGGTGTTGGGGTCGCCCGTTACCGCTACGCTTGGCGCCCCAGCCGAGCCCAACGGGATGCTAAATACACCAGTAGTTTGAATAGTTTGAGCGCCAAAGTTGGGGCTAATTTTTGTACCCGCAATAGCAGCGCTAGCATTCACATCAGCGTTGACAATCGCGCCTGCACTGATTGCAGCAGTGCCAGTAGCGTCAACATCAATATCACCAGTAATCTTGCTGACAATTTCGCCAACACTTACCTTCTTGGTAGTGTCTGCACCAACATCAACAATCGGCAGCACATCGGTCGTTGCCGGATCGGTATAAGCGGTGAGATCCGTAATCCGGGTGTTAGCCATGGTGAGTGCTTACCAAGTAGTGATGGCTGCCCGCTTCCAAGTGTTTGTAGCGGTGCAAATGTAGACGTACGAGCTGTCCCATGCAACTTCACCAGCCGTGCCAGTAGCCGTTGCAGAAGCAGGCGTGTACGTAGGCAAGATCGGGCGCGTACCTAACGTCACATTAGCGGCGGTGATCGCTACTTCGGTGGTCAGTGCGCCAGCAGCCTGAACTTTAAGCTCAAGCTTGCCGTCTTCGGTGGTGTCGCTGGCATCAACAATGCTGCCGACAATTTGCGCGTAATTAACATCCGCAGGTGTCGCGTTATCGTTCTTGCTACGAAAGAAAATTGAGCTGATAACGTCGTTGTCCTGACCAGCTGCACCATTGCGGTGGTGGTACAACGTAATGTCTGCCGCCGAGGCTGCATCGACCAGTTTTGACTCAACCTGCAACGCGGTGCCTGCTGCAGCGCTGTAGGTAACGTGCACCGGAAACAGCGGTGTAGCCTCACCGATGCCGACCTTGCCGCCGTACAACCGGATGCGGCTAGCGGTGGTGCCGGTGTCCGAGGACATCAGATCCAGGATGCCGTCCTCGGTGCCGTTACTGGCGACCTTGATGCCAGCGGTGATCTGCGCGTAGGCGTGGGTGTTAGCGGCGGAATCGTTACCGCGAAACTCGATGTTGCCGAGGTTGTCGTTGACCGCAGGGCTGGCGCTATTGCGATACAACACCACATCCGGTGCAGTATCCAAACCAGCATCGGTATTTTCAATAATGACCTGATCGGTCGTGTCAGTGCTAAACAGGTGAAGCTGAGCAGCGGCTGTACCAGTGCCGAGTTGGAAACCAGCGGTGGTGAACTTACCGTTAAAGGTGCCGTTATTGGCGATGGCAACTTCGTTGGTGCCGCTGCGGTAGATACCACTCAGCCCGGTATCAGCCGTAAACGCAAGACTCGGTGCAGCAGCCGTACCAGAAGGCAGGTTACGGTTCAGCGTCTCATATTTAATCTTTTTGTTCTTATCGATGTTTGCTGCTTCGGAGCTATCGATAATCGGCAGAAAATCATCAGCTACTGGCGCTGTGAGTTCCGTAAGCTCGGTGATCTTGCGGTCAGCCATTATTCAAGTCCGAAGAGATCTTTCAGTTCTGCCACGGTAATCCCAAACAGATTCAGCTTCTGTTCTGCTGTCATCTGCTGGAAATACTCGGCACCGGGATTAGGGATGTAATCCGGGATGCTGGGTGGCGGCGGTTCAGGTTCCGGCTCGGGTTCCGGTTCTGGAATCGGTTGCACTTGCCACGTCTTGCCGACCATGACAGCCTGTTCGCCTTCCTTGACTGCAGGTGGCAACTTGGTAGTTGCATTAGCGGGCACCAGCCATACACCAGGCTCAAGTGGCGATGGATCTGCCTTGCCTTCGTTGAGAAGGACGCCAGTTTCAGGGTGGTAGTGAAAGATTCTCATGACTCAGAACTTAATGCAGGCAAGAAGAGCAACGTTGCGAGGTCTAGTCTCAGTGTCGCCGCTAGCTACGACACTGATGCCGGTGCCACTAGCTTGAATGCTGATCCCGGTTCCAGCGCTATTGGTGTTGTATGTGCGAGTTTGGTTCCCAGATCCCACAGTGGGAAAACTACCGCCGCCAGAATTAAGACCGCCATAAATTCCGTGTACGTGTCCAGGATCAGTAACCCCGTGAGCGTGACCAGTATCGGTAATGCCGTGAGCGTGGCTTTCATACGATTGCGCCTGCACCGTGCCAAATGCACGAGCGTTATCTAGACCGCGCCCATCGTCCCAGTTACGCAAAAATTCACCGCGCAAATCTGGCAGCGTAAACGTCGTCGACCCATCGCCCGCCCCGAACGTGGTGCCGATCGCATCAAACAATGCGGAGTAGGTAACCCTAGAAACTGCAGCCCCATTCGCTTTCAGCCAACCTGTCGGCGCCGTATTGCGAGCAAACTGCTGCACTGCACCAGCCGGGATACCAAGCGAATCAAACGTCAGACCGCCTGCACCATCAGTAGACAACACCTGCCGACTGGTGCCATCCGTTGAAGGCAGCGTCCAGGTAACATTGCCCGGCAAGGCATTGGCAGCGCGGATGGCTACATAGTTAGAGCTGTCAGCATCAGCAAGACGCAGTTGCCCTTGCGCGTTGATTACGGCGTTACCACTAGCAAGTGTCAGACCGTCAAAGTTGCCGTCAAGGCGTTGCAGTGTGATCCAGCCGCTGTTGCTGCTATTGCGGATTTTCAGCAGGCCGTTGGTTGTATCCGCCCATGGTTGGTAGGCGTAAGTGACCAGTGGTTCAGTTGGTCCGCTGTGATTACTGAAGATCGCAGCAAGCTGGTTATTGATGTCTGCCCGTACCGCAGCACCGGAGGCGTTACTGATAATGCCGTCTGCTTGTGCCACTACTAAACCTCTTCAGTGCCGAATCCAGAGGCAACGTATTGGAACTGCCTGCTGACTGCTGTGCCGCCAGAGTCCTTGAACGTCACCGTAAAGCCCGTGCGAGAAGCCGAAGTGATCTCATAATAGTCCCCGGTGCCTAGGTTGAAAGCTGTAACACCAAGGGCAGGCGTTTCGTAAAACGCTTTGTCGTAGGTCACCGCATAGGCCGCTGCGGTTGTGGTCAGCGTGGCGCTGCGCTCCGTGCGGCTTTCCAGCTGCATTACGTAGCCCAGCTCGGTGACCACTGGTGTTTCGTCCAGCGCGGCAGTGGTCAGCTCACACTTGAACTGGAACTGACGCCCTGTATAGCGACCAGCGCGGAGAGGGATCCAAGACCCAAACGCAATGTCCGACTCCAGCTCAAGGTTGCTGCCGTCTTCTTGCAGCAGGTTGTCGCCGTCTTCCAGCAAGAAAAATGTGTCGACGCTTGCATCGGAACTGGTGCGGAAGTAAATGTCTGCGTTGGTGTTGTCTGGGATCAGACCATCAAAGTCGCTCCAGGTGTCGATTGAACTGGTGCGCGAATCAATCGTGTCTGACGGGTACAGACCTGCTGTTGAAAGAATGCGGCTGAAAACGACGCTGTAGTTGCCGCCAATATCCAGAATGTCGCGGAAGTAATAATGACCGGCTGCACTAGACGCCCCAATCTCACTTTGGGCTGCAATAACGCTGCTATCGATAATCAGACCGTCATACTCCGCACTGTAAACAGCGCCATCCACGATGCCTTGGAATTTTGGGCTAGTGGTGTCTTCCCGGACTGTGGTAATCGGAAAACGGGGAATCGGGTTGGGGAGATCAATAATTGCGCTGACGGCATTGTTGCTGCGGCGACCGCTGCGATCCTCAAACTTGATCAGATATTCGCCTTCAATCAGCGGCAGGTTTGCTTGTGCCGTGTTTGCCGTGATCGACTGGGACATCAATGTGGAGTCCGCCCATTCGCCGGTGCCGTCAAGTTTGCTGCTGTGACGAATAATGGCGATCAGCTCAAAGCTGTTGGCGGCAATCGGTTTGTTCCAGCGCAGCAATACTTGGTCGTTGCCGAATGCCTCGATTGTGACGTTGACAGGATCAGGTGGCAGCGTGGAATCGTAGATGCTGGTGCCGTCAGCGGGCGTGGTTGTAGTGGCAGTTGTCCAGATAGATTTGCGCTTCAGCGGTGACTGACCAATAGCGCGAACCTCAAAGGTTACCTGCGTGCTTGGCGGCAAGTAGTCGATATAGAACGATGGTTCCGTCAGCTCACCGCTGATGTAGTTACCCGAGCCAACCTTGTAGCGAATCTCAAAACCGAATGCCCGACCATCTGTGGCACGCGACCACGATGCTTGCAGGCGGTTAGTTTTGTTGTTATTGATAATAATCTGCGTGTTTTCCAGCGTCAGGTTGCCGACTGGATCTGGCGCAGCGTTGTAGGTGCTGATATTGCCGAACGTCAGGTTTGTGCCAGTGTCAACAGCGCTGTAGATGCTGTCGTTGTGGACAACACCAATGATGGCGTATTGCCCATCGCCGTTGTCTGCAACGCTGACGCAACGGAATTTTTGCTCTTTTAGCGCTGTGCTGCTGATGCTGTAAATAGATGGTGCAAGCGGTGCTGCGCTGAAGGGCGGCTCAACATTGACGGTTGCGCCAGATACGGAAATGATGCTGCGAGTTTCAACACTGCCGTTGGGCAGAACGCAGGTGATTTGCGGCGCGTTACCAGAAGGCAAAGTGATGTTCTGATCGCAGACGATCGAGCTGGCGCTAGAAACATCAATCAGCAGACCGCTTTGCGTTGTAATCGGGTCCAGGCTTTGTGTTGCGAGCGTGGCTCCTTCGATGCGACCTGCAACGCGGCTGCCTTGACGGAGGAAATCAGCAACAGCAAAGATCTGACCCGGCAAAACCACCGCGCCAGCTAGACCTGTGGTGAAGGTCACCGTGTCGCCTTTCAGCTCTTCGGTCTTCAGAATCCACTGACCGACACGCTGCGCCTGCCATTTTGAGGTAGCGCCAAACGCAACGATCTCGCGGACTTGGTAGCCGTATTTACTGATCAGCTCGCTATTTTCAACGACGACGTAGTTTGATTTGTAGAAATTTTCAGGGTCGTTGTAGCGAACGCGAACGCTAGTAGCGCGGGACTTTAGTGAGCTGCCCGAGTATTCAAAAACACCGTCGATGACGTTGGAATTAGTATAGAGGTGGACGGGCGAAAGGTCCGAGCCATCCAGGTTGCCGTGATCTGCTGCAGCTTGCACCACGTCAGCTGACCAGTACAGCAAGCCGCGAAATACGCTGGCGAGATCCTGCAGGACGTTGTACGCATCAGCCTGATCACCGATCACCACATTGCAAGCAAAGCGTGGTTCTTGCGTGTTCTCAGGTGTGGTGACCAGTTGGTTGGCGTAACGCGCCAAGGGGTAAAGATCTGTCCAGCTCAGGTTTTCGGCTGTGATGAAGTCGCCCGCGCCGTAACGCGAGTTGGTCAGCATGTCGTAGAAACAGCAGACCGGGCATGTCGTCCATACCGGACCACGCAAGCTGCCGTTGAAGGCGTCGTCAAACTGCAGGCTGCCGTCGGGGCGGACGGTGGCGTTGTGCGGAATCATGACCTTGCGGCCACGAATCAAATACGCACGAGTGGGCAGACTATTAAATTGCCGCGTTGAAACAGAAAGACCGACGACAGCGGAATACGGGTAGCCAGTCCTGATGTTCTGCTGCTCAATTAGGCTGGTCCAGTAGATCTCGTTACCGCGATCGTTTGCAATCGATGTATTCCTTGGGTTATCAACAAAGTTTTCATATTTGACTTCAAAGCCTGCTTCACCAAGGTTTTCCTTAATAACCTTGATGTTCCATGGACCGGGGCCGTCAAGGTTGATCGTCGGCGTTGTGAACTGGTAGCTGGTCGTGGATGTACCAGTGATGCGGCGGCTGTAGACGGTGTTGTAGCTACTGCCGCGTGCCTGGACTTCAATGATGATGCCGATGGTTGCGCTGAACAGCTGACCCTGCGCCAAACCTTCCTTGGCAACAGAAAACAGCTTCGGAACGGTAAACAGAATGCGAAACGAATTAACGTCGGTATCTGTGATTTGACGGATAAGTTGTCCTTCGCCGTATTTGCGATTAATTACTTCGTTGTTTGCGTTCAGGTCTTCGCTGTAGTTCGCTCCGATCTGAGTGTTTACATCGGTGATTGTTGATGTAACGCCTGGGGCTGTGCTTGGTGCATCCTGTGTTGCTGTGCCTTCGCGGTATTCGTAGTCAACATCTTCTTTTGGATAATTTCGCGTGCCGCCAGTAACCAGCGGAGTCTCATCTAAATAAACGCCAGCCTCGGCGCCTTCAATGCCATCAATCGGACCTTCGCACAGAAGATCGAGAATCTTGATGGTGGAGGTCGAATTAAGGGCCATTAGTAGAACTCGTAGCCGATGGTTTGCATCTGCAGGTAAACATCGCTTTCACACCGAAAGTCGATAATTTCCAGTGTTACTGTGCCGTCGTTTTGTGGATTGTTGGCGTGTTCAAAACGGTGGACCCAACGATAGTGCCCATATGCCAAACCTTGAATTGTTGCCTGAACACTACCAAGCAGCACACCACTTTTACCCTTGAAGACTGATAGACGATAGGTTATGTAGCCATCTACAAGGCTTGAGCCAGCGCCTGAAACACGATCACGCAGACCGCTGGGTAGCCCTAGGCAAACGTCAAAACGGCTGCGTTTTGTGTCCTTGGTATTAAAGAAATAGCTCTGCTTGCCGCCGTTTGTCAGCGGTGCAATGTTGTAGTAAATGTTATAGCGATCAACGCCACCAAAGGCGCCAGCGTCCGTCCGCTTGGTTTCAATGCCGGATGCGTTGCCGCCGCCATAAAGGACAGGTTCTCCACCAATGCGGATCGTTTCAAAACTCGGTGCCTTGACTGCTGTGCTAAGCGGGTCGGATTCGTCTGTAACTTCTACATTGGCTGAAAGCAACTGGCTGCCGATCAGAACCTTGCCGTAGGCAACAGGGACAACGGCGCCAATGCCAACTGTGTTAGCCGCGCCAGTGTATGCGTAAGACTGCTGCCCATCAGCGCCACGGGTTTCAGATTGCGGACCCTTGGTGCTGGCGTTGGTGCCGCCGCCGAAGCGATTTGCACCAAGGCTGGGGATTCGCGCCTGTGGTGACAGCAGTTCGGCTACGCCAGTGAGCAGCAGTGAAGCGCCAATAAGTCCAACACTGTTTGCAATCGCTGCACCTGTAAGACCCATACCTGCACCACCCAGGCCAGCACCAATTCCAAGGAATCCCCCCGCCGCAGGACCAATCAAAAATGCTGCAGCAACCAAGCCAACTCCCAAGAGAATCTTTGTCGCGCTACCGCCGCTACCACTTACAACAGGCACCAGCACCAAGTCATTCTTGCCTAGCGGCAAGTGAAGATCGGCGTAATCAAGATCTACGTCGGCTTGCAGCAGTTGATAACCGATACCCTTTTCGTGCGATTCAATCAGAAAAGACTGAAACTTTTCGTTGTTAATACACAGCAATTTAATCGCGTCCGCTGGCGTGCGAAGGTTATAGAACTCGTGTTCAGCTCCAAAGCGTTCGCCTAATTCACCCAGCAGCCGGACCCGCTGCATATCGGAATACCGCTGCAATGCTCCTTACATAGTAACTGCGGAGATCCTCCACAGCACTTGGCGTGTCGTTGAACTGGTGCAGGATACGGTCATAGTCAACCAGTACAGCGGCGTGCATGGGGTGGACTGTCCCAAGGCGCATGATCAGCACATCACCAGGGCGACGCTCAGCAAACGGCACTTGCTTGAACCCCAGCGCCACCGCCTCGCGTAGGTAAATGCTGGGACTAACCTCCAAGTCCTCCGGTCGCTCGTAGTCCGGCAGCGTGATTCCCTGCAGGGCAAAATACTGCCGCACAATCGTGTAGCAGTCCTGTTTGCCGTATTGCCACGGAAGCCCGACTAGGGATTGATAGTTACCCATTCGTCCTGGGGGACAAGGTAGATGTGCCACGGTACGCCCAGTGTGCTGCACGCCAGCTGATCTGCCTCGCTTGGTGGGGTGCCATCAGGGTGCGAATGGATCACGGCGACAAGCTTGCCTCGCATGATGGCATGAAGGTAATCCTGCGGGTGGATGATGAAATGCTCCTCGGGGTCTTCGCAGACGTTGCGGCATGGGCAGTACACGTCGCCAGCATGAACGCGAACCAGAAGCCCGCAGGATTCCTGAGGGTGAACCGCGATAGCGTGCTCGCGTGCCTCAGATCTGAAGTCGAGCACCAGGGAAGCCTCCGAACGGCAAAGTACCAGTCGGGAATCGCAGGGCGCAGCTGGTGTACCGCTTGCCGCACACGTCTTGCGGAGCACTGGCAACAGAATTGTCGTTCACGTCAAAGTAAGCGCTGCCGGTATACCCACACTCAACGCCACGGTATTTCCACGGGCAGTGCTCCAAAACCTGACGACGCGGCAGCGCTAGGTTGATCAGGTCCAGCTTGCTGGTCAGCTCTAGCTCAACAAGGGACGGGTTTTCGCTGCTGATGCGGTCTACATACCAAACTTCATCTGTAAATTTTGCGGTCGGGTCAGCTGTTGGGTTGACGCCGCCGGTGAAATTGACCGCATCAAGGAATTTTTTGCACGTGCGAATCCGCGTCATTTTTGCGTTCAGCACGTTGTAAAGCAGCAGGATCTGAGTAATTGCCCCAGAGATATTGGATACGCGCATGGTCGGGCGCGGCAACGTGCCCTTTGAAGTCAGCTCAAACCCATCAACCTCAATGGGGGCAGCGCTGTACGTGATTCCTGCAAAAACAATGTCGTTGGTTAGTTCGTTTTTGCCTGCGTGATAGTAAAAGGTAAGGTCAATGCCGTTGACCAGTTCAGTAAGTTCCAGCTGAAACAGCTCGATGATTGCTGAGGGATTCAGTAGCTGGAGCTGTTCTTGGATTGATTCGGGAACGGTCATGCTTCAAATACTCGCCTAAAGGACGCTTGAATATCGTTATTGTTATGGTTATTGTATTGCGTGCTCCATTCAAGGCAAACATATTTCCCGACCACGCTAGTCAGCGGATCGGCCCAAGAGAAAGCTGTCTCCCCGCGGGCCTGTCTCAGGAAAGTTCGAATTTGATCCCTCTCCGTGTTGCCTCGATTCCGGAATTGCAGGTTCCAAGTCTCCGTTTGCTGGTTAATTCCAAATTTCATGCGACCGGTGTAACCATCCCCAAAGGAGAACGTCTTTGTATTTGATTTGTATCCGAAATCAGCCGCGAAATCCGGAATCC
>JACCDU010083986.1_pt1 | contig 10954 bp, 7 predicted proteins | sample 7446081 | NCBI WGS metagenome assembly JACCDU01 (sample SAMN15323447, study PRJNA562643) | freshwater metagenome | isolation source: river surface water | place: USA:Blue River Watershed | collected 2017-08-17
CTGTTACCGCCGCCCATGGCCACTGCCGCTCCAGCCCCCGTTGTTGCACCCTTTATGCTGAGGTTGCCGCTGCTTGCAGTCACCGTGCCGTTGCCTCGCAAATCAACGCCAAAGGCCGATGCACTGGTGGAGCCGTTCAGACTCACATTACCTGCTGTTGTCAGGTTTGTGTTTTTGAGGTTAATGCCACCAAAGTCACTGTACGCGGTGTTGCCTCCGATAGCCAGGTTGCCGCTGGTTGCGTTGAGTGTTGCTGTCCCGATGGTCCAACTAACACCGTGGCCGAAACCTACACCAGTGCTGCAACCACTGATACTGATGCCACCTGAAGTAGTCAGATTTCGCAACCCCACACCTGTCGCAGTGACGCCGGAACCTGTGTACGCCGCCGTACCTTGGATGCTCACATTAGAGTTGGCAGTGATGGTGGTATTGTTGAGGCTCACGCCAAAATTAGCCCCCGAACCTGTCAACGCTAAGCTGCCATTTGAAGCTGTAATGTTAAGAGTTCCGCTCGTTTCAATGCCTTTGGTATTGTAGGAATTGCCTAGATCACCAGTAGGTCCAGAGTAACCGGCGCTGGCACCATTAAGGTTCAAGGTTCCGTTCGTGGTGAGGTTACCCGCATTGATCAATATGCCTGTTGACATGTTGCTCACGCCCACCACCGTGCTGCCCGAACTGGCCCCCACATCCAATGTGTTGCCGCCGGAGAAGACGACACCCGTTTGATTGAACTTGTAAGCATTGGAGCCTCCCCGCACTGTGAGCACCCCACCATTGGTGTTGATGGTGTTGTTGCTCAAGGAGACAGTGCCGTTCGCCGCCGTCATGTTCAGATTCAGCATCCCGGTCGTGGCACCAATCTGCACACCCGAGTTGAGCGTCAAATTGGTATCGGCCGTCAAGGTCAGATTGGCTGCACCGCCCGCTGTTTTCTGGATATTGCTTGCAACAGTAAGCGTGCCGTTGCCCGTACCTGCGCCGGCGGTGGTGACCGTGACGCTTGTGCCGTTGTTCAATGCGCTCTCAATGGAGGCATTGTTCACAATGGCCGTCGCCGCTGAGGAAGCCCAAGTATCGTTGGTATTGGTTGCCGTACTGGTGGCCGTATTGATTGTGATATCGGTCGGATCAATCAACCAGTGCCCCGCTTGACCTGCCGATGCACCGTTGACCTTACCGAGCATGGTCAGAGTTTTGCCAGATGTTTCGACAAATCCACCGTCGCCCTGTGCGCTGCTGATGTCGATGCGCGCGTTTTGACCGATGATGGTGGCATTGGCCAGCGTGATGGCTGCCACGTCAGTTGCTTTGCCCAGCAGATCGCCACCAATGACCACACGGCCACCTCCGGCTTGGCCGCTGGCATCAATCGTGGCGTTGTCAAAGAGCGCGACGCGGTCGCCGCCCATGGCCACCACGCCCCCCTTTTCGCCTGCACTTTGGCCCGACACATCAATGGTGCCAGTGCTAACCACATCGCCGCCTTCACCCAAGAGGACGACTTTGCCATTGCGCTCGCCGATGCTACGGGCCTGAATCACACCACCGTTGTTGACCACAGTGTTGAGCAGGGTGTCTTTGCCTTTGGCTGTCAGGTAGACGCTGCCACCATCGGCCTGAATCAGACCACCGTTGGCCACCAGAGCTTTGACGGTCGATTCATCGACTTGAATTGCCACGAGGCTATTGCCGTCCAGGGTGATGGAGACTTTTTCGCCTGCAGCCATGGCGACCGAGCCACCATTAGCCACCAGGCTGCCGGTGTTGTCCACTTGTTGGCCCGCCAGGACGATGTAGCTGCCGTCCTTGACTTTGATGTTCGCCTGGTTGACGACAGTACCGCTGCCCAGACCGGACAGCAACCATTGTCCGTTGTTGCCTTGAACGATGTTGGATGCCGTGGTGGCCAGCAAGCCCCCCACGTTGACTTCGGCATTCTTGCCAAAGAGGATGCCGTTTTGGTTCAGCAGAAAGATTTGACCATTGGATTGCAGACTGCCAAAGATTTCTGATCGGCTGTTGCCAATGACCCGGTTGATGGCCACCGATGCGGCATTGGGTTGCTGGAAGATGACGGTGTTGCCTGCGCCGATGCTGAAACTACCCCAGTTGACACCCAGCACCTGGCTCAATTGCTGGACGGTCATGACCCGGCCATTGACATTGACAGTGGCATTACCGTTCACGACTTGTCCAGCAGTCGGCAACACATCGGCCGCCGTAGCCATCCCCACATGGCCAATGGGAATCGTAAGGAATGCAGCCGCAGCGGCGGCGGTCAGTGCTTTCCAAGTGAAAGCAGGCTTACCGCTACCTGCACAACCTACAGCCCCCGTCACATCGGTAGACGCACCACCCTTGCCATTGACCGTGGCGATTTCCGCAACCGGGACCAGCATGCCATATCGACGGCTGAAAACGAGACGAAATATATTCTTGTTCATTTAAATTACCTCGATCAGAAAGCAAAACCAATATTCACGCCAACACGGCTACCTTTGGCATCAAAGGAAGAAACTCCATTCAATGCTTTTGCCCAGAAAATTCTCATGTTCATGGTATTTTTCTGGCTCATTTGAAATTCAAGACCGTAGCCAGAACGCGTCTGTGAATTACCGGCCACGACTGCTGGTTCTTTCTGAAGATGGGACCATCCGCGATCATAAAATCCGGCAATACTGAAATTGAATTCACGCTGAGCCACCATTGAGTTCCAAGCATTGCCAAAGCTCCATTGAGTGACAAGTGCCTCGTCACCTGCGGCCTCTCCAGATGCATACGCCCGAATACCTGCAGAGCCGCCCAGCGCCAACTTGGAATAAGGATCCAAGTTGCCGTCCGAGAACTGTCCATAAGCATTCAAACCCGCAAACCATCCTTGAGCACCAAGACCTTGAACTCGGTTGAGACGCCACGCCAATTTAGCTTTTTGACCGGAGGTTTGTTGCGTATCTTGATCCGGATTCTCAAAAGTCAAAGCCGACCTTGTCAGTGCCAAAGACCAATCATTGCTTGCACGACCAATATCAAACACTTGATCTCGTGAAATCCCAGAAATACCCAATCGGATACCATTGACTTTCTTGGCTTCAACCTGACCCGAATCTTGACTCAATTTGGAATTTTCATATGCCACAACAAAATCCATTGAAGACAGAGACGAGCGAGTGATAGGATAACTGGCATAAAGGGAGCGAACTTCGGCAGAGCCCGAGGTGACCGACGAGTTTGAAATAACATAGTGATTTCGACCCGCAGCACCACCCAAACGCCAACCCATTTCGCCCACTGGAACACTGTAATCAGCCCCATAATATTTCAGATTACCCTTATCCGTACCAAGATAAGACAAGCCCAACTGATCGCCGGCATGGAGCCAATCATTCACAGAAAGTCGGGTTTGCGCTCTCTTTTCACCTGTATATTCATTGCCAAAATTGTCAACACCCAACTCCAACCGGTAAGACTCTCGAGAGGTAACTTGAATATCCAGATCAGTAGCCCCAACCGCTTCTCCCGGTCTAAGATCTGCACTTTTTATTTTCACCCCTTCAACATCCTCCAAAATATTGATGGCCCGATCAATTCGCGATTGAGTCAAGGATGTCAAATTGCAAATTTCAGCTTCACATAAATTCAAAGAAAATATCCGCGTCATCCGACTCGGATCCAACCTTGAACCAGAAAGCGATTGAGCCTTTTTAATAGATACATTCGACAAGCGCCCTTCGAAAATGTGTATATTGACTGCACCGTCATCAATTTCCTGTTGAGGCAAAATCGCCTTGGCCACCAAATAACCATGCGCTCTGTAAAATTGAGTGACCTTTTCGACTTCAGCCAACAAATCGCCAAGCGTGTAATATTTGTCGACCTCAAGCTTGAGTTCACTCATTAATTCACTTGAGGAATAGCTACCATTTCCAGTGAAGGTAATTTTCTTTATAAATATTCTTGAGTCGGCAAGTAATCGATTGGCGAATTGACCGCGAGCCCCATCGACAGTATTCAAGACTGTTTGCGGCAAACCCCTCTTTTCCAACACCCCCGGCCCTTCAACGACACGATTTTGAGCATGCGCATATGAACAAAGTGCGAGAGCCAACGAACCAGATATAGCAACATTTGCACCAAGTGTGTTTGCAAGTTTCATAGAAAATGCCTCCAAAATATATTGAGTACATTCTGTTGGAATTTTCATATTAAAAAAGAAAAATTTCTTCATTTATAGGAATGTTTTACCTCTTCTTTGGAGTCAAAACCACTGCCACCTCAATCCTCAAACGCGCACGCCCTTGTTGACTGCAAGGCAAATTGACCGGAATATGCGGCATCCAAGATATCTACTTTTGTCCCAATGCACCACTGAAAGCACGCGTGATCGGTTTAGTGAGGTATTTGAGTACGGAGCGTTTGTCGGTGAGGATGTCCACACTGGCGGTCATGCCGGCCTTGATGTCTAGCGCAGTGATGCGTGCCGCCGTGCCAGCCAAGTGTTTGATGAGGACTTTGGCGCGATAGTAGACTTGGGGGCGACCATCGGGGCCTTGTTCGGTCAAGGTGTCCGCGCTCAGGTAAGTCAGCTCGCCGTGGAGAGTGCCGTAGATGGTGTAGTCGTATGCATCAAGGCGCACAGACACGGCTTGCCCGATATGCAGCTGGCCGATGTCAGTTGGGTTGAGTTTGAGCTCGATGATGTAGCCGCCTTCGGTGGGCGAGATTTGCATGATTTCGTCACCCGGGCGCAGCACTCCTCCAACGGTGTTGATGCGCAAGGATTTGACCACTCCGTTGACAGGGGCCAAGATTTCGGTGTGGTCCATGACGCTTTGCCTCTCCTGGAGCTTGCTGCGCTGGGCAGTGATTTCGTCTTCGATACGGGTGAGTTCTTTTCGAGCATCGGCTTTAAATTTTTCTTCGACACCTTCCTGCTTTTGCCGGGCATCGACCACGCCGCGCTGGGTGCGCATGAGTTCGACGTGACTGATGTCACCCGAGTTGTAGAGTTTTTGGCTGAGGATGTATTCGGCTTCGGCCAGCTTCAGTTGTTCGCTCAGGGCCCGAATGTCTTTGCCGAGTGCGACCTCGTTTTGCACAAACAGGGCGCGCTGGGCCTGCACCAGGTCGGGGTGGCTTTTGGTGTACGCACCGAAGTCGGGGGATTGGCCCGAAGCTTCGGCTTGAGCGCGCAGGCGTGTGATGGTGAGGCCCGCGATGCGGTTCTTGATTTCGTCCACACCGGCCTGGGCACGGTTACGTTCGAGCAGGGCGAGCACCTGACCATGTTTGACGGGGTCGCCTTCGCTGATTTTGATGGCTTCGATGACACCGCCATCGGCCGCCTGGATGATTTGCGTTTTTTCCTGCGGGATGACTTGCCCCTGGGCCCTGACGATCTGATCGATGTCGAACCAGGCAGCCCAAAGCACAAAAACCAGTAGGACCAGGAGGAGGTAGAGGCCGGTTTGCTGGGTGAACTGGAATTTGTTTTTCATGCTGCAACACGTGCGGTGGATTGGGTAGCTTGGTTGCGGGCGTTTTGCTGCAGTTGTTGCAGCACTTGGTCGCGCGGTCCGTCCATGACGATTTGCTGGTTGGCCAGAATGACGATGCGGTTGACCAGATTCAGCAGTTGAGGTTTGTGGGTGACGAGAATCAGGGTGCTTTGCGGGTGCGCGGCAAGTTCTTGCTGCAGCATGCCGATGACTCGGGTTTCGAGTGCGGTGTCCATGGAGGCGGTGGGCTCGTCCAAGAGCCAGATGTTGGGTTTGCGCAAGAGCGCGCGCGTGATGTGAACAAGCTGTCTTTGCCCACCAGACAAGCCGGTGCCGCCTTCGTAGATGTCCCGGGCCAGACCTTTGGGGTGGGGGACGATCACGGCGTCGAACAGTCCTGTTTTGCGCGCGGCATCAAGCAGCGCGTCGTCACCCGGATCGGTCATGCCGAGCACGAGGTTGTCGCGCAGAGTGCCCGCGAAGAGGCGCCCATCCTGCGGGACAAAGCCCATTTGGTTGGCCAGGCTGGCTTTGGCGATGTGTTCAAGATCGAGTCCATCAAGCGTGGTGCGGCCTACCTGGGGTTTATACATGCCCGAGAGCACGCGCAGCAGGCTGGTCTTACCGCTGCCCACGCCGCCCAAAATAGCCACACGCTCACCCGACTGGACCTGAAAGCTGGGTATCTTCAGTGCCGCCGTTCCCTGGTATTGCATTTCGACGTTTTGCAGCTGGTAACGGCCTTTCAGCTTTTCGAGGACGAGGGGCTCGGTGCCGCTGGGGTGATCGGAGGCCAGCGTCCAGAGCATGTCGAGATCCTGAATGGACACGCGGGTTTGCGCCCATTGCATGATGAGCATGGGCACCGAGGCGATGGGCGCTAGGATGCGGCCGCTGAGGATGGAGCAGGCGATCAGGGCGCCCATGGTGAAATCGGTCTGTCCCACGTGCATGGCGCCCATGGCCACCAAGACGACATAGGTGGTTTGCTGGAACATGGCCATGAGAAATTGCTGCAACTCGGAGAGTTGCCGCATTTGCTGCTCCAGCTGTCGCCCTTCATCGGTCAGGTCCAGCCATTTGGAGAGCATGCGCCAGCCGCCCTGCCCCGATTTGATGGTTTCTGCACCTTCGATGCTTTCAACCAGCAGGCCGGCCTTAAGGTGCTGCGCCGGTGTGGACAGTTTGGCGAGTTGGTCCATCCGACCGTGGAATACAAAGCCAATCAGCAGCCCCAACATCAAAAAGGTGCCTGGAACCAGCGCAAGCCAGCCACCAATGAGGGTCAGCACGATCAGCATGAGTAGGGCCAGGGGCACATCGACGATGGCCTGAGTGCTGACATTGACCAGAAACCCCCGAATGGCTTCGTAACTGCGCAATCGCGATGAGGTGCTGCCGATGCTGGGGGGCAACTGATCCAGACGGATCGAGAGGAATCTTGAGTAGACCGAGCGCGCCAGGTTTTGGTCTACCGCATCGGTCAGTTCATGGATTTGGCGGGCTCGCACCCATTTGCCCAGGGTTTCAAAAATGATGGAGGCCATGACCCCCAGGGTGAGCGCCAGCAAGGTGCCGCCCGCTTGGGTTGGCACCACTCTGTCATAGACTTGCATGGAGTAAAACGAGGTCACCAGGGCCAGCACACTGATGGCCAGGGTGCCTGCGGCGATGTCTAACAACACACGCTTGTGCCCCCAAATTTCCGACCACACCAGCTGGAAGCTGGGACTGTCGCTGACCACAAAGGGGGCTGTCATGCGCAGACGCAAGAAGCGGCTGCCGCCAACGAATTCTTCGATGGCTTCTTCTGCAAACTTGTTGCTGGCTTCACGCCACCAACTGACCGCCCACACTTTGCCGTTGCGCGCGCTAACGATGCCCGGCAGTCCACTGGAATCAAACACTAGGCAGGGCAGGCGCCCGGCATCCGGCTGCCGACTCCATTTGGGGCTTGGCCAGCCTCGCTCGAGGGCCAGCAGGCGCATCAATTCGGTCAGCTCCTTGCCTTCGGTTGTGAGTTGGCGAAGACTGGACTGCAGCAGCATGGGGTCCACTGGCTCGCGACGGAGCTGTGCGAGCCGCATGAGTGCGGCAAATATTGGCGCCGGCTGAATGGTGTTTGGTGTCATTTGTAATCGTTTTGAGAATCACGTACAATTGGCGAACTGGCATGGAACGCCAGATAATCATCTAGACCTTGGGAAAATATTTGCAAGCGTTGATGAGATAACCAGGTTTGCGCCTTGGCATCGGCGATTTGTGTGAGGATTTGTGCTTCTTCGCGGGCGATGTTCATGATTTCCTGCCAGGTTCGGCGTCCGGCCAGAAACTGGCGCTCGGAGGATTCAAGGTATTTCCTGTTGTTTTCAAAAGTCTTTTCCAACTGTGTCACTCTTTCGGACTGGGACTGAAAAACTTGGAGATCAGATTGGATGATTTCACTGACATCCATTCGCCGGCCTTCCAGTTCATTTTGGGAGGCTTCCACTTTGGCCTGCGCAGCCGCTATGGCAGAAAAATTTGATAATCCAGCACCGAAACTGCTGCTCAGGCCCATATAAACCGTCCTGTCAGTCCCTGAGACATCACCTCTACGGATTTCCCCTCGTAGATAAACTTCTGGCATGTTGCGCGATTGGGCCAATGCCACATCGGCCTGTGCACTCTGTACCGCAGCCATAGCTTTTTGTATGCTGGGATGTTTGTCTGTAATGTCAGCAAGTAAATCCTGTGCCATGACGGGGGACCAGTGGCGAAAAGCCATTGAGTTTCTTGGCCAGCCATCGTCGATATCTTTCCAGTTCTTTTGCGGAAGGGTGTTCTTCAACATCTGTTCCAGCTTGATACTGGCTTGGCGCTGGTTGAACTGGTATTGACGCAGATCTGATTGAACCGAGCTCAATCGGCTCAGGGACAGCTGTACGTCGCTGAGCGCAGAGTAGCCCTCTTGCGCACGACGTTCGATTTGCAGCACGTATTCTTTGTGCTTGCGTTCACTGTCCTGGTAGGCATTGACCTTGAGAGCCGCACTTTGAAATTCTGCCCACAACTGCAACCATCTGAGCGCCGCAGACAATTTCTGTTCTGCCAAAGCATTTTCCGCGAACTGATATTGCCCCAAGGCCTTTTCATTTTGAGCAGTCAAACGTCCGGCAGTCCACAAGGGCTGTTGCAATCTGTAATAGGTATTGGTTTGATTCAGAACACCCGCGACTTTCTGGTCCGCACGTTCATGGGTGATAGAAGGCGTAGGGTAATAATTCCATCTAACAGAATTTAAATCGGCTTGCGCCGCATTCACTTGATTTTTAGCCGCAACAACTGTGGGGTAATTTTCAACAACCCCAATCACAATCCTTCTAAATTCCGCTTGAGGATATGAATCCACAGAAATAAACATGCTTATCAGCAGAAAAAAACAAGGGCGGATTTTTTTTTCTATTTTCGTATAAATAACTTCAATCATATTTACTAACCATATGAAAATCCGTCGAGAGGCTCCGGGATGCCATCAAAGAGTGCTCACGAATTAAATCCAGTAATTTTTGAGTAGGCAGCAAGATTCTTGCTCGTTTGTCATGCCTTCCGTGAACGGTTGATATATATCCTGCACTCTCCATTTCGCGAAGTTTGAGTCGAATCGCCCGATCGGTAAGATGATTGGTCGAAAGCAGTGCTTTGAGTGATATCGCACTGGCAGGATTGAGCGAATCGCTCAGTACTTTTCTGGCAATACAGACGTAGACATGTCGACCCACCACAGAATCTATGAATGGCAATTGGGTCAATTCCCATTCATACAATTCGAATATTATTTGTAAACATTCTTTTGCGGGCATACTTTGCCTCAGCATTATTGAGAAAAAAATTAATACTTTTCATGTAACCAATTTAACATGAACTTCCGAAAACATTTCAGCAATACGCCATTAAACAGGAATCTATTTCCTTTAATTTAATCATCTATTTCTAGCTTAATTAATACTGGTATGGCTTCGGTCCGTCTTTCGTTTAAATTCATTTATGGAACCAGAAAGAACGCAAAACAGGCTTAACAAGCTGCTGAAATACCGACCTGCAAATCCGCTATCCCTGCCCGCGTGATTGGAATGTTTTGGACTTGATTTCGCAATCTGGAAATTCGCGTCTCATGAGACTTGAATTCACTTGATTCGAGGTCGTTTCGCATCGCTTTCTTAGCCTCATCTCATCTGCAGACGCAGATGTCCTAAGGTGCGCGTGCGCGTGCGCGTGAGGTTGGGCATCCACACCGTGTCATCCATGGACAGGCCGATGAACCAACGAAACAGCCGGTTGTAGTGGATTTGCTCCATGAGCATGCGTTCCGAGCGGATGCTGTAGAAGATTTGCAGCAGCATGGCGCGTAACTACTTCTCGGGTGCGATGCTGGGGCGTCCGCCTTTAATGTCGGCGGTATACATGCTGCTGAGCAGCGGCGCAATGTTCTTCAAGGCCTGATTGACCATCAAGCGCACGGGGCGCAGGGGGGGGCGCAGGTACGAAGTCGTCCAAGCGACGCATGGTGAATAGGCTCTCGGTTATGGCGTCGGCTCCGCGCATAGTCTGATTTCAGGGTTCACTTGCTGATTGCTCTCGGTACCACCGCTGTATCTCCACCAGCATCAGGGTGGTCTGCGAAGCATCCTTGATCAGCTGCTCGCAGCTCACTACTCCCGAATCTCCTGAGGAAGCAGGTAAAGTGTCGGAGCGGACTGGAGCAGCTCTGGCGGGAGCTTCGGAAACGGCGGACAGATTCCCGCCACTGGCTGCGGGGACGTTGCACACCCCGCCAACGCGAGAGTCAAGCTGGCGATTAGCCAGCAGCTTTGACCTTTTTGCGAATTCATGTGATACCTCCTGCGTGATGCGAGATTGAGACTGCCGAACATCAGCAACGTGTTGTTCCTGCTTGGCCTGCGCCTGTGCGATAAATTTCTTTTCTGCGTCCCAGGATTTCTGTACATGGGACTGCCCTATCTGAATTCCGCACATCAGTACCAAGGTCAACAGAAGTACGTCAAAAATATGCGACCAGTTGGCCAGTAAGAATCGATTGAGCCAGGTCATGCCGAGCCTCCGTCCAAGTCCAGCAGGTTGTGCTGCTTGATCAGGCCAATGACCTTGTCTGCATAAGCCGGGTCGGTGGCATAGCCCGCCTGAGCCATCGCCCTGGCGAATGCCTCGGCACCGGTGCATGCAAAGCAGGCCTTGTAACGAGGATTTCGCTTGAAGAACGCAGCGTGATCGTCGATGCTGGCCTGACAGCTGGGGTACTTGCGCCACAAGGCTGGCACCAGCACCCACTGGCCCTTAATAAACTCTTTGGTGTTCATGGTCAGGGTCTGACCGCGCCAGAGGCTGTCCGCCTTGATCCCGAAGAGGTTATTGCCCATCTTGGCCAGTGCTGACTCTCCCCACCAAGATTCAAG
>JACCDU011056396.1_pt1 | contig 10953 bp, 7 predicted proteins | sample 7446081 | NCBI WGS metagenome assembly JACCDU01 (sample SAMN15323447, study PRJNA562643) | freshwater metagenome | isolation source: river surface water | place: USA:Blue River Watershed | collected 2017-08-17
CACACGGCCTGGTGGTCGGCATGGGGCGAGGTGGCGCGCTCGTAGTTCCAGGCGGCCCAGGCCTTTTCTTGGGCAGGCAGCAGGCTGCGGTCGGTGTGCAGCACGGCCACGTTGTCGTGGAAGCGCACGGCCGACAGCAGCTCGCTGTGGGCACTCAAGCCGGCGCCGCGCAGCCAGCCCAGGCTGGTGTCGGCATGGGTGGCCAGCACCACCTGGTCGTAGGCCTCGACGCCATGCGGCGTGTGCACCAGCCACTGCTGCCCGTCGCTGTGGCGCGAGAGCGCCTGCACCGGGCTGCGCAGCCGCGCATCGGGCAACTGGGCGGTGATGCGGCGCACGTACTCGCGCGAGCCGCCTTGCACCGTGTACCACTGCGGCCGGTCGGCCACCTGCAGCAGACCATGGTTGTGGCAGAAGCGGATCATCGTGGCCATCGGGAAGCGCAGCATCTGCTCGGTCGGGCACGACCAGATGCAGGCCACCATGGGCAGGAAGTAGCCATCGGCAAAGGCGGCCGAGAAGCCGTGCGTGCGCAGGAAGTCGCCCACGCTTTGTTGCATGGCCTCGTCGTCGCCATGGAGCTCGGCGTCTTGGGCCATGCGGGTGCACAGGCGGTTGAAGCGGGTCAAGTCCCACAGCATGCGCAAGAAGGCCGGCGAGAACAGGTTGCGCCGCTGGGCGAACACGCTGTCGAGGTCGGTGCCGCACCACACCAAGCCAGGGCGCAGCCCCGAGGCCCGTGCCGCCGCAGCGCCTTCGCCGTCCTCGGGGATCTGCACCGAAAACGACATGTCCGACGCGGCAGTGGGCACCCCCAGTTGCGCGAACAGCTGCTTGAGCAGGGGGTAGGTGCGGTGGTTGAACACCAAAAAGCCCGTGTCCACCCCGTGGGTGACGGGGCGGCCCTGGGCATCGGGCAGGGTCACGTCCACGGTGTTGGCGTGGCCGCCGAAGTGCTCACCGGCTTCCAGCAAGGTCACGTGCACGCCAGCTTGGGCGGTGTGCAGTCGGTGGGCGGTGCTGAGGCCGGCGATGCCGGCGCCCAAAACGGCGATGCGGGTCATGCCTGCGGGCCTTTCGAAGTGGGGGTCAGTGTGGCACGGGGGCGCGAGGCCAGCCACGCGGCAGATGCGCACAGGCCAGTGAGGGTGGTGCCCCAGGCCAGGTCGATCAGGGTGAGCGACCAGGGCCAGCCTTGCAGGGTGGCCTGGTTGGTGAGGTCGTAGGTGCCGTAGGCCATCAGGCCCAGCGCGGCGCCACGGGTGGCCACGCTGCGCAAGCGGGCGCCAGGCTGCGACCAAGCGGGTGCCACGGCCAGGGCCACCACGCCCGCGTTGTAAAGCAGGTAAAAAACCAGGGCTGCGCCCATGTCGGGCTGCGGGCGCATCCAGGCGCCCAGCACCGGGCGGTAGACGGGCTCCAGCATGGTGGTCAGCCAGATGGCGTCCAGGCTGAGCATGGTCAGCAAGGCGGCGGCAAAGGCCTTGAGTGCGGCGGCACGTGGGGCATGGCTCATGGTCGGGCTCCTGCTTCAGCGGCGGGCTTGGCGGTGTTGCCGCCTTCTGGCCACCAGGCGGGCAGCGTGGCCAGCCGGTAGCTGAGTTGTCGGCCGCCACGCACCTTGGCGTCCAGGCCCAGCCAGTCGCCTTGCTCGCTCACCCAGACGTCGAAGGCCCCTGGGGGCGCGGCCAGCCGCAGCTTGCGCGCGCTGACCTTCTGGCCGCCCACCTCGATCGTGCCCACGCCGTTGGGCGAGAGGCTGACGGCGTCGATCTCGCCGCTTTGCGGGTTGAGCAGCCGGGTTTGGCGGGCCAGCACGTCGGGCAGCCAGTAGGCGTAGCCGGTCAGGCAACCATCGACACTGCGTGTGCCGGCCTTGTTGCGCAACTGGTAGGTGGTGCCGGCGCGTGTGGCCTGCATGTCGATCAGCTCGCCGTCGTCATCGGTGCGCGAGCGCATCGAGGTCAGGCAGTCGCCTTGCCAACGCTCTTCCGTGTCGATCGCGTAGCGGTACACGGTCAGGCCCAGCACCTTGACGGCGAAGCGCGCGGTGTTGCTGACCTGGCGCTGGTTGCCCTCGGTCTGCACCGTGAAGCGGTGGTAGCCGATGGGTTTGTCGTCCAGGCGCACCTGGAAATCCCAGACCTTCGGGCTGCTGGGGGCAGCGCAGGCCAAGGTGCCAAAGCCAGCCAAGGTCAGCGCAAACAGGGCCATAGCAGCCCGTTGCGCGCGGCCACCTGGCGCGGCAGCGTCGGCTGTGGGGCTGGCGGAGGCCTCGGGGCTGGGGGACAGGGGGGCGGACATGTGTCGCATCGGTGGTGTCAGTGAGTCCTTACGCGCCTGACGACGGTTTGGATGCATGGCGGGGCGGCCGCGGCCAGAAGGCAGGGGTGTTGAGCACGTACTGGCGGTAGCCGGGGCGGCGCGAGCCGATGTCTTGCTCCAGCAGCGCGACGCCCGACACCTTGAGCAGCAAAAAGGTCATCAACACGGGCGAGCCCAGTTGCACCACGGCCACCATGGGCATGGCACTGGCCGCGAGCAGCCACACGCCCCACCACACGCAGGCTTCACCAAAGTAGTTGGGGTGGCGGCTCCAGGCCCACAGGCCCCGGTTCATCACCTCGTGGCGGTGGTGCGGGTCGGCCTGAAAGCTCGCCATCTGCGCGTCGGCGACGGCCTCGCACAGCAAGCCGGCGCTGCCCAAGGCCAGGCCGAGGGTGTCCAGCCAGCCCCAGGCGGTGTCAGCGCGCAAGGCGGTGCCCATCGGCAGTGCGATCCACCAGGCCAGCGCGGCTTGCAGGCCGAAGACCAGGTACAGGCTCTTGAGCGCGAAGCCGGGCTGGTTGCGTGCGCGGATCGCCTGGTAGCGGCGGTCTTCACCATGGCCCCAGTTGCGCCGGGTGATGTACCAGCCCAGGCGCAGGCCCCAGGCCGTGACCAGTGCCGTGACGGCCACCGCACGCGCGCCCATGGCGGTGCCCGACAGCCAGGGCCAGGCTGCCGCCAGGATGAAGAACAACGGCCAGATGCGGTCGGCCAGGCTGGCGTCGCGCCGGGGCACGCTGACCGCCCAGGTGAGCGCCGTCAGCGCCAGCATGCTCAGCAGCACCTGTGCCGACAGCGGTGGCCACCAGGCTTGCGTCAGGATGTTGGCCAGTGCGTCCATGGCCTCAGCTCCGGGGGGCGAACAGGTAGTGGCTCACCTGCCAGCGCTGGCCTTGCTCGTAACCAAACAGCTCGGCCACCGACATGAAGAACAGGCGCCAGCGTTGCCACCAGATCAGGGCGTCGCCGCCATAGGTGGCTTCGAACAGGGGCATGAGCTTTTCGCGCTGGCTGTCCATGCGCGTCAGCCAGGCCTCCGAGGTCTTCTGGTAGTGCACGCCCGACCAGCGCCAGTGCTGCAGCACGCGCAGGTCGTCCTGGCAGCGCAGGGCCAGGTCGTCGGAGGGCATCATGCCGCCCGAAAAGAAGTGCTCGCTCATCCAGTCGCTTTCGTCGCGCACCTCGAAGGGGTAGGCTGCACCCCGGTGGGTGAACACGTGCATGAAGAAGCGGCCCTCCGGGCGCAGCCAGGATTCGACCTTGGCAAAGGCGCGTGGCCAGTTGCGCAGGTGCTCGAACATCTCCACCGACACCACGCGGTCGAAGCGTTCGCCAGTCTGGAAGTTGTTGAAGTCGTGGGTTTGCACGTCCAAGTTGGTGAGCCCCCGCTGGTGGGCCAAAGCGAGGATGGTTTCGCGTTGGGTGCGCGAGTTCGACACGGCCAGGATCTGCGAACCAGGGTAGTGCTCGGCCATCCACAAGCTCAGCGAACCCCAGCCGCAGCCCAGCTCCAGGATGCGCTGCCCGTTGGCCAGACCGGCGCGCTCGCAGGTTTGCTGCAGCGCGGCGGCTTCGGCTTCTTCGAGGGATGAGGCGTCGTCGGGCCACCAGCAGCAGCTGTACTTGCGGTGCGGGCCGAGCACATCGGCGAAGAAGGCCGAAGGCACCTCGTAATGCTGGGCGTTGGCCTTCTCGGGCACCAGCGCCAGCGGGGCCGACGACAGCTGCTCAAAGAAGGCTTGGGTCATGGCTTGCTCGGCAGCCGGGTCGTGTGCGTTGACCTCTTGCATGCGCTGCTTGAGCAGGCGCCGGATGCCCAGGCGGATGACGGTGTCTGGAACCAGCCCCAGTTCGACCCAGTTGACGGCCAAAGCGGTGGCGGTGGCGGCGTTCGGCATGTGCGGCTTCCTCGGTGTCGTGATGGATGTGAACAGGCTGTGCCCATTCTTCGACTACAGACAACGAAGGCAACCCGGTACTGGCGTGGCCTTGTCACGCGTGTGGGATGGGGTTGCCTCGGGGTCGCCCTCATTTGACGCGGATCTGAGCACTGTCGCCTGTTTGGCGCGTGCCCAAATCTGCAAAAACACACGTTGACGCCATTTTGTATCGGTCTTGGCTGCGGCTGCCAAGGGGGTAGAGCACTGCACTAGAATGTGCACCGTGGGCCGTTAGCTCAGTCGGTTAGAGCAGAGGACTCATGGCGAAAGTTGTGCACCACCGCGGGAAACCCGGTGCGTGAATGGCGTCAAATTCGGCGAACCCTGACGGCCGCAAGGCACAAGGCAACGCCGAGCCAAGCCCCCCGGGTCACCTGGTGCGGGAAGGTGTAGAGACTAGACGGCGCCCACCTGTCGGCAATCCGCCCATGGTGAAGGCATAGTCCAGGGAGTCCAGAAATGGACACAAACCGGAATCCTTTGGTCCGGGGTTCGAGCCCCCGACGGCCTACCACTGCCATCTCAAGAAAAAAGCGACCGTGTTGAAGCGGTCGCTTTTTTTGCATGGGGCCAGGCGCAATGCTCAGGCCCGCTCAGGCTGCTGTGCGGTGTTGGGCGGTGACAGCGCGTGCAGCGCGTCGTAAACGGCCTCGACGCTGCCGGCCTGTGTGGCCTGCTCGACTTGCTCGGCGCTGCCCAAAGCGCCCACGCACAGCCACCCGATGAGCCGGTCGTCGCGCCAGATGATGCGCCAGTGCATGGCGGCCGATTCGGGCGCCGTCCAGACGATGTCATCGGCCCTGGGTTGGGTGTCGCCCCAGACCACCACGTCCATCAGCTTGCTCTTGAGCTTGAAGGTGATGGGGGCATCGGCCGTGGCCTCGGGGGGCTCGCCCAGCAGGCTTTGGGCCGCGCGGTCGGCCTGCGCTGCCGCCACGGTCCACAGGCCTGCAGGGCCTTGCGGTTCGGCGACATCGCCAATCGCGTAGATGAGCGGGTCGCTCGTGCGCTGCTCGGTGTCGGTGACGATCCCACGGGGCTGCACCGCCAAGCCAGCATTCATGGCCAGGGTCGAGCGTGGGCGGATGCCCAGGCAGGCCACGAACACGTCTGCCGCCAGCTCGGTGACCACCTCTTGGCCGTTGTGCGTGCGGTGCAAGGCCAGGGCACGCATCCGGGCAGGCGGCTCGCCATCTGTGAGCCACGCCAGGCCTTCAACCCGGGTTTCAACCTGGATGCCTTGCAGACGCAGGACGTCGGTGAGCCGGCATGCGCCGGGCTCGTCGAGTTGGGTGGCCATGATGCGCGGGGCCCGCTCGATGAGGCTGACCTCCAGGCCATGGTGGCGCAAGGCCAGTGCGGCCTCGACGCCCAGCACGCCGCCGCCCACGATCACCGCGCGCTGCGAGTGATGATCGGCGATCCAGCGGTGCAGGTGCTGCATGTCGCGCACGGTGCGCATCACGAAGGCGTTGGGCGCCTCGGAGAACGCATCGTTGGGGCGTGCTGCGTCGGCACCCATGGCCAACACCAGGCGGTCATAGGGCAGGGTGCTGCCATCGGCCAGAACGACCTGCTGCGCCGTGCGGTCGATGCGCGTGGCCTCGCGCGCAAGCTGAAGGTCGATGCGCATGTCGGTGGCCCAGCCAGCGTGCCGCAAGTGCAGGGTGTCTTCACGCTCAGGGGCGGGCAGCAGTTCGGCCAGCGCCATGCGGTTGTAGAAGGGATGCGGCTCGTCACTCAGCACGGTGAGGTGCACACCCGGGCTGCGCCGTCGCAAGGCCTCGGCCAAGGTGATGCCGGCCACGCCATTGCCAATCACCACCACCCGATCAATGGCCTGGGTGGTCAGGGGATCGACGCGGGTGGGGTCGTCTGCGGCTGGGGCGAGCAAGGCCTCACGCCGGGTGTCCACGGTGATCGGGGTGGTGACCTCGCACATGCAGGCCAGCCGGGCGCGGCCCTCCAGGCCCATGCGCTTGAGCGTGGCCTGTTCTTGGGCGCACGGCGGGGGCAGGTCGGCCAGACCCTCGGTGACCAACACCGCATCGCCGCCACACATGCCCACGCCGCAGCCGGTGGGCAGGGCGGTGCCTTGCTGGCGCAGGGCATCGGTCAGCTTCTGGCCGGGCATCACCTGGCTGCGCTGTCCATCGGCGCGGTTGGTGACCGTGACCGGGTGGATGGCGATGGTCTTCCATTGCGCCTGACGCTTGGCGGCTTCTTCGGCTTGCCGCGCGGTCGCCAGGCGGTAGTGGCGCTCGCTGCGCAGGCCGCTGAGCAGCAGCAGGCCGCCCGCAACCAGGCCAAGCAGGTGAGCGGGCTCCTTGAAGGGGGTGAGGGCGGGCAGTGGCGTCAGCGAGGCCAATCGGCCCACGATGCCCGGGCCGGCAAACCAGTAAAAGGCGATCAACGCGGCGGCGGCGAAGGCCAGCGACAGGCGGTAGCGTTGAGTGGGCAGTTGCCGGGCCAGCAGCGTGTAGAGGCCCAGCGAAGCCAAGCAGCCCCCCAGCAGCGTCGCTTCGTACACCCAGATGCCGTGCTGGGGGCGCGGGCCTTGCAGGAAGTAGGCAAGGATCAGCCCGGGCAGCAGGCCGAAGAAGGCCTGACGCATGCCCGCGTGCCTGGGGTCATCGTGCTCGATGTCTTGGAACACGGCCAGGCGCGGATTGAAGTCGTAGCAATTGGGCTGGCACCCTACGCAACTGCTGCAGTGGCCGTTGCGCACCAGGGCCACGGGTGCTTGGCCGTAAGCGCGCTGGATCGGGCCCAGCGGGCAGAAGGTGCCACACCAGCCGCTGCGGCCTTTGAACACCAGGCCGCCCACGAAGGCGAGCGTGAGCATGCCCGTGAGCACCCCAGCCACGGCCACCCCAGAGTGGTTGAGCAAGGGCGCGCGCAAGGCCACGGCACCGATGAACAGGGCGAGCGCCACGCCAAACGACGCGCGTTGCCAGGCCTCAGGCAAGGTCTTGTCGAGCGACCAACCGAGCTTGCGGGGGGTCTGGTTGAGCAAGGCCATGGGGCAGACCTGCCGCCAAAAACCGGGCGCCAGGACCAGCAGCAGGGGCACGGACGGCACCACCACACCCCAAAACCAGTTCAGGCCCAAGGAGGGGCGCATGACCACGTAGAGCATCAGGCTCAATGTGATCAGCAACGTCACGCCCCGCGCCACTGACCACAGGCGTTGCGGGATGCGCGCATCGAGTTGTAAGAAGTTGGCGAAGTGATCGCTTGGGCGTGCGGCATCAACCGCATCGTCCAGTACGGTGGACTGCGTCGACAAGAAATTCCCCCCGCAACATCGCAACTGCAAACCACGCGATTTGTTGCATTTCTGAAGTTAGTTGGCGCAGTTTATCCATACGGAAATTCACGTCTACCCCTCTTGGGCAGGTAGCCAAGGGATTTCGGTCGAGAAAATGTTGCAACGCGGGATATGCAACATCTGGTTGCAAGTGGTACATCTGAGTTTCGGGTAAATGTCTACGGATGACTGTTTGATGTCTTGAGAAGCGTGACGTTTGTGGGTAAATCACCACTTCATGGGAGCTTCAGCGGGGCCTCAGTGACCCGCATCGGCCCGCAGCGGTGCGGCACGGTCCGGAATCCTGGTAAACAAGAAAAAGCCCCCGTACCGCAAGGGAACGGGGGCTGTCATGTCGCGCCTTCAAGGCGCACGATCAGGGCCGTGAGGTCAGCGCTCGGCGGCCGGCGTGGCGCCAGACTGGGCGCCTTCGGTGTCCACAAACAAGGGCTGCGACGGGTTGGCCAGCTCGCGCTGCAGCGTGTCCGTGTCCAGCGCGCCCTCCCACTTGGCCACCACGACGGTGGCCACGCTGTTGCCGATGGAGTTGGTGATGGCGCGGGCCTCCGACATGAAGCGGTCCACCCCCAGGATCAGCGCCAGGCCGGCCACCGGCACGTCAGGCACGACGGCCAGCGTGGCCGCCAGGGTGATGAAGCCCGCGCCGGTCACGCCCGAAGCGCCTTTGGAGGTCAGCATCGCCACGCCCAGGATGCTGAGTTGTTGGCCCAGCGTCAGGTCGATGTTCAGCGCCTGGGCCACGAACAGGGCAGCCATGGTCAGGTAGATGTTGGTGCCGTCCAGGTTGAACGAGTAGCCCGAGGGCACCACCAGGCCGACCACCGGCTTGGCGCAACCGAGGCGCTCCAGTTTGGTCATCAGCGGCACCAGGGCCGACTCGGACGACGAGGTGCCCAGCACGGTCAGCAGCTCTTCCTTGATGTAGGCGATGAAGCGCACCAGGCTGAAGCCGGTGAGGCGGGCGATCAGGCCCAGCACCACGAACACGAACAGGAAGCACGTCAGGTAGAACGAGCCCATCAGCGCGGCCAGCGGCTTGAGCGCGCCAAAGCCGTACTTGCCCAGCGTGAAGGCCATGGCACCACCGGCACCGATGGGGGCGAGCTTCATCACCACGTTCATCATCACGAAGAACACGTGCGACACCTGCTCGATGAACTGGCGCACCAGGCGGCCCTTGTCACCCAGGTGCTGCAGCGCGTAGCCAAACAGCAGCGCCAGCAGCAGCACCTGCAGCAAATCACCCGAGCCGGTGAAGGCATCGGTGAAGGTCTTGGGGATGATGTGCAAGACGAAGTCGATGGTCGACTGCTCCTTGGCCTTGTCGGCGTACTTGGCCACCGCAGCGGCATCCAGCGTGGCCGGATCGGCGTTGAAGCCGGCGCCGGGCTTGAGCACGTTGGCCACCACCAGGCCAATCACCAGCGCCACGGTCGACACCAGCTCGAAGTACACGAAGGCCTTGGCGCCCACGCGACCCACCTGCTTCATGTTGTGGCCCGAGGCGATGCCCATCACCACGGTGCAGAAGATGATCGGCGCGATCAGCATCTTCACCAGCGAGATGAAGCCATCTCCCAGGGGCTTGAGCTGCACGGCGAGCTTGGGCTCGGCGATGCCAAAGGATGCGCCTGCGATGATGGCCAGGACGACCCAGAAGTAGAGAGAAGATGCGATGCGTTTCATGCCCGAGACCTTGCGATGTCAACGGGCTCGCACTGTAGAGACGCCGATGGGCATTGGGCATGTGGCCTTCCACATCCTGCGGACATCCACATGGCCGAACTGCAGCCGGGTGGCGTCAGTGCGCGTGATCTTGCATGCAGCGAAACGCAGGCAATGCGCCGGTCAGCGCGGTGGTGAGCGCTGGGCCCACACCGTCGAGCCCACGATGAGGGCGGCGCACAGCAGCATGCGCCCCGTCACCACCTCGTGCAGCAGCACGGCCCCCCAGGCCATGCCGAACACGGGGATGAGGTAGGTCACCAACAGCACCTGCGAAGGCCCCACGCGGGCCAGCAGGGCATAAAACCACACATAGGCCAGTCCGGTGCACAGCACGGCCAGGCCGGCCAGCGCGGCCCACACGGTGGCTGGCACATCCGCCCAGGCCAGCGCGGCGCCAGGGCTGGATGCATGCGCGGCATCCGGCCAAGGCCCCAGCCACACCGCCGGGCCGGCCAGCATCAGGCTGGCGGCCATCAGCGTGCCCCAGCTGTTGCTCACCGCGTCGAGGTCGCCCAGCTGGCGCTTGTTCTGGTGCACGGCCACGGCATACATCAGCGTCGAGGCCAGGGCGGCCAGCACCGCCAGCGGTGGCAGGCCCGTGTCCCACCCAGCGGCCACCGGTGCGCCGGCCATGTGGGCGCCATCGCGGGCCAGCACCAGGGCGGCGACACCGCCAAAGCCCACGATCAGGTTCACCCATTGGCGCCATTGCAGGCGCTGGCCGGCCCACAACCAGGCCACCAGCGCACCCCACAGCGGTGTGGTCGCGTTCAGGATGGACAGCAGCCCTGCCGGGATGTGCCGGGCTGCGTAGCTCAAGCCCATGAAGGGCAGCACCGCTGAAAGCAGGGCCGTGAGCAGCAGCGGCCACCAAAAGCGCCGCGCCGGCCAAGGCGAGCCCTGCCACAGCAACCAGCCGGTCAGCACCACGGCGCCACCGGCCACGCGCACGCCAGCCACCACCACCGGGCCCACCACGGGGCTGGCGATTTTCAGGAAGAGGAAAGACAGGCCCCAGACTGCGGCGAGTGCCAACATCAGGCCCAGGTCGCGGCGGCTCACTGTGGGCCCCCTGCGGGCATGCCACTTGCGAACCCCTGGTGTGCGAACCCGCCTGCCCGGGGGGAGTTGACCCCGGCTGGTGCGATCAGCCCACGCTGGAGGGCGGTCTGACACAAGGCACTCACTAGAATGACCACCAACTCTCGCCGTACTCTGAATTTCAGCAAAGGAACCTCATGCAAGTCGCCGCTTCGATCTTCAAGGCCTATGACATCCGTGGCATTGTGGGCCAGACCTTGAGCGAGGCCGTGGCAGAGCACCTCGGCCGGGCCTTTGGCACCGAGGCACTGAAGCTGGGCGAGAAGGCCGTGGCCGTGGGCCGCGATGGCCGCGTGTCGGGCCCGTCGCTGGCTGGCGCCCTGATCAAGGGCCTGCAATCGACCGGCATCGACGTGATCGACCTGGGCGCCGTCACCACGCCCATGCTGTACTACGTCGCCGCCACCCGCGGCGAGACCGGCTGCCACAGCGGCATCCAGGTCACCGGCAGCCACAACCCCAAGGATTACAACGGCTTCAAGATGGTGCTGGCCGGCAAGGCCATCTACGGCGATGACATCCAGG
>JACCDU010982833.1_pt1 | contig 10951 bp, 10 predicted proteins | sample 7446081 | NCBI WGS metagenome assembly JACCDU01 (sample SAMN15323447, study PRJNA562643) | freshwater metagenome | isolation source: river surface water | place: USA:Blue River Watershed | collected 2017-08-17
AACAATCTACTGAACAATCTACTGAACAATCTACTGAACAATCTACTGAACAATCTACTGAACAATCTACTGAACAATCTACTGAACAAACTACTGAACAATCTACTGAACAAACTACTGAACAATCTACTGAACAAACTACTGAACAATCTAGTCAAAATTTTAAATTAAATGATATATATGAATCAAAAGATGAAGTACCAATAAATTAAACTAGTTGTGCTTTAATTTTTTTTGAAAAATTAGTTTCATTATTAAATAAAAATAATTTAAATTTATGTTGACCAATAAGATTATTTTTAAATTTAATAAATGATTTTAATTCATAAATATATATTGTTTCATTATCAATAATATAACCGTCGTATAATTTATTATTATCAATGTGTTTATTTAATAATTCACAAGAATTTTGTAATTTTTTAATTTTTTTAGTAATATCATTAATATAATCTATTTTATGTAACCAATTATTATAAAAAATAATTGAATCATTAGATAATAAATTTTTAGTAAATTGTATCATATTAATTATATCAACAATTCTACGAATAGGACTAGTAATGTGTATATACGATTTTAAATTTAATATATTATGCATTGTATCAGAATAATTAATACTATAAGTACCTGAATAATTTGAAAGTAAAAGTAAATTTTTAATTTCAATAGGTAAATTATTTTCAGTAAAAATCGTTGATCTAAAAATACCACATTTATTTTCATATAATTTATCAGCACAATATGTATTCATTAATATCATAAGTTGTGCAACTAAATCATGACTGTCATTGATAGTTGGAAATATTTTTTTAACAATTTTAAATAATAGTTTATAATTATTATAATTAAGTAAATTATCTGATTCATATACAAAATTATATTTTAATTTAATGGCAACATTTTTTAATTCTGTATTAATAATATTACCTGAATTGTCAACTAAAATATCCATACAAAATGCAATTCTAATTTGTTTTTCTTTTAAACTACATAAATTATCAGATAAAATAGTAGGTAATAATGGTATTTTACAATCTGGCAAATAAATTGTAGAAACTCTTTCTGAAAATACATTCCATAAATTTAAATAATCAATAATAATAGGAACATTTGAAATATAAATACTTATTAAATAGTTAGAATCTTTTTTAGTAATACTAAATGCATCATCAAAATCTAAACAATTATCTGGATCAATAGAAAATACTTTATATAATTCTCTATTTTCTAAATTATATTTTTGTATGATATCATTAAAATCAATATCTGTTAATTTATTAACTGATTTATTAAATGTAGTAATTGAAATATTTAATTTTTTATTATAAAGTTCATATTTATAAAAAGATGAGTTATCATTAATTGAACCAATAGTTTCAACTAATTGTCCAATAGGATGTTTATTATCCCAATTAAAAAATTTAAAAACAACAAATTTATTTTGAATATTTTTTGAAAATCCCATATCAGATTTTTTTATTTCATAAGGAATTAAAAAATGTGGCAAATTTTTATTTCTAGGAATAACTTTATATAATTGTTTATTTTTAAATGTTCCATATGTTTGTAGATTATTAATAATTAACACTCCAAGTAAATTATTATTTTTAATAGGCGATTCAATAATTTCTAATTTATCATTTAAAATATCACCATCAAATATTTTATTAATAATAGGATTAAAATTTTTACAACAATTATCAAATTTTGGTTCAAAATCCCATTCGGTATAATTAGCATTTTTAATATTAATTTTATAATTCATATAAATTATAAAAATAAATTAAACTTTTTATTTTTCACTTTTTTTAGAAAAAATTGATAAATTAAATATATAATATATAATTTCAATATTATGTTTTTAATTTTAATGTTTATAATAATTTGTTATCAAAATGTAGTTAGTTATCAAAGAATTATTATTCCTAAAAAATTAGTATATAGAAGTAGCGTAAATGAAAATAATGAATTATATAAAATAAAAGAAAATAATGAATTATATAAAATAAAAGAAAATAATGAATTATATAAAATAAAAGAAAATAATGAGTTATGTAAAACATGTGAACAATTAGAAAAATATGAAGAAATAGAAAAAGAAATACTAGAAGTATTTCAGAAAATGAGAAAACATAATCTTAAAAATGTATATACAACGACAAATGAGTTATATAAATTATTTAAAAAAAAGAAATAATTTATAAATTAAATTTATTTTTTAATTCAAAATATTTTTTTTTATATTTTAATGCTTTATTTTTAAATTGATGTTTATCTAAATAATGACCAGGATTATCAGGATCATATCCCCAATCTTCGGGATATAACTTTTCTTCTTCAGTTTTAATAGTAGGTTCAATTTTCATCATATTAGTTGTTAATTTAATTTCTTTGTTATATTCTATTTTTCTACGTTCTTCTTCTTTTTTAATATTTTCTTTAAATAAATCAATATCTTTACTTGAAAATTTACGTTTAGTTATATCAATTAATTCATTACCAATATTCGCACTTATTTCATAATAATCATCTTTATAATTCCACACATAATTTGAATTATTATATTCATTTTCTAGAGAAAACCCCTGTATAGTTTCAACATTATAATTATTATTTCTACATGCTCCAACCATTATTGTAACAATTTTGAAAGGATGTTTGTTAGATAATTCAATAGCAACATCCTCCAATGTAAGTGTTCTAGATTGTGTTGGTTTGTATATTGAATTTAATGGCATATATTTATGTGGATTTGGTACAACAATCGAATCAAGACTTAATACATTTTTAAGTATATTGTTAATTGTATTTTGATGTTTATTAATAAATTGTGTAGCTTCAGCTAAAGCATAACTACCTTTACTAGTAGATTTGTATGAAGGTATGGGCCTTACTATTAATTGTTCTAATCTATTTAATGGTATTTTACCTCTTTTTTTATCTTGTAATTTTTTTTTAAATAAAATATTTGTATCAATTTTTTGAATAGTACCTGCTTTTATTAGTTCATTATTTGATATATGATCATTAATATAAATTCTATTATAATTTAATGGTACATTATAAACTCCTGATCTAAAATATATATATTCTGGTGTCAATACAAGATTTGGACATAATCTAGAAACTCCTTTGGTACCTTCTAAAAACAGTTCCCTATCATCTTTTAATAATATATTATTTTTAATTAAATAATCGGGATTAAAATTAGGTGAAAATACACATAATTTATAATAACTTTTTAAAATTTGTGTATCATCAATGTTAGTTTCATTATATAATTTATTTAAATTTTCTAATTTTTCACCATATGGTTGTGTTATAGTTGAAAAAATGTTAAATTCATTCTGACTACAGGCGGTCATTTTATTTTCACTACATAACATAAGTATTCTAACATTATATGGTAATTCAAAGTTACCAATAGTTGCACCATGTGCATTTATAAAATAATCTTGACATATATTATCCATTATATATAAAACTAGATATAATTATTTCTAATGTTATATAATGATAAAAAAAATATATTATATAAATTTAGATAGAAGAACTGATAGAAATGAAAATATAAAAAACGAAATTGCAAAACTTAATTATATTGGACCTGTTGAAAGAATATCAGCTGTAGATGGTAGAAAAATAGATATTAATAATTTATCAGAAAAATTAATTACAAAAGAAGGAAAATTAGATGCAATGAATAAAAATGGTGGATTATATTATATAATGACACGTGGTGCAGTTGGTTGTGCATTATCACATTATAATTTGGCAAAAAAAATAATAAATGAATTAAATGATAATGAGTATGCATTAATATTAGAAGATGATGTGGTATTAGAAGATAATTTTATGAATAAATTAAATGATTATATAAATAAAATGCCACCATTTGATATTTTATTAATTGGTTATCATATGAAACAAAATAAAATAGTTGGTAATACTTTTTATGATAAACCATTAAAATCATGGGGGACATTTGGTTTTGTAACAAATAATAAAGGTTCAAAAGCATTAATAAATTTATATCCAATAAAATATCAAGTTGATACAGAAATGCATAAACTATATAATAATGAAAATTTACAAGTTTATTCATTAAAAGAAGAGAATAGATTAGTTAAAAGTCCTCAATCACAAGAAGATAGTCAATATGGAACTGATATACAATTAAGAGAATATTCAGAATTAAAAAGGGAATATCCTGAATTAAAAAAAAATCCAAAAATAACTGAAGGATTTAATAATACAGAAAAATATAGTTATATAATTATTTTAATATTATTAGTTATATTATTTTACTTTATAAAACTAATATAAAGATTTTGTAATATATAAATATTATGGTAATAAAAAAACGTCTCAATACAGTTTCAATAATAACAATTACACAATATATAAGATTTAAATCATTACAAGTATTATTTGAAATGATTAAACGGCAAACATATAAAGATATTTTAGAATGGGTTATAGTAGAAGGTACACCAACAAAATCAGATGCAGAAAAAAATAAAGATTTAATAAAAGAATTTATTGAAAAAATAAAACCCCAAATTAATTTTACAATAAATTATATTGTATATAGTGGAAAAAAATTAGGTGGTTTACGTAATTTAGGGAATAATGCATGTAATGGTGATATAATAGTATGTTTAGATGATGATGATTATTATCCTAATACAAGAATAGAAGAAGCAGTAACAAAATTAACTAATAGTCCATGTTTAATAGGTGGTGTAAGTGATGTTTATTTATATGATTTTTTTGTAAATAGATTATATAAATTTAAAGGATTTATGGATTATCATTCAACAAATAATTGTATGGCATATAAAAAAGATTATTTATTAACAAATAAACATGATCCAGAAATACAAGTTGGTGAAGAAAGAAGTTTTACACATGAATTTACAATACCACTTGTTAAGTTTGATTCAAAAAAAACAATAATTGCAATAAGTCATAATTTTAATACATTTAATAAAAGAGAATTGTGTTTAGGTGGGACATTACAAATTTTAAATACATTAACAGAAATTAATGAACCTATAACAAATTATATAGAAGCTGATATTTATGATATGATGAAAAAAATTTATTATAAAGAAGAAAATAGTCCGTATGATTTGGTATATTTTTTAGGTTATTTATCAAATAAATTTCATCCAAAAGATGATAATTTAGAAAGTACTGATTATATAATAGTTAAATTATGTGAAACAATACAAAAACGTGGTTTAACAGTTGCAATTTATGGAGAATTTGATTTAGATAATGATTATATATATAATAATGTGAAATATATCCATTGGAAAAAATTCCCATATAATCATAAATTTAATATTTTAGTGTTAGGAAAATCAACAGGATTAATTAATACTTTTCCATTTGATGTAAAAGCAAATAAAATATATTGGGATTTATATGAAAATCCACTTGGTAATACATTAGTTATCGATTTATATAAAAAAAATAAACATAAAATAGATAAAATATTTTTAAAAAGTTATTTTCATTATAAACAATGTGAACAGCATTTAGGTGATAATACTAATTATGAAATTATTCCAACCGGTATTAAACATATAACAAATACATATAATGTTCAAAGACAAAGATATAGATTTATGTATGATGCATATTATGATAGAGGATTAGAATTCATTATAACAGGTATATTTTCTATTATAAAAAAAATAGAACCACGTGCAGAATTACATGTTTATGGAGGTATGGATAATATTAAAGATGTAAATTTTAAAAATAAAATGTTATATTTATTTTCAGAATGTGGAGTAACAGATCATGGTAAACAATCTATTGACACCATTATGAGAGAAAGATATTTATCAGAATTTCATATTTATACATCAAATATAATAAATGAAGTAGATTGTCAGTCTATAAAAGAAAGTATAATTGCTGGTTGTATACCTTTAACTGTTAATTTTGGTGTATTTATGGAAACAGAAGGTGTTAAGTTTATTACAAATCACGAAGATCCAAAAGTAATGCAACGATGTGGATTAGAAATATTAAAATTAGCAAAAGATACTAATAAATTAGAAGAAATACGTAATATATTTAAAAAAAGCAACTCTATTCAAACATTGGATAATTATTATAATAAAATTATTAATTTAATTATATAAAGAATTTATTATATATTGTGATTAGATCAACAAATTAAACATGATCAGTTACAATTACAAAAAGAAAACCATAAAACATTTAATTTAATAAAACAAAATAATAGAAAATATCAACAACGTTTATATGATTTATATTTAAAAATATGTTTTTTAATAAATAATATTATGAATATGGATTTTGATTTTTATATATCTGAAACTGAACTTTATTCAGATGTAGATGATAATTACCAATATACTATAAATAATAAAAAAATGAAATTATATGATTATTTAGAAACAATAATAAATAGTATTAATAATTATAAACCATTAAATGATCAACAACAATATTATATTCAAAATATGGCATCCACAACTGATAAAAATATAATTATTAATACATATAACAATGTAATAAATAATTTAAAATTTGGTATTAACTACTGATAAAAAATATAATTATTAAGATTTTTTCTACCTATTAAAAATTTTAATAATTATTAATATTAGATGAATAGAAATAATTTTCTCAGAATTATTGCTACAAAAAAAATATATAATAGACAACAACAAATATTAGAACAAATTCCTAAAACAAAAAGAAATTTTAATTTAAAAATTAATAGAATAAAAAAATCAGAGTTAAAATTAAGAGTTCAAAAAAAAATTGTCAAATTACCTTTAAGAGTAGATTTAAGAAATAAATGTCAACCTATTGTAGATCAAGGAAATTTAGGTTCATGTACGGCATGTGCTCTTGTTGCAATTGTAGGTTATGATAAAAAAAAATTATTTGGTTCAAGATTATTTTTATATTATAATGAAAGAATGTTAGATAATACAATATCTGAAGATACTGGTGCTTATTTATCTGATGGAATAAAATCATTACAATTACATGGTGTATGTCAAGAAACATCGTGGCCATATGATATTAATAAATTTGCAGAAAAACCATATGATAGTTGTTATGAAGAAGCATTAAATAATCAAGCATTATCTGTAGAAAATATTAATAACAATTTAAATGCAATGAAAAATAGTCTAGCAAATAACGAACCATTTGTAGTTGGTATTGCTGTTTATTCATCATTTACAACAAGACAAGTTGCAAGAAATGGTTATGTTCCAATGCCAAATAGAAATGATATATTCTTAGGAGGTCATGCTGTTGTGTGTGTTGGATATGATGATATTAGAAAAGTTTGGATTATGAGAAATTCATGGGGTACATCATGGGGTGATAAAGGTTATTTTTATTTACCATATGCTTATTTAACTAATAGTTCATTATCAACAGATTTATGGATTATAAAAAAAATGGAAATGTAAATTAAATAATATTTATTATTTTACCTATTGCTTTTACTTTTCCTTCTCTAAATATTAGTTTCATACCTGATTTTACATATTCTGGTTTCATAATAAATTCTAAATCTACTATTGCTTTATCACCTGTTCTTAAAATATTATCATTATTATTTCTAATATTAGTCATTTTAACTGTTTGTCTAACTTGTTCTATATGTACAAATGGTTGATATCCTTCTTTAATTGTTGTTGGTGAATGTAATATATGTATTTCAGCTTGAAATTTTTTAACAGCTAATTTTAATTCATTATTATCTGTTAATAAAATCATACCTTTTTTTATATCTCTCTTATTTATATTTTTTAATGATACACAAACAAAAGTACCTGCTTTTGCTTCTTTTATTTCTTTAAAATTCATATGTATTGATCGTACTTTTACTTGTTTATATGTTGAATCATGAAATGGTCCTATTAATAATGTATCATTAACTTTTATTGTTCCACTTTTTAACATCCCTGATACAATTGAAGCATGTCCTGCTACAGAATATTTATTATCAATTAACATTTCAACATGTTTATCAACATTTTTGTTAAAATCATTACGTAAAGGTAAAAGATTAAATAGTGACTTTAATAAATCTAAATTAAAATTTGTTACATTAGATATTTGCATAATAGGTACAATACTATCTGATTTTATATTTTTAATAACATTTATTATATCAGATTTATCTTTAATATGATATGGTACTTTTCTAACTCTGTTTTTACACATATTATTTATTTTTTGAATTGTATCTTCAAGAACATTTTCTGGTACAATATCTATTTTCGTTACTAAAATGATAAATGGAATTTTTAAATTAATACATAATCCAATATGTTCACGAGTCATATGATTAATTCCCATATTTGCACCAATCATTATTAAACAATAATCTGGATATATTGATGTTAACCCATATATTGTTGTTCTTAAATATTTTTCATGTCCTGCTAAATCATAAAATGATATTATTTTTGCAGATTTACTAACAATATCTGACCATACTGTAGAATCTGATCTATCTAATTTATCATTTATAATATTTCCATTTTTATCAAATCCCATTATTTGATGACCGATTGAACTAGTTCTTCCAGAATTTACTTCATGTTTATAATTAAAAACATGTACTCTTGCTTTTCCTCTACCATCATCTAAAACACCTTTTGTAAGAGTACCAATTGTGGTAGATTTACCACTATCAACATTACCAGCTACACCTATTTTAATATCAATATAATCATTAATTTCATTTTCTCTTATTAAAAATTCACCAACCCATTTATTATTTTTTACATTTTCTGATATTTTTATTATTGTTGCATTATTTTTATTTGCTAATAATTCTAAATTTATTATTGATTCTTTATATTCTTCTTCTGTTATACCTTTTATTGTTCCATCATCATTTACTCCAATAAAATAAAATGCTTCACCATTTCCTTCATACAATCTGTATTTCATTTGTGTAATTCTTCTATTAAGTGTATCATTATCTAAATTTGTTAACAGTTTTTTATATTCGATGTTTCCATCATCTTTTTCTTTTTCTAGTATTTCATTGAATAAACAATTGGTTGTCATAATAATATATACTATATTGGCTTTAACTAAATTTAAATTTATTATAAATAAAGAAAAATATTTAGATTATAAAAAAATTATAACTATAATTATATGGCATATTTTTATAAATTATCTGATTATAAAAAATATGATAACTGGTTGGATGATGTTAAATTTGCAATTGGTGATTTTATAGTTGGTTGTCAAATGAAGTCAACAATTAATAATAATGAATATGGTAAGGTTGTAGTTTTATTAGTTATTGATTTTAATAATACAATTATCCCACATAAAAATACATTTGAATATATTACAGATAAAAATATTATACCAGCCCAAATTCTTGGCAATCTTGGTATTGAATTTATAGATAACAATTTGAATAGTTCAAATATGAGAAAATATTTAAATCCAGCATATGAATTCTATAAAAATCTTAGATATTTTAATAAAATTTATTTACATATTACTTGTAAATATTTTTATAATAGTATAAAAACACATGGAATATTAAGTAATGATGATAGATTAATTAGAATAGGAGATAGAGATGATGAACATTATGTTTTAAATCCAATTAATTTTAATATTGGTAAAATAAAAATCAAACCAAATAATCAAAATAATAATCAAAATAATAATCAAAATAATAATCAAAATAATAATCAAAATAATAATCAAAATAATAATCAAAATAATAATCAAAATAATAATCAAAATAATAATCAAAATAATTATGATAATCTACCTGTTTGGAATGGTGAACATTGGGTTTTATATAAAGATTGGAAAGGTTGGGTTAACATAGATGGGACATGGAAGCACGAAAATAATTGGCATGGTTATATTTGGAATGGTATAAATTTATTACCAATCACAGATTGGACAGGTGATGTATTTATTAATAATGTATGGACATACTTTGATAATAATAGGGATAAAATTTATAATTATAAAAATAAATATCTGAAATATAAACAAAAATATTTAAAATTAAAATTTTATTATAAATAATGTCAATTGAATATAGACTATTAAATACTAATGTTACTAATATCGATACTATTGATGAATTAATTAAATTAGATAACTATAATAATATTATTTGGTTAAAAATTAAAAATATAACCTTTTATACACCATTTTTTTCCCAACAAATTTACAATTAATTTATATTAACGATTGTAAAAATATTAAATATTTAGAAAGATTACCAAAAAGTATTACATTTATTGAAATCATAAATTGTACAATGACAAATGTAAATAATTTATTTTCAAAAGATATGAATTATGTTGAAACAATAAATTTGTCAAAGAATAGAATTGTAGAAATACCTAAAAATTTGCCTGAATCATTAATTTCATTGGATTTATCGGAAAATGATATTGATATTTTACCATTAAATATTTGTTTTCCAAAAAATATAAAAAATATTAATTTATCATATAATAAATTACAAGATTTACCTGAATGGTTTTTAGAATTAAACGCTGAAACATATGTTTCATTAATGCCAAATAAATTTTGGTTTAATTTATATACAAATATATCATTAAATAAAACAATACAAGATTATCATATTCAAATTGCAAATAGATTTTTTGATATATCACTTGGTCGTAAACTTGTGAATACCAGAAATATAAATAGAATAAATTTAAATAATAGAAGAACTACATTTGAACAAGGACAAAATGTTCATAATTCCGATATTCAAGATTCATTTAGTAAATCAATTGCAAATATAATGAAAAATACAAGTCCAAGAATACCAAAATATTTAGATAAAATTTGGTGGTATTATATATTTGATGGTTTTAATATTGCATATAATTTAAGTTTCATTTATCATATCAGAATTAATTGTAATGAT
>JACCDU010463005.1_pt1 | contig 10948 bp, 15 predicted proteins | sample 7446081 | NCBI WGS metagenome assembly JACCDU01 (sample SAMN15323447, study PRJNA562643) | freshwater metagenome | isolation source: river surface water | place: USA:Blue River Watershed | collected 2017-08-17
CTATTTACTTCGCACTTCTGGTGCTTTCTGGCATCCTGATTGTCAAGACGATTCCGGTTTTTGTAGTCCCGCTTCTCGCCACCCAGGTGATTTACAAGATCACAACGCCATTCACCGTCGGTACCATAAAGTCTGGGATGGTCTGAGCTAATGGCGGTAAATAAATGACAGCCGGTGAGATTGCCTCCTGGGCACAGACGCTAATTCTTGTGATCTCTCTCGTTGCAACAACATGGATCTCGATAATCAACTTCAAGAAGGCGGACAGTGCGGAACGAAGGGTCCAAGCAGTAGGAGACAGCCTCGCAGACTCGCTTGAACGGATCGCTCAAGCCTTAGGTCAGAGGACAGGAGTTCGTTGGGCCGTGCACTGGGTTTACGGGGACACATTTGAGATTGAGAATTTGGGAGACGAGGCCGCCTACCAGGTTGCCATGACGTCGCATGAAACTCTTTTTGTCCAATGCGGTACTGATTTCCCCATATCCACGGTCAACCCCGGCGACTCATTTTCGTTCGTGGCTGTTCGAACCATGACCACTTCAGACGCAAATCTTAAGGTGTCTTGGGAGAGTGAGAATGGAGAAACTTCCACTTGGACCAGGCTCCTGCCGTTCAGGCCGAAACAAGTGAAGTAATACTTTCTATCTTCACTCACTCCACGGGATCAACCGCGGTGACTCCGAAGCCAACTGGGTTGGATGCAGACTTGAGGGGGTAGACATTCCAAATCTTGGATCCATCTTCGCCCCTGCTCGGACGGAGGTAACCAGTGATAACGGTGTTTCCATCTTCAAGGTCAACCACGACTGGTGTGACTAGGTCCTCGGCTGATGAATTCAGGGGCCTTCCCATGTCATCGACAAGACGGACATTCTCAAGCAGATTTCCCTCTGCGTCGTAGGGGAAGATGTTAGTCACAGGCTGTCCGTCGTAGATCAAACCGGTGGTTCGCAAAGCGGAGTTTCCGTTTACCAACTCGTCGACGGTGTTAACCGCGTCCTCTGTAATCCCATAGAACATGATCGCCATAGGTATGAATGTGACAACAAGTCCAATGGTCCTTATTCGTTTCATGAGTGGCCCAAACTTTGCTGCTCCAAACCAGAGAGCAGCTAACACGATTGCAATCCAAAGCAACGATTGCTCAAGATTCGATGGCACGCCGAAATACAAAACATCGCCTAAAACGAATAGCTGAATGAATCCGAAGGTGCTGATTGCCATTGCTAGCCAAAACAGCGGCTTGAGTGGCGCGAGCACTTTCGCCAGCACAAGAACGAGTCTGTTTGCCCGCAATCGAATTTGAATTTGCGATAAGAAGCTCCTCAAAGGAGTCTTCTGTAAGGCTACGGGTTCAAGTCCAGCTGCCTGGCGAAGCTCATTGGCGTACTCCAGGGAGTTCGGGAGGGTGAGTTCGGCCTCAGTGTCTTCAGCCCGAGCTTCGAGGTTTTCCCTTACCTCCCTGAGAATGTCTTCGCGCAGGCTTTGGTTTAGATCCTGAAGATAGGCATCCACTTCGGAGATGAACCTCTCCACTAGGCGATTTTGAACTTTGCTGGTCATTTCTATGCCCCCCTTTTGGTTTGATGTGCGTCCGCTAAAAGATTGTTGATGGTTTTGGAAAAGCTATTCCATGTCGATTCTGCGCTCGCTAGGTCCTCTGAACCAGCTCTGGTAAGTGAGTAATACTTTCGGTTTGGGCCGTCTCCAGACTCCTGGAAGTAGCTTTTTAGAGACCCGGAACTCTCAAGTCGTCGCAGTGTTCCGTAGACAGAGGCGTCGCCTATTTCCTCTAGGCCACAATCCCTGAGGTGCTTGGCAATTTCATATCCGTAGCGATCCCCGGTGCTGAGGACCGCGAGTATCGCTAAATCCAAAGCACCTTTTAGAAGCTGAGTGGTTTCCATCAGCACCTCCTGTGTAATAAACAGTATTACGTTATACAGAGTAGTGTCAAGTGCTTTTGGTGTGTCGCCTGAAATAGACTTTGCAACAAGGGGGATTTATGACAAAAACTAGCCCAGCGACCCATCTGCTCAGAGAGCTGCATGTCTTGGCTACACCTGCAGTGTTTTTAGTGGCTCTTGCTACAGCAAACCTGTGGGGGACGAAGATTGGTCCGAGTTTGCTACTCGGCACCTTTTCAACCTTGTTCGCGGTGGCGACCGTGACCTTCGTTTTGATCGCAATTTTGAGAACCCGCAAACTGCCAGTTAAGGTTGGCATCTTGTCGGCCCTGGTTTCAGGTTTTGTCAATGCGACAGTCATCACATCGCTGGTTTTGGCTTTTCGAATTTGGTACTTTCAGTGGCCCTTCAACCAAGAGCCGATTCAACCTGAGGATTACATAGACGATGGCGGGGCTGCCTGGTTGATAACAATCGGGCTGACGTTCCTGGGATCCCTCATTTGGGTGCTGGGTATTTTCGCCGTGGGTAATACTCCAACAAAGGCAAAGCAAAAAGCGGAGAGCTTGTCTTGATCCAGCGTCCCTGGGTGACATTTTCGTTGATGTCAGGTCTTGGCCTTGCGCTGATCTTAATGAACGCTGTGAGCGCTACGGAAAATGTTTTGGGGAACCTTCCAGCTGTGCTCTTCTTTTTTGCTGGGTGGTTGGTGCTATCTGCCGTTGTTTGGTTTGCTTCCATTTCCGCGGCTCATGCTCTGGTAGGAAAAACCCCGGTAGTTTCTCGCGACAAGATCTTTATTTCAGCGCAGTTGATTGCCGCGAGCGTACAGGGCTTCTCGTTCCTGTTTCCCCACGCGGCTGCAGCATTTGCTTGGGGTCCACGGTCTCCTATCTACAACTACCTTATTTTGGTTTACGTATATTCCGCCCCCGCACTGATGGTAATCGGGGTACTTTTGGCCGGCTGGGCCTTCATCCAGACCAGGCGATACCTAGGCAAAACCTCGGTCAGAATCCGGGTCATGCACATGCAAGGGAATTGGCCAGTTTGGTTTGACAACGAGATTATGGATGAAGCAGAAAAAGCTCCTATTTCCCCAGAGCTCAAGAGCCGCGGACTTGCCCTATCCAAACTTTTTGAATCATCGACAAACTGGAACGAGGAAAACACAAGCTTTGAATGGGCTTCGAAGAGATCTAAAGAGCAATTCAATGAGGCCAGCAGGTCTTTTGCTCAAGATCTGGCTACGGAACTTGGACCTGACTTCTTCGTCCTTGCTGAAGCGCAAAAGTCTCGGGGGAATACCGTCCAACTTGGAGATGAAATCTTTACGGCTTCCTAGAGCTTAGAAGTTTCCTGGAATGACCACCATGGCCAGAACCCAAATGGCTCCAAAGATCAGAGTTGAGAACTGCGCTAGTGGAGCAATGATGATCGCGGCCAAAGCGAGTCGGTCTCCCGAATACTTGCCGTCAGAAAAAGCAATCTGGGTCCGAGCGATGAAGGCAAGTGCAAAACCAATAAATGGCATGAAGAATGCCAAGCCAAAGGCTGCAATGGCCAGCGAATGGGTTGGAGCGGTGCCGTCCTTGAAAATACTCGTGGCCCAGATTTGTAGACGCTTCATAAATACCCCCTAGGAAAAGTATAAGTAACTTGCTTACCTATTGATAATCAATGTATTGTTTCTCGATAGTAAGACAGGAAGTAACTTATGGAAAAATCAAACAGAGTGGTCGAACTCACTGCATCAATAGTTCTATGGGCGCTGGTCTTGATCGGATCGTTCGGGCTCATCGTGCTCGTCCCGGCTCTTGCGGGAGAGCTCACCGATGAGTTTTCTGAATATCAGTCTGATTTCGCAATCTTGGTTGTGTTGTTGGGCATTCCAGTCGGACTCGGATTAGCCATTTTGGGCCTGATCTTGGTTCTGCTGCGCCGCATCAAGCTAGACAAAATGCTGGCTCCGACCTCCTATGCTCCAATCCGTTGGCTCGCTCGCTCCTCTGCCGCCCTTGCAGGATCATTTGTCTTGATTGGGATTTGGCTGACTCTGAAGAACACTCTGCCGCCAGTGATTCTCATCGTCTTGTCGGTCTTTGCGCTCGTGTCGCTTGCCGTTTCGCTAGTTACGAGCGTCTTGTTCGGATTGCTTCGGAAGGCTGTTGCTCACTCGGACGAATTGAGTGAGGTCATCTAATGGCGATTGTTGTTGACTTCGAAGCCCAGCGGGCAAAACTCGGACTGACGGTCGCCGAGCTTGCGGACCTCGTCGGGATTACTCAAGCCAATCTCTTTGTGCTCAAAAACAATCGCGCGAAAGCAATACGTTTTTCGACATTAGAGGCTCTATGCCGGGCACTTGAGTGCCAACCTGGCGACATCCTTAGGTTTGTCAACGACAGTGCATCATGAGGGAAGCACCAAGCCAGTCAAAGAACTTTCACCGGATCATGAAACGAATCTATGGGTTTCTCGCCCTGGCATTCTTTTTGATTGGGGCTGTGCCTCTTCCGTTTCTATCTGGAATAGGGAATCAATCTGGCTCTCAGCTTTTTGTTGGTCTAGCGATTGTCTTACCGGGCATCTTGATCCCTTGGGGAATCGGGTTTTGGTTTTTCAACCTAGCCATGAAACGCGCCGAAGAACCACCAACCGAAGAAGACGACTCACTTGAAAAAGGAGGGGTTGGGAAATAAACCCGATCAGGGCTTGTGATAGCTAACGACTGCTCTCGAAGGCCGGAGTTTTCTAAATGCAATCACCAGCAACAGCCCAACGCCGAGCCAAATGGCAAGAAAAAGGCTGCTTCCCATGATCATGGCCGCAGGGCCGCCCCAGATTGCGTAAAGCAAGCCTGTCCCGCCGATGAAAACTGCAAGGCTTACCGCTACAACTTTTTTCTTTGGCTTTGAAGTCTCTATCGCCAGGAGGGAGAACCCCAGGATAGCCGAGAGTGGGATAAAGAAAAATAAAGAGAAGAGAGATGCTAAGGGCATCAATATAAATAGCCCAGCCGGGGTCAGGATTGACAGTGCGCTCTCTGGGCCACCGTTCAGCGAATGGTCGACCAAAAGCACTACCCAAGCGATAAAGACGGCAGCGACATATCCACCGAGGAACAGAATCAGCAGATTCACTAAGTTTCGGTAACGTGCTGAAGACGAGTCCATGATTCCCCCTGATGCAAGCTTATTCGTTGTATCTTTTGCATCGAAGCTATGGCCTTCGAGTCTCCCTAAAAGGCGATCCGCTGCGTATTTGCACACACACTTGCACAAAAAGCAAAAACTCCCTCAATAAACGCCTCTACTGAGGCTCTAAATCAAGGGCGTTGCTGGCGGAGAATGGGGGAAACGACCTAGTGCGCTCCTAGCCGCATAGAGAGTGAGTTTATGACTTCTTAAATTAGTTTCTACGCCATCTTTCTACGGCATTTTTATGCAAACAGCCTGACTAAAGCTCCAACGTTTTCTGGGCTAGCTTGTAGAAAGTTCTTCTGTGTTTTGACCGTAGGAGCCTCGCAAATCAAGCACGTCAACTCGAAAACCTTTGTACCACTCGTTGTGGCGGGATTTTGCCTCTAGATGTTGTGGAAATCGGGAAAGTTTCGAGATCGATTCTTGGTCCTTGAAAAAATACATAGCATTTCTAGTTTTCCCATCCATCGAGATCCAATTTTCCACGTGAGAAAACCCCTCGAGGGAGCGGGCAAATTCGCCGATTGCATTATCGAGTTTGTAAAACTCGTCGTTGTAGTCCCCTGGCGTAAAAATAAATGAGCAACAAATCAATCTGACACCTTTCTAAGTCCCATAATCCAACATAGTGCAATAAACTGCACTAATGAACACTTCTCCAGCACACAAGGAATTGTTGACTTCGGTCATTGGTGGGAGAGTCTCTGAGGCTCGATTAGCCGCAGGACTGACCTTAGACGAGCTGGCTCAAAGTTCGGGGGTCAGCAGGCGGACTATCGTCAGTATCGAACAAGGTGATACCAATCCGAGCATTCTTGTTTTGCTGAAATTGGCTTCTATTCTGGGCGTAAGCCTCGCAAGCCTTGTCAAAGATAGAAATTTGTCTGAGCTTTCAGTTATTCGAAATGATCACCACAAAGCTTCATGGACTGGCGATAACGGGGGAGAGGCAAAGCTTGTCGCCCATTCAGATTCTCCAGAAATACTAGAGCTTTGGTCGTGGGAGCTCGGTCCAGGCGACAACTACATTTCCGAGCCGCACGTCGAAGGGACCCACGAACTCATACACGTTACCGAGGGTCAACTGACTCTTAGGGTCGGTGAAGAACTACAAACGCTATTAGTAGGCGATTCCGCAAGCTTCTCGGGCGAAGTTTTTCACTCCTATTCAAACGAGGGCACTAATTTAGTGAAATTTAGCCTTTCGGTTTATCAGCCAATACAAAGGAAAAGTGATGATTGACCAAGTATCCGTTAGCCCTGAAATTCTTGAAAGATTTCCCGACTATGTAGTCTCGATTATTGAGGTGAGGGGATTAGATGTCGGGCAAAGTGACGAGCACAGTCGGTCGCTATTGGAGGAAGCTCACTCCAAAACCAAGCGTCTCCTTGAAACCACACCCCTAGAGGAAGTTCCTGAAGTTGTTGCTTGGCGAGAAGCCTTCCTGTCTTTCGGTTGTAAGCCGAGAGTTGCACGATCGAGCTTTGAAGCATTGATGAGAAGGGTGGACAGCGGATTTCCGCAAATTGACAAGCTGACCGACATCTACAACGCGGTTTCCATAATTCATCGAGTTCCAATTGGTGGCGAGAATCTAGATGCCTACGCTGGAACACCTAGGCTCATCCTTTCTGACGGGACAGAACCTTTTGACGCCAAGGAAAACGGCGAACTTATTACCCAGTATCCAGAAATTGGAGAACCTGTATGGGCTGATGATTTAGGCGTGACCTGTCGGAGATGGAACTGGCGTCAGGGTCTTAGAACCCGCATAAACGAACAAACTTTAAATGCCATTTTCATAGTTGATTCATTGGGTTCAAACTCAGTGGATAACGCACTTTCGGCAAGCAGTCGACTCATCACTGAATTGACTAAAGCTTGGCTGGACTTGTCAATAACCCAAAAATTGATCCAGAACTAAGGACCCGCTAAGTAGTTACTTTAGTCAAAAACTCCCTTTCAGAAGCGCCTTCTGAGCCTCTAAATCAAGGGAGTTGCTGGCGGAGAATGGGGGATTCGAAGAGACCAAAATTCTAGTCTCAACGAAGTCACTGTCAGTTCGGTAAAACCTGGGTGGAGTCTTGAAGCGTATCCCAGCTTTTACTCAGGCAAACCGTGGTATTTTTCAACAATGCTTACCAAGCAAATTTTCAGCAAGTACCTAACGCTTGCACTTGCAAGCTTGCTGATAGGTTTTGCGCCCGTTTTTCATGCGGTATGTCTTGGGCCCCTACACAATTCAATTGACACACATGTCATGCCAGACGGCTCACTTATGACTCTCGTCCATGAGCCTGAAACAAACCTGGAACAGCACGTTGGGTCTCCCAAAGATGCAGTTGTGATTAGTCCCATTTCGGGAGTATTCAACAACATTGCAGAAAGTCCGGACGATCCATTTTCTATCTTGTTGACGGTCCTGCCGGCTGTGGTTTTTCTCTTCGTTTTGGTTTTTACCCTTCGCCAGCAAAAGAGTTATGCCCCGACCGCGGCCTTGCTACCTTCGTATCGGAAAAGAGCGCATCAAAAGACCCAGAACGACTCCATAACTAGTGTCAACCTGCTTTCGCTCGGAGTCCTTAGAACATAAATTCCTATGACGGCGGCGGAGCGCCGCGAACTCAAATCATTAGGAATTTACGAAATATTTAAGGATAACGAAATGAACAAAAAATTAGTTAAGTCAGCTGTCTTAATGGGAGCCAGTGCTCTCATGGGCATCTCGTTGGTAGGTTGCACGATTAATTTTGGTAGTGACGACTCAATGCCCACTTCAGGCATGATGGGAGGTTCGGAAACTTCTGAGGAATCATCAGCCAACACCTCTTTTGATGGGATGGAGATAATGTTTGCCCAGATGATGATTCCTCATCATCAGCAGGCAGTCGACATGGGAGAATTGGCCGAAACTCGTGCCAGCGATCCACGAGTGCGCGAGATAGCATCACGAATCTTGAACGAACAAGCTCCCGAGATTGAGCAGATGAAGGGCTGGCTGGATTATGCCGGTGCACCTATGGAAATGGGCCACGAAATGGGCATGGATGGGATGCTGAGCGAAAAGGAAATGCTTGAACTAGAAAAGGCGACAGGGGCTGTTTTTGACAAGCTTTATGTCGAAGGCATGATTGAGCACCATAAAGGGGCAATTCTGATGGCTGAGATGATTACCAACTCTAAAAATGCTGAGGCGCGAGCACTCGCAGAGGCAATAGTTACCTCCCAAACTGCACAAATTAAAGAGTTGACTCAGATTCTTCTCGATTTGGGTTAGCCCCAGGGGCCCCGGAGTGCGAATGCCGGGGCCCTTCACTTCAAACTTGGACGAGATCGAAGCCCTGTTAACCCGGGGGGTATTGAGATCCCTTGTCTGTGCTTTAGAGGCAAGAATTCTTAGGCTTGAACTCAGGTACTCACAGCTACCTAATCCAAACAACAAGCATCAGATGATGCTGAAACCTTCGAGGAGCATAACTTGCAAGCTAGAAAGTTTATGACCTCGTCTAATCTGTTCGCTTAGCAAAAGCGACTACCCAACATAAAAGGAAAAAATGAGCAAGATAGAAATCGCAATCAGTGGCATGACTTGTGGCCACTGTGCAATGACCGTAACGAAGAATCTAGTCACTGTCGAAGGTGTAACCAATGTTCAAGTTGACCACGCAGGCGGCAAGGCCACAGTCGAGGTTGATGGAGTTAGCAATGAGCAGCTCTCCGATGCAGTTACCGAAGCTGGTTATGTGGCAACTGGCTTCACAACGATAAATGAGTAGGAAACTCATTGAGCTAGAGATCGAGGGCATGACTTGTACAGCATGCGCTCGACGGGTCGAACGTAACCTGAACAAGCTGGAGGGTGTTACAGCCTATGTCGATTTTGCAACGGAAAAGGCGCACGTTGAATTTGACGGCGAGACCGCGGTACTGGAGTCTGCAGTTGAAGCTGCCGGATACAAAGTTGGCAAAGGCAAACCTGAGCTTGCGCTACTTAGACCAAGGTTGTTTGTTGGCGGATTGCTGTCCGCGTTAGCGGTTGCCTTCTCGATGGTGCCGGAGCTTATGTTTGGCGGTCACCAGTGGCTGGTGTTTGCACTGGCGACACCAGTGTTTTTCTATGTGGCGTTTCCGTTTCACTATGCTGCACTAAAAAACCTTCGCCATGGCTCTTCGACCATGGACACCCTGGTTTCACTGGGTAGTTCGGTTGCCTACTTCTACAGCGTCTATCTGGTTTTTGCAGGTGAGCTGCACACCTATTTCGAGGTTGCAGCTGTCGTGCCGACCGTGGTCCTCTTGGGCCGATTCGTAGAGGTTCGGGCTCGGCGCAGCGCCACTGACTCTGTTCGAGCACTACTCAGTGCTATCCCCCAGCAGGCAACCCTGGAGCGAGATGGTCAGCGGGTGAGTGTAAACACCGCTGAGATTCGACCTGGGGATTTGGTTTTGGTTGCAGCTGGGGAGCGCATTCCGGTGGACGGTGAGCTGCAGTCTGCGCACGCCTCGATTGATAGCTCAACCCTCACCGGTGAATCGCTTCCGCAGGAGCTGACCGAGGGAGCACTGCTTACCGCCGGCTCAACATCGCTATCCGGCGAAATTCGAGTGCTTGCAACCGGCACCAGCGCAACCTCTCGGCTGAGTCAAATTGCAGATTTGGTTCGTGAGGCAACCGCACAGAAGACAAAGCTAGCCTCGCTAACAGACCGCATCTCAAGTGTGTTTGTGCCGGCGGTTATTATTTTCGCGATTTTGACCTTTGCCGTTTGGACCTTGCTTGGCGATAGCACCAAAGGGCTTGAGGCAGCGATTGCGGTTTTGGTTATTGCCTGCCCCTGCGCCCTTGGCATTGCGGTTCCAATGAGCCTTGTGGTCGCAACAAGCTTGGGAGCGAAGCGGTCGGTGGTAATTAGAAACCCTGACACCCTGCGCAATCTAAGCCAGGTCAAGACCGTGATCTTTGATAAGACCGGAACTCTAACCGACGGAGAGCTAAGGGTGGTTAGAGCAACTGGTCTTGGTGGAGTAGATAGCGAAACAATGCTTCGCTACGCAAGTGCCGTAGAGGCAGGATCCAAGCACCCGGTAGCAAAAGCAGTAAACCAAGTCCCGACCGACTTGATTGCGACTGACATCAAAGAGATTTCCGGTGTTGGGCTCAGCGGATTGATTAAAGGCCAACTTGTTTCAGTGGGGAAGCCCGCCAAGTATCAGAATCAAGAAGAGCTTGACCATGCGATCAGAGAAGCGGGACCTAACACCTTGGTCGTTGTAGCTTGGGACAGTCGGGCTCACGGTCTGATTGAACTAAGCGACAACATTAGACCTGGTGCAAAAGAAGCTATTGCCAATCTAAAGAGCGTGGGAATTAAAAGCTTCTTACTCAGTGGTGATAACCCAGATCGAGTTTTTCAAGTTGCCAAAGAGCTCGGCATTGAGGGGTTTGAGGGTGGGGTGACTCCCGAAGGGAAGTTGGAGCGCGTTCGAAACATTCCTCACGCCGCCATGGTTGGTGATGGTATCAATGATGTCGCCGCCCTGAGCGCGGCAGAAGTCTCGATAGCCATGGGTTCCGGTGCTCATGCTGCGCAGGCGGCATCGAGCGTTACAGTCCTAGATGACAATCCAGGGGCTATTTCATACGCACTCGGACTTGCAAAGCAAACCCACCGAAACATTTGGCAAAACCTAGGTTGGGCTTTCGGTTATAACGTTTTGCTAATTCCTGTAGCAGCTCTGGGACTTTTGAATCCTATGCTGGCAGGTGCTGCGATGGCGTTTTCCTCCGTCTCTGTCGTCTTAAACGCACTGAGGCTAAAGATCGGAAAATTATC
>JACCDU011300156.1_pt1 | contig 10948 bp, 8 predicted proteins | sample 7446081 | NCBI WGS metagenome assembly JACCDU01 (sample SAMN15323447, study PRJNA562643) | freshwater metagenome | isolation source: river surface water | place: USA:Blue River Watershed | collected 2017-08-17
GTCGGGTCACCATGCGAGCAAACACCATGGAAATTGAAAAAGTTAACGTTGGTGAGCGTGTAATCCGTGCTGCTGCACAAGGCGCACCAGATTATACAAATGCTGGCGCTACTTTTACAAAAGTTGAACTAACAACTAAGAAGATTCGTCTTGATTGGGAAGTATCAACTGAAGCACTTGAAGACAATATTGAAGGTGGTGCGCTTGAAGATCATCTAGTACGCTTGATGACAAACGCATTCGCAAACGATATTGAAGATCTTGCAATCAATGGTCTTGGAACAGGTGCAGATGCATTCTTGTCAATCATGGCAGGTTTCGTAAAGCAAACTCGTGGAACAGTAGGAAATGCTGCTCACGAATATGCTGCAACAATTTCAGACAACAACTACACAACATCAGTAATGCAGGGCTTGCTTCTAGCAATGCCACGTAAGTACCGTGCACTTAAGAGCAATCTAAAGTTCTACGCAGGTACTGACGCTTTTGCTGGTATCGTTCGTAACAACGGTACACTTGCAGATGCTATTTCTTCTGCATTTGCTGATCGTATTGGTAGCACTCAGATGAACCGTCAAGAGTTCCTTGATGGTGGAGCACAGACACTAGGAAATGCACGTACAACTCGTGTTCTTGGTGTAGATGTTCTTGAGGTTCCTTACTATCCTGCAGGATATGTTGATCTAACATTCCCACAGAACCGTGTATGGGGCTTCCAGAGAGACATCACTGTAAACCGTGAGTACAAGCCAAAGAAGGATACAATTGAGTACACAGTATTTGTACGCTTTGGTATTCAATGGGAAGAACTAGATGCCGTCGCATATGTTGACGCAGATAGCGCAGATTCCTAAAAATAATCAATAAACATTAGGGGGACGGCATAAAAAACCGTCCCTCTTTTTGTTATTCTGGTATAATTACAAAAGGGTAGAGGAGAATTATGAATACTACAATGGAAGAATTATCAACAAAAAGTGTTTTAGCATTAAAAGCATATGCAAAGAAAAACAATATAGAGTTATTTGAAGCAAATACAAAACTTGAAATATTAGAAATTTTATCTAGCTGGTTTCCACCAGAACATAAAGAAGAGCGTGTAGAAGAAGTAAATAAGGCTGAAAATCTTACAAATAAAGTAGCATTATATTCACAAAGAAATATATATATGGATAATCTTGGTTCTTTAAAAGTGGGGTATAACATAGTTTCAAAGGAGGCATCGGAAAAGTGGTTAACCCATAGGATGGTTCGTATAGCACCACCTGAAGAGGTAGCAACTTATTACGGTAAAGTATAATGTCAACAGTTCTTCGTTTACCCCCATATCCACTTTCTATTACATATTCCGTGCCAGATGAAACTGCGGATTATATTCTTGTTATTGAAGATGTTGCAGAACAGTCAGAAGTTGAAGAGTTTATTAGTGGTGAGTCTGGTTTAGACTCTACATCTCAAGGAACCATAACTTATGAATTAACTGGCGATTTTGTTAAATATGATAAGTCTTATGCTGTAACAGTTTATGAAGATATTGATGGAGAACGTGGTGATATAGTTCTTGAAGATAATTTGCAAATTGAAAGACCATATATTGATCCAACTGCATTAGCTCGCTCATACAATGAAACATCTGCAACAGAAATTGCTAAATACAAAGAATATGAATCTCTTGCAAGAGCTATTATTGATACAGTTGTTGATGGATTTTATTATAGACGTAAATATATTGAAGTAGTTGGTCAAGAAACTGACTATATGCCACTTTGGGACAGAACACACAAGATTTTAAAAGTTTATGAAAATGCAGAGCTTGTTTATGATTTAGATGATCCAGATGGTCCAGCACTTGTAGACTATACATTTTTAATTACTAAAGATAAAACTGCTATTACAAAAGATCCAGTAGCAGCAGTAGATTCTATCAATAGAGCAGAAAGACGACCAGCAAGACTTCCAGTAGCCTCCTCAGATTCTTTTGCAATATTTGATACAGAAGACAGCGGAAATGTTCAAACAATTACTCCTGGAGTTGGTTTTCCAGAAGGAGTAGATTATATATTTTTAGTAGAAACTGGATATAAAGTAGTTCCAATTGATATACAGGATGCAGCTAAACTTCTTATTGAAGATATTAAATGTGGCAAACTTGATTATTATAAGAGATATGTAAAAAATTATAGTACTGATCAATTTAAAATTGAATATGATAAAAGAATGATTGATGGTACTGGTAATATTATTGTAGATAAAATATTAGCAAAATATGTTGATAACATTGTTCGCCCTGGAGTTTTATAATGAACAGTTGCGAAGCAACAGATTTTATATATCCAATGAAAGCAGATATTTATTTTCCAATTCTTACTCAGGGTGATTATGGACAGCCTAAAAAAGACTGGGTGTACGATAGAACAATAGTTTGCAACGCAACTCCAGTTGGCGGAGCTGGTACTGAAGATATCAAGCCAGAAGCATTTTTACAATATGAAAATAAACTTATTGCAAGAACAAAAAATGATCCAAGAGTTTCTTCACAAAGCTCAACTAATGCAGTTACTAATATATTAATAACCAATATTAGACAAGAAAATGATCAAGTAATTTATAAAGAAACTGCTGGAGCCAGAGCTGGACGTGGAACTATCTATGAAGTTGCCACAGTAGAACCATTTGTTGGTCCTTTTGGATCTGTTGAGTATTATAAAATGCTTTGGCGAAGAACTGAAAATCAAACAGTAGGTGACTAATGATAGTAAATGCTAACACAGCATCTTTTACAAAACAGATGAATAATATAATTAATTATTCTTTTGGTTTTTTAGAAGGTGTTAATCGTGGCAAAAAAATATTTTTAGATAATCTTGGTAAAGGATTAATTGCATCTCTTTCACAATACATTGATGTCCAGGCCAGAGCAAATCCACAAGCACTTCATCATGTATATGAATGGAATCAAACAGGAAGTCCAAGTGCTAGGTTATTTGATTTAAGATATACAGTTAGCAAATTAGGACTTTCAGTTGGTTCTACATTTAGACAATCACGTAGCGTAAGTCAAGATATGACAACTCCATTTTATGATAAAGCAAGAATTATGGAAAATGGAATTCCAGTTACTATTCGTCCAACAAAATCACAAGTTTTAAAGTTTAATGGACCAAATGGTGAAGTTTTTACTAGGAGACCAGTAAAGATTGAAAATCCTGGTGGAGACGAAGTGTATAAAGGATTTGAGTCTGTATTTGATGAGTTTATGCTTAGATACTTTAAGCAATCATTTTTAAGAGCCTCTGGCTTATATAATTATATACAAAAGCCAACTCTGTATAAGAAAAATCTTAAGGCTGGATCAAAAATGGGAAGAAGCAAAGGTATTGATATAGGTTATAAATGGATTACTAATGCAACAATTGGGGTAGAATAGTACTATGCCAATATTAACAGACACAGGTTTTCCACCAACATTTATTAACGGATATATTCTGGGTGAACTTGCACACTTTGGCTTAATGGCGGAAAATGATTTAGTTAACCCAAGTCCAATGGTTCCAGCACAGTTTCCAACAAATATTGAAGATTTATACAATGATAGTATTCAAATAAGACAAACAGAGAGTCCCATATTAATAGTTTATGACAGACTTATGAGATTTAGGCCAACCCCATTCTATCCACATAAGCGAGAGCAATTAATATATTTTATTTATTCTACAGATGTGGGGAAGCTTATAGATACAGTTCGTGTTATATCCAATGCGCTTGATCGTGAGGATTCATCTGCTCAAGATGTTAATTCATGGGCTATATCTAATCCAGTGCTTAACTCTCAGGGAGAAACCATCCCATATAACATTTATTTTCATAATACTAGAGTGTACCAGGCTGATGAAAGCAGAGACGTAGCAGAACTAGCCTCTGCAAGAACGCTTTTTGTAAATAAGCTAATTGTTGAGTATGATTATCATATTAAAACTGAGGCAGATTCCAGATATACATAAATGGCAGTATAATTATGTTTGAGGAAACACGCCAAAACTTAATATATACATGAAAGAGGTGAATATAATATGCCATATAGCCGTGGTACGTCTAATAACATTATCGTCGGTGCAGCAGCGCTTTTCGTAGCAGATACAACTCTGACTCCAGGAACGCTTGAGGCTTTTGATGCAAGTGAGTCTTTCAAAGATACACTTTCTGATGAAGCAGATTACACTAACGTAGGTTACACCATGAACGGTCTAGAATTGCAGTTCCAACCAGATTTCGGTGAAGTCCAGGTAGACCAAATTCTTGACGTTGCAAAACTATATAAGCAGGGTATGCAGGTTAATCTTGCTACCGCTTTTGCTGAAGCAACACTAGAAAACTTGCTTTTGGCATTAGCATATTCTGATGCACAACTTACAGGAAACAAGAATGCATCTACAGGTCAAGCACTTAACTTGTCTGCAGGTGAACTTGGAGAATGTCCAGTAGAACGAGGAATCGTTGCTGTTGGACCTGGAACTGGTGACTGCGATGCCTCTGATTCCGTTGAGCGTGTTTATACCGCATACCGTGCTCTATCAATTGAGAACGTAACTGTATCCGCAAAACGTGATGAAGCGTCAATGTTTGAAGTTTCTTTCCGTCTTCTTCCAGAAGATGCGTCAGGTTCCTATGGTAAGATCGTAGATCGTACTTGGGGACAGTCATAATCTAGCTTTAGATTAAACAAAAGCCCACTTCTAATGAGGTGGGTTTTTTGTTTTGTCTATGATAGAATAGATAAGTTATGGCTACAGCAGTCTATCAAAATAAAATAATTAATCTTATTGATGGTACAGAATTAGAAATTGTGCCATTAAAAATAAAATATTTGCGTCAATTTATGGACGCATTTGAAAATGTAAAAAAATCTAAAAATGATGATGAAGCCATAGAAAATATTGTTGAGTGTGTAAGAATAGCAATGAAACAATATTATCCAGAAGTATCTGTACAAAAAAATGATATAGAAGATAGTTTTGATATGCCAACTATTTATAAGATTTTAGATGTGGCTGCAGGTATTAAAATAAATGATGCATCAGAAGAAGACGTATCTAGTCAAGCTAAAGATAGTGGATCTACATGGTCAGAGCTTGATTTAGCAAAAATAGAAGCAGAGGTTTTTTTGCTTGGTATATGGAAGGACTATCAAGAACTAGAAGAGTCTTTGTCTATGCCAGAACTAATAACAACATTATCAAGCCGTAGAGAATTAGAATATGAAGAAAAAAAGTTTCTTGCTGCTATTCAGGGAGTAGACCTAGATAAACAATCCAATAGTAATCGTGGTCAAAAAGAATGGGAAGACCTAAAAGCAAGAGTATTTAGTAAAGGTGCTACTAATGACAGTAAAGACATTTTAGCACTACAAGGACAAAATGCAAAGAAGGCTGGGTTTGGTATTGGTTTAGGCCTAGATTACGAAGATTTACGAAAATAAACAGTAAAAAAATAGCGCTATCGTGCTATAATTAACATAACCTATAGGAGGAAAATCAATGGCAACAACTACGCATGAAGAGACAACTCTCACGCTAATTGATGGCACAAAGGTTACAGTACGTCCTCTAAAAATCTCTTTACTTCGTCAGTTTATGAAGAAGTTTGAGGGAGTGGGAGCAGTGGCGGATAATAACGAAAAGTCTATGGACATTCTAATGGAATGTGTGCAGATTGCAATGAAACAGTATAAGCCAGAACTCTCTGAAGACGTAAAAAAACTGGAGGAGATTGTAGATCTTCCAACAGTTTACAAGATCGTAGAAGCAGCATCAGGCATTAAGCTTGCAGAAGTTTCAGACGTTCTTGGTGTAGCAGTGGCTGAGTAATTTAAAGAGGTGTGAAACTAAATGGCTGATGTTAATGCTAATATTGACATTAATATTGATTCGTCTAATGCATTAGCACAGCTAAAATCGCTGCAGCGTCAGATATCTCAGTTTCACACCTCTATTGCAAAGTCAAGCGAAGCAGCAGCGCTTGCACAACGTGGACTACAGAAAAACCTTTTAAATAGTATAAATGCTATTGGCGCATTCACTGCAGAAATGCGTACAGTACGAACATCTGCTGAATCTTTTACTGACTCTTTAGAAAAAAATAAGTTTTCAATGCGGGAATACTTCCGCTATGCTGGTGCATCTACAAAAACATTTGGCAGATTATTTAAATCAGAATTTGACACAATCGGCAAGGTAGCCGAAGAACGTGTAAAGCGTTTACAAACTCAGTATATAAAGATGGGCCGTGATACTAACGGTGCCATGAGGGCAATTGCAGTAATGCCAACTGAGTTGAACATGAAGGACTATACAACTCAAGTCCAGATGGCAGCTCAAAAACAAGCTCTATTTAATCAGCTAATGAGACAGGGATCAACAAATCTTCTAAATTTTGGTAAGAATACACAGTGGGCTGGTCGTCAGCTTATGGTTGGTTTTACTTTGCCACTTATGGCTGTTGGAAGTGCTGCTACACGAACATTTATGGAAATGGAAGCACAAGCTTTAAGATTTAGAAAAGTATATGGAGATTTATTTACACCAAGAGAAGAAACACAGCAGGCATTAGAAAATATTACAGAACTTGGAAGACAATTTACACGATATGGCGTTGCTGTTTCTCAAACTGTTGGTTTGGCAGCAGATGCAGCAGCAGCAGGCTTTCAAGGCTTAGACTTACAACGTCAGACAACTGAAGCAACACGTCTTTCTATTCTTGGTCAGGTAGACAGTCAGAAGGCACTAGAAACTACAATTTCATTACAAAATGCATTTAAGATGTCTTCACAAGATCTTGCTGGAGCAATTGACTTCTTAAACGCAGTTGAAAACCAAACTGTCGTTTCTCTTGATGATATTACTACAGCGATTCCTAAAGTTGCTCCTGTTATTCAACAACTTGGTGGAAACGTAAAAGATTTAGCATTCTTTATTGGTGCTCTTAAAGAGGGTGGAGTAAATGCATCTGAAGGTGCAAACGCACTTAAATCAGGTCTTGGTGCATTAATTAATCCTACAGAAAAAGCAGCAGGAATGCTTGCTGATATGGGAATTAACATTAATGATATTGTTGAAAGAAACCAAGGTAATCTTAGAGCAACAGTAATTGAATTTGCAAGAGCTTTAGATACACTTGATCCATTAAATCGTGCTCGTGCTATTGAGCAACTATTTGGTAAGTTCCAGTTTGCACGTTTATCAACACTATTTGATAACGTTACAAGTCAAGCTGGACAGGCTGGACGTATTCTTGAATTAGCTGGAACTTCTATTGAAGACCTAGCAGCACTATCTCAGCAAGAATTAGGAATGACTGCAGATTCTGCAATGAATAAGTTCCGTAAATCTGTTGAGGACCTTAAGGTTGCACTTGTACCAGTTGGAGAAGCATTTTTACAAGCAGTAACACCAATTATTGATTTTGTTGGAAACATTCTTGATAGATTTAATAATTTATCTGATGGAACAAAGCGAATTATTACATTATTAACAGTTGGACTTGGTGCTGTTGGTCCAGTGCTTCTTATGACTTTTGGTTTAATTGCAAACGGCGTTGCTAACTTAATTAAACTATTCCTAACTCTTCGTGCTGGATATCAAAGATTAACTGGACAATCTCAAGTACTAGGTGAACAAACACAGTATTTAACAAGTGAACAAATAGATGCCGCAGCAGCAGCTCACTCTCTTGATCAAACACATGCAAGACTGACACAAACATTTACTGCTGAAGCATCGGCTATTAATAAACTGATTCAAGCATATAATTCAGCAGCAGGAGCAGCAAGAAACTTTGCTATGAATAATCCTGGAATGATGATGCCACCAAGAGGTCGTAAAAAGTTTGCAAGTGGTATTGTTTCAGTTCCTGGACCAAAGGGTGCTGGAGATGTTGTACCAGCAATGCTATCTCCAGGAGAAGCAGTTGTTCCAGCAGATATGGCAGAAAAGTATGCGCCATTAATTAATGGAATGATTGCAGACAATATTCCTGGATTTAAACGAGGAGTAAGAGCTGGCAAATTCACTGCAGTAGATGTTCCTGGTGGTTATGATGTTGCACACTTTGGAATGAAGAGCTCAATGACTGGACAACAACTAGTTGATATGGTTGCAGGGCTAGATACAGCAGCAGCAAAATATATAAGAAATATGGTTGCTTCAATTGAAAATGGCTTACAGCAATCATTTACTACATTTGACAATAGTGTAATTGCACAATTTACAACTCTTAATAGAGAGCTAGATAAAGCTGGCAAAGCTAGTACACAAGCAGTAAGAGAAAATCTTGTAGGTGCAGGATTTGCAGAAGTCAGAGATGTTGAATTACAAAGACAGCTAACTGGCGCTGGAATGTCAATAGATGAATTTAAACAGGTTAATCAAAAAATAACTGATCAAATTGTACAAGGTTTTGATGCTTTAGGTGACCAGACAACTATTACAGCAGAGCAACTAGATAGACTTATAAGAAAAGCATACGAAGAAGTTGCAAAAACAGATGCTCGTATTGAGCAGGCATATAAAAATATGCAAAAAATTACAACTGTAACAGACCCAAGAACATCTTCAAGAGTTCCACTTACAGAACAATCTTACACTATAAGTAGAAAGCGTGGAAGATTTGCCAGTGGTATGGAAAGTATGGCAGGTGCTGGTCGTGGTCCATATACACCAGTATCAAGGTTTGGTATTACTGGAGCAATGGCTGGTCAGATTGGACTTGCTCATGCAGACGCTGCAAAAGTTTATAAGCAATTTTCTGATGAAGTTAAAGTTAAACTAGCCTCTTTAAGAGGAGATATTGCTGGATTTGCAAAACAGTTTGAAATAGAAGCTGAAAAAGCTGGATTAAAAACTGGTAATGCATATAAGGTTGGCGTAGATAAAAGTAACGCTCAAGATATTTATGTTGAAACAAGAGACAGAACAAGTCCTCATAGACTAGCAGATGATGATGGAAGAGATGATGCTAAAGCATATTCAGATGCTAGAGATAAAGAATTAAATCGTAGAACAAGAACTCGTAGAGTAGCAACAGCACCACAAGGAGCACCACCTCCAATAGTTCCAGGTGGAATTCCAATGTCAGTTTTACAGGCAGCATACACTGAAAATGCCTTGAGAGATAAAATGCGGGCACAGCAAGAAGCAACAGCAAAAATGACTCAAAGAATGAATACGCTTAATAAGGCATTTATGGGTGGAACATTTGCAATTTCTGCATTATCTGGTGTTGCTTCAATGGCTGGTGGTAATTTAGGAAAGTTTTCAGAAATATTATTCCAGATTAGTGGACCTTTATTTGCTTTATCCTCAATTATACAATTGCTTACTGGAGAAAAAATAGTTGGATTATTTCAGAAACTTGGAGCTTTAAAGATTGGACTTCTTGCAATAGGAATAACAGCATTAGTTACTGTGGTAAAGCTAGTATCTGCTGCTAAAGAAAAAGAAAGAATTGCAACAGAAGGTTTAGCAAATGTTATTAATACAACTAAAGATAAACTAGAAGTTCTTGGTAATTTCTTTAATACTATTCCAACTGGCAGAGCTGGTAAAAACTTTGTTGTTAGTAGCGCTCCTATTAGAGCTGGATCTAGAGAACAAGCACAACAGTTAAAAGCAAATAAAGATTTTGTTAAACAATATGAAAAAGACATAAAGGGTCTTACAGATGAAACTGAAGAACGTGCATTATTATCTTTACAAACACTAGCATTAGATTTAGCTGGTCAAGGATTTGGCAAAGATGCAATAACTACTATTATTACTGCTATAACAGAAGAAGCTGGTAGATCTGAGTTAATGCTTAAGTTTAAACAAATTGATGTTTCTACTGAAGAAGGAAAAAAAGCTGCAATTGAAACTGCAAGAGCAATTACAGAAAATTTTGATAAAGAATTTAAAAAAGGTATAAAGAAATCAAGACAGATTGTTTATGGTGGACGTGGTGGAGCCATTGTTGGTCCAGAAGTTATTACTTTAACAAAAGCACAACAAAAAGAGCTTAAACTTGGAAGCCAGGAATTAGGAAATACTCTTGCTGGTGTTACTGGTCAGTTTAGAGCTGGAGCACTTACTGGAGACCAATATAGTAGAGCAATTACCGAAATACTTGGAGCAACATATGGAGTCAATAATGCATCAATGTTGTTAACAAGCACACTTGCAAACATTAGTCCAGAAACAGCTAAACAAACAGAATCAATTACGGATTATCAAGCTCAACTTTGGTTACTAAGAGCAGCACTATTAGAGGTTGCTGTTTCTGAAACACTACTTGCTCGTCTACGAAGTACTAATATGATTGAAAGAGGGCTAGCAATAGAAGAACTTAAAAAACTAATTGCTGCAGAAAATAAATTAAAAGAAGAAGAAGCAAAAAATACTAATGGAGGTCCTAAAGGACAAAAAGAAGCAAATGCTTTAGAAAAAAGAATTGAACAAATTCGTAATCAAACTAAAGCATTTATTACTCTTCGTAATGCAAAAATTGATGAGGCTACAGCAACAGAACTATCTAATGATGCAGAAATAGCGTCTTTGGTTGTTAAAAATGCAAAAGGTAAGTCATTAAAACAAATTACTAAACTAGTAAAAGACTATAAAAAAGCTCTTAAAGATCAAACTAAAGCTGAGTTTCAGTACATGTCTGGACCTAATTTATTTAAAGCACAACTAGAAAGATTTAAAGCACAAGCAGATCTTCGTGAAAAATTAATTGATATTCAGTTTGCTCCTCAGTTAAAAGCAGAAAATGATCAGTTAGAAAGACAAGAGGCTCTTTTACAAAAAGTTAATGATGAGATTGAGGCTGTTAATAGAAAACAAATTGAGCCATTACAAGCTAGAATTGAAGCAAACAATTTTGCTCTTGATAAGATAGCACTTCAAGAAGATGCTATTAA
>JACCDU010402144.1_pt1 | contig 10942 bp, 10 predicted proteins | sample 7446081 | NCBI WGS metagenome assembly JACCDU01 (sample SAMN15323447, study PRJNA562643) | freshwater metagenome | isolation source: river surface water | place: USA:Blue River Watershed | collected 2017-08-17
ATTTTATCTAGAAGAAGTAAAAACAATCCGCTTTTAGTGGGCGAGCCTGGTGTTGGTAAAACAGCCATCGCAGAAGGCCTTGCCATGCGTATTGTAAATGGTGATGTACCAGAAAATTTAAAGTCTAAAATTATCTATACACTTGATATGGGACTTTTAATTGCGGGCGCTAAATACAAAGGTGAGTTTGAAGAGCGTTTAAAAGGTGTGGTAAAAGAAGTGGCAGAAAGTGATGGAGAAATTATTTTATTCATTGATGAAATACATACACTCGTTGGCGCAGGTGGCGGTGATGGCGCTATGGATGCTGCAAATATTTTAAAGCCAGCACTTGCAAGAGGTGAACTTAGAGCCATTGGCGCCACCACCTTAAGTGAGTATCAAAAGTATTTTGAAAAAGACAAGGCCTTAGAGCGTAGGTTTCAAAAAGTAATGATTGATGAGCCTAGTGTAGAAGATGCTATATCCATTTTACGTGGTTTAAAAGACCGTTACGAAACGCACCACCACGTGCGTATCAAAGATGAAGCGATTATTGCAGCCGTTGAGCTCTCTAACCGTTACGTTACAGACCGTTTTTTACCAGACAAAGCCATCGATCTAATTGACGAAAGTGCAGCCAAGTTAAGGTTAGAAATGAATTCTATGCCCGAAGAACTCGATACGCTTGAGCGTCAAATTAGACAACTTGAAATTGAGCGTGAAGCCATCAAGAGAGAAAATGATGAAGAAAAATTAAAGGAACTCAACATAGTAATTAGCAATTTATCGGTAGAGCGAGATACTTTAAAAGCAAAGTGGCAGGAAGAAAAAGAGGTAGTAGAAAAAATCCAACAAGCTAAAACTTTTATAGATGGATATAAATTAGAAGCCGAACAAGCAGAGCGCAATGGTGATTATGGCAAAGTTGCTGAAATACGTTACGGTAAAATCAAAGACCAGGAAGCACTCATCGAAACTTTAAATACACAACTTGGCACCATCAGTGAAAACGGAAGTAGACTGATGAAAGAAGAAGTGGACGCCGATGATATTGCACAAAGCGTTGCCAAGGCAACGGGTATTCCGGTAAGTAAAATGCTTCAATCGGATCGTGAAAAATTATTACATCTAGAAGATGAATTACACAACCGGGTGGTAGGGCAAGAAGAAGCTATTTCTGCCGTTTCTGATGCTATTAGAAGAAGCAGGGCAGGACTTCAAGATCCTAAAAAGCCCATTGGCTCTTTTATATTTTTAGGTACAACGGGTGTGGGTAAAACAGAACTTGCAAAAGCACTTGCCGATTATTTATTTGATGACGAGCAACTCATGACCCGCATAGACATGAGTGAATACCAAGAAAAACACTCGGTGTCGCGCCTTGTGGGAGCGCCTCCGGGTTACGTGGGTTATGATGAGGGTGGTCAATTAACCGAAGCAGTAAGGCGTAAGCCATATAGTGTGGTGCTACTTGATGAAATTGAAAAAGCGCACCCCGATGTTTGGAATATATTATTACAGGTATTAGATGATGGTCACTTAACGGATAACAAAGGCCGTAAAGTGAATTTCAAAAACACCATCATTATTATGACAAGTAATATAGGTAGCCATCTTATTCAGGATGCTTTTGAAAAAGTAACGGAAAAAAATATTGAAGAAGTTACCGATAAAGCAAAAACTGAAGTGATGGAACTATTAAGACAAACCATCCGTCCCGAATTTTTAAACAGGGTAGATGAAATTATCATGTTTAGCCCACTCTTAAAAAAGCAAATACTAGGTATTGTAAAAATTCAATTGCAAGGGCTTCAAAAAATGGTAGCACTTTCAGGCATCACGCTTACTTATTCTGATTATTTATTAGAGTTTTTAGCAGAGCAAGGGTTTGATCCTCAAATGGGTGCGAGGCCATTAAAAAGACTCATTCAAAAGCTCATTGTAAATGCACTTAGTAAAAAAATACTCGCAGGAGAGATAGATAAAACAAAGCCGGTGCTTGTGGATGTATTTGATGGGGTGGTTGTTTTTTCAAATTAATCCTTTAACATAATGTTAGCTGAGAAACTAAGTTGTTTAACAAAACCTTATTAAACCTTCGCAATAAATTTGGTTCTTATCCCTCAAATCAAATTATGTATACCATGAAAAAATCCCCTCAGTTTTTTGCGGCGACCTTAGTTGCCATCGTTTCATTTGTTGCAATAGCTTGTAATAAGTCTACATCATTAGAAAATGGATCTGGAGTCCAAGAACTTAATTTATTCTTGACAGATGGACCTGGCGATTACAACAATGTATTTATTGATATTAAATCGTTGCAGGTTGTAATTGATACGGCAAGGGAAGGCTCGCGTAGGCGAGATACCTGTAATTGGGATCATATTGCCGCCAGCCGAAATAGCCGTAAAGATTCTGGATTGGTATGGACAAGTATGCCAATTAAAGCTGGGGTGTATGATATTTTAAAGTTTCGAAATGGGCTGGATACTTTGCTAACTTCTGCAAATATTCCAAAAGGAGCTGTTAGACTTATTCGTATCGAATTAGGAACCAATAATTCGGTGGTAAAGGATAGTGTATCCTACCCGCTTAATCTAGCACCCAATTTACCAGCCTTCATTACTATAAAATTAGGTGGTAAAGAGTTAGAAGAGTTTTCTAATCGTAGACATAGACTTTGGTTAGATTTTGATGTAAGTCGTTCTATTATTGAAGCAAATGGCCGCTTTTACCTGATTCCAGTGATGCACACATTTGTAGAAAAAAATACAGCAAGTGTTGCAGGAAAAGTAAAACCTAGAGACGCAAAAGCATTACTCACATTATTCAATAATACCGATACCGCATACGCACTTCCAAATAAAGAAGGTGAATTTAAAATGCGTGGTTTAAAAGATGGTACTTACAAGTTATTGGTAAAAGCATCAAACGGGTATAGGGATACCACCATCAATAATGTTGTTGTGGTTCAACCTAAAACCACAAGTGTGGGTATTATTGAACTCAGAAAATAAGTAATATAGGGTTGATTTGTTTAAAATGGGGGCGCTTGGCGCCCCCATTTGTATTTGATACTACCAGTTAAAAAGCTTTTTTTTGTAAAGCATAATAATTGGAACACATGATAAAAAATCGTAAAGCAGCTATTGGGTTTATATTTATTACTTTGTTAATTGATGTAACAGGACTCGGTTTAATTATTCCAGTGGTTCCCAAGCTCATTGAAGATTTGCTTCATACAAGTAATATTAGTAAAGTGGCATTATTTGGAGGGTTGCTTACTTTCTCATATGCGATCATGCAATTTTTATTTGCACCAGTTCTTGGAAATTTAAGTGACAAATATGGACGACGTCCTGTTCTGCTATTTTCATTACTCGGGTTTGGTCTCGATTATATACTCCTTGCTTTTGCACCAAGTATTGGATGGTTGTTTGTGGGACGAATTATTGCTGGTATTACAGGTGCCAGTATGACAACTGCATCTGCGTATATCGCAGATATTAGTACGCCCGAAACACGTGCACAAAATTTTGGCATGATCGGTGCTGCTTTTGGACTTGGATTTATTGTGGGCCCAATGATTGGCGGATTACTTGGCGAAATGGGGCCACGTATTCCATTTTTAGTGGCAGCAGGACTTGCGCTTTTAAATGCAGCATACGGTTATTTTGTTTTGCCAGAATCATTGGATGTTTCTAATAGAAGAGCTTTTGATTGGAAACGCGCAAACCCCATAAGTTCATTAAAAAACTTGTCCAGATTCCCTGCAGTTGCTGGACTTATTGTTTCGTTCTTTTTAATTTATGTGGCTTCACATGCAGTTCAAAGCAATTGGAGTTATTTTAATATTGAAAAATTTAAGTGGTCACCCAAAATGATTGGTATATCACTTGCAGTTGTTGGGGTATTGGTAAGTCTTGTTCAGGGCGTGCTCGTGCGATTTGTGAATCCAAAAATTGGTAATGAAAGAAGCGTATATGTGGGTCTAGGATTGTATACCATTGGACTTATTTTATTTGGCCTGGCCTCGCAAAGTTGGATGATGTTTGTTTTTTTAATTCCTTATTGTTTAGGTGGCATTTCTGGACCTGGCTTACAAGCCATTATTTCAGGAACTGTTCCAGCAAACGAGCAAGGAGAGTTACAAGGGTCTTTAACAAGTATTATAAGCATTACTTCTATAGTTGGTCCACTCGTCATGTCAAATTTATTTGCCTTCTTTACGGGGCCAATAGCACCCTTTTATTTCCCCGGTGCGCCATTTATGCTTGCAGCGCTATTAATGTTGTTAAGTTGCTTTTTTGCTTATAAAGCGCTGAGGACTAAGTAATATTTCGTTTTTCGCGCTATAAATGGCGATATTTTGACATTTTAACTTTTCAAAAAACAAGTATTAATTGGTAGGGGGGCTATTTATGCGTACTTTTGCACTTTAATTACAATTTACAAATTTACAAATGGACACACAAATTCAAGGAACTGTAAAGTTCTTCAACGAGGAAAAAGGTTTTGGATTCATCAAGCATGACAATTCAAGCAAAGAAACTTTCGTACATGCTAACGGCTTGATTGACCAAATCGAGGCGAATGACAAGGTTATTTTTGACGTGCAAGAAGGCCGTAAAGGTCCTAACGCAGTTAACGTTAAACGTTTAAGTTAATTACTAAAACAAGCTTAACCAATTATAGGCCATTTCGCTAACCGCGAAATGGCCTTTTTCTTTGCCCTAGCTTAACTATATTTGTGGTCAATACAATCACTTATGTCAACGATACTTCAACAGTTACAAGAAACAAAAACATACATAAATTCTAAGGTAAATGACCAGGCTGCCATTGGTATCATTTTGGGTAGTGGACTCGGAAATCTAGCATCAGAAATTGTATCGGAATTTGAAATACCATATGAGCAAATTCCTCATTTTCCAGTGAGCACTGTAGAAGGGCATAAAGGCCGATTAATTTTTGGTACACTAGAAGGTGTAAAAGTTTGGGTCATGTCGGGGCGTTTTCATTTTTATGAAGGCTATACACCTCAACAAGTTTCTTATCCAGTTAGAGTGATGCGTGCACTTGGTGTAGAAACATTGTTATTGTCTAATGCTGCTGGTGGTGTAAATAGTAATTTTAAAGTAGGTGATTTAATGATCATCAATGATCATATCAGTTTATTTACCATCAACCCATTACTTGGCAAAAACGAAGAAGCACTTGGAACCCGTTTCCCAGATATGAGCGAACCCTATGCTAAATCATTAATTGCAAAAGTAAAAAACATAGCAGCCGCTAATGATATTAAAGTGCATGAAGGTGTGTATTTAGGTGTAACGGGTCCAACTTTTGAAACTAGGGCCGAGTATAAACTTATTCTGGCTGTAGGTGGTGACGCGGTAGGTATGAGTACCGTGCAAGAAACGATTGTGGCGGTGCATGGCGGCATGAAAGTATTTGCAATTAGTGTTATTACTGATTTGGGTATCCGTGAAGAAGATAATATCATTACACACCAAGAAGTTTTAGAAGCAGCTACAGCAGCCGAACCAAAACTTACCTTGTTATTTAAAGAATTAGTTAAACAATTATAATGCTGCTTAAGCGCTATTGTTTATTTTTTGTGTGCTGCTCTATTGTAGCGTTGGCATCAGCCCAATCTGATGATCGGCCGCAACTAAGAGGAGGTAGGCCTGGCGCAGGTGCAGTGTCTTATGATCGTCAGGGAAGACCCATAAAAAATAGCGCCGGCAAAAACGACTCTTTGCAAACGCGAAATAGTTTAGCCGATTCAATAACCATTTTTTATAAGCATTTTGATTCTACCAAATTAAGAACCCTAGATAGTTCTATTAACGATTTTAGTAGATATTTTCCGCTTCCATATTCGGTGCGCTCTTTGGGTAATTTGGGGACGGCAACACAGTCTCTACTATTTAACCCATACATGAAAGCTGGGTTTAATGCCGGATTTCATGGATACGATATGTATAATTATACACTCGAGAATACAAAGTTCTATGAAACAACAAGACCTTTTACAGAGCTCGCTTTTATACTTGGTGCTAGAGCAGAACAAGTAGTAGATTTTTTACACACACAAAATAAAAAGGACAATTTTAATTTTTCGTTACAATACCGGTTTAGTAATTCACCAGGGGCATTAAAAAATCAAAATGCCAATTTAAACAACCTGCGTTTTACCAGTCATTTTAAATCTAATAACCGCAAGTACGAACTCTTTTTTGTTTTCTTATCCAATAAAAATGCATCTTCCGAAAATGGCGGCTTGCAAAATCCAAATAAACTCGATAGCCTTTCTTTAAATGATCCGTACGAACTAGAAACAAGGCTTGGTAAATCTGCTGCAGCTTCGCGAAATCCATTTAACACAAATGTGTCTACTGGAAATATTTATACCAGTAGTCAATTTGTGATCAGGCAACAATTTGATATAGGAAAAAAAGATTCTAGTATAGTGGATTCTGTAACCTATCGCATTTTTTATCCAAGGCTTAGGCTTCAGCATACTTTATCGGTAGCGTCAAATGTGTATCAGTTTTTAGATAACAATGTAGATTCAAGTAGCTATCAATTGTACTTTAATAAAATTGTCCCGTCCGCAAAGTCCATCATTTATAAAGATAGTTGGCAGGATATTACCAACGAGTTTAGTATTCTTACCTTTCCTGATAAAAACAACCAAAGTCAATATCTAAAAACAGGTATTGCATATCAGGCGCTTAAAGGAACTTTTGATACAACCAGTTCTATCTCTTTTTACAATATCTATGCAGTTGGCGCTTATAAAAATAGGTCTAGAAATAAAGTGTGGGATATTGATGCGCACGCCAATTTGTATTTGAATGGACAAAATGTGGGCGATTATGAAGCAGCTGTTTATTTGCAGCGTTATTTAGGTTCTAAAGCTGGTTATTTATCACTTGGGTTTAATAACGTTAATAGGTCTCCTGCATTTGTGCTAGATCCATTAAGTAGTTTTAGAATCAATGCCCATACAAATTTTGCAAAAGAAAATAGCATCAGGCTAATGGCGAAGTACGAAAAGCCCAACAGAAATTTGTCTTTTACTGCACATTATTATGGCATTAATAACTACATGTATTTTGATGGATTTTTTGCAGCAAAGCAGGCTAGTGGGTTATTTAATTTGCTCCAATTGTCGCTTCAAAAAAAATGGCATCTAAAAGGACATTGGAACTGGTACACCGAAATGCATGTGCAACAAAAAATTGGAACTGGTCCCGTTAATGTGCCTTTATTTTATACCAGAAATAGGCTTGCTTTTGAAGGCAACTTTTTTACCAACCTCGACGTTTCTACAGGGCTAGAAATGCAATACTTTACAGCCTATAATGCCGATGGGTATTCTCCATTTTTAGGGGCTTATTTTTATCAGAACAGCCAGAAGCTTTCCAATAGACCCGATATCCATGCCTTTTTTCATTTCAGAATCAAGCGTTTAAAAGGGTTTATTCGGGTAGAAAACCTTAATAGTTTAAATACCGCTAAAGGATTTTCATTTGATAAGCCCAATTTTATGACGGCGCTTTACCCTAATACCACCCTTTGGACCCGTATTGGAATCTGGTGGAACTTTATTAATTAAAGTATTGTAGCTTTATACCCATGAAGCGCCTCATTACCCTATTCATTGCACTTATATACCTGGTTATGTCTACTGGGTTTGTAATGAATAGCCATTACTGCATGGGTAAACTCAGTTCTATAGAACTGGGGCGTTCCGAAGTAAAAAAATGTATTTGCGGTATGCGCATTGATCGCGCAAAAAAAAGCAAGTGCTGTCATTCAAAAATTGATGTAGTCAAGCTTGAAGACTCTCACAAGTTAGCACCAAGTATTTTATTTCAATTCAGTGTAATGGAAGCGGTATTGCCTCAATTTTATTTGAGTGCTGTTAACTACACTAGTATTTACAATAAGGACAACTACCTTAAAAAGTTGCCACCTAATTTACACAAGCAAGATACCTACAAGCGTGTCGGTGTATTTTTAATTTAGGATATCCTCCACTTTACTTTCTTTTTCTTTATTTTCTGCGCCATGTTATTTACGTGGTTCAACTTATTTATTATTATTAAAATTTAATGGTATGAAAATCAAATTTCTTTTCGCGTCTATTGCTGCATTTGTATTAACCGTATCTGTAGCATATGCTCAAACAAAACCAACTCCTAAATCTGAAATCATTAAAGTTTGGGGTAATTGTGGTATGTGTAAAACAACCATTGAAACAGCAGCTAAAGATGCTGGTGCAACTACCGCTGTTTGGAATAAGACTACTAAAATGTTAAAAATCACTTACCTAGCATCTGCAACCAGCGGCGTTAAAGTTCAAGAAAAAATTGCAAGCGTAGGGTATGACACCAAAGATTTAACAGCGCCCGATGCGGTTTACAATGAGCTTCCAGAATGTTGCCAGTATGAGCGTAAGGCAGCTAAAAAAATAATGAATTAAAAGCTTTAATACATGAAAAAAATATTTTTATTGTTGATTTGCTGCTGGACTTTCAGTGCTAATGCGCAGGTACAAAAAGTAAACTTGCAAGCTAGCGGCTTAACATGTGCGATGTGTTCAAAAGCTATTTATAAAGCAGTTTCGGCCATTTCATTTGTAGATACCGTGCTTGTAAATATTGAAGCGTCTACTTACGATATTCGGTTTGATAAAGAAACGACACCCAGGTTTGATCAAATTGCTAAAGCAGTGGTAGATGCCGGATTTTCGGTGGCTAATTTAACTGTAATGGTAAATTTTGATAAGCAAGCCGTAGATAAAAATGGTTTATTTACACTGGATGGTATTAATTACAAAATGATGGGTACGCCACCTGCTACTTTACAAGGCAGCAAAAAATTACAGTTGGTAGGAAAGCAGTACATGCTCCCCAAAGATTTTAAAAAGATACCAGTAGCACAGCTTGGTAATGTTGCATCTAATACCTACTTGGTATCTGTAAAATAAAGTAACATGAAAAAAATAATTTTCTTTTTGTTACTACTTGCTAGTTCTTATGCAGAAGCGCAAGAGTTGTTTGTTTACACAGAGCCTGCTAGTAATATGCCAGCAAAATCTGTAGCTATTAAGCAAAGTGCTAAATTTTTTGACCAAGGCGCTACTTCTAGTACGCGCCATGCCACAGAAATAATGCTTGGTGCCAATAAAAATTTGATGATTCACGGAGCTGCAACTTATGGCGCAATGAACAATACACCCTTTGGACTAGAAAGTATTAGGGCTTATGGGAAATATCGTTTTTTTAGTGCCGACGGAATGTATAGTCATTTTAGAATGGCCGCTTTTGCAGAAATAGCACACAGTAATACAAAGCCCATGTACCAAGAAATTAATTTGCAAGGTGATCAATCGGGTATGCAAGCGGGTCTTGTATTTACGCAGCTATTACACAAATTAGCAGTATCTTCTACGGTAAGCTATGCGGCAATTAATGGCAATAGCAAGGCGCATCAACTGGTAATGGGTAATAAAGCAGAGGCGCTTAATTATTCACTATCATTTGGTCATTTAATTTTGCCTAAAAAATATACAAGCTACGATCAAACCAACTTTAATATCTATGCCGAGTTATTAGGTCAAGCAATACCAGGTACCCGTAAAAGCTACCTAGATTTTGCACCTAGTATGCAGCTTATTTTTAAGAGTAAGCTTAAGTTTAATTTGGCATACCGCTTTAATTTACAATCTAGTATGACCCGGATGGCTCAAACTAGTTGGATGCTAGGAGGCGAATGGCTGTTTTTGAACGCTTTTAAAAAGTAATGTCTATATATAGTAGGCTGCTCTTTTTTTTATATCTTTAAAAGGTGAAAAAAAAGGCAGCCTATATATTTTTAGCCATCTATTTAATAGGTGCAACGGAGCTACATCAGCTGCTAAAAATGCCGCTTTTGCTCGAACATTATAAGGAGCATAAATTGGATAATGGTAATTTGTCACTTATTAGTTTTATCTACCAGCATTACGTGGGAGATGATGGTAATGCAAACGATGATCAAAAAGATCAAAACCTGCCCTTTAAGTCGGCTCATTTTCAAATGCAAAACACGGTTGTTTTTTCCGTGTTCAAATACGAGTTGCCAAAAATTATGGTACCTCAAAAACAAGCTGGTTGGCCAGTGATGCAATCGTATTCACTTTCTACAATTGCGCTTGATGCTTTATTTAGACCTCCCAAAGTTTAATTCTCTTTTGCGTTTTTACACGCCATTCATTTTTTATTTTTTTTGATATAATTATAGCTGTCATGCTAAAGAAAATCATTGATTTTTCGATAGCCAATAAATTAATTATTGGTTTATTTATAATTGCACTTGTAGGGTGGGGAAGTTACGAAGTAACCAGGCTGCCCATCGACGCTGTTCCTGACATTACGGACAATCAAGTGCAAGTAATTACTGTGTCGCCTTCGTTAGGTGCGCCAGATATTGAGCGCCTTGTAACATTTCCAATTGAACAGTCTTGTAGTAGCATTCCGGGGCTCAAACAAATTAGAAGCTTTTCTAGATTTGGATTATCACTTGTTACCATTGTTTTTGATGATGAAACCGATATTTATTGGGCACGTCAGCAAATTACCGAGCAACTGCAAAAAGTAAAACAAGAAATTCCGGAAGGGGTGGGTGCGCCAGAATTAGCACCTGTATCTACTGGGCTTGGTGAAATATTTCAGTATGTTGTTAGGCCCTTAAAAGGATACGAAAGTACCTATGGCCCCATGGAACTCAGAACCATTCAGGATTGGATTGTTAGAAGACAATTATTAGGTACACCTGGTGTAGCAGAAGTGTCAAGTTTTGGCGGAAAATTAAAGCAGTATGAAATTTCTGTAAAACAGGATAAATTAAAATCGCTGGGCATTACCATCGGCGATGTTTTTGATGCACTTGAAAAAAACAATCA
>JACCDU010253577.1_pt1 | contig 10941 bp, 11 predicted proteins | sample 7446081 | NCBI WGS metagenome assembly JACCDU01 (sample SAMN15323447, study PRJNA562643) | freshwater metagenome | isolation source: river surface water | place: USA:Blue River Watershed | collected 2017-08-17
CCCAAGGCCCCGGCCGTGCTCGCCGACCCGCTGGCCGATTTGGCGCGCGCCAAGGCCGCGCCGCCGCCTGCCGCGCCCGCAGCGGGCGCCGTGGCCGACGAGCCTTTCCAGTATTTCATTCAGGTCGGGGCTTACCGCGCGGCCAGCGAGGCCGATGCGCAAAAGGCGCGCATGGCCATGATGGGCCTGGACGCCAAGGTCTCCGAGCGCGACCAGGGCGGGCGCATCGTCTTCCGCGTGCGCCTGGGGCCCTACGACGACAAGGCCGTGGCCGAGCGCGTGCGTGCGCGCCTCGAGTCGGCCCAGATTGACAACACGCTGGTGCGGATCCAGCGCTGAACCACGAAGGGAGTGTTCGCATGAAACGACGTCAATTTTCGACCGCCGTGCTGGCCAGCGTGGCCGCGGCGGCCAGTGCCAGCGTGCAGGCCCAGCAGGCCTTTCGCGCGGGTCGCGACTTTTTGCCGCTGGAGCGGCCCGTGCCCAGCGATGCCGGGCCCGGCAAGATCGAAGTGATCGAATTCTTCTGGTACAGCTGCCCGCACTGCAACGCGTTTGAGCCCACGTTCGAGAAGTGGATGAAGAACGCGCCCAAGGACGTGGTGGTGCGCCGCGTGCCGATCGCCTTCCGCGACGACTTCGCGCCGCAGCAGCGCCTGTACTACACGCTCGAGGCCATGGACCTGGTGGACAAGCTGCACACCAAGGTTTTCCATGCGGTGCACACCGAGCGCCTGCCGCTGAACACCGACACCATGATCCTCTCGTGGATCGACAAGCAAGGCGTCGACAGCAAGAAGTTCGCCGAGGTCTACCGCTCCTTCGGCGTGGCCAGCAAGGTCAAACGCGCGGTGCAGTTGCAAAACGAGTTCCGCGTCGAGGGCGTGCCCTCGCTGGGCGTGGCCGGCCGCTTTTATACCGACGGCTCGCTCACGGGCAGCATGGAGCGCGCCCTGCAGGTCGCCGATTACCTGATCGGCCAGGCGCGCCAGGGCCGCTGAGCGCCCGCCGCCCCCACCCCACCCGCCACCCGGCGGGTTTTTTTCGGCCGTACGGGTCGTGGCCGCGCTGAAACGCGGGGCGCAGCCCCTACAATCCTTCGTGACTGCAAGATTCGTGCCCTGATGATGTTGTTTGCCCGCTGCCCCCTGATCGCGCTGTGCCTGGCGCTGGGGGCGAGCGCCGCCTGGGCCGAGCGCGCCGACCGCGACAAGCCCATGCAGGTCGAGGCCGACCGCCTGCAGCACGACGAAAACCGCCAGTTCTCCGAATTCATCGGCAGCGTGCAGGCCTACAAGGGCACCATGGTGCTGCGCGCCGAGCGCCTGGAAGTCCAGCAGGACGCCCAGGGCCGCCAGCAGGCCCGCTTCACGGCCGCGCCCGGCCAGCGCGTGTTCTTTCGGCAAAAACGCGAAGGCCTCAACGAGTTCATCGAGGGCGAGGCCGAACAGGCCGATTACGACAGCCAGGCCGACCTCATGACCTTGAGCCGTCGTGCCGAGGTGCGCATCCTGCGCGACGGCAAGACGGCCGACCAGATCCTGGGCCAGCGCATCGTCTACCGCAACGCCGACGAGGTCATCACCGTCGACGGCAAGCCCCAGGACAATGCCGGCCGCTCGCGCGTGCGCGTGATCATGGCGCCCCGCACCGCCGCCTCCGAGCCCGCGTCTGCGCCGCCACTGCGCCCCAGCCCGCGCGTGCAACCCGGAGGGGCGCGGTGAGCGAAACCTCGAGCCTGCAGGCGCGCCAGCTGCGCAAGGCCTATGGCAGCCGCAAGGTCGTGCACGACGTCTCGGTCAGCGTCGGCAAGGGCGAGGTCGTGGGCCTCTTGGGCCCCAACGGCGCGGGCAAGACCACCTCGTTTTACATGATCGTGGGCCTGGTGCGCGCCGATGGCGGCCAGATCCTGATCGACGGCCAGGACGTCACGCGCGCGCCCATCCACCGCCGCGCGCGCATGGGCCTGTCGTATCTGCCGCAGGAAGCCTCGGTGTTTCGCAAGCTCAGCGTGGCCGACAATGTGCGCGCCATCCTCGAGCTGCAGACCGATGCCGAAGGCCGCTCCCTGTCGCGCGAAGCCATCGCGCACAAGCTCGAGGTGCTGTTGCAGGACCTGCGCGTCGACCACCTGCGCGACTCGCCCGCGCTGGCGCTGTCGGGCGGCGAGCGCCGGCGTGTCGAGATCGCGCGCGCGCTGGCCACCGAGCCGCGCTTCATCCTGCTCGACGAGCCCTTCGCCGGCATCGACCCGATCGCGGTGATCGAGATCCAGCGCATCATCGCCTTCCTCAAGCAGCGCGGCATCGGCGTGCTGATCACCGACCACAACGTGCGTGAGACGCTGGGCATCTGCGACCACGCCTACATCATCAGCGAAGGCCGTGTGCTGGCGCAGGGCACGCCCGACGAGATCGTCGAGAACCCCGAGGTGCGCCGCGTCTACCTGGGCGAGCACTTCAGGATGTGAGGGCATGAAGCCAAGCCTGTCCCTGAAGATGTCCCAGCACCTGGCGCTCACGCCCCAGTTGCAACAATCGATCCGCCTGCTGCAGCTCTCCACGCTCGAGCTGTCGCAAGAGATCGACCAGATGCTCGACGAGAACCCCTTCCTCGAGCGCGCCGACGACGAGATCCCCTCGGACCAGCACGGCCTGGCCACGGCCGACGCCACACCCAGCCTGGGCGACCGCGTGAGCGAGCGCGTGCAGGAATCGTCCACGCACGACGAAGGCGCCAGCGAAAGCCACGACGAGGCCGTGACCGATGTGGCCGAAAGCTGGGACGGCGACGGCAGCGTCGATGTCAGCCCCGACGACAGCGAGTGGGGCGGCGACGCCAAGGCCCGCAACGGCAACAACGACGAGGAAACGGCCGATGCCGTCGAGCTCGCGCGCAGCCTGGGCTCGCTGGCCGACCACCTGCACCGCCAGGCGCTGTCCTTGCGCCTGTCCGAGCTCGACCGTGCCGCGCTGCGCTTTCTGATCGAGTCGCTCAACGAAGACGGCTACCTCGAAGACCCCATCGAAGAGCTCGCGCTCGGTCTCGCCGGCGATGCCGACCTCGAGCAGCTCGAAGAGCTGGTGCACCGCTTCACCGTGGCGCTGCGCCTGCTGCAATCGCTCGAGCCCGTGGGCGTGGGCGCGCGGCATCTGGCCGAATGCCTGCAGCTGCAGTGCCAGGCGCTGCTGCAGGACCACCCCGAAGACCCCGTGGCGGCCGTGGCCCTGCGCCTGTGCCAGCAGCCCATGGAGCTCTTGGCCAAGCGCGACGTCAAGCGCCTGACCGCGCTGCTGGGCGAGGAAGACGCGGCGGTGCGCGCCGCGCTGCAGTTCGTCGCGCGCCTGGAGCCCAAGCCCGGCCGGCCCTTTGTGCAGGCCGAGCAAAACATCATCGTGCCCGACGTGCTGGTCACGCCCGTCAAGCGCGCGGGCGCGCCGCAGTTCCGCGTGCAGCTCAACCCCGATGTGATGCCGCGCCTGCGCGTGCACGACATCTACGCCAACGCGCTGCGCGGCAGCAAGGGCGATGGCGCGCAGGGCCTGCAGCAGCGTCTGCAGGAAGCGCGCTGGTTCATCAAGAACATCCAGCAGCGCTTTGACACCATCCTGCGGGTGTCGAGTGCCATCGTCGAGCGGCAAAAGAACTTTTTGATCCACGGCGAGCTCGCCATGCGCCCACTGGTGCTGCGCGAGATCGCCGACGAACTCGGCATGCACGAGTCCACCATCAGCCGCGTGACCACGGCCAAGTACATGGCCACGCCGCAAGGCACCTTCGAGCTCAAATACTTTTTCGGCTCGGGCCTGGGCACCGACAGCGGCAGCGCCGCCTCGAGCACGGCGGTGCGCGCGCTGATCAAGCAGTTCGTCGCCGCCGAGAACCCGGCCAAGCCGCTGTCCGACAACACCATCTCCGACATGCTCAAGGAGCAGGGCATCGACTGCGCGCGGCGCACGGTGGCCAAATACCGCGAGGCGCTCAAGATCGCGCCTGCCAACCTGCGCAAAGCGCTCTGAGAACCCCACCGTGAATGCCTTGCAACTGTTCCTGCCCTGCGCCGCAGGCGTCGAAGAATTTCTGGCCGACGAGGTGCACCACCTCACCGGCCTCACGGGCCATGACCTGCTCACGGGCCGGGGCGGCGTGGTGCTCAACGCCAGCTGGCGCGACGCGCTGCGCCTGAACCTGCACAGCCGCCTGGCGCAGCGCGTGCTCGTCCAGCTCTCGCACACGCCGTATCGCAGCGAGGCCGACCTGTATGACGCCGCGAGCGAGGTCGCCTGGGAAATCTGGTTCACCACCCAGCAGACCTTCAAGATCGAGGTCACCGCGCAGCACAGCCCCCTCAAGAGCCTGAACTTCGCCACGCTCAAGATCAAGGACGCGGTGGCCGACCGCTTTCGCGCCAAGCGCGGCGAGCGCCCCAGCATCGAGACCGCCTACCCCGATGTGCGCATTTACGCCCACCTCACGCGCGAGCACCTGACGCTCTACATCGACACCTCGGGCGAGCCGCTGTTCAAGCGCGGCTGGCGCGCCGACAAGGGCGACGCCCCGCTCAAGGAAACGCTGGCCGCCGCCATGATCGCCGCCAGCGGCTGGGACGCGACCACGCCGCTGTACGACCCCTGCTGCGGCAGCGGCACCATCCCGATCGAGGCCGCGCAGATCGCCTGCGGCATCGCGCCCGGCGGCCAGCGCCGATTCGGTTTTGAAAAGCTCTTGCCTTTCCAAAACCATGTCTGGCAGGGCCTGAAAGAAGAAGCGCGCGCGCAAGAGCACGCCCCCACCGCGCCCGTGTTCGGCAGCGATGTGGCGCACCGCATGGTCGACTTCGCGCAGCGCAACGCCGAGCGCGCGGGCGTGGCCCGCGTGGTGCAACTGCGCGGTGGCGACGCGCTGCAGCGCATGCCGCCCAGCGACACCCCGGGCGTCATGCTGCTGAACCCGCCGTACGGCGAGCGCATCGCCGCCGCTGGTGTGGCCGGGCGCGGGCGCGAGAGCTTTGTGCCTGGCCAATTGGCCGCCTCGCGCGCGGGTCGCGAAACCGCGCAGACCGACGACGGTGGCGATTTCTTTTTGCAGCTGTCAGCGCACTGGAAAAAGCACTTCGCCGGCTGGAGCGCCTGGATGCTCACGCCCGACCTCAAGCTGCCCAGCCGCATGCGCCTCAAAGAGTCGCGCCGCGTGCCCATGTGGAACGGCCCCATCGAATGCCGTCTGTTCCGCTTCGACCTGGTGGCTGGCAGCGCGCGCCGTGATGCGGGCAACGACAGCGCATGAGCCCGATGCCAGCCTTGCTGCCCGTTCGCCCTGAGCTCGTCGAAGGGCCGACCACAGCACGCGTGCTCGACACCAACATCGTGCTCGACCTCTGGGTCTTTGACGATCCGGCCAGCGCCCCATTGCGCGCCTCTCTCGAAGACGGCCGCACGCGCTGGCTCGCCACACCGGCCATGCGTGAAGAGCTGGCCCGCGTGCTCGGCTACCCGCAGATCGCGCGCCGACTCACGGCCCGGGCACTGCCCCCGGCCGATGTGCTCGCGCACTTCGACTGCTATGCCCAATTGCAGCCTGACGCCCCCAAGGCACCCTACAGCTGCAAAGACGCCGACGACCAGAAATTCATCGACCTGGCCGTGCAGCACGGCGCGGCCCTGCACAGCAAGGACGCGCAGGTGCTGTGCATGAAAAACCGCCTGGCCCGCTGTGGCGTGGCCCTCAACCCGGCGCTGACTTTCCCCGTCCGGGCTGCATCCATCACCGTTCGGGCTGAGCCTGCCGAAACCATTTTGGAGACCTGAATCATGAACACCGACACCGGCCTTGCGCCCGAAGACTTCGACGCCCTCGATGACATCCTCGACGAACTGCGCAGCCGCCACGACGAAACCCCGCAGTGGGAATTTTGCGAAGGCTTCATGGCCGCGCTGGTTTGCTGCCGCCGCCGCATCGCGGCCGATGAATGGCTGCCCGTGCTGCTGGGGCTGGACGAAGGCGCCTCGTTCGCCAGCGACGAACAACGCGCGCACTTCCTGGCCTTGTGGCAGCGCCGCGAAGGCGAGGTGCGCGCCGCGCTCGACACCGAAATCCAGGCGCTCGACGAGGACGCGGCTTACGCCCCCGAAGTCATGGACGTGCGCGGCGCCATCGCCTCGCTGCCGCCCGAAGAGCGTGGCGAGATCGAGGGCGAGGACATCCCCTCCTTTGCCCAGGTCTGGGCGCTGGGCTTCATGTACTTCGTGGAGAGCTGGCCCGAAGAGTGGGAAGCCCCCAAGGACAAGGAAGCCGCCAAGTGGCACGACGCTTCACTTGAAGCCATCGTCGCGCTGACCGAGGACGACATCGGCGAGGCCACGATGTCGGCCCTCAGCGAAGACGGTCCGCCCAGCGTCAGTGAAAAACGCCTCAACGCCTACGGCGAAGCGCTGTGGGCCGTGTACGACCTGCGCGAAATCTGGCGCAACATCGGCGCGCGCGTGCAGCAGGTCATCAAGGGCGACACCCCGGGCCGCAACGACCCCTGCAGCTGCGGCAGCGGCAAGAAATACAAAAAGTGCTGCGGCGCCTGATGCGCCCTCGGCATGCGCGGGCCGCTTGACGCTCACACCACCGACTGCACACCCGAAGCCGCGCCCACCGGCGCCGTGTGCGCCACGCGCGGCGGGTGCGTGACGATGGAGTCGAGCGCCGGCTCGGGCATGCGCAGCTTGGCCAGGTCCGGCCTCGGGCGGCGCAGTTCGGGCACAGCGGCAAAGGCCTGCTCCATCGCGCGCGCGGCCGAGAGCAGCGGCAGATCGGCCCGGAAGGGCGCCACCACCTGCAAACCAAAGGGCATGCCCTGGCTGTCGAGCCCGCAAGGCAGGCTCAGGCACGGGTGCGTGGTGAGTGTGATGACGTAGGTCAGCGCGAGCCAGCGGTAGTAGTTCTCCTGGCGCTTGCCATCGATCACCTCGGCATGCGGCAACGTCCAGGGGAAGGGCGAGACCGGCGTGGTCGGGCACAGCAGCAGGTCGTAGTCGGCAAAAATCTCTTGGGTGCGCTGCAGGATCTTGGTTTGCTCGGCCTGCGCCCAGGCGCTGTCGAGCAGGCTCATGCGCGTGCCCATCTCGTAGTTGGCGCGCGGGTTGGGGCCCAGGCTGCTGGGGTCGCGCTCATACGCCTCGCGCGTGCCGGCCACAAAGGCCTCGGCGCGCAGCACGTCAAAGCAGCGGTGCACATCGCCCAGGTCCATGCTGACCTCGTCGCACGAAGCGAACAGGTGGCGCATGGACTGGATCTTCTGCGCGAAGGTGGCGCGGATGTCCGGGTCCACATCGCAAGAACCCAGGTCGGTGCTCCAGGCCACGCGCAGGCGGCCCAGGTCGGCCATGGCCGGTTGCAAAAACACCATGGGGTCCAGCGGGTAGCTCAGCGGGTCGCCCGCGTGCATGCCGGCCGAGGCGGCCAGTTGCAGGCAGGTGTCGTCCACCGTGCGGCCCATGGGGCCGACCACGGAGATCGGTGTCCAGCCCAGCAGCTTGCGCACACTGGGCACCACGCCCGGCGAGGGGCGCATGCCCACCACGCCGCATTTGGACGCCGGGATGCGCAGCGAGCCACCCGTGTCCGAGCCGGTACACACCGGCAGCATGTCGCAGGCCAGCGCCGCGGCCGAGCCGCCGGACGAGCCGCCTGCGTTCAGGTTGGGGTTGAAGGGGTTGCCTGTGGCGCCCCAGACCGGGTTGCGCGAGTTGGCGCCCGCGCCCATTTCGGGCACGTTGGTTTTGCCCGTGACGATGGCGCCGGCGCGGCGCAAGCGCGCCACCAGCTCGATGTCTTGCGCGGGAATGTGGTCGCGGTAGTTCGGCGAGCCAAAGGTGCTCAGCAGCCCGGCGGTGGGCTCCAGGTCTTTGACGCCCAGGGGTAGGCCGTGCAGCAGGCCCAGCGGCTCGCCGCGCATGACTTGCTGCTCGGCGGCGCGGGCCTCGGCCATGGCGCGGTCGTAGCACTTGGCCGTGACGGCGTTCACATACGGGTTCACGGCCTCAATGCGCTCGATGCAGGCCTGCAGCAGCTCCACAGGAGAGACAGCGCGCGAGCCGATCAGCTGGCGCAGTTCAAGGGCCGAACGCGCGACCAGATCCGACTTGGCAAGTGACACGGGGGACTTTCTGAAAGTGGCGAATCAGTCGGCCTGGATGTTGGCGCGCGCAGCAGTGGCGCGCATCAGCGGCAGCTCGGCATCGATCAGGGCCACGGCCTGGGCCGGGGTGGAGTGGCTGGGCTCCAGGCCGTTGTCGGTCAGCTGCTTGCGCACGCCGGCATCGGCCAGCGTGGCGGCCAGCGCCTTTTGCAGCTGGGTCTGCACGGCGGCGGGCGTGCCCTTGGGCGCCATCAGCATGAGCCACGATTCGAGCCGCACATCGGGGTAGCCCGCTTCGGCAAAGGTGGGCACCTGCGGCAGCAGCGCCATGCGCTTGGGCGAGGCCACGGCGATCACCTTGATCTTGCCGGCCTTGAGCTGGGGCAAGGCGGCGGTCACGGTGTCCACGGCGAAGGGCACCTGGCCGCCGATCAGGTCGGTCATGGCCGGGGCGCTGCCCTTGTAGGGCACGTGCGTGAGCTGGATGCCCATGGCGTGGAAAGCCATCTCGGCAGCGAAGTGCGAGCTGGTGCCCGCGCCGAACGAGGCATAGGCCCATTTGCCCGGCGCGCCCTTGGCGGCGTTGGAGAGGTCGGCCACGGTGTTCACCGGCCCCTGCGGGTTGGCGATCAGCACCAGGCCGGTGCGGCTGACCATGCCCACCGGGTCAAAGCTTTTCACCGGGTCGTAGGGCAGGTTCTTGCGCACCGCCGGGTTGAGCGTGAACGTGGAGCCCGCGCCCAGCAGCAGGGTGTAGCCGTCGGCCACGGCGCGGGCCACATGGCCAGCGCCCACGGCGGTGCCCGCGCCCGGGCGGTTGTCGATGACCACCGTGCCACCAAGCTTCTCGCCCAGTTTGGGCGCGATCGCGCGCGCCACGATGTCGGTGCTGCCGCCCGGCGGGAAAGGCACGACCAGCGCAATCGGCCGGTTCGGGTACGCCGATTGCGCGGCCGCGAGGGTGCTCAGGCACAGCGCGCCCCAAATGGCAAAGCCTTGGACGGCGTGGCGACGAGACAGCATGGACATGGGTTCTCCTGGTGGAATGATGAAGTCGATTATTGAGGAACTGGGCGCGCTGCCCGCGCGCTCAGGTGACGCGCTCAGGTTTCGGGCGGATACAGCCAGTCGGGCATGAGCGCGCCGCCCGTGAGCCAGGCGATGTGCGTGGCATGGGCCATGTGCGGCAGCAAGCCCTGGCCCGCCAGGTACTCGCGCCCCTGCGGCGTTTCCAACAACATGCGCGGACCCGACAGGCCCGCTGCAGCCGAGGGCTCGATGCGCAGGCCTTCGGTGGCGCGCGCCAGGTGCAGGTGCTGCACCATGGTTTCGTCGCGCACGGTGTAGACGCCGGCGATGCTGGCGCCCACCGCAGCGGCTGCCAGCGTCGAGGCCTGGGGCACCGCCAGGCCATCGGCCTAGGTGTGGTTGTCCAGCCCCAGGTCGTAGACCGAGGGGTGCGTGTGGCCCACAGGCACGTGCGGCGAGCCCGCCAGCATCTGCACCAGAAAGCAGGGCGAGGCCGTGGGCTCGGCAAACACGCAGTGCACATGGGGGCCATGGATCTGCTGCAGCCCATAGGCAATGCCGCCGGGCGCACCGCCTACACCGCAAGGCAGGTACACCAACAGCGGGTGCTGCGCATCCACCACACGCCCCAGTTCGGCCAGCTGCCGGGCCAGGTGCGCGGCCGCCACCGCATAACCCAAAAAGAGCGAGGTCGAACGCTCGTCGTCCACAAAGTGGCACCGCGGGTCTTGCGCGGCCATCTGCCGGCCAGCAGCCACCGCATCCGCGTAGTCGCCCGCATGCTCGACCACCTTCACGCCCTTGGCGCGCAGGCGGTCTTTCTTCCAGGGCTTGGCGTCGGCCGACATGTGCACCTCGGCCGCAAAACCCAGCGAAGCCGCCACGGTGCCAATGGCCAGGCCCAGGTTGCCAGTGGAGCCCACGGCCACCGTGTGTTGGGCAAAAACTGCACGCGCCTCGGGGCTGGCCAGCCGGCGGTGGTCCGCCGGGCTGCCGAGCAAACCGTGCGCGATGGCCAGGCGCTCGGCCAGCTCGATCACCTCGTGCGTTCCGCCGCGCGCTTTCACCGAGCCCGCCACGGGCAGCATGTGGTCGCACTTGGCCAGCAACATGCCGCTGTCGGCCGGCATGCCCAGTGCGGCCTGCAGCCGGGGCACAGCCACCAGCGCCGATTCGATGCGCCCCTGGCTGGGCACCAGCTCGGGCCAGAGGTCGGCAAACAAGGGGGCGAAGCGTTCAAAGCGCTGGCGCGCGGCTTCGATCGCTTGCGCAGACAGCGCGGCCACGCCCTCGTCGTGCACGTCCAGCCTGGGCGTGAGGCCTTGCGTCCACAGCACGGGTTGCTGCGTCAGCAGGCCCTGAATGTCGAAGGCGTGTTCGGGGGTGAGACTGCCCTGCATAGGGTTCCTGCGTGAATGGGAAGGGGTGATCTTCGCAGGAAATTTTGAGCAAGTTGGGCCACTTGATGGGTGAAGGCCGTGCGTGGGACAGGCTAAGGCGTTGGTTGGCTTATCGCTGTCCACCGTGCGATTGGCTGAAATCGACCAATTCTGTTGAAAAACTCGTGCCGAAGCGTTGAACAAGTTGGCGTTGCTGATCTTTTTTGAGGATGCAGACGCCATCTTCGGCGGCAAATCAGCCTTCGCACCGCCTCACACGGCCATCAATCCCGCTTTTCCGCTGATTGGCATCAACCACTTGGCCATTCTTCTCAAGTTTTGCGCCGTTGCGGCCAATATGAACTCGTCTTGTGCACCGACCAAGCCCCGCAGTCGTAACCGGTC
>JACCDU010383519.1_pt1 | contig 10941 bp, 9 predicted proteins | sample 7446081 | NCBI WGS metagenome assembly JACCDU01 (sample SAMN15323447, study PRJNA562643) | freshwater metagenome | isolation source: river surface water | place: USA:Blue River Watershed | collected 2017-08-17
CTAGATTTCATGCGCGCGGGTCTTTTGGCAAAGCCTACCCATGGAAATAAAATTCGTTTAGCACCACCTTTGACCATTACGAAAAACGAAATGGATCAAGCCTGCGAAGTTATCGAGAAAGTATTCTTCGGCTATTAACGAACCTCGAAACAACGCATCGATATTCCTCCGTATACAAGCTGCTCATATGTCGTATGAACTTGTTCATCTTCACGAGCTAATGCCAAACTGTATAGCAATGGAATATAATGATCCGGTGTAGGAACGGCATAGCGACCACCCGGCGCACGTTCGTAATCTAATAAGCCTTCGACATTTTTATCGGCAATTAATTGCGCCGACCACACATCAAATTCCTGTGCCCAGTCATAGCCAAAGTTCTCTTGGCCCGAACTCAAATTAGGTACGCTTGCTTGTAAATTGTGCACAATATTGCCACTTCCCAGTATCAGAACCCCTTTTTCACGCAAAAACTGCAATTCGCGAGCCAGCGAAATATGGTATGCTAGTGGGCGTGAATAGTTGATCGACAATTCAAAACAAGGAATGTTGTGCTTCGGAAACAAATGACACAAAACCGTCCAAGCCCCATGATCCAAACCCCATTCGGTGGTAGGCTCAATCGCCTGAACTTGATCTGCCAACGCAGACGCAAAAAATGGACTGCCCGGTGCCGGATATTGGTATTGATGTAGTTCGCGGGGAAACCCACCGAAATCGTGAATCGTTTCGGGATTGGGTGAGGCTTGCACAAAAGAGCCTCCACGAGTCAGCCAGTGTGCTGAAACTACCAAAACAGCCTGTGGTGGGGCGATAGAAGCGCCTAATTGATTCAAAGATTGCGTAAATGGATTCTCCATTAACGCATTCATCGGACTGCCATGCCCGATAATCCAAACGTGCTGACGATCCGATGAACGGAATTCAATAGGTAAAATCGGCATACTAGCGATTCATGGAAACCAAAAACTCTTCGTTGTTTCGTGTACCTTTCATTTGCTGTTGCAAGAATTCCATGGCCTCTACTGAGTTCATGTCCGACATGTGCTTGCGTAAAATCCAAACACGTTGCAATACCGCAGGATCCATTAATAGATCCTCACGACGCGTACCAGATGCAGTAACATCAATAGATGGGTAAATACGGCGGTTGGCCAATTTACGATCCAATTGCAATTCCATGTTACCCGTACCTTTGAATTCCTCAAAGATTACTTCATCCATTTTCGAACCGGTTTCGATCAAGGCTGTTGCGATGATGGTCAAAGAACCACCATTTTCCACATTACGAGCCGCACCGAAGAAACGTTTTGGTTTGTGTAGGGCATTGGCATCCACACCACCCGATAAAATCTTACCTGAAGATGGAACAACTGTATTATAAGCACGCGCTAAACGCGTGATTGAATCTAATAAAATCACGACATCGTGACCACATTCCACCATACGTTTTGCTTTCTCCAAAACCAGGTTGGCCACTTTCACATGACGTTCTGCTTGCTCATCGAAGGTAGATGAAATAACCTCCGCACGTACCGAACGTTGCATATCCGTTACCTCCTCTGGACGCTCATCGATCAATAAAATGATCAAATAAACCTCTGGGTGGTTACGTGAAATTGCGTTTGCAATGTCTTTCAATAAGACTGTTTTACCTGTTTTTGGTTGGGCTACAATCATACCCCTTTGGCCTTTACCAATCGGCGCGAACAAATCCAAAATACGCGTCGAATAATTATCCGCCGTGGAAGACAAGTTTAATTTTTCCTCTGGAAACAAAGGTGTTAAATATTCAAAGTTGATCCGATCACGAATCTCATCTGTCGTTTTTCCATTCACAGATTCCACTTTCAATAAAGCGAAATACTTCTCCCCTTCTTTCGGTGGACGAATCTTTCCTAAAATGGTATCCCCCGTCTTCAAACCAAACATTTTGATTTGCGAAGGTGATACATAAATATCATCTGGTGATGCTAAATAGTTGTAATCCGATGAACGCATGAAACCGTATCCACCTTCTTGCATGATTTCCAAAACCCCTTCATTGTCAATTAAGCCATCCAATTCTTTGATGACTTGATTGTAATTATTGCGGTGTTGGCGGTGATGCGGTTGTGGCTGTTGGCTCGGCGCATCCTCCTTCGGCAGGGTACTTAAATCCACCGGTGCGTCTGTTGGCGACACTTTATCCGCTGCTAAAGGCGCGTCACTTGTCACAAACGATGTATCCACTTCGTCTGGCTCAGGAATTCCATCTACTTCAATTGGGGCTTCATCGGAAGGACTCGGCTTGCCTTTACGCGGACGAATGTTGCGAGCTGGCTTAGCTGATTCGGATGGTTCTTCTGTTGTTGCTGCTGAAGGCGCTTCTCCCATAGGTAAAAGTGGAGCTTGCTCTTCGTTTGATTTTTGAATTCGTTGACGCTTAGGACGTTCGGCGGAATTGGAGGATTCTTTATTATCCATAAATGGGGTAAATGATGTTCTTTTTTGATTGATCAATCCTTATTGAATTGCAAAATTCTGTACCGAATTTGTTTGGCAAAGAGCTAATAAAAGAGGGATTGTCTAATTTGAAGCGCTCTCGTATCGAAACGCTCTGCAATACTACACGCTAAGTATTAGATTGTCAAGCATTTTCTTCTGTTTTTACACCAAAGCCCGATAATTTCGTATTTTTACGACCAATCCAGGTCATGAAATCAGCTAACGAACTCCTAATCACGCAATTGAATGAACGTAAAGCCTCTGGGCTCTTGCGGGAAACCAAATGTGTGGATGACCTCATCGACTTTTGTTCCAATGATTATTTAGGACTTGCGCGCAACCGAGAATTGGGTGAAGCGATGGCGAAAAATTATTCCGTGTGGTTAGGCCAACAACCCTTAGAAACGCCCATTAATGGTGCTACGGGATCGCGCCTTATTTCGGGACATAGTAAGCTCGTAGACATTTTTGAATCACAATGCGCCGCCATGCATCAAGCAGAAGCAGCCTTATTATTCAGTTCAGGCTATGAAGCGAACGTGGGACTGATTGCCGCTTTAGCCCAAAAGCACCATGTTATTTTTTGCGATAAATTATTACATGCTAGTTTAATTGATGGCTTACGTTTAAGTGCGGCGGAACGTCGGATTTTTAAACATAACGATCTGGGGGATTTGGTGCATTTATTGGAACAATATCCCAGCACTACCACCAAATGGGTGGTTGTCGAGTCCATCTATTCGATGGATGGCGACCAGGCTCCTTTGGCAGCACTAATTGCACTTCGTGAAAAATATCAGTTTGAACTGATTGTAGATGAGGCGCATGCAGGAGGACTTTATGGTTCCAAAGGAGCGGGATTAGGCGCTGCGTTTCCTGAAATTTTTGCACGCGTCGTTACCTTTGGAAAAGCGTGGGGGAACGCAGGTGCCATTGTATTGGGTTCCGCCATTTTAAAGGAATATTTAATCAATTTTGCGCGCCCCTTCATTTATTCCACGGCGCCTACACCAGAACATGTACATCATTTACTAACGGCCATGCCGTTTGTCCAGCAAGCTGATGAAGCCAGGATCAGGTTGAAAAATAACATTGATTTGTTCAGAAAAACCATCAACGCGTCATCTTGGGGCCCAAGTGAAACCGCCATTCAAACCTTTTTTGTTTCGGGCAACGAGGCGGTTCGTACAGTTGCCAAAGCAGCACAAGATGCGGGATATGCAGTCAAACCAATCGTATATCCCACAGTTCCCAAGGGTAAAGAGCGCATCCGAATTACATTGACATCCCAAACAAAGGAATCAGATATCATGGGACTCATCCAAACCCTTGAATCACATGCCTAAGCAGTATATCATCGCGGGGATTGGTACTGAAATAGGCAAAACTGTCTGCGCAGCTATTGTGACTAAAGCATTAAAAGCGGCTTATTGGAAACCCATACAAGCAGGAAATTTAACGGATGGAGATGCGTATTGGGTCCAGCAATGGGTGCCTGAAACCAAGCTAATTCCATCTGTTTACGCACTAAATCATCCACTTTCTCCACACACCGCGGCGGAACTGGATGGGGTCAGCATTGAAATAGGTGCCTTTTCTTTGCCTGAGACAACTGGAAATTTAGTTGTTGAATTAGCCGGCGGAATTATGGTCCCCTTAAATGATCAGCAAACTAATTTGGACCTGATTAAACACCTTGGAGCACCTGTAATTTTGGTTAGTAAAAATTACTTGGGAAGTATCAATCATACATTGATGACCTATGAAATTTTAAAATCACACCAGATTCCCATCGCGGGAATTATCTTTAATGGCCAAACAAATTCTTCCGGGGAGGCGTTTATTTTAAATCATACGGGACTTCCTGTGTTGTTACGTGTGAACGAAGAAAAAGAAATTAACTCAAGCATTATTGCGCACTATGCCGAATCATTCCAACGCTAATTTATCTACCCGTGATGCCGCCGTAGTTTGGCATCCATTTACCCAGCATCAAATCGAACCGCTATCGATTCCAATTACGCATGGAGAGGGCGTGTATTTAGTTGACGCAGATGGCAAAAAATACATCGACGCCATCTCCTCTTGGTGGGTTAGTATTCATGGGCATGCGCATCCATATTTGGCCCAAAAGATTTACGAGCAAGCTTTAAAACTAGAACAAGTTATTTTTGCTGGCTTTACGCACGAACCAGCCATACAATTAGCTGAGCGTTTACTCGGGCATTTGCCTGCTAATTTTCAGAAAGTTTTCTATTCGGATAATGGAAGTACGGCGGTGGAAGTGGGTGTTAAAATGGCCTTGCAATTTTTCCATAACCAAGGGCAGACGCAGAAACGAAAAATTATTGCATTTGAAGACGCTTACCATGGTGACACCTTTGGGGCGATGAGTCTTGGAGCGCCGAGCGCCTTTAATGCGCCGTTTCAAGATATGTTATTTGAGGTAGAATTTTTACCTAGCCCATGTAATCCGGAGGCATGTATCGAAGCCATGCGTGAAAAAATGCAGGATGCAGAAACGTATGCAGCCTTTATTTTTGAGCCCTTAATCCAAGGTGCAGGCGGGATGAAAATGTATGCCCCAGAGACATTGGATACGTTGATTTCTATGGCGCATGCCAACAAGCTTTTGTGTATCGCCGATGAAATCATGACGGGTTTTGGACGAACGGGTAAGTGGTTTGCGATGGATTATTTGCAGCATAAACCAGACATAGCTTGTTTCTCGAAAGGACTAACCGGTGGGATGATGGCGATGGGAATCACCACATGTTCAAATGAACTCTTCGATACATTTCTATCGGATGACCGAAAAAAAATGCTTTTTCATAGCCATTCTTTTACTGCCAATCCGATGGCCTGTGCTGTTTCCCTAGCAAGTTTAGATCTGATGGAGCAACCGGAAACGTGGGAAAACATTGCGCGCATTCAGGCGTGCCATGAGGCTTGGGTTAAAAAAATACATCCACATCAAATCATTCAAAATTTACGTGTGCAAGGGACAATCCTCGCATTTGAATTAGAAGATGGTCAAGAGAATGGATATATGCATTCAATCCGAGATGATGCGTATCAATATTTCATAAAAAAAGGGATCCTGATGAGACCCCTAGGTAATACCATTTATATTCTAGCACCTTATTGCATCAGCAATGATGCATTGGAAATCATCTATACGGAAATCGAAAACTTTGCTTCCGGGCTAGTTGGCTAATTTCGTCGACTGCCACGAAACCATTTGCCAGCGGCCATCTTCAAATACAAAGACATCCGTAAAGCGTAACTTTAGTGGAGTTTCCTTTCCATCAGCGCCTAAATTGACAATGTTGACAATTCCCGTATTGATACCAGTTTTTCCGTAAACACGTGTGACTAATTCTACTGGGTCAATGGATTGGTAGTTTGATTTACCTGAAAAAATTGAGGCAATGTAGGAGTCCTTATTATCCGCTACTCCGCTGGAATGAAAATATACCAGATCCCGGTGCATCACTGCCTCAAGACCCGCGCGATCCTTGGCGACCATCACTTTAAATCGACTTAATTCAGCTTGTTTTAAAGATGTTACATCTGCTTTTTGCGCTAACGCAATGAAAGTCAAGCAGGTACACACGAGGGTTAATAGACTTTTTTTCATGTTTTAAATTTTAAATTAAAGACAATAAAATAAATGAACTACTCAAAATCTTACCGACAAATAAATATATTGCGCCTGATTAACCTACTTTATGTCAACTTTTCAAACGTATTTATTGCTCGGATTGCAGCATATTCTTAACTGGCAAGCCTTAGATCATTTGCTATTTATACTCGCCATCACCTGTATTTATACCTTAATTGACCTGAAGCGTTTGTTTTTTTTGGTCAGTGCGTTCACCTTAGGTCATTCACTTACCTTGGTATTAGCCACGTTAAAAGTGATTGAAATTTCAGCTGATTGGATTGAGTGGCTGATTCCGTGCACCATATTGATTACTGCACTCGCTAACCTTCGATTTAAAGAGCGCCAAAAACAAAAAAACACCTATTGGATGGTTACCACGTTCGGTTTGATTCATGGCTTAGGATTCTCGAATTACTTACAGAGTTTATTAGGCAAGGAAGCTGGAATTATCGGACCACTTTTTGCATTTAATGTTGGCCTTGAATTAGGCCAAATGATTGTCGTTGCAGTCATTTTAGGCCTAGGGACATTGCTGATGCACACCTTACATGTACGCCAACGGACCTATGTGTTGGTCATTTCGGGAGTTATCATTGGTTTAGTTTTGCCGATGATTCTGGAAAGATGGTAAAAAAAATGCCCTGAATTTCTCCAGGGCATCCAACATTTGAATCAATATGACTAAAAGTCTTCGTCCATGGAGAATGACATGGATTCTTTGTCAGACATAACACCTGATTTTTGGTATTCTGCCACACGTTTTTCGAAGAAATTTGTTTTGCCTTGTAATGAAATCATTTCCATGAAATCGAATGGATTGGTTGCGTTGTAGTTCTTTTTGCAACCTAAAGAAACCAACAAACGATCCGCAACAAACTCAATGTATTGACACATTAATTCGGCGTTCATGCCAATTAAAGATACAGGAAGTGCAACGGTTACGAATTCTTTTTCAATTTCTACTGCGTGTAAAATGATTTCATAGATACGTTCTTGAGAAATTTTATTTTTGATGTGATCTGTGTAAAGTAAACAAGCAAAATCACAGTGTAAACCTTCATCGCGCGAAATCAATTCATTAGAGAAAGATAAACCTGGCATTAAGCCACGTTTTTTCAACCAGAAAATAGAGCAGAATGAACCCGAAAAGAAGATTCCTTCTACGGCTGCAAAGGAGATTAAGCGCTCCACAAAATTATCGCTTTCAATCCACTTCAAAGCCCAGTCAGCTTTTTTCTTTACACAATCAATTGTCTCAATGGCACGCAACAAACGATCTTTCTCTGTGGGATCGTTAATGTAGGTATCAATCAAAAGCGAGTACGTTTCTGAGTGAATGTTTTCCATCATGATTTGAAATCCGTAGAAACATTTCGCTTCAGCATATTGAACTTCTTTCAAGAAGTTATTCGCCAAATTTTCATTTACAATACCATCAGAGGCTGCGAAGAAGGCTAAAACGTGTGAAATGAAGTGACGTTCACCATCATTTAACTTCTTCCAATCCGATAAATCTTGTTGTAAGTCAATCTCTTCAGCGGTCCAGAAGGATGCTTGTGATTGCTTGTAAAACTTCCAGATATCATCGTGTTTGATGGGAAATAAAACGAAACGATTTGGGTCCTCAACTAAAAGAGGTTCAGATAATAGTGCTTTTGACATGTGAAAAATAAATGAATTCGAAATTAAGAATTTATCGCTTATAATCTTTGATTAGTAAGACAATATTTTAGGTCAAATTGTTTTAAAATTTTAAAAGAAAAATCCGCCTACTTGAACGACCAATGCTGTACCGTACGGAGAGTTCGAACCGGCAGAATAATTCAGGTCGTAGAGGACGTTTAAGTTGATGCCTAACTTGGATCCAATGCCCACCCCAACCAACACAGGCGTGGAGTATTTTGTCTTAAAGGTTGTGTTAGAAAGATCCTGAAAATTTTCAATCTGGGCGGTTAAATAACTCTGACCAATCATCGCAGATAATGCGGGTACAAATTGACGAACGAAAATCCGTTGGCCTAATAAATTGGATGCTTGAAATCCACGGAATGAAAAATACTGATAGGTTAAACCTACGCCTAAAATTGTGTTATTTGTCAGCATATAGCCAGCCATAGGCGATAATCCGATGCTGGTCGGGTTCCCAAAACTCAAACCTGATATCCCGCCTCCATAATGCATGCGTTGGCGAAAAGTCAATTCACTCACATCGGGTTCGATATCCAAATCTCCCTTCGCGCCTTCCTCTGAAATGACGACCGGATCTTGTGCGTGACTTGTGAATGAGATGGAAAAAAGTGCGAGCGAAAAAAATAAGTATATTGATTTCATATAATCAGTTTATAACATTTCAAAGGCTTCATTTCCCCTTACCTTTGGCAAACCTCCAAGGTTTGCCAAAGGTAGCGTTGGGTTTGTCAAAATTAAAGGATAATTTTGAGATATGAGTTCTCCCTTGCCCCAAGATTTCGAAAATCTGGACCCTCGGTCCCACATCATTATTAAGGGTGCCCGCGTACATAATCTAAAGGGAGTCGACGTCGCCATTCCTCGCAATCAATTAGTCGTAATCACAGGTCTTTCGGGTTCCGGAAAATCGTCCCTTGCCTTTGATACACTTTTTGCTGAAGGCCAACGCATGTATGTCGAAAGTTTAAATTCCTATGCGCGCCAATTTTTAGGCCGCATGGAAAAACCAGCTGTTGATTACATTCGCGGTGTTTCGCCAGCGATTGCGATCGAACAAAAAGTCAACACCAAAAACCCACGTTCGACCGTAGGTACGACAACCGAGATTTACGATTACCTCAAATTACTTTTCGCCCGCATCGGCAAAACGTATTCACCGGTCTCGGGCCAAGAGGTAAAGAAAGATTCAGTGTCCGCTATCGTGGATTGGATCGGAACGCATCCGGACAAAAAAATATTGATCCTTGCCCCCCTTGTAGAACACGCGGATCGAAGCATCCTCGATGAATGCCAATTACTTATTCAAAAAGGATATACACGACTTAAATTCAAGGACGAAATTATTAACCTCGAAGAGCTTGTGGATGATGCGGACACGCTGAAAAAACTTCAAGCCAAACCGCGTGAAATTGCCATATTAATCGACCGACTCATCAGCAAACCCGATGACGAGGAAACCATTTTCCGTTTAGGCGATTCAGTTCAAACAGCCTATTTCGAAGGCGACGGGGTTTGTTGGGTCGAAGTGGACGGCCAAAAACGCACCCAATTCTCGAATAAATTCGAACTTGACGGCCAGGTTTTTGAAGAACCGAGTCTCAATTTGTTTTCATTCAATAACCCCTACGGAGCCTGTAAAAATTGCGAGGGCTATGGAAAAGTGCTTGGACTCGATCCTGACCTAGTCATTCCAGATCAAAGCCTTTCCGTGTATGAAGGAGCGATTGCCCCGTGGCGAAGTGAACGCATGAGCGAATGGTTACATCCTTTATTGCGCAACGGAATTCACTTCGATTTCCCTATTCACCGTCCATTTAAGGACCTGAGTAGCAAGGAGCAACAATTACTTTGGAAAGGGAACAAATACTTTGCGGGATTAAATCAATTTTTTGACCATCTCGAAAAAGAAACATACAAGATCCAATACCGCGTGCTACTTTCCCGCTACCGGGGCAAAACTACGTGTCCCGAATGCCAAGGTTCGCGATTGCGCGGTGACGCAGCGTATGTCAAAATTAATGACACATCGATTATTGATTTGGTTCTTTGGCCAATTTCGAAGACGAAAAAATTCTTCGATTCACTGAAATTAAACGAAACCGATCAGCAAGTAGCCAAACGTATTTTAATCGAAATTACGAACCGACTGGACTACATGAACCGTGTGGGATTAGGGTATTTGACCTTAAACCGACTCACCTCTACCCTTTCGGGCGGTGAATTCCAACGAATCAAATTAGCGACTTCCCTCGGTAGCGCGCTCGTAGGCTCCATGTACATCCTGGACGAACCTAGTATCGGTTTGCACCCTCGGGATACCGAACGCCTCATTTCTGTTTTAGAATTACTAAAATCGATGGGCAATACGGTTATCGTCGTTGAACACGAGGAAGATATCATGCGCGCAGCGGATCAAATAATTGATATTGGTCCGGAGGCAGGCCGACATGGCGGTAATTTGATTTTCCAAGGCAATTTGGCAGAAGCGCTAAAAGACGATAAAACCGACAGCCACACGCTACGATTCTTGCGTGGTACAGATAAAATTAATATCCCAACATTCCGTAGAAAGCCGCTGGCGCATCTCGAGATTAAAGGGGCTAACGAGAATAATTTAAAGAATTTAGATGTTAAAATTCCTTTAGGAATATTGACCGTAGTCACCGGAGTCAGCGGCTCGGGTAAGTCGACCTTAATCCGAAAAATACTCTATCCGGCCGTGCTGCGTCACTTGCAATTAGGGACGGAGGAGACTGGCAAATTCCGTGAATTAGGTGGCAGTTTGAACAAAATTGCGGGGGTAGAAATGGTGGACCAGCAGCCTATTGGTAAGTCATCGCGATCGAACCCGATCACCTACATAAAGGCCTACGACGCCATTCGCTTGTTGTTTTCAGAGCTTCCGCTAGCTAAAACACGTGGCTATAAACCGGCTCACTTCTCGTTTAACGTAGAGGGTGGTCGTTGTGAAACCTGTCAAGGAGAAGGCGAAATCACGATCGAGATGCAGTTTATGGCCGATATTAAGTTGGTCTGCGAATCATGCAACGGCCAGCGATTCAAGCAAGAAGTGCTTGATGTAAAATATCAAGACAAAA
>JACCDU010197637.1_pt1 | contig 10938 bp, 10 predicted proteins | sample 7446081 | NCBI WGS metagenome assembly JACCDU01 (sample SAMN15323447, study PRJNA562643) | freshwater metagenome | isolation source: river surface water | place: USA:Blue River Watershed | collected 2017-08-17
GGGCTTCGGCATTGCCGTGCAGATGACCATCAACCTGCCGGGGCTGGACCGTGCGGTGGCGCAGGACTTGGTGGATACAGCGCACCAGGTGTGCCCGTATTCGAACGCGACGCGCGGCAACATCGTGATCGAGCTGACCTTAGGGTGATCTGCCGAACCTCAGGCGTGCACTGAGCAAAGAGTACCGTGCCTTGAGTCGCTGTTCGCCCCAGAACGGACCTCCAGGAGGAGCATGCCGGCGACCGCTTCTGGCCGACAGCAGCCATCGGGCTTTCCTGAATCTATCGAGATGTCCTGCTGCCCCGGATATTCACGGAAATTCGTGGAATGTTGCCTGCAAAGTTACGAACGCCGTCCAGGCATGCATCATCTCGATGCGCTTCTCAAATTGGGTTCCTCGTTGATAGGCAGCCTCGACCTCATCGGGAAGCTTGTGTGCCAAAGCAAATTCGGCCACCTCTCGTGGAAAGCTAGATTCCTCTGCTGCCCACATGCGGAAACTGGATCTAAAACCGTGAGGACTTGCCTCTCTCCCGTCCGGATCAAAGTAGCCTTGCTCCTCGGTAGCTTCTTTTCTCTTGTTCATGCGCTTAATTACTGCCGATAGGGTCATATCGGACAAAGGTGTGTCTCGTCGCAGAGAGAAAATGTAGTCGTCAGGCGCGCCTTGCTTTTGAGAACGCAAAATCTCGACAGCCGTCGAGCTGAGCGGCACCGTATGGGTTACGCCCAGCTTCATCCGATCGCCGGGAACAGTCCAAGTAGAGTTCTCAAAATCCACTTCCCGCCAAGTCATCTCACGCACCTCACCGCTACGTGCTGCAGTCAATATCAAGAAGGCTAAGGCGTCCTTGGCAATTCCGGGCTGAGACCGTAAATCGATCCAAAAGCGCTGTACTTCCCGCCAAGGCAGGGAAGGGTGGTGCTTGGTAGTTCGTTTGACTTTGGGCAGCAGGTACTCAAGAGATCCCTTGTATGAGGCTGGATTCCCATCCGTACGGTGCTTGGCTGCAATCGCAAACCCAAGTACTTTCTCGATGCGTCCTCGCAGGCGAGATGCAGTCTCATTGATTTCGGACCAAATCGGCAGTAGGACACCAAGCACATCGTCCTGAGTCACCTTGTCCACGGGTTTGTTCAGGATGGGCCCGCAGTACTGTTGGATGGTGTTTGTCCATTGCTGTGCATGCTTCGGATTGCGCCAGCCTGCTCGCTGGTTGTCGATGTACCGATCAGCGCATTCACCAAATGTCGGAACTTGACTGATAACGGCCTTGGCTGCTCGATCAGCGATGGGGTCGATACCCTGTCTAACCTCGTTCAAATGAGTCATGGCCTGCGAGCGTGCCTCTTTGAGTCCGACTAAGGGGTAAGGGCCCAAGCCCATCTCCCGCCTGGCTCCAGCCACAGCGTATCGCAGAACCCACTTGGCTCGCTGGTTCTTGCCGACGACGAACCATAGGTTGCCGCCATCGCCATATTTGCCGGGAGTTTTGACGAGGGATTTGCACCTCAGTTCGTTGAGTCCACCTTGCATCTCAGTCCACCAATCAGTCCACCTTCATGAGGTGGACTATTGTGGCTTATCTTGTATGATCTTGTACAGTGACACCAAGATAAATATATGTAAATCAACAAGATATCTGTACATAGACGACTCAGGAAGACTATATATGGCGGACTCCGTTTCCGCCAAAGTTCAGCCCGTGTGAGTCATCACACGGGCTTTTTCGTTTCTGAGGGGCTCTGGTGCGGCGCTGGGGCTGGCCAGTGGGCGACACATCAAGGCTGGGCAATTTCCACCATGATTTCATTGCGCCTGAACATCGGTGGGGTCCATGGTGGGTCATAGCGGGCGAGTTGGGGTGCGCCCAGCACTTGAAGCGATCGCTGCTGTGCCCACTCGAGGACCGCCTGTGTCTTTTGCTGGACACGGGCATGGCTGTTCAGCCAAGAATACTTGTAGACAACAAAGTATTTGCTGGGGATCTGCCGCAGTCGGACGGCATCGTTGCGGGGTTTGGGGATGTTTTCCAAGGTGTAGATGCTGGGCATCACAAAGTGAACGCGCCAACGCTGGGCCGAGTCAAGACGCAGATCGGCAGACTGCGGCTCCATGTTCACGGGCGCCGTCATGGCGATCACAGAGGATTGAGGCTCGACCGTCACCGGTGCGGTCATGGCAATTTTTGATTTCTGGGCCGAGCCTGGCACTTGGTTATTGCCAAAGATGTAATCCGCGATCAGCCGAAACCCTTTGTTCGATGCTTGGTCCATGTCACCCTCGACAAACGTTTCCGCGACCAGCATGGGGGCGTAGCGCCGGATCTCAAAGGAGGCGTCCGAGACCAAAACTTCGTAGCGTGGTTCTTCAATGGCCATGGCGATGCGACAGGAAAAGCAGGCCAGGAACAGGCACAGCAGGTGGAAACAATTTTTCATCATCATTTTCTGGGCGATTTCAGCGCATCGTCAGCAGCGGAATGTCCCGGGCCTCTGCCAACGCGTCCAGCGCCTGGCGTGTCTTGCTGGCCAGAAAGGCCGCGATGGCCCGATGCACCGCCGGCTTGAACAGGTCTTGGACCGGGTGGGTGATCGGTACGCCCGCGGCCTCACACAGGCGCTGGGCGAAATGCGCTTCCAGCGCGGCCACGGCCACGCGGCCATTTTTGCAGGGGTAGATGCGGTAGCCGGCGTGGGCGCCGCCCACCGCGCCTTCGGGGGTGGTCATCCGCCACTGGCGGGGCAGGGCCAGCCAGGCGGCGGCGCGGCTGAGGGCCACCTCGTGCCGCGTGCCCTTGCCTGTGGTCTTTTGCAGCAGGGCGGCTTGCAGTGCGGCTTCGCTGGCCATGAGGGCGCCGCCCATGTCCGCAAACAGGCTGGCGGGCAGGGCCAGGCCAGGCACCAGATCCACTTCGGCCTGGTAGGTCAGATCGTGGCCCGGGATTTCGGCCAGCGGCCCTGGCGCGCCCACCACCTGCACCAGGCTCAGTGTGGGGTAACGCCGGTGCAGGGCGGTCCAGCCCAGGCCGAGCTTGCGCAGCGCCGACGGTCTGAAGGAGGTCAGCAGGATGTCGGTCTGCGCCAGCAACTGGTGCAGCGCGTTCTGGCCCTGTGGATGTTTCAGATCGAGCGTCACTTGCCGGATGCCGGCGTGCAGCTGCGCGTAGCCCTCGGGCGTGTAGTGCTGCATGGGGTCGCCCGCGGGCGGGTTGATCTTGGTGCAGCGCGCGCCCAGGTCGGCCAGGCGGCGCAAGGCCGCAGGGCCGGGCAGGTTGAGGGCGAGGCTGAGGATGCGCGTGCCGCGCAGAGGGCGCAGGGGGGCCATGGCAAGGGCTCCGAAAGGGTTGGGCTGGCCCAAATTATGAGGGGCCGCGTCAGCGGCCCCGATGCCCTGCACAGCGGGGGTGCTCAGTGCTCGCCAAAGTTCAGCGGCAGGCCCACGTAGTTTTCCGCGATGGTGCGTGCGCCGGCTTCGCTGTGGATCAGGTAATCGAGTTCGGCTTCCTGGAACTTCTGGCCGATGTCGCCGTTTTCCGGAAAGTGGTGCATCAGGCTGGTGAACCACCAGGAAAAGCGCTCGGCGCGCCAGATGCGGCGCAGGCAACGCTCGGAATAGCCGTCGATGCCTGCCTCGGAGCGCTCTTGGTAGAACTCGATGAGGGCGCTCGAGAGGTACTTCACGTCGGTGGCCGCCAGGTTCAGGCCTTTGGCGCCGGTGGGCGGCACGATGTGGGCCGCGTCGCCGGCCAGGAACATGCGGCCAAAACGCATCGGCTCGGTCACAAAGCTGCGCAAGGGCGCGATGCTTTTTTCGATGCTCGGGCCGGTCACCAGATGGGCGCTGGCCTCGGGGTCCAGGCGATTGCGCAGCTCTGCCCAGAAGGCCTCGTCGCTCCATTGTTCGACCTTGTCGGTCAGCGGCACCTGCAGGTAGTAACGGCTGCGGGTCATGCTGCGCTGCGAGCACAGGGCAAAGCCGCGCGGGCTGTTGGCGTAGATCAGCTCGTGGTGCACCGGCCGGGTGTCCGAGAGCAGACCCAGCCAGCCAAAGGGGTAGACCTTTTCGTACTCGCGGATCCTGTCTTTGGGCACGCTGGCGCGGCACACGCCATGGAAACCATCGCAACCGGCGATGAAGTCACAGGCGATGGTGTGGGTGATGCCGTCCTTCTCGTAGCTCACCCGGGGCTGGCCGGAGTCGAAGTCGTGCACCTGCACATTGCCCGCTTCGTAGACGGTGGGCAGGCCCAGCGCCTGGCGCATGTCCATCAGGTCGCGCGTGACTTCGGTCTGGCCATAGACCATGACCTTTTTGCCACCCGTCAGGGCCGTCATGTCGATGCGGTGGCGCGCACCCCGGAACAGCAGGTCAAAGCCCTCGTGCACCAGTCCTTCGGCGTGCATGCGCTGGCCCACACCGGCTTCGTCGAGCAGGTCCATGGTGACCTGCTCGAGCACGCCGGCCCGGATGCGCGAGAGCACATAGTCGGCGCTCTGGCGCTCCAGGATGATGGCGTCGATGCCGGCCTTGTGCAGCAGCTGGCCGAGCAGCAGGCCGGAGGGGCCTGCGCCAATGATGGCGACTTGGGTGCGGGTAGCAGAAGTCATGGGTGGTCGGATGGGTGTGAAAACGATGGCGCAAGCTTAGGCGGGGCCGGATGAGGGCAGGGCCAGGCCCTGCACAAAGTGTGCGATCATTCGCCCACTTGCGCGATGATCGCGCACATTGATGGAGATCAATCCCCGCATGACGATTGCCAAAGCCGACTACATCGAGGGCCTGGCCAAAGGCCTGGCGGTGCTCGAAGCCTTTGACACCGAGCGTCAGCGCCTCAATGCCACTTTGGCCGCCCAGCGCACCGGCATCACGCGCGCGGCCGCGCGGCGGCACTTGCTGACCCTGGCCGAATTGGGCTACCTTGAGAGCGATGGCTCGCACTACTGGCTGTCGCCGCGGGTGCTGCGCCTGGCCGGCAGTTACATGGCCACATCCCGCCTGCCACGCACGCTGCAGCCCACGCTCAACCGCTTGGCCGCGCAAACGCAGGCGGCGTTCAGCGCGGTGGTGCTCGATGGGGCCGAGGTCGTGATCGTGGCGCGCAGCGCGGGCAGTGCCGAACCGGTTCGCCACCTGGCCCATGGCCTGCATTTGGGCGCCCGCCTGCCTGCGCATGCCACTTCCACCGGCCGGGTGCTGCTGGCGAACTTGCCACTGCCCGAGTGGACCGCCTGGCTCCAGGGCCGGGACCTGCCCCGCATCACGCCGCGCACCGAGGTGGGCGTGCGGGCCTTCAAGGCCCTGATCCGGCAGGTCCGGCAGGCCGATTGCAGCCTGGCGCGCGAGGCGCACGAACTGGGCATCCACGCCCTCGCGGTGCCCTTGCGCAATATGCAGGGCCAGACGCTGGCGGCCCTCAATGTGGTGGGCACGGCCGATCAGCTCAGCGACCTGGCGGTGCAGCGCCAGTGGCTGCCCTTGCTGCGCGATGCCGCGCGCGAGCTGCGCCCCTTGCTTTAGACGCCCAGGTGCTGCTCGAGCACCCGAGGGTCGGCGTGCAGGGTTTCGGAGCTGCCCTCGAACACGACCTCGCCCTTGACCAGGATGACATTGCGGTCGGTGATCTGGGTGACGTGCTTCCAGTTCTTGTCGACGATGATCGAGCTGATGCCGCTGTCCTTGATGACGCTGCAGATGCGCCAGATCTCGCGTGCGATCAGGGGCGCCAGGCCCTCGGTGGCTTCGTCGAGGATGAGCACGTCCGGGTTGGTCATGAGCGCGCGTCCGATGGTGAGCATCTGCTGTTCACCGCCCGAGAGCTGCTGGCCGCCGTGGCCCAGGCGCTCTTGCAGGCGCGGGAAGGTCTCGAGCACGCGCTCGTAGGTCCAGTCGCGCTGGCCACGGGTGCCGGCCCGGGCGGCCATCTTGAGGTTCTCGACCACGCTCAGGTTGCCAAAAATGCCGCGCCCTTCGGGCACGTAGGCGATGCCCATTTGGGCCACTTCAAAGGTGGGGCGGCCGTTCATGGGTTGGCCTTTGATCTCGACGCTGCCCTGGCGCGGCGGCACGATGCCCATGATGGACTTGAGCAGGGTGCTCTTGCCCATGCCGTTGCGGCCCATCAGGCCGATGGTTTCGCCCCGGTTCACGGTGAAGTCGATGCCGCGCAGGATGTGGCTGGCGCCGTAGTAGGTGTGGATGCCGCGGGCCTGGATCAGGGTGTCGCTCACTTCAATGTTCCTCCCCGAGGTAGGCCGCCTGCACATCGCGGTCCGCGCGCACGCTGGCCGGCTGGCCGCTCGCAATCACCTGGCCATTGACCATCACCGTCAGGTGGTCGGCCAGGGCAAAAATGGCGTCCATGTCGTGTTCGACCAGCATCACCGCGTGGTCCTGCTTGAGCCGCAGCAGCAGTTCGACCATGCGCTCGGCTTCGGCGGTGCCCATGCCCGCCAGGGGTTCGTCGAGCAGCAGCACGGCCGGTTCGGTGGCCAAGGTCATGGCGATTTCGAGCTGGCGCTGCTCGCCATGGCTGGCGGCGCCGGCCAGGGTGTGGCGGCGGCTTTGCAGGCCGGCCAGTTCGATCGCGCGCTCGGCGCGGGCGTTCACGGCGGCCATGCCCTCGGCCTGGCCCAGCCAGCCCAGCGGGTTGAAGGGGTGGGGCTGCACGCGCGACTGGGCCGCCAGGCGCACATTGTCCCAAACGGTGAAGGTGCGGAAGATGTTGGTCTTCTGGTAGCTGCGGCCGAGCCCGTGGCGGGAGATTTTTTCGGGCGTCCAGCCAGTGATGTCCTGGCCGCCCAGGGTGATGGTGCCGCTGGTGGGCGGCAGGTCGCCCGAGAGCAGGTTCGTCAGGGTGGATTTGCCGGCGCCGTTGGGGCCAATGACCGCGTGCAGCTGGCCGTGCCACAAATCGAGCGACACCTCGTTGACGGCGGCCAGACCGCCAAAGCGTTTGGTCAGGCCGCGCGCGGACATGCGGACGTGGGCTTCACTCATCGCGGGCCTCCTGGCGGGCGAAGGCCCGGGTCAGCAGCCCCAGAATGCCTTTGGGCGCGAAGATGACCAGGCCCACGATGAACAGGCCCATCCACATCTGCCAGTGCTTGCCGGTGTTGAAGTTGCCTATCGCTGGCAAGTCCTTGAACAGGTGCAGCAGGTATTCAAAAGAGAAGGCGCCGATGATGGCCCCGGCAAAGTTGCCCATGCCACCCAGGATCACCATCATGATGGCGTGGGCACTCAGGTGAAAGCCCATGAGTTCGGGGTTGACGAAGCCCGTCTGTGCCGCCCACAGAAAACCGGCCAGACCGGCCAGCGCCCCGGCCAAGGTGAAGGCCGCGAGCTTGTGGCTGAAGGTGCCAAAGCCCAGGGCACGCATGCGGTGCTCATTGACACGGATACCCGCCAGCGCGCGCCCAAAGGGGCTCCACAGCAGGCGCCGCAAGAACAGGTAGACGCCGACCAGGCAGGCCAGCGTGAAGAAATAAAACACCCGCTTGTTTTCGAGGTCGAAGACGATCGCGTCGGGACGGAAGTTCAGGAACAGGCCATCGGAGCCGCCGAGCGCCTTGTTGTCGAAAAAGACATAGAACACCATCTGCGCAAAAGCCATGGTGACCATGATGAAGTAGATGCCGTGCGTGCGCACCACCAGAAAGCCGATGACGAGGGCGGCCAGCGCGGAGGCGCCCACGGCCAAGGGCAGGCTGGCGTACAGGCTGATGGGCGCGTTGGCCGGGGTGGCAAAGGCCAGGGCGTAGCCGGCGATGCCGAAATAAGCCGCATGACCGAGCGAGACCAGGCCGGTCACGCCTTGCAGCAGGTCCAGGCTCATGGCAAAGATGGCCAGGATCATCATGCGGTTGACCATGGCCATGTAGAAGTCGCTGCCCACGAAGGGAAAGGCGGCCAGCGCGATCAGGCCGAGCAGCAGCAGCAAGCGCACGCTGCGCGGCAGGGTTTCGATGTGGATTTGTGGAGCACTCATGGTCGTTTACTGCTTGAAAAGGCCTTCGGGCTTGTAGAGCAGCACCGCTGCCATGAGCACGTAAACCAGCATGCCCGAGACCTGGGGCAGCAGCACCTTGCCAAAGGTGTCCACCAGGCCCACCAGCAGGGCCGCGATCAGGGCGCCGCGCACCGAGCCGATGCCGCCGATGACCACCACCACAAAGCACATGATCAGCACCTGCGAGCCCATGTTGGGGTAGATGCTGGAGACGGGCGCAGCGATCATGCCGGCGATCGAGGCCAGGCCAACCCCCAGCGCAAAGACCACCGCATGGATCAGGCGGATGTTCACCCCCAGGGCTTCGGTCATCTCGTGGTTGAAGGCCCCGGCGCGGATTTTCATGCCCAGCCGGGTTTTGGAGATCAGCAGGTACAGGCCCAGGGCCAGCAGCAGGCAGATGCCCGACATGAAGAGGCGGTAGACCGGGTAAGACAGGGTGTCGGTGAGCGGGATCGACGCCGACAGGACAGCCGGCACGGGCAGGCCGTGCACATCGTCGCCCCAGAGCATGGAACGCATCTCTTCGAACACGTAGATCAGGCCGAAGGTCAGCAGCACCTGGTCGAGGTGGTCGCGGTGGTAGAAGTGCCGGAACAGCACTTTCTCGAGCAGCAGGCCGAAAGCCACCGACAGCACCGTGCCCACCACGATGGCCAGCGTGAAGCTGCCCAGCATCGAGGACAGCGACCAGGCCAGGTAGGCCCCCAGCATGTAGAAGCTGCCGTGGGCGAGGTTGACCACGCCCATGATGCCGAAGATCAGCGTCAGGCCAGCGGCCAGCATGAACAGCAGCAGCCCGTACTGGACGCTGTTGAGCAGCTGGATGAGGAAGTTGATGAAGTCCATCGGGAACGGCGGGAGAGGGCTGTGAAAACGGCGGAACCGGTCCGCCGTTGTGGGCTGAGCCTGGAGGGTCGGGCCGGTCGCCATGACCGGCCCATGGGCTCAAGAAGAACGTGGGGGGCTTACAGACGGCAGCCGGTGCCCGGGTCGGCCAGGGCCTTGGCGGCCACGCCGATCACCTTGTTTTCCTTGCCCACGACTTGGCGCAGGTAGATGTCCTGGATCGGGTTGTGGGCCTTGCTCATGGTCCATTTGCCGCGCGGGCTGTCGATGGTGGCGCCTTCCATGGCCTTGTAGAGCGCCGCTTTGTTCGACAGGTCCCCCTTGACCGCGTTGGCGCCCTGGACCAGCAGCAGGCCGGTGTCGTAGCCCTGCACCGCATACACGTCCGGCTGCAGCTTGAAGGTCTTGGCGTAGTTCAGGCGGAACTCGTTGTTGCGCTTGGTCTCGATGCTGTCACCGTAGTGCAGGGTGGTCAGCACACCTTCGGCGGCCGGACCGGCCGCTTCGAGCACGCCTTCGGTCAGGAAGCCCGAGCCGTACAGCGGGATCTTGTCCTTGAGGCCGGCGGCGGCGTAGTCGCGGATGAATTTGGCCGCGCCACCACCGGCGAAGAAGCAGGCCACCGCATCGGGCTTGAGGGCGGCGATTTCGGTCAGCAGGGCCTGGAACTCGACGTTGGGGAAGGGCAGGCCCAGTTCCTTGACGATGGTGCCGCCGGCCTTGGTGTAGCTGTCCCTGAAGCCTTCAAAAGCCTCATCTCCGGCCGCGTACTTCCAGGTGATCCACACCGCCTTCTTGTGGCCGCGCTTGACCATCGCCTCGCCCAGGGCCATGGTCGGCTGGCTGTTGGAGAAACTGGTGCGGAACACATTGGGCGCGCACTGCTGGCGGGTGGCGATGTGCACACCGGCGTTGGGGATCAGGTTGAGCACGCCGCTTTCGCGGGCCACGCGGTGGATGCCCATCTGCACGCCCGAGTGCACGGTGCCGATCAGCACGTCGACCTTGTCGCGTTGCACCAGCTTGTTGGCGTTCTCGATGGCCTTGGCCGGCTCGGATTCGTCGTCGACCTTGAACCACTCGATCTCGCGGCCGCCGAGCTTGCCGCCCTGCTCGTTGATCGCCAGGCGCACCCCGTTTTCGATGGCCACACCCAGCTGGGCAAAGGTGCCGGTGTAGGGCAGCATGAAGCCGACGCGGACCTTGCCGCTCTGCGCCAGCACATGCTGGGGCAGGAGCAGGCCGGAAGCGGCGGTGCCCATCAGGGCGGCGCCCTGGCTGAGGATCTGGCGGCGGTTCAAGGGTGTGTGCATCATGGTCTCCTGGGGTGTCTTTTCAATGCGTTGTCCACGGTTCGGACGGTTTCAGCATAACCGGACCCGTTGGGCTGTTTCATGCATTATGTTGCCTGTCTGGTGGGTGTTGTCCTCAGGTAAATCCCTTATATCCCGAGACTTCATGCAAAAAAAGACATGTTGGGGGTGCTGGGCCGCACACAAGTGCGCGCCCGGCCTGATCGAAGGGTCAATCGCGGTGGCCGCTGCCTGTGCCCACAATGGCTGCAAGCGTCTGGCAGCGCCGCGCCGCGCCGCGATGCCCGTCTGATCACCCCCCACAGGAGCCGCACATGATGAACACCGCAGACCTTCAGGCCACGCACAAAGCCAGCGTGGGGCAATGGTTCGAACTGGCCGACACGGCACTCGACGAAACCGCCAAATGGATGGACATGAACCTGCAGGTTTGCCGGGAGTCCATCGAGGACATGGCCCGTTGCTGCGAGGGCGCCTGCGAGGTGCGCGACCTGGGCAGCGCACTGCAGTGGCAGGCCAGCGCCATCAAGCCTTGGGCCGAAAGGTCTGCCGAATACGGCGCCCGCCTGGCTGGCCTGGCCTCGGGCACGGGGCTCGATGCCGGTCGTCTTTTCGAGGCGCAATGGGAGCGGCTGGGCCGTCAGATGAACACCTGGATGGGATCGCCGTCTCCGGCCATGGGCGCCGGCTCCGGTGACGCCATGGCCTACCTGCGCCATGCCATGCAGGCCTTTGACAGCGTGTGGGGTGGCATGCGCCAGAAC
>JACCDU011204907.1_pt1 | contig 10932 bp, 20 predicted proteins | sample 7446081 | NCBI WGS metagenome assembly JACCDU01 (sample SAMN15323447, study PRJNA562643) | freshwater metagenome | isolation source: river surface water | place: USA:Blue River Watershed | collected 2017-08-17
AGTCTTTTGGGAATCTGAAGATTGGTGGGAGCTTGTATCTATCCGACAACCAACTCAATTCTCTTCCAGAGTCTTTTGGGAATCTTAAGATTGGTGGGAATTTAGACCTCTACTCCAACCAACTCAGTTCTTTGCCTAAGTCTTTTGGGAATCTTAAGATTCGTGGGTATTTGCATCTAAACAACAACCAACTCAATTCTTCACCAACAATCCCCACTATGACTCAGACCATTGAAGATGATTGGTGTTTTATTGATGGAATTGTTAGAGAGATTGTGTCTAAAAAAACCTTAAACGATCTGACTATTATCAAAACTCACTTTGATTATATTGTCGGCAAAGACTCTACTTGGGCGCATGGAGACACTATCCAAGAAGCGACACAAGACTATCATTTTAAGCTTATGGAAGCCAACCCTGAGCTTCTGAAAGACCTGAATTTAGATAAACCTATGACTCACGAAGAAGCTATTAACATCTACAGAACTGTGACTAGAGCCTGTCGAGAAGGAATTCGACAATGGATGTCAGGTAAAACTTTCCCTGAACTAATTACGATTCGACAGATTGTGTCTCTTACCGAAGATGCTTATGGTGGTTCTAAATTCAGATCGTTTTTCAGTTTGTAATTCCGCGCGGATTTTCAATTCTTCACACAATCTGAGATATAATAGAACATGAATCAATGCAATTTCGATGACCCTTCAGTTTACCTTCTAGAAATGACTGAAGAATTTATCGACCAAAATAAAGACCGTGTGAATTGGAACTACATCAGTGCCAACCAAACACTATCTGAACCTTTTATCGAAAAATATGCAGATCGTGTGAATTGGAATTATATTAGCGATCACCAAACACTATCCGAACCTGTTATTGAAAAATATGCAGATCGTGTGAATTGGGATCAAATCACTCTTCACCAAGCACTATCTGAACCTTTTATCGAAAAATATGCAGACCGTGTGAATTGGAACTATCTTGGTTATATTGTTAATCAATTATCTGAACCTTTTATTGAAAAATATGCAGACCGTATGGATTGGGGGCTGATCAGTGGTAGACAAACACTATCCGAACCTTTTATCGAAAGACATTCAGATCGTGTTGATTGGCAAGCAATTTCCTACGCACAAACACTATCTGAAGAATTCATTAAAAAATACCGCACTCTCTTAGATTATGAAGGAATTATGAGCAGACAAAAACTATCTGATGAATTCCGCGCGGATTTTCAATCTTTCACAGAACTAAACGTATAATGAACTATGCTCAAAAAATACAATTTCCCGAAACATTTTAATGATTTTTTCTACGAAGAAATTCTAGTACGCCTTGGATGGAAAGATTATGACATCGAAGGAGAGTTGCCAGAAGGAATTGAAGTCAGACCTTACTACTGGGGTGATTGTACTTGTGGCTGGGATGATGTAATCTTGAACTTCAACGAAGACCACTGCGCAGATTGCTACAGTACTAAACTTTATGCACTGAAAAAACAATTTAAAACACAAAAAGAAGAATACGAGCGGCATAGAGACGAATTGTGTGATGAGTATGGTTTGCATAGGTTGTACGGTTGTGAATCTCATTGCACTTGTGATTACAACGAAAGATGGCAAACATGGTTCAATAATAGTAAACTAGGAGAAGAAGGATGTGCAGATAACTGCCCTGTCGTTTTACCCAATTTTTATTTCAAGCCACTTGACCTGAAAATCTATTGGTATAAATATCCAATGAGAAGCGTAGAAAGTAATAAGCCAGTCACAAAAGAAATGTTAATTCAAATTTCAGATTATATTTCAGATTGTGGTTTTGCTCCAGTTTTTGAAGACACCGATTAATTTCGCGCGGATTTTCAACTCCTCACACAATCTGACGTATAATAAACTATGCAAAAAGACATTACCGCTCTCATCGGTTCAAAACTTCTAACCACCCAAGTGGTGGGCAACGACCATGTGATATTCACATGCCAAGACGGATCGCGTTTTAAAATGTACCACGAGCAAGATTGCTGCGAAAGTGTGCATCTTGAGGATATTTCTGAAGACTGGGAATATGTTCTAAATGACGCAACAGTTGTTGAGGCATATGAAAGCACAAACTCATTCGATCCACCTCCAGATGATTATTATCCAGAGTCGTACACATGGACTTTGTACCGAATCATTACAGACAAAGGTACAGTTGTCATGAGATGGTACGGAACATCCAATGGCTATTATTCCGAAAGGGTTTCAGTCTACAAAATTGACAATGACTAAAAAAGAATTAAACGAAGGCATTAGAGATGCAGTTGATATTTTTAAGAAAGAGTTTCCAAAGTCTAGAATTTCCATTAGTGAAACTCAAGACCCAGACAGTGGAAATGTTCAAAAAGTCATTGAAGTTTCCAGCCCAACATATTGCTTAGACGAGCGAATTCATTTTCGTTTTGTGATTCGGGAATTATTGCCAGAAACCACAATGAATGTCAGAGATCAGATTGTGTTTGATTTGACGCGATTGTCTCTTGAAGAACCCAACCTGAAACACCTCATTTAAGCCGTCTAGAGGCTTCTCTCAGGCGTTTCAGGTTGGGTATTGGCCAAATGTGCGCCTTGCCTTAATTCCGCGCGGATTTTCCTAACCAAATTTCAACTCCTCACACAATCTGACGTATAATTAACTATGACCGACCAAGAAAACACCGAACATTTCACGGACAGGGACTGGGCAAAAGCCAGCATGAACCCAACATTGTCTGAATCTTTCATTGAAAAACACGAAGATAAAGTCAGATGGAAATACATTGGCATCCTACAACCGTTATCTGAATCTTTTATCGAAAAATACGCAGAACGTTTGAATTGGCGGCTAATGGTCGTCCGCCAAACCTTGCCTGAACAACTCATTGAGCGACATTCAGATAAGGTTGATTGGCATAATGTTTGTATGTTTCAAAAACTATCTGAAGAATTCATTGAGCGATATTCAGATCGTGTGGATTGGCATTTGGTCAGCGAATATCAAACACTTTCTGAACCTTTTATTGAACGGCATTCAGATCGTGTAGATTGGAAATATATCAGTGCGCTCCAAAAGTTATCTGAAGAGTTTATTGAAAAATATGCAGATCGTTTGGATTGGGAATGGGTTAGTGAATATCAGCATCTGTCTAAAGAATTTCGCGCTAAACACAATCTGTAATTAGCGCGAAATTTCAACTTCTCACACAATCTGATGTATAATAAAACATGTTCAAATTATCAGACTACATTCTAACATCCGCTTCAACCAATGGAGGAGACTACGCTGTTCTTGTTGACAAGTACACAACTGAAATTAAACGAGCAGTTTCGCTTGATTGGAAAGAAATTGATCTTTTCCTCCTCTCGGGAGATAAAAATGAAATTGCGCGACAAGACCCAGATGGAGAACTAGCCGTTTGGTTAGAGCAAGAATGGGAAAACCTCAACGGGCGAATTAAAGACCCAGACTTAGCTATTGAAGATGCGCAAATTAGAACCGGAGATCATAGTTTTCAAGAAACATTAATTCCGCGCGGAATTTCCTAACCAAATTTCAATCCCTCACACAATCTGACGTATAATTAAACATGAACTTTAACTTTAACGATCTTGAATCATATCTACAACCATTTACTGAAGGCTTCATCGAACAAAATTCAGATAAGGTGGATTTTCATTATATCAGCATTTATCAAACACTATCTGAAGAATTTATCGAAAAATATGCAGATCGTGTAAATTGGGTGCAAGTAAGCACATGCCAAACACTATCTGAAGAATTTATCGAAAAATATGCAGACCGGGTGGAGTGGGATCTTGTCAGTGCATCTCAAAAGCTCTCTGAAGACTTTATTGAGCGAAATTCAGATAAAGTGAGTTGGGATTATATTAGTAGGTATCAAAAACTATCTGAAGATTTCATTGAGAGAAATTCAGATAGGTTGTATTGGGGGTGGGTCAGTACATCTCAAAAGCTCTCTGAAGAATTTATTCAACGAAATTCAGATAAGGTGAGTTGGCAAAATATCAGTTCATATCAAAAACTTTCTGAAGAATTTATTCAACGAAATTCAGATAAGGTGGGCTGGTATTCGCTGTGCAGAATACAAAAACTATCTGAAGAGTTTATTGAGCGAAACGCAGATAAGGTGGACTGGGATTGCATCAGTAAATTTCAAACCCTGTCTGAGGGCTTCATTGAACGAAATACAGATAAGGTGAATTGGGGTTTAATCAGTAAATACCAGACTCTGTCTGAAGAATTCCGCGCCAAACACAATCTGGAACTCCCAACTAATTCTTGGATGTATGCAGATAAAGACACAAAACTAAAAGCAATTCAAGAAACAGGTCTTTATCAGATTGAGTCAGATTATGTAATTGCGTATAAGGGAATTCGTTCAGATAATTACTCAGCTTATAATTTCCAATATAAGTACGAATTGGGTGGAGTGTACGAAGCTCATGCAGACTATAATTTAGATCATGATTACTCATTTGGGCTGTCTGCGTGGACAGAAGAACAAGCAAGAAAATATTGTGACCAGAAACTAATCAAGGTTCGAATTCATTTAGATGATGTTGCGGCTTTGGCTCACAACGGTGGCAAAATTCGCTGTACACGATTCGAAGTTATCGAAGAACTCTAATTCCGCGCGGAATTTCAATCCCTCACAAACCCAAAGGTATAATAAAACATGAAAATCTACACCACCGATGAAATGCTAAAGAAGATCGAAAATAATACAGACACTCAAGACTGTGTGATGATTATTGGATCTCGTTGCCAAAGAACGTACACACTAGCCTATTCAGATAATGAAGTGTGGGGAAGTGACCCAGATGGAAACTTCATTGACACAAACCGACAAACTTTCCTCAACCAATATAAAGATTTTAAATGGAGCGTTTAATGAGCATTAATTGGAGAACTGATGTTGAAAACGCTCCCAAAGATGGATCGCCTATTTTAGTTGTAGATAATCGCTGGTCAAGAGAATGGTGCATCTTCAGCGTTAGAGTTGTTTCTTGGGAGGAATTACGCGCCGATGAGGGTGAATATGGATGGGTCTACGGCTACGATCATGAAGACGGATTTCCTCGACAAGTTATGGATTTTAAATATTGGCAAATTATCAACCAACCATAATCGTAGGAAAATAGCATTCTTTGCCCACTAGAAGCCTCTATGACGCGCCTAAATTAGTTTTGTGTGAATTTCCGCGCGGAATTTTTCAATCCCTCACACAATCTGAGGTATAATAAGATATGAACAATTTTCAAGAACTGACTGACTTCCTAGACAAATACAACGTCAAGTACACTGTTAACTCAGATTGTGTAGAGGTGGAGGGTAATTTAAATCTCCGTAACAACTCACTGGAATCTCTACCAGACTCTTTTGGGAACCTGAAGATTGAAGGGTTTTTATCTCTCCGCAACAACTCACTCAAATCTCTTCCAGATTCTTTTGGAAACCTTAAGATTGGTGGTAGTTTGTATCTATCAGACAACCAACTTAAATCTCTACCAGATTCTTTTGGGAACCTGAAAATTGGTGGTAGTTTGTATCTATACAACAACTCGCTTGAATCTCTGCCAGAATCTTTCGGGAGCCTGAAGATTAGCGGCGATTTAAATCTATCCTCCAACTCACTTAAATCTCTTCCAGATTCTTTTGGTAACCTGAAGATTGGTGGGAGTTTGTGTCTATACAACAACTCGCTTAAATCTCTCCCAGAGTCTTTTGGGAGCCTGAAGATTGGTAGGAGTTTGTATCTAGACAACAACTCACTTGAATCTCTGCCAGAAATTCACAGCATGGATCAAACTATTGAGGAAGATTGGTGTTATATTGATGGCACTGTAAGAGAGATTATTTCCAGAAAGACCCTTAACGATCTGACTGTAATCAAAACTCCATTTGATTACATTGTTGGAAAAGATTCAACTTGGGCACATGGTCAGACTATCCAAGAAGCAACACAAGACTATCATTTCAAGCTAATGGAGGCTGATCCAGAACTGTTGAAAGATTTGGATTTGGACAAACCTATGACTCACGAAGAAGCTATCAATATTTATAGAACTGTGACTAGAGCTTGCCGAGAAGGAATCCGACAATGGATGTCAGGTAAGTCCTTCCCAGAACTCATTACGATTCGACAGATTGTGTCTTTGACTGAAGACGCATATGGTGGGTCTGAATTCAGATCGTTCTTCAATCTCTGACCTAACTCCTGACACAATCTTGCCCCCTTCGAAGGGGTGCTGGCTAATTGCAATATCCGCGCGATAATCTTTCAACTCCTCACAAAAATCGAGGTATAATAAGACATGAAGTCCATCGCTTACGAAGTTGTTTTTAATCAAATTATTGAGTGCTTAGAAAATGGTGTGATTCCTTGGAAGAAGTCATGGTCTGGATTTATGCCTTATAATGGTAAAACCGATCACCGATACAACGGTATTAACCTGATCATTCTTTCCACGGCTCCATACAATGACCCTCGCTGGTTCACTTATAAGCAACTTTCAGATCTTGGCGGGACCGTTAGGAAAGGAGAAAAGTCGAAACAGATTGTTTTCTGGACAATCCTTAAGAAGGAAGAGGAAAATAAAACCATTCCATTGCTTAAGTACTTTAATGTATTCAACTATGAGCAGATTGAAGGGCTCAAGCTTGAGCAAGAAAATGAAATTAAGATCACAGAAGCTGAAGACATTATCTCGGGTTTCAGCGGCAGACCTGTAATTAAGCAAGGTTATGACAATGCGTGTTACGTTCCCTCGTTGGATGAAATTCGTATGCCGCGAAAAAATCAATTCGATCATGCAAACGAATATTATGCCACTCTGTTTCATGAGCTTGTGCATTCTGTGTCTCATGAAAAGCGTTTGAATCGTAAACTCTCTACGGCGTTTGGCAGTGAACTCTATTCGGAGAATGAGCTAGAGGCAGAGTTTGGAAGTGCGTTCCTTTGTAACCTTGCTGGCATTGACAATACAATTGAAAATAGCGCGGCTTATATTCAAAGCTGGCTAAAAGCCTTGAAGAATAACCCAAAGATGCTAGTTAGCGCGGCTTCTAAAGCACAAAAGAGTGTAGATTACATTTTAGGACAACGAGAATCTCAGGCTACGCAAGATATGACAGCAACGGCTTAACTATCTACACAATCTTGCCCCCTTCAAAGGGGTGCTGGCCTAATGACAGATTTTGTAAGTAGGTTTTCAAATCCTCACACAATCTGGGGTATAATAAAGCATGGAAGCTCAAGAATTAGCTACAAAGATCGTTCAACATGCATATAAGAATTATGCTCAAGATGGTTGGGATTTTCTAATTGAAACATACGATCATTCTGATGTTGTTGAAGAGATCGTTGAGAACGATCTGAATAACTTTGAAGATTGTTTGAGTTATTTTGGTGAAAAGTTTCAATTGTTCGACGAAATGCGTGATGAGTTTTAATCGCGCGGAATTTCAATCTCTCACATAATCCGAGGTATAATAAAATATGTTCAAGTTTGTAATCGAATCCGGTAAAGCTTATTTCAACGATCCGTGCTATGATGACGTGGCACCACTACCTACACGGAACGGAAATTGGATTGCAACTACTGAAGTTTGCAGTGGCCCTTTTAATGGGCTGGTGGATAGTTTCACTGCTTACCATGAGGATTTCGGACCCGATGTCGGTGAAATCGAAGTGGCTTACGGTGGCGTAGATTCTGGTCAGTATGGGTTTTTCGATGCTTCGATCTATGGTCTACCAAACTACGATGAGCCTGGGTTTTATCGAGATTGTTGCGATATCACTCTAGCACAACCACCATATGGGGTTGTTCACGGCAAGGGTTTTGTGTGCGCCTCTGGCTTCGGAGATGGTATGTATCATTGCTTTGTAAGCAAAGTTGATGGTCAAGTGGTTAGCGTTCACATTAACTTCGGAGTCTCAGGTAGATTTGAGTTTGCTAACGTATGACAAACTTAAATGATCGAATTGCCGCCCTTGAATCCGCCATTATGGATTCTTGGGTACAATCTAGCGAGGATGTGGGTCTATATTGTGTGTTTTGCGGCTCAGAGGTTTCTTCAACATATTATGGATTCAAGTGCGAGCACTGGAAAGAATGTATTGTGTTGACTATTCGACAATGACATAATCTTGCCCCCTTCGAAGGGGTGCTGACCTAATGACAGATTGTGTCAGAAGTGATTTTCCGCGCGGATTTTTCAATTCCTCACACAGTCTGAGGTATAATAAAGAGTGAGAAAGCATATAGCAAGCCGACAAGTGAATATTCACCGTGATGGTAGCGAGGTTTGGCGTCAAGATGACAAAATTCATCGAATTAGTGGTCCAGCAATGAAGTTGCCCAAAGGCGCTAAGCTATGGCTTCAAAATGACCAACTGCATCGCTTGAATGGACCTGCATATGAATGGAGCAATGGAACCAAAAAATGGTTTTATCGTGGCAAGCTACACCGAATTGGTCATCCTGCCATCGAATGGGCTGATGGCGGTAGAGAGTTCCTCCAACATGGCATTTATCATAATCTTGATGGTCCTGCTATCATAAAGGCTGATGGAAGAAAGTACTGGTATATCAAAGGCGCACAGATGACACAATCTGAATTTGAGAAAGCCGTGTCTCACCAGTAGTCATAATCTTGCCCCCTTCGAAGGGGCGCTGACCAGTTGCAATTTTCCCGCGCTATCCTTTCAACTCCTCACAAAAATCGAGGTATAATGAAACATGAGTTTTGATTTTAGAAATCGCGAATCGTACAAGCATCCTATGAATGCTTCTTTTATTCTTAAAAACGCTGACCGACTTAATTGGTCTTGGGTTTGCCGCTACCAAATTCTTTCGGAAGATTTAATCAAGAAGTTCTCCGACAAGCTTAACTGGAGCCTTGTCAGCCAAAAGCAAAAACTGTCTGAAAGTTTCATCCAAGAATTTGCAGATAAGGTTGACTGGTATAGGATTTGTCAAAAGCAAAAGTTGTCTGAAAGCTTTATTGCAAATAATAAAGATCGTGTGGACTGGTTCTGTGTCAGTGAGTTTCAGAAGATCACTGAACCTTTTATTGAGAAGCATTCAGATCAGGTGTATTGGTCTTCTATTGGACAAAACCAAAAGCTATCCGAGGGCTTTATCAATAAGTATGCTGATAAGCTGAACCTTAGACAACTCGCATCTAAGGGCAAGTTGTCAGATTCTATTCGACAACAATACAACCTTTAACTCCAGCAACAATCTTGCCCCCTTCAAAGGGGTGCTGACCTAATGACAGATTGTGTCAGAAGTGATTTTCCGCGCGGATTTTTCAATTCCTCACACAGTCTGAGGTATAATAAGACATGAAGCTCTATAAGTTTGACGTTCCCTATTCGCAAGATCAACTCATCACCGTCCGAGGTTATATCTGGGCTGAAATCGAAGCAGATTCAGAAGAAGAAGCTGTCGCTATTTTCAAGAATCGCTACGACGAAGGCTATGTGAATGAGCCTGGTATTTATTTTGAACTTAACGAGCATGATATTGAAGTCAATGAAAATCATGGAATTGTCATTGATATGGATGATGTCACTTGTGACAGCGAGGATTAATTAACTCCTTCCACAATCTTGCCCCCTTCGAAGGGGTGCTGCCCAGTTGCAATTTTCCCGCGATAATTTTTCAACCCTTCACACAATCTGAGGTATAATAAGATATGAAGCTTAGATTCCAAGCAAACAACGGAAAGACGGTTCACATCCTCAAGGAAGAGCAAGCAGTGGCTACTATTGATGGTAAGCCGTTCAATGAATGCAAGATCAACGGAGAACCAGCAGAAGAATGGTTCCTTGACCACACTGGTAAGATGTACATGAACAATCAACCAGTTTATGAATCCAATTTCGTCGTCGCATAATTTCAATTTCTCACACACATAGAGGTATAATAAAACATGGCTAATTTCAATCACATTCTCGAATCGGTTACTATGAACTTCGTCAGCAAGGCTGGTTCTCGCACTCGCATCCGCGTTCCTGTCGCAGGCACTCGCTTCGTAAGCGGCATCAAGCCTGGTGACAAGGTTAAGGTTCATCGCGAGAATAATTATGTCAGTCTCATGAAGACTGCAAACACTGGTCGTCGTCAGAAGAACGTTTATACTGTTGAGAAGGATGGTGCGATTCGCATCCCTGCATTCAAGTACAATCTTCGCACTCAAGACGCTGTTGTTGCTTGCGACAATGTGGCAGAGGTTATCTACATCGACTAAAACAACAACATCGAAAAAGATCTCAGGAGAATTATTTTTCCTGAGATCAAGCAAAATCCATGAAAATATTTGTTGATATTATATTATTCGTTATGATGGCGGTCTTTTTCTGGGGTTTGCTTGATATGGCATGGGAACTAGTGAACATCAGACAAGGCAATGAGTGGGTTTGGTTAGCTTGGTTCACTCCATCGGAACAAGAAGCAGACTTGCTTTCCGTTCATTATAGCCGCGAAGAGGCGATTCAAGCTTGCAAAAACCACACAGGTTTAAAGGAATTCTCTCACTGTCGCATCTTTGATAGCATTTATGACTTTTGGGATCTTTGGAGCGAAGAAGGCAGTTATCGAGTCAAAAAAGCAAGATTGCATAAGTGAACTCACTTAACTGACACAATCTTGCCCCCTTCGAAGGGGTGCTGACTAATTGCAATATCCGCGCGATAATCTTCCAACCCCTCACACAATCTGAGGTATAATAAGATATGAAATCAATGACTCTACTTGGATTGGACACTGAAAGCGGCGGTATCTCCGTTGATTGTGATCTTCTGCAAATTAACCTTTCAGTGATCAATGACAATTTCGAGATTGTTGATAAGCTTTCTCTTGATGTTAAGCCTGACCCATACAATGG
>JACCDU010402716.1_pt1 | contig 10931 bp, 8 predicted proteins | sample 7446081 | NCBI WGS metagenome assembly JACCDU01 (sample SAMN15323447, study PRJNA562643) | freshwater metagenome | isolation source: river surface water | place: USA:Blue River Watershed | collected 2017-08-17
AAATTGGAGCCGCCGCCGGTGCAACCGACGACCACGTCAGGATACGCATCGGCCATCGCCATCTGCTCCATCGACTCGATGCCGATGATGGTCTGGTGCATCAGCACATGGTTCAGCACCGATCCCAGCGCGTACTTGGTGTCGTCATTCGTCGCCGCAATTTCCACCGCCTCCGAGATCGCGATGCCGAGGCTGCCCGGATGATCGGGACGGCTGGCCAATACCGAACGGCCATAGTTGGTCTGATCCGACGGCGATGGCAGGCAGCGCGCGCCATAGGTTTCCATCACCGCGCGGCGATACGGCTTCTGGTCAAAGGACACGCGCACCTGGAACACGGTGACATCGATGTCGAACAGTGAGCCCGCAAACGACAGCGACGTGCCCCACTGTCCGGCGCCGGTCTCGGTGGTCAGGCGCTTCACGCCGGCCAGCTTGTTGTAGAAGGCCTGCGGGATCGCGGTGTTCGGCTTGTGGCTGCCGGCCGGGCTGACGCCTTCGTACTTGTAGAAGATCTTGGCCGGCGTCTGCAGCGCCTGCTCAAGGCGATGCGCGCGGAACATCGGCGCCGGACGCCACAGCTTGTACACGTCGCTCTCCGGCTCCGGGATCTCGATTTCGCGCTCGGTCGATACTTCCTGCAGGATCAGTTCCATCGGGAACAGCGGCGCCAGGTCATCCGGACCGATCGGTTGCAGCGTGCCCGGATGCAGCACCGGTGGCAGCGCCTTGGGCAGGTCCGCCTGGATGTTGTACCAGGCCTTCGGGATGCGGTCTTCGGGAAGCAGGAACTTGACTTGTTGCGACATGCGTTGACTCCGTATTGTTGTGATCTATAGGGTGCAGCCGGTATCGTGACGATCATGGCGCGCACCGAGGATGCCGTTCTGGCAAGTCCTCGCCATGATGCCGACCCGCTAATTTACTTCGTGAAACCCGGCCAGTCCACCGCTGCGCTGAAAAAATTCCCCACCTCTCAGGGCTGCTCGACGAGGCGCGTCATCAGCCAGCGCGCGATGCGCAGCACCACACGGTCATCACCATAACGGCCCACCAGCTGCAGGCCGACCGGCATGCCAGTCTGTCCGGACGTGAACGGCAAATGCACACAAGGCAGACCGAGCAGCGTCCATACACGGCCAAACACCGGGTCGCCGGTTTGTTCCAGCGTCGCCGGCGCCTCACCGGTGGTGCTGGGCGCGAGCCACGCCTCGCTGTCGCCAAACGCCGATGACACTTTCGCGCGCGCCGAATACGCGAGCTGGATATTGGCCCAATGCCGCTCGGCCGGAATGCGCAGCCCTTCTTCCAGCAATGCCTGCAATTTCGGGCTCAGCTGGTCGGCATGGCGCAGCCGTTCATGCGCGAGCGACTGTGCGAGTTCATACGCCATCATTTCCTTCTGCACCTGCAATAGCTGCGAGAACAGCATCGGCGTCTGCAGGTCGCGCACCGGCACACCCGCGTGGGCGAGGCGCGACACCGCCTTCTGCATCGCCATCCGGGTATCGACATCTGCGTGCGGCCATTCATGGGTGGCGCACATCGCAATGCGCGGCGTGCCGCCGACATCCAGCTGCAGCAGCGCGCGGTCGCCGCTAGCGGCCGCCGCGAACAGCGCGACATCATCGACGCTGCGCGCAAGGAAACCAATGGTATCGAGCGAATCCGACAAGGGCTTCACGCCCGCGCGGTTCACCAGACCGTAGCTCGGCTTGTAGCCGACGATGCCGCAATACGCGGCCGGACGAATCACCGACGCAGCGGTCTGCGACGCGAAGGCGAGCGGCACCATCAGATCAGCGACCGCCGCTGCCGAGCCGCTCGATGAGCCACCCGGCGTATGCGTGAGCCGGTGCGGGTTGCGCGTCTTGCCCGGATTGAAGGTCGCGAACTCGGTGGTCACGGTCTTGCCGAGCATGATGCCGCCCTCCTCGCGACACAGCGCGACGGTGGCCGCATCGGCCCGCGGACGATGGCCGTCATAAATCGGCGACCCGTACGTGGTCGGCATGTCGGCCGTGTCGAACAGGTCCTTCACGCCGATCGGCAATCCATGCAGCAAGCCCCGCACCGGCCCCTTGTCCAGCTCGCGCGCCTGTGCCAGCGCGCCGTCGCGATCCAGATGCGACCAGGCCTGCACCTCGGGCTCGCGCGCGGCGATGCGCTCGAAGCAGTCAACCACGACCGCCTCTGCGCTCAGTTCACGTCGGGTCAGGCTGCGCGACAGCGAGACTGCATCCATCTCATGCCAATGGGCCATGTTCTACCTCGTCATTTGGATTTGCCTTCACGTGCGGCCATGTCGCGCGCGGCTGCCGTGTAACCACCCTCATTGCCATCCACGAAATGCAGATGGATGTCCTGCGAACGTACCATGCAGGTGAACAGCGAGGACGACGACAGGTGCGCGCCCCACTGCAAGCCATGACTGCTGCGGTAACGCTCGAGCAAGGCCTCGATGCTGCGGCGCTGGGCGTCGGTCACATCGATCACCATGCGCAGATAATCGTCGACCTTCAGATAATCATTGTTGCGGCACAGGCTGGCGATGTAGCGCGCCGCCACCGATGTCGGATCCTGCTGCGTGCGCTTCACGATTACCGTCAACACACCGGTCAGCAGCAGCACGCCCAGATAGTGCAGCCATTGCGACAGCCTGCCCCGGCGCTTGAGCCGCGCTTCGTGCATCAGGAATTCGGGTGGCCAGCGGATCGGCAGGTTCTGCGGCGTGATCGGCATCGGCTGCGGTGCGATCGCCAGTATCGCCTGCAGCAGTTCACGATACAGGCGCAAGTGATCGCCGGGCGCGTACATGATCAGACTCAGCACGCCGTCGTGCCGTGCCGGCACTGCACACCAGCGGCACTCCAGACCATCGACACTGCCGGTGCCCTGCAGACCGGCATCGACCAGCCAGCGACCATCGGCAGCCTTGATCATGTCGGTCGCTTCGTTCAATCCGCCACCGGCGAACATCGCGATGCAATTGCCGGGGCTGAGCTCGCGCCGCGCAACGCTCACCGTCTTGCCGCGCGCCAGCACCTCAGCCACCGGCACGCAACCGACGCGCAGCCGCAGGCCGAAATCGCGCTCGGATTGCCGTGCCAAGTACAGCAAGGCTTGCGACACTGCGTCGCGTGCCGAGGGCGGCACCAGCAAGGTCGCACCATCGCCGCCGAACACGAACGGAAATTCGAGACCGGCACAGGCATTGGATGCCGCAACGATGGTCGCCGCACCGATGGTGTTGACTTCCTTGTAGCGCCCGGCAGCGACGGCAGCCGTCGAGCCACGCACATCCGTAACGAAAATCAGCCAGTCCGGCGGCGCATCATGATAGTGACGCTCATCCGTGATGCCGTCCAGCGTGGTGAATGCGGGCAGTTGCGCGTAGAACGCTGCGCTGTCATTGCTGTCATTGCTGCCCTTGCTGTCATTGCCGTGCTCGCTGCCCTTGCTGTTCATTGCATGCCTATCCTGCAGACCTTGGCCTTCGGCGATCCCTTTCATCGATCCCTTTCATCAACCTGCCTGCATCGCGCGCAGCTCGTCATTGGTGTGTCGCAGCCGCTCGGCCAGTGCGATCGACAGCGACGAAAACACATGCGAGGCCATCGCCGGGTCGCGCGCGGCCAGCGCATCGAAATCCGGACGCGGCAGGATCAGCAGTTCGCAATCGGCAGCCGCGATCACCTCGGCCGAGTGCGCATGATGATCGAGAAAGGACATCTCGCCAAAGAACTGGCCGCGCCCGAAGGTGGCCATGTGCATGCGGTGGCCGTGCTCCAGCGTGAGGTCAATGCGCACCACGCCGCGCGCGATCAGCATCAGCGAATCGCCGGGTGTGCCGGCAATGAAAATGGTCTCGCCGGCCTCGTAGAAGCGGCGCTGTACGCAACTCTGCAGGGCGTGCAGCGTGGCTGGCTGCATATCGGAGAACAACTCGAAATCGGCCAGTGCCAGTGGCTGCGTATCGTCGGCATGGATGCCGGCCTCGCGCAGCGTATTGTCCTCGACCCATTCCAGCGCGTCGCTGAAATCATCGAACAGCCGGATCGCGGCTGAACCACGCGTGACGCGCAGCTCATCGAGATAGCCACGCAAGTCGCGTCCGCTCGGCAACGTCTCCGGCACACGCGACAGTACCAGCGTGGCGCCGCGCTCGGCCAGCTGGTTACGCACGCGCTCGAGCATATGGGCGGCGGTCATGTCGAGCGATTGCACGCGCTGCAGGTCCAGCACCAGATGCCGCGCATGCGCGATCTCGGGTTCGAGCGTCGAATACAAGGCGTCGGTATTGCCGAAGAACAGGCTGCCCTGCAATTCGTAGATCACATTGCTGCCACCGAGACGCTGGAGGGCTTCGCGCTCTTCGGCCATGCGCACGCGTTTGGAGAACGTGGTGTCGCCGCGCGTCTGGTGACGCAGCGTCGAGCTGTGGCTCTGCTCGCGGATGAACATCAGGATCGCCAGCGCAATGCCAAGGCCAGACGCCGCAATCAGGCTGATGGTCTTTGCGACCACCACCACCGCGATGATGACGATGAAATCCAGCACCGTGGTCTTCGAGCGCGCCAGTTCGACCAGGTGCCAGTCGATCATGCGCACGCCGATCACGATCAGCAGACCGGCCAGCGCCGCGATCGGAATCCAGCTAATGAGCGGCGTCAGTAGCAGGAAGGCCAGCAAGGCCCAGCCGCCCTGGAATACGCCGGACAGCCGCGTCATGCCGCCACTGGCCTTGTTGACCAGCGACGGGCCCATCGTGCCGGCACCGGGCGTGCCGCCAAACAGCGATGCGGTCAGGTTGCCCAGCCCCTGCCCGATCAGCTCGCGATTGGAGTCATGGCGGGAGCCTGACATCGCATCCAGCACCAGACAGGTTTTCAGCGTATCGATGGAGAGCAGCACCGCCAGCGTGGCAGCCGGGACCAGCACCTGTTCCCAGCGCGGCAGGCTTACTTGTGCAAGGCTGCTCCAGGTCGCAACCACACCATCGAGCAAGCCCTCCGGGCCCGACGCGAAACGGCCGATCACGAAAGGATTGTCATCCAGCCTTGCCAATGCCGGTTGCGATGACAACGCAAGCAGCCAGTACACGATGACGCCGGCGGCCAGCCCCTGGATCACGGCCGGTACTTTCGACGGACGTCGGGCCGCCAGCAGCATGGTGATGGCCGTGGCCGCGCCGACCAGCAGGCTCGCGGGTTGCCAGACAGAGGGATCAGCGATCGCCTGCAACCAGTTCAATTCCTTTGGTGCGCCCAGCAGTTTGGGCAACTGGCTGCTGACGATGATGAGGCCGACACCGGACAGATAACCGCTGACCACCGGGAAAGGCATGTAGCGGATCAGCTGGCCTAGGCGCAGCACACCGAACAGGATCTGTACCAGGCTGCTGCACGCCGCGACCAGCAGCAGGGTCAGGAGTATGAACGCCGGCGCATGGCCCTGCGCAGTCATCTGAATCGTGAGTGCGGACAGCACGGCTGCCGCCGGTGCGCATGGTGCAGAGATCAGGCGTTGGGTGCCACCGAACAGCGCGGCGATCAGGCCCAGCAGCGTGACGCCAATGATGCCCGCAATCGCGCCTTGCGCGCCGAACGCCGGACCAAGCGGTGCGAGGATGGTCACACCAAAGGCGATCGCCGAAGGCAATGCGACCATCATTGCCGCCAGTCCGCCCCACAAGTCACCGCCGAGATGCCGCGTGCTGAGCGTGGCGCTCGTCATGGGCCTGTCTCCTGTTGTCTTTATTGTTGGATGTTGTGCCAGCGAGTATAGGCTGCGCCACTGCTTATGGCGAACACTTGCCGGATTGAGAACGCGCGCGCACGTTTACAATCGCGGTCAAACCTACTGATGCCGATGATGTTGTTCTCCACGGATCCGTCCACCAAGACACGTTTCATCACAGCGCACGTCGCCACCGATCATGTCACGCTGGCGACGCATGCACTGCTGCTGTTATTGGCGATTGCCGCGCTGCTCGCGCTGCGACGCTGGCCGTGGGCATTCATGCTGTCGATCTGGCCCGGCACGGTCGCGCATGAACTGCTGCACTACACCGCCGGCCTGCTGACCGGCGCTCGCCCGGTCGCGCTCAACCTGCTGCCGCGCCGCCGGCTCGAAGGTGGCTGGGTGCTGGGCTCGGTCGCGTTCGCGCGCCTGCGCTGGTGGAACAGCGTGCCGGTCGGACTGGCGCCGCTGGCACTGATGCCGGCCGGTGGCTGGGTCTTCCTGCAATCCACCGCATGGCCTCTGCTGTCAGCAGAGAGCGCCGGCTGGAAACTGGTCGCGGTGCAGTGCCTGGTGGCCGGGTGGCCCAGTCCGAAGGACTGGGCGCATGCGATCGTGGGGCTCATGGTGCTGGCCGCGCTGTCTGTGGGCGGCTATCTGTTGTGGCTGAAGCTGATCACGTGATCAGGCTCGCCGGGTGATCACGCCGGATCACGCCGGCTGTGCATCCAGTTCGTCAAAGGCCGACACCCGATTGCGGCCGCCCGCCTTCGCGCGGTACATCGCCTGGTCGGCCTGTTGCTGGATCTCTTTCATCGTCTGCTCGCTGTGCTGATTGCGCGCAACGCCGATACTGGCGGTGATTTTCAGCTGGCGGTCGCCGATCGATGGCATCAACGCTTCGATCGCCGTACGGATGCCCTCGGCCAGGTGCTTTGCACCCTCCATATCGGTATTGGGCAGGAAGATGCAGAACTCTTCACCGCCGATCCGGCCCAGCGCATCGCTGGCGCGCAGGTTGCGTGTGAGGCAGTCTGCGACTGATTTCAACACGATGTCGCCGGCCGCATGGCCATACGTATCGTTGACGGACTTGAAGTGATCGAGATCGACGAACAGCACTGCATACGGCGCATGATTGCGTTGCGCGACGCGGATCATGCTGTCGCAGATCTCGTAATACGCGCGCGCATTCAGCACGCCGGTCAGCGTGTCGCGCGTGGCCAGTTCATGCAGCTTGCGGTTCGAATCGCGCATGCGCACGAAAAACCAGATCGACTGCCGCGCATACGCGTGAAAGAACACCGCGAAATAAATCATCGCGATAACGCCGGTCGCAATCGCATTCGGCGAGTACGGCGAGGCGACATAGGGATTGATCGCAACGAAACCAATGACGATGAATGCCGTCATGATGCCGCCGGCAAGCCGGCCCAGCAGCAGGTACACCCCCGGAATGTTCGTGAACAGCCACAGAATGCGCAGCTCGTCATTCGGCACATAGATCGCTGCCGAAAAGAGCTCGATCAGGCTCGCGATCTCATAGGTCCACGCAATCGCAAGAAACCAGTGCTTGCGGCCACGCAGTGCTGCCCACAGCACAAAGCTTGTCGCCGTGAACCAGCGCATCGATCGCATATGCGTTTCCGACAGCGGCGGCGAGATGCTCGACTCGATCAGCCACAGGAACAGTCCGGTCGTGATGCCGCCGAACAGCAGCAACACCGTCAGGAACTTGAACTGGAATTCGCGAAACTCCTCCCCCTCCGGGAAGTCGACGCGGCCGAAAAAGAAGCGGGACAGGAAAGTCATCAGTGATGTTTCTTTCGTGCAAACGTTATCGAGTTTAGGGCATTTTCGGGCAATCGCCCAGCGGTCCCGGGGTAGTCCGGACGCAACGAAAGGCGAGGATTCCTAATCCGGCAAGCCCTGCCCGGACCCAGCCGCCACGCAAACTCGGGCAGCGATTGATGGCGTTATCTCAGTAAATTGCCATCGGGCAATGGTATAGTTTTCCGGACGATGTGACGATCCCTGTCCCTCACTGACCGCTTACCGCTTACCGCTTACCGCTTACCGCCATGTTCCGCGATCACCACCGCTCCCCCTTCGCCCGCGCGCTGACCCTGCTGCTGGCCTCCGTGCTGGCTTGCCTGTCGCCGGCCGCATCGGCCGACACCGAGAATTTCGGCAACTGGATGGTCGGCACGATCGAGGGTGGTGAAGGCTTCTTTGCCGCGACCGTCAATGACAGCAATGCGGTGCTGGGCCAGTACTGCTATCTGGAGTCCGGCGATTGCCTGTGGCTGCTGGCCACCAGCACCAATTGCGAAGAGGGCGAACGTTATCCGGTGCTGGTGAACGCCGACGGCGGATCCGCACAGCTGGAACTGGTGTGCCGCAAGCTCGGCAAGAAGCCGCGCTACATCTTCACCAATTTCGATGCGATCGACAAATCGGTGCGCTCGTCATCGAAGTACATTGGCTTCGCATTCCCGCTGCAAAGCGGCCTGTTCTCGGTAGACCGCTTCCTGCTCGATGGTGCAGTCGAATCGCTGCTCAGGATGCGCGCTGTTGCCAAGGGTGGCACGCGCAAGAAAGGCGGTGGCGGCGTGGCGCCTTCAACGAAGAGTTACAAGCTCTGAGGACGTGCCAGCCCGTCTTGGTCGGATCTGGGCACTGCATGACTGCGGCACCCGGGGCAACTACGACTGCCCGTGCGTCAGTGCACATCGCTTCGACTCAACCAGCGCTCCAGCCACGGCCATAAACGTGGCAACAACAACAAAGCCAGCGCACTGGCGGTGAGGTTGAACAGGGTATGCACCATCGCCACCTGTTCACCGGCACTCAGCCCACTGTTCAGGATCGCACTCACGGCCGGCTGCAGCACTGTTGCGAAGATGACGACGCCCATCGCATTGAACAGCGTATTGATCCATGCCAGTTTGCGGGCAACGGTACCCAGAGAAGCACCGGCCAGCAACGCCGTCGACGTCGTGCCCATATTGGCGCCGGCCACCACCCATACGGCGGCTTCACCGGGCAGTATCTGCTCGGTCACAGCCAGCACCGCCAGCCCGCTGACGACCGACGATGACTGCACCGCTGCACTGACGACCAGCCCGAACAACAGCGCCGCTGCGGGGGACGCCAGCAAGGGCAGCCACTCGGTCGCATGCTGCGTGCCCCACTGATGCAGCGCCTGCGCAATCAGATCCAGCGCAAGAAAGATCAGACCGAAATAAAACACCGCCTTGCCATACGGACGGTATGCTCGCGGAGCCCCGAGTGACCACAGACCGCCAAGCGTGACAAAGACGGGTCCCAGTCCGGCCACCTTCAGCGCAATCAACCAGGCGGTGAGCGTGGTGCCGACGTTCGCGCCGAGCATGATGCCGACACAGCCGCGTGTGGAAAGTGCCTTGCGATCTGCGAGGCCCACTGCCATCGAGGTCACGGCCGACGACGATTGCACGATGGCGGTGACAATGGCCCCGACCACCGCCGACAGCCAGTCAACGCGCGTCACATACGCCAGGAAACGGCGCAGGCGCTCGCCGCCGAGTCGCGTCACTTCTTCTGAAAAGGCCGACAGGCCGTACAGGAACAGCATCACCGCAGCGATCGCGGAGAAAGACAGGCTGATGACTGCATCAACGACCATCTGCAGCTCCGTGCTTTTGGTTGGCCAAATGGATGGGGCTCAGCGAGTCATCTACAGACATCATCGTGATTACCGACGTTGACGAGAGTGATCTCCCTGTCGGTGATGATCCTCTCCAGCGTGACCTGATACCTGCAGACGCGATCCCGACAGGGCTATGCCGCCCGACAGACGGTCATTCCCACTCAATAACAACCCAACCTGCATAGCGTGTGTTTATGCGGGTTGCAACGGTGATAGTCTGGCGTGTGTAACTTTTGTGTAACATCGCGTGTTCACTCTTTAGCAATTATAACTCAGCGATTGTACGCTTAAACAACGACTTAGCAAAGACACGGTTACACAATGTGCAAGCTTAATATGTGAGCAAAAGTCTGTCTGTAACTTCATGCTTTTCTAATGTCTTACCATCCATTTGAAACCGCTTAAGCATTGAACGACCAACTAAGACGAACTCTTCACGCTCAAAAAGGTTGTCAGGAATTGGAACATTACAGAGCTTTTTACCTGAATATTTCGTACCGTCTATGCTTAGTGCGACATAAACACCTCTCTCTTTTGCCTTCTTAATTTCGTCTAACAAATCAGCTAGACTGAAAGACTGCGCTCCGTAAAGAATAGTTTGAGAGTCAACATAAGGTGGATCACAATAGATCAAATCACCTTCTTTAGCCATCGCAAATGACTTCTTAAAATCATTGTGATAGAACTTTGTTCCAGCAGTTCTATCGGCCCATATATCTACGCGATTAGCAAAACTATCTGGACTAATCGGGTCGTGAGCACCACAAGGTGTGCTCATGTACCCATCTTCTTTTCTAAACCTAACAACACCACCGTAACAAGCTCTAGTTAAAAAAACAAAGTCAGCACTATTGGGATTTGCATTGTAATTAGAAAGAACTTTGTCATAAGCCCCCTTCTTTCCCAACTTCTTAATTAAAGCATGTCGATCTGCATACTGACTCTTAAGAAGTTCTTTGTCATCATGCAAAGTCTGCCAAATTCCGATCAATGGAAGGAAGATATCTGCCGCAATCGCCTTCTTTGGCGAAAGCACCCCAAGCACACCACCGCTACCTAAGAATGGTTCAAAGTAAGTGTTATAGGAGCTAGGGAAGTAGGAAATAATGTCTGTCGCTTGCTTCTGCTTGTTCCCGACCCACTTAAGAAGTTGAGTTTTAAACGGAGCGACTTTAACTAATGTGTTCATTTCAATCGGCAAGTCGTCATCTAAGACCGACAAATCCTTGTTAGATCGCGACACACAATGTGCCTTACGAGTAGTTGATTTTACAACCAGCATTGCTTCATGAGCAAGAAAAAGTCAAAGCAATGTTGGCTTGGGGTATGATGTTCTTTCGTCAAAGTGAGGACATTATGAAAGCCGACGCACGCTTCTTATCGCAACCTAAAGAATTCTGGGCAAACGTCCGCACGATTAGCCAAGAGCTAGGATACACAGTAAGGGGAGCTGGTACTATCAAGATCGCTTCCTTAAAAGAAGTCAAAGCCAAGTTTA
>JACCDU011075836.1_pt1 | contig 10931 bp, 9 predicted proteins | sample 7446081 | NCBI WGS metagenome assembly JACCDU01 (sample SAMN15323447, study PRJNA562643) | freshwater metagenome | isolation source: river surface water | place: USA:Blue River Watershed | collected 2017-08-17
AAATCAGCCATCAAGCAAGTGCTGTTGGCCGGTGAGCTGGTGGTGGGTGTGGGCAATATTTATGCGTCTGAGGCGTTGTTCTTGGCGGGTATCCGTCCCACCACACGTGCTGACTGCATCAGTCGCCCGCGTGCTGAAAAGCTGCGCTTGGCGGTGATGGACGTGTTGGCACGTGCGGTGAGAAAAGGCGGTAGTACCTTGCGCGATTTCTCTGCCGCCGATGGCAAGAACGGTTACTTTCAGCTCGAAGCCCATGTGTACGACCGCGTGGGTGAGCCCTGCCGCGTGTGCGGCACCAGCATTCGCCGCATTCAACAAGGCCAGCGCTCCACCTATTACTGCCCCGTATGTCAAAAACCATGACGAAGAAAAACAGTTTTGGCGACACCGTGGTGGCGTGGCAAAAAAAGCATGGTCGCCACGACCTGCCGTGGCAAAACACGCAAGACCCGTATGCCGTGTGGTTGTCGGAAATCATGTTGCAACAAACCCAAGTGGTGACGGTGCGCGAGTACTTTGCGCGATTCATGACACGCTTTCCCACGGTGGCTGATTTGGCCGCCGCGCACCAAGACGAGGTGCTGGGCTTGTGGAGTGGTTTGGGCTACTACAGCCGCGCTCGCAACATGCACCGTGCGGCACAAGACGTGGTGGCTTTGCATGGTGGCGTGTTTCCGCGTGATTCTGAAACTTTGCAAACCTTGCCTGGCATTGGCCGTTCCACTGCGGCTGCTGTGGCGTCGTTGTGCTTTGGTGAACCGATTGCCATTTTGGATGGCAACGTCAAACGCGTGCTCACACGCTATTTGGGTTTCAAAGAGGACTTGGCTTCATCGAAGGTCGAAAAAGAGCTGTGGGCCATCGCCCAAACCATGCTGCCCCAGCGTGATGTGACCAACGCCATGCCGCGCTACACCCAAGGTGTGATGGATTTGGGTGCGACTGTGTGTACACCTAAAAAACCGCAATGCGTGCAATGTCCAGTGGCCGATGCTTGCGTGGCTAGGGCCGAAGGCCAGCCCGAAACCTATCCTGTCAAAACTCGCAAACTCAAACGCACGTCAGAGCAGTTGTGGTTGTTGCATGCTGTCACGCGCGAGGGCGATGTGTGGCTGATACAGCGCCCGCAAACAGGCGTGTGGGCAGGCTTGTATTGCTTGCCTGTGTTTGAAAGTTTTGACGCTTTGCTAGCCGCCTTGCCAGCCAAGCACCACAAGCAGTTGCATGAAGGTGCGGTGTTCAAGCATGTGCTGACGCACAAAGATTTGCACTTGCATCCCGTGCAGCTGAATTTGCCGAGTACCCAAAAGTTGGGCGCTGCGATGGGCGAGGGGCAGTGGGTGGCAGAGGCCGATTGGCCAGCTTTGGGGCTACCTGCACCTATCCGAAAGCTGCTAGCTGGTTAAGGCGCGACGTCCAGCTCGCGGTGGCGCTTGAGCGTGACCCACTCTTGGGCAAAGCGCTTGGACAGCAACTCCACCAAATACACCGAACGGTGTTGCCCCCCGGTGCAGCCAATGGCCACGGTCACATAGCTGCGGTGATCTTGGTTCAGGTCGGGCAGCCAGGTGTTCATGAAGTCGGTGATTTGGCTGGCCATTTTTTCGACCGCGCCGTGTTCGGCCAACCAATCAGCCACGGGCGCGTCGCGTCCTGTGAGCGGGCGCAAGGCTGGTTCGTAGTGCGGGTTGGGCAGCATGCGCACATCAAACACATAGTCGGCATGCACGGGGATGCCGCGTTTAAAAGCAAACGATTCAAACATCAAGGTCAGCTGCGTGGCGGGTGCAGAGATGAGCGACTTGATGTAGCCCTGCAACTTGCTGCTGCGCAACAAGCTGGTGTCGATGATGTGTGATTCCTCGCGCAGCTCAGACAGCAGCTCGCGCTCCAGTTCAATCGCTTCGACCAAGTCACGTTGTTGGTCGCGAACCACGTCTTGGCCATCTTGACGCGACAGCGGGTGGCGGCGGCGCGTTTCAGAAAAACGGTGCACCAAGATTTCGGTGGTGGCATCTAAGAACAGCATGCGCACATCCACATCCATCAGGCGCAAATGGGCCAGTTGTGCAGGAACCAATGGCAACGAGTTGGCACTGCGCACGTCCATCGCAATGGCGACTTTACTGATGCTTTGTTGCTCTTCGAGTTGCACGAAGGGCAGCAACAACTCGGGTGGCAAGTTGTCTACGCAGTAGTAGCCTGCATCTTCTAGCGCGTTCAGGGCGACGGATTTACCCGAGCCCGACATGCCAGTGATGAGCACCAGTTCTTGTTTCATTTTTTGCTCGTCTTTGCAGAGGTTTGAAGCATTTCACGCGCATGAGCGAGGGTGGTGTCCGACACTTTTTCACCGCCCAACATGCGTGCAATTTCGTTCACCCGTGCATCGGCACTGAGCGCGGTGACTTGACTCGACGTGCCTTGCGCATCGCTGTGTTTGGACACCACCAAGTGGTGATCCGCACACGCGGCGACTTGTGGCAAGTGGGTCACGGCCAGTACTTGGCGGTCAATACCGAGTTGTTTCATCAAGCGGCCCACGGTTTCAGCCACAGCACCACCCACACCTGAATCAACTTCGTCAAAGATGAGGGTTTGCGCTGTGCCTAGCTCGCTGGTGGTCACGGCAATGGCCAAGGCAATGCGCGACAGCTCGCCGCCTGAGGCCACTTTGCCCACAGGGCGGGGTGTGCTGCCGGGGTGGCCTGCGACCAAGAAGGTGATGTTCTCAAGCCCGCTGGCAGTGGGCTGCTCGGCTTTGTCGAGCTGCACCTCAAAGCGGCCGCCTTGCATGCCCAAGCCTTGCATGGCTTGGGTGATGGCGGCGGCCAGCTTGGGCGCGGCTTGTGTGCGGGCTTGCGAAATTTTGCGGGCTTCGGTTTGGTAAGCGGCTGCGGCTTTGGCTTCTGTGGCCTCCAGCGCTTCAAGGTCGGTGGCGGCGTCTAGCTGCGTCAAACGGGTTTTCCACTCGAGGTACAGCGCAGGCAACTCTTGCGGCGTGCGCTTGAAGCGGCGCGCCAAAGACATCCACAGCGACATGCGGTCGTCCAGTGTTTGCAAGCGTGCGGGGTCAAGTTCAGTGCGTCCTAAGTAGGCGTTGAGCGAATGCGCCACATCGCCTGCTTGCGCAAGGCTAGAGGCCAGCACATCCACCAGCGCGGTGAATTCGGGCTCCACATCGGTTTGGTCTTGTAGTGTGTCTTGCGCTTTGGCAAGCAGGCGCAGTGCGCCGCTGTCATCGTCTTCTAAGGCTTGGATGGCGGTTTGCGCAGCATCCATCAAAGCTTGTGCATTCGAGAGGCGCGTGTGTTGGCTGTTGAGCTCGTCCCACTCGTCTTCGGCGGGGGCGAGTTTGTCGACCTCGGCAATTTGCCACAACAAGCGTTCGCGCTCTTCTTGCAGCGTGGCTTGCGCGGTGCGTGCTTCGTGCAGGGCTTGGGTGGCTTGGCGCCAGTGCGTCCATGCTTGGGTCAGGCCTTGCAGGCTCACACCAGCGTAGGCGTCTAGCAAGCCTCGCACCGCTTCGGGGCGGGTCAGGCTTTGCCAAGCGTGTTGACCGTGGATGTCGAGCACCATGTCTCCCAGAGCGCGCAGCTGGGTGGCAGTGGCGGGGCTGCCGTTGATCCATGCGCGGCTTTTGCCTTGCGCGTCAATCGTGCGTTTGAGCAACAGCTGATCGTCAGCGGCGATGTCGGCAAAGCCTTCGTCGTCCAGCCACTTCAATATTTCAGGCGTGGTGTCGAATTCGGCACAAATCTCGGCGCGGGCTGCGCCTTCGCGCACCACGCTGCTTTCAGCACGTGCACCCAGCACCAGTTGCAGGGCGTCTATCAAAATCGATTTGCCAGCACCGGTCTCGCCAGTGAGCGCAGAAAAGCCACTCGACAAATCGAGGTCCAGTTCGCGCACGATCACAAAATCGCGCAAAACGATGTGCTGCAAACTCATGCCACGCCCTCGTTCCAGTGCAGTTTTTGACGCAAGGTGTCGTAATAGCTCCAGCCGCGTGGATGCAAAAAGGTGGCGTGGTAGTTGGAGCGTTTGACCGTGATGCGGTCGCCAATCAAAAGTGACGCGAGTGACTGCATGTCAAAGTTGGCGCTGGCGTCGCGGCCTGCGACCAAGTCAATCGTCACCTCGCCAGTGTCGGACAGCACGATGGGGCGGTTGGACAGTGTGTGCGGTGCAATGGGCGCCATGACCCAAGCCGGCAAGGAGGGGTGCAACAACGGGCCGCCCACAGACAGTGAGTAAGCGGTAGACCCTGTGGGCGTTGCGATGATGACACCGTCTGCCCGTTGGTTCGCCACAAAGCGCCCATCAATGGCCACACGCACTTCCAACATGCCGCTGGTCGCGCCACGGTTGACCACCACGTCGTTCAAAGCCAAGGCATTGAACACGCAATGGCCATCGCGCCACACCTTGGCGCGCATCAGGGCGCGGTGGTCTGCTTCGTAGGCGCCGCCCAGCATGGCGGTGAGCGTTGCCTTGACCTCGCTCAACGGAATGTCGGTGATGAAACCCAAGCGGCCTTGGTTGATGCCAATCAGCGGCACGTTGTGCGGTGCGAGTTGACGGGCGTATCCAAGCATGGTGCCGTCGCCACCCAGCACAATGGCCAAGTCGCACGAGGTGCCAATGTCTTCAATGCTCATCACCGTGTGGCCGCTGAGGCCTGAGCCCGAAGCCGTGGCTTGCTCAATGACGACCTCGCAGCCCAGCGTGTGCAAGAACTGGGCGATGCCTTCTAAGGTCTCTCGGGAGGATGCGTTGGCAATGCCCACAGACTGGTGGTACTTGCCTAACAATGCGATCTGACGAAACTTCGATTTCATAGGCAAATTACATCACTAAAATTCGACAACAGGATGACCATGCTAGACGATCGCGCCAAGTTATTGCTCAAAGCGCTGGTAGAGCGCTACATCGCCGACGGGCAGCCCGTCGGTTCGCGCACGTTGTCTCGTGCCACTGGCATTGAACTGTCGCCCGCCACCATCCGCAATGTGATGTCGGATTTGGAAGAGCTGGGCCTCATTGCCAGCCCTCATACCTCGGCAGGCCGCATTCCCACAGCTTTGGGCTACCGCTTGTTTGTGGACACGATGCTGACGGCGGATCGCACGCACATGCAAACCCCAACCTTGGCGCCCGACCAACCGCAAAAAGTCATTGCCAATGCGGCGCACTTGTTGTCGGACTTATCCCAGTTTGTCGGTGTGGTCATTGCGCCGCGTCGTAGCTCGGTCTTTCGCCATATTGAGTTTTTGCGCCTGTCGGATCGCCGCTTGCTGGTGATCATCGTCTCGCCTGAAGGCGATGTGCAAAACCGTGTGCTGTTTACCGAGGCCGATTACTCGTCCTCTCAGCTGGTGGAAGCCTCCAATTACCTCAACCAACATTTCGCGGGTATGGCCATTGAACACGTGCGCGAAAAACTCTTGGCAGAAGTCGAGTCATTGCGAGGCGAAATCGCCACACTCATGCAAGCTGCTGTGCAGGTGAGTACCGAGGCTTTGACGCAAGCCCAAGATGATGTGGTCATCAGCGGCGAGCGCAACTTGTTGTCCGTGAGCGACTTCTCAAGCGATATGGGTAATCTGCGCCGAGCTTTTGATTTGTTTGAACAAAAGGCGCAGTTGGTGCGGTTGCTCGATAGTTCAGCGCAGGCCGAAGGTGTGCGTATTTACATCGGTGGCGAAAGCAAAATTGTGCCGATGGAAGAGCTGTCAGTGGTCAGCGCCCCTTACGAGGTCGATGGTCAGGTGGTCGGCACGCTGGGCGTGATTGGCCCTACGCGTATGGCCTATGACCGCATGATTCAAATTGTGGATATCACCTCCAAGCTGGTGAGTAACGCACTCAGCCATAAGTGATCGGTTCAAGGCTTTGGCAAGCGCACGCCAAACAAAATACCGCAAGTCACCAAAGCCAAGCCAGCCAGAAGGTTCAAGCTCATGGGTTCATTCAAAAACACCACCGCCCCTAAGGCGGATAGGCCAGGCACCAAGGCGGTGATCATGGTCGATCGCACAGGGCCGAAGTGACGAATCATCACATTGAAGGTGATACCCGAAATCACCACGGAGCCCACACCTTGGTAAACAGCTTGAAACACCATCTCGCCTACAGGCGCGAGGGCCAGCTGGCTAGGCACCCAATTCATGTAAGCGGCCAATGCGTAGGCTGGAATAAATGTGGTGCAAGAGAAGGCGGTGATGGCGATGGTGGCACGTACAGGGTCAAGTGAATGGCGTCGTACCAGCACGGTGTAGCAGGCCCAGCAAAATGCGGCGCTCATGAACAACAAGTCGCCTTTCCAGACTTCGCCGCCATCAAAAGCTCTAAGCAAGCTTGCACCACCCACAAACAAGTCACCCAACACAATGCAAGCCAAGCCGATGGCACGCGCCCGTGTGATGTGATCGTGCAACACCACAATGGCCAAGAGCGATGTCCATAGCGGCAAGCTGCCAGGCATCAACACAGAGGCATGAGCCGCTGGGGCAAAGAAAAAACCAGAGTACGCGAGCATGGCGTAAAGCATGCTGCCAAAAAAGCCGCCTAGCGCTGTGATGCGCCAAGGCAGAGGCGACAAGCCTAAGAAAGAGCCTGCACTTTCACCCGATTGTCGTTGCGCACGCATCAGCCACCAACCCCAAGGTAGCAACACACAGCCTGCGCCGATGATGCGCAGAAAACCTATGTCGAGGGGGAGCAGGGTGTGTGCCGCCGATGCTCTGGCCACCACGATGAAGGAGGACCAAATCAGCACCGTCAGCACAGCGCAGGTGAGCCCGAGGGCTCTGGGAGAGAGATTCATGAGGGGGATGATAAGTCCCCCGCGGATTCCGAGCTTGAGGCGCTTAGAAGTTGAAGCCGACTAAAACTGCAGCAGAGGATTGCTTAAATTTGATACCCGCCAAGCCTGCAGGATTGTCATCCGCCTTGCGTTGCGTCCACTCTGCTTGAATGAAGTTTTGCCCGTAAACATAGTGCTTCACACCAATGCCATAGCTCACGCCAGTTAGGCTGCGAGAGGGTGAACCACTGAACTCGTAGCGGCTGCTGTAGCTGCCAAATTTTCCGTACAGCAAAGAGTTGGTGCGCAACAACAAGCCAGGTTCCACTGTGACTTCGGAGACACCGTTGACAGCGAGGTTTTCACTTGCGCCGATGCCAGAGCTTTTCATGTCAAACGTAGCCGATAAGCCGAGTTTTGCGGGGTAAGCCAACGCAAATGTGTAGTTGAGCTTGGCAACTCCTACATTTGTATTTTTGCTCGTCGTTGCGTTGCTCTCTGTTTTATCTGTTTTGTTTTGTGCGACGCCCAAACTCAGGTTGGCACCTTCAAAGTAGCTATAGCTGGGCTTTGCAGGCTGTGCATAGGCCGCCTGTGTCGCTGCGACCAGTGCAAGTATTGGCAAGAGTTTTTTCATAAGGTCTCCAGTGTGAAAAGTTGTTGGTTGGCAGTTGATGGTTGCAGCTTGAAAGCTTATGGGCGCCAGATATCTGCCACGTTAGAAATGACCCCCGACGACTGAAAATACGTCCCAAGTATCACGATGGAGCCAGAGCCATTTTTCAGCATGACACTGGTGTGCATGGCTCTTGCTACGTTCATGAGTTTTGTGTTGCGAGCGGGTGTCCACATGTTGGTCGCGTTATTGAATGTGAACGTGTCCAAGCTGTTTAATGATGCGAGTGAATCGTAGCCACCAATGACCAGTACATTGCCATCTTGCAAAAGATGGGCGGTGTGATAAGAACGTTTCACACTCATCTCACCCATGAGGTTCCAAGTGTGTCCTGTCGAACTTGATGATGCATCGAATGTCGTAACGCCATTCGTTGTTGTGCTGCTCCTATCACCCAGCGTGAGCAAAGCCGTTGTTTTAGGGCATGTGCCGCCACCCACGATGAAAACCTGTGTTTTTGCAACATCCATGACGGTTGCGGTGTGGTTGTAGCGCTTGCAGTCGGTGTAGTTGGCTGTGGTGGCTAAGTTAATCGTCGTCCAAGTCGAAGCGCTTGGGGTTGTGCTGTTGTAGTTGAGCAGTTTCGCTTCGCCGTTATTGGTGCTGCTATTGCCTAAAAATAAAATCCTGTCGCCGCTGACGGCTGTCGCTGTGTGACCTTGGCGAGCTTCACGCAGTGCTAACCCCGTGGTGGGGGTTGTTGCGCTGTACGCGTGCTTGTCGAAACCGCCTGCATTGGAGCCCGATAGCATGTACACCTCTGTTGTGCGTGGGTCATCCGTGATGAGCGGACCAACGACACCACCTGCAATCAGAATGTTGCCATCAGGCAATTCGGTTGCTGTGTGGAAACGGCGTGTGAGTGCCATTGGCTTGATCGTGGTTGTCCACAAATTGCTAGATGGGTCATACACCTCAGCAGTTGCCAAGGCAGTTTTGCCATCGAAACCGCCTGTCACGAGAACTTTGCCGTTGTTCAGCGCAGTCATCGTGTGACCCCGTCTGGCAGTAATCATGGGAGCGACGGCCGTCCATTTTTCAGTAGAGGGATCAAAAACCTCACTGGTCTTCAAGACGGCGGCGCCATCTGTTCCACCTGAAACCAACACTCGACCATCTGAAAGTAACACGCTGGCATGATCGCTGCGGCCAATGGCTTGTGTGAGATCGTTTGCCGATTTGTCCAAATAAGTGGGAGCTGTCAATGGCGTCACTGTGACTGTCAGGATGTCTGAGCTCTGTTGAATCAGACTGAGATAAACCTTTGTGGTATCTCGGTAGGTGACGGTGAGTGTGTAATAGGTTGTGCTGCTAGGGTTGTCTTGAATGATGGTGCCAGACTCAGAAACTGGTATTTCGCCCGAAGTCGTTGCGTTGCGCCATTTGATGACCGCTGTACCCGTATTGAACGTGGGCTTGAGGAACACAGGATCTGCAGGGTAAACCGTGCCCACGTCTGCATTGATAAGCACGGGTGATGGATCGACTGAGCCTGATGTGACTGCACCCGCACCGCCGCCACCACCACCGCATGCCACGAGCAAGCAAAGGCTACCAGCCATCAGTAAATGGCGCGGCCAGCGAATGATGCGGCTCGTGAGAGCGCTAAAGATTTCGTAGGTCATGGGTGTGTTTCAAGAACAGTCAAGGCGCTGGAATTAGCACCGTCACCCATGTTTCGACATCAGGGCTGAATACTTGAATTCGACCTTTGCGCACAAACTACAATGGCAGCTTCGGTTGGGGCGATAGCTCAGTTGGTTAGAGCAGAGGACTCATAATCCATTCTCCCGAATCTAAATTTGTTCAAAAAGTAAGTATTCATGAGGGTTTCAAGAGATTTTTCACTTTTAGATTTGCTTGCACACCACTTGCACATTTCGGTAAAATAAGTTAGTCTTAAAGTATTAAAAATGCTAAGGCTACAATGAAAAAAGTGGGGCGTTAGCTCAGTTGGTTAGAGCAGAGGACTCATGGCAATAGTTGTGCACCACAGTAGGAAACTCTGTGAGTGAATGGTGTCAAATTCGGCGAAAGCTAAGTGCATTAATGCATATGTCAACGCCGAGCCAAGCCTAGTGAGCAATCACTTTGAAGGTGTAGAGACTTGACGGCACCCATCTAAGGCGAAAGCTACGATGAAGGCAAAGTCCAGAGAGTAGTGAAAGCTACACAAATCAGAATCCTTTGGTCGACAGTTCAAGTCTGTCACGCCCTACCACTTAATATCAAACCATCAGTACAAATGCACTGATGGTTTTTTTTTGAGGAATATATGGAGTCCAAACAGCTTGTAGGTCAGCTTGACGAGTTTCGTCTGAAGTTAAAGGAGCATCAAGAATTGTGGGCGCAGTCAGTTGACAGGCACATTCCACAATTCCCCATCAGAAATATGCCTGTGCTCACCACTCAATCTGAATGGTTGACGAGAAGACTTGGAGCATTGCGACCCTATATAGAACGATACGAGAAGAACTGGGTAATGCATCATCAAATGACAGGCGCAAGTTGGGATGCATTGGAAGCATCAGTGGGTCTCAGTCATGTTGCACCTGCAAAGGGACCTGCCATGATGAGCGTTCTTGAGCGCTTGAACATGATTATTGGGCAAGTTGAAAACAGCGCAGAAGAAATAGTCAACGATAAGGCTGCCACTAGCGATGTCTTGCCACTAGAACAAATGCTCCATCCGTTTTTGTGTGCTGATTGTCTAAATTTATATAAAGACCGTTATTACGAGCAATCAAAGGCAGAGTCTGCAAAAGCAGTATTTGAATATTTGAGACAAAGAACAGGTTCAGACCTAGATGGTGCCCCCCTAGCTGAAAATATTTTCAGTACAACCTCGCCTAAATTGAAATTTGGTGATTTAAGCATTGAAACCAATAAAAATTTGCAGCTAGGAATGATGAGTTTATTAAAAGGTTTGGCTGCTCACATAAGAAATCCCTCAGTTCATCAATACGGAAAAGTTGAAGAAAAGCTAGCAGCTTATGAGGTGCTGATATTTTGTTCAATGCTATGCAAGCGAATTGATGTGGCTGAAACGGTTTGATTTTTTTGCTTGCACATTTACTTGGTTGACATAAATGGCTAATGGCAATAAAGTTGATAAATGCCCTCAAAGATACAGACCACGCATGAAGTTTTGCCAAGAAAGTTAGTTCTCTATCGTCGCAGCAACAGTGGCGCGTGGCAGTGCAGATTTAAGTGTGGTGGTGTGTGGCAACGAGCCACAACTAAAGAAACAAATCTTGAAAAAGCGAAAGAAGCAGCGCACGAACTATTGGTGGCAGCTGAAGTTCGCAAGAAAAACAACCTTCCAATTGTTACGCGACGATTTCGTGATGTTGCTAATCTTGCGATTGAGCGCATGGAGCAAGAGCTTCTTAAGAATAAAGAAAAGCTCTCGCTCAAGGGTATGGCAGCCCGCGCATCTTCTGCGAT
>JACCDU010423106.1_pt1 | contig 10923 bp, 9 predicted proteins | sample 7446081 | NCBI WGS metagenome assembly JACCDU01 (sample SAMN15323447, study PRJNA562643) | freshwater metagenome | isolation source: river surface water | place: USA:Blue River Watershed | collected 2017-08-17
ATTCTAGAATAGAAAGAATTTGACTTAAATGAGTTAAAGGAGAAATAGAAATTAATAATAAAGAATTCGTATAACTAACTTGAAAATTTTCAATGTCATTAACAAAATAAGAAGACATAAAACCCTTGTCAATTTGAATTCCTTGAACTCGCTCGATTTCATTTATTCTACTTAAATTTTCTTCTATTAAAAGTAAGTTATCTTTTTGAATAAAAGGCAATGAGTTTTCGAGAAGATAACCTAAATCTTTGTTAACTAATTTAGCTTTTAATGTTTTAACTACTCCTTTGAGCTCTTTTTCATTAATAATTGGTTTAGATAATTTAAAAATACTTTTAGAACAAAATAAAGCCAATTTTTGCAGTCCTTTGGATAGTAAAATAGGATTATGCCCACTATAAATTAAAAATAAGCATTCTTCGAAAAGATGACAAAAGAATAAAGCTGCAGTTGTTGAACTGTCAGCTGAATTCAATTGATTTCTTTTAATTATGTGATATAAGATTCTATCCAAAATATGATTTTCAGTTTTTGAAGAATTTAAAGACTCAACAATTTCAATAGCTTTTAGAATATTTTTTGTTTCCATTTTTCTTTCAGAATATAAAATAGAATTCGCATAAGGACCAAAAGAAACCAAAAATAATCTTTTATACATAGATAAAATTTGCTTAATCTTATCGTAATTTTTTTTTTCACAAAATTTGATCATGAATTTGAAATCTAAATTCAAATCAAGATATAATAATTCTTGACATATAGGGCATGTAGCTCAGTGGATAGAGCACGTGGCTACGAACTACGGAGTCGGGGGTTCAAGTCCCTCCTTGCCCATTTTGGTCAGAAATGAAAAATATTATAAATATAACTTATTTTTATTATTAAAATATCTTTATAATTATAGTATATGAATTTACAAAAGTAAATTTAATGAGTAGCACTCTATATTTGGGATATCGCCAAGCGGTAAGGCAATGGACTTTGACTCCATCACCCGTAGGTTCAAATCCTACTATCCCAGTTTTTTAAAAACCTTATTAGTTTTATTATTTCTTATTTATTGTATGGCAAAACACAACTTAAAGGAAAAACCTATACTTTCAATTGCCTATGTCGAAATTTTTTCATCTTTTAAAGAAACAAGAATACCTTTGATCAAATTAAGTAAATCTAAAGATGGATGTACTGGTAGTGCAACTTTTCTTTTCATTAAACCGAAAGCTTTTAATAAAGCAATAGTTTTCAATTCTTCGCTTAATTCTGTTAAACTAATAAGTAATAAATATAAAATTAGTACTACAAATTTACATATTTTTTTTAAAAAAGGAAAACCTTTTTTTTTAAAAGCTTTATTTTTATTTATAAAAAAAGAAGATTATTTTTTGTTTTTTAATTTTATTAATTTATATGCAAATAAAAAAAAACTTACCTATTTTAAAGATTTTAAAAGCGTATGCAATATAATTTAAAACCCTTATTTGATAACCAAAATTTACAAAACTATTCCATAACAACAATAATTGATGACTTAAATAAACAAGGAGTAGAAACAGAAAGCTATTCTTTCGTACAAAATAATATTTTTTTTGATTTTAAAATACCAGCTGATCGATCTGATTTAAAAAATTATTATTTTTTTTATAAAGAATTTTATCGAAATTTTGGACTTTCAGAAAAAAATAAATGGTTTTTTTTAAGAAAACTATATAAAAATATTCTTAAAAAAGAATTAAATAAAACGAATAATATAGCTTTGCTTAATGAGAACTTTAATTCTAATCAATACTTAGTTATTAAATGGAATTACTATTTTGGTAATATTACACTTGTAGATTTTTCATCTGAAAATATTAATAATAAAGATGAAAATAGCAAAATTTCTTTTATTATTTATAATTTAGCTCAGCTCTACAAAAAAACAGAAGAAAAATCTTTTATAACTTATAAAAAAACCTTATCCGTTATAGATAGATCTTTATTGTTACGAAAAAATAGATTAGAAATTATATTAGGTAAAGACAATTTTAATAAAGATATTTTTAATGCTCTTCCTTTTAAATTAATAGCTGAAACAAAAGAAAAAATTTTTGTAGATATACCTCCATATCGCAATGATCTAAAGCGTGAAATTGATCTAATTGAAGAATACGCTAAAGTAATTAAGTATGAGAATTTCGTACTAAATTATCCTAATTTGACACAAATAAAAAAAAATAAAAAAAGAGAGGAACTTAAACTTATAAAAGATTTTTTTATACTTCATAATTTTGATGAAGTTTTTACTAACTCATTAACAAATGTTAAAAATCAAAATACTATCGCTTTAATAAATCCTTTAAGCCAAGAGTTTGAAAATTTAAACATCTCTTTACTTCAAAATCATCTTGAATTAATTGATCAAATAGCAAGAAATAACAAAAAAGAAATAAAAGTTTTTGAAATCGCCCGTCTTTTTAGAAAAAAAGAAAGACAAATAGAAGAAATTGATATGCTTCAATTTAGCCAAATCATTAATAACGTTAATAAAAATTTCCTTGAAGCATGGATTGATGCAAAATCTCAATGTGACCAATTTTTTTCTTATTTAAATTATTTAAATATAGAAACTTTTCTTCCTTCGGATAAATCTAGCCAACAAAGTATTGTTTATAAAAGTCAAGGAAAAATAATTGCAAGACTTATTTCAATAAAAGAAAAAGGAAAAAAAGGTAAATTTGTTTTTATTTTTCAATTAAATTTAAACACATTATTAAAAATTACGAGAAATATAAAAATCAAAAAAATAAAAGAGATTTCAAAATATCCAGCAATTGAAAAAGATTTGTCTTTTTTCTGCTCTAAATCAATTAATTTACATAAATTAAAAAAAGATGTGACAAATCTATCACCTTTTATTAAAAAAGTTTCTTTTTTCGACCTTTACGCTATAAAAAATAAAAATAAACTAGGTCTTCGTTTGACTTTTCAATCTTTTGATTTCACTTTGACAAATTTACAGATTGAAACTGAACTTCGAATGATTATTAATTTTTTAGTAAAAAACCATAATTTAAATTTAGAAATGTAAAAATTTACATCCTTTTTTGAGAGATGAGAAAAATATGAGTGAAAATAAATTACCTATACTAGGTAAATTGTCATTTAAAAACAAAGAGTATATTTTTAATAATTCTTTCAAAAAATCCAGACTATAGAAAGAATAAAGCAAAAATTTGAGTAATAAGAAAAAATGAATAAACAAGAAGAACAACAAAATACTATTGAAGAATTAATTGAAACCAAAAACACTAGATCGTGGAAGGAATATCTTCAAGAAAAAGCAGAAATTGGATGTAAATATATATTTGATAGAATCACCTATATGCTTGGTCTTGGACCAAAACCAAAGAGAAAAGAATATAAAAATACTTCTATCGTAACACGAGTAGAAGAAGAAAAAATAGCAGAAACTAAGACTCCCGAAATTCCCCCTATTCCTGCTAAAAATACTGTTTCAACTCAAGAAAAAGAAACTCAAGAAGAAGAAGGAAGTCTAAGTTTTCCTGTTGAAGAAGATTTTGATGAAGAGGAAGTTGAATATTATTATTTAGACGATGATAATGAAGAAGTAAAAGAAGAAAAAGAAGAAGATTCTTCCGTAACAAAAAAAGAAAGGAAAAAAAGTAAAGAAGTTGAAGAAGAGGATAATGAGGAAAATGAGGAAGAAGACGAAGAAGAAGAAGAAGATGGTGAAGAAGAAGAATCTTTTAAAGGACCAGCTCTCGAAGTCTTTGGTACTGATTTAACAAAAAAAGCAAGAGAAGGAAAAATCGAAGAATGTTTTGGCCGTGAAGCTGAACTTTTAGAGATGATGGAAATATTAGTAAGACGTCAAAAAAATAACCCAGTTTTAGTTGGTGATGCCGGTGTTGGAAAAACTGCCATTGTCGAACTTTTTGCTAATAGAATTGTTAATAACTTAGTGCCTTTTATTTTAGATGGAAGACGCTTAGTAAGTGTTGATTTAGCGAAGATGATTGCTGGAGCTAGATATCGCGGTGAATTTGAGTTACGTCTACAAAAGCTTTTGGACGAAGTTATTAATGAACCAGAAGTTATTGTATTTATTGATGAAATTCATAATATTGGCGGAGCTGGATCAGCTGAAGGTTCAATGGATGCTGCTAATATTTTAAAACCTATATTATCTCGAAGTGGCTTTCAATGTATTGGGGCGACAACAGGAAAGGAATATGAAAAAATTGAAAAAGACGCTGCCTTAAATCGACGTTTTCAGCCTATTCGTGTAAATGAGCCTTCAGTAGATGATACCATTAAGATTTTAAATAGCTTAAAGCCAAGTCTTGAAGGATTCCATAATGTTCAAATTCTTCCTAGTGCTGTTCATAGTGCTGCAGAATTATCTGATCGTTATATTTATGATCGATTTCTGCCTGATAAAGCAATTGATTTAGTTGACAGAGCTGCTGCTAAAGAAGTTATTAAAGCAACAAGTGTATATTATGGCTCTGTTGTTTCAGCTATTGTAAACTCAAGTTTAAATAAAGTAGCCAATTTAAAATTGGAAGCATTCCGCAGAGGAGATATAGCATCAGAATTTATTCTTCAAGAAGTAGAAAATGCGTATAGAAACTTTTTATTACGTTGGGTAGAGTCACCTGAAGAAGTTTTGGAAAAAGATGAGAATTATCCAGATTTTCCAGATTCAGGAGATAATGAAAAGCCAAAACGTATTGCTTCTCCGATTTCGCAAGCTCTTTTTGATAAAATGCAATTATCTGTTTTAACATATGTGGATGAATTGCTTTTTGCTTCATCTAAAACTAGACAAAAAATTCAATTAAAAACAAGGTATCAAGATTTGTCATCTGAAAAAAATGATGCTATTTTGAGTAAACTTTTAAAAAAACTTGAAAATTCTAAATCTTCTTTTTCTAAGATAAGCATTTATAGAATTTCTTTACTATTACTAAATTTAACCTCTAATATAAAGTCTTCAAAAGAAAATAAAGCCGAAATAAAATCAAATTTTGGAAAACTAATAAAAGCAAAACATTGCTATAAACATATCTGGGAATTTATTGAATCTAATCAATCTTATGAAGATAATTTCTGTCCAGTTGACTATGAAGAATACGAAGAATCAATTGAAATTATTAGTCAATTAGAGGAAGCACGTATTAAAACGCTAAAAAATTTCATAAAAGAGTTAAAACCTGTTTTAAGAAAAGGCATTGTTGAAAGTCTACGCTCTAGTGCTGAAATCAAATTAAGTGATACAGAATTAGCAGCAGTTTATAGTTTGTTAGGTTATTTTTCAACTGATAGAGGAAGAGATTTTTTAGGGAATTTAGATGCACCTGAACTTCTTCAAATGGCTCGAAAGAATGGTGATTTTACAGGTCTAAAAAAACAAATTACTGATGCTGAAATTCGCAATTTAATTTCAAAAATTACTGGTATTCCACTTCAATCTTTATCAAGTCAAGAATCAGAAAAACTTGCAAATTTAGAAACAATTTTGCATCAAAGAGTTATTGGACAAGAAGAAGCAGTAAGTGCGATTGCAAAAGCTATTAGAAGATCGAGATTAGGCATTCAAAACCCAAATCGACCTGTTGCTAGTTTTTTCTTCTGTGGTCCAACTGGGGTAGGAAAAACCGAAGTGACTAAGGCTTTAGCCCAACATATGTTTGGTTCCGAGCAAGATATGATTCGATTTGATATGTCAGAATTTATGGAAAAATTTAGCGTATCACGACTAATTGGTTCTCCACCAGGTTATGTAGGATATGAGGAAGGAGGTCAATTGACAGATGCTGTTCGTAAAAAACCATATTCTGTTGTTTTATTTGATGAAATTGAAAAAGCACATCCTGATGTTTTAAATATATTATTACAAATTTTAGAAGATGGAAGACTAACAGATAGTCAAAAACGACTTGTTCTTTTTGATAATACAGTTATTATTATGACTTCTAACGCAGGAGCTGAAGAAATTCAACAAATCATAAAAAAACAAAGACAAGCAGAAGCTATCAATGTTCAACCAACTCAAGAGAAAAGTGAAAAAAGCACAGAAATTGTTTATCATGATAAATATGCTGGAGCTATAAAATTCCTTGAAGCTCCTATCTATGAAAGCTATTTATCTGATTTACATGGAAAAATGTCTTTTGAATTTCAAAAATCTTTTAGAGATTATAATGCTTATAAAAATGCCGAAAGAAAAGCACGAGGTTTAAATGATCCCGAAATTCAACAACAAAATCAAGAAGAAAATGTTAATTATTTAAAATCTGCTGTTTTAGAAAGATTAACAACTATGTTTTTACCTGAATTTTTAAATCGTTTAGATGATATTATTATTTTTCAACCATTAAAACCAGAAGAATTACGCAAAATTTGTGAGATAATGATTAAACAAGTTGAAAAAAGAGTGAGTAAAAAGTCAATTCAATTAGAAGTTGAAGAACGAGTTAAAAATAAATTAACAACTGAAGGTTATAATCCAGCTTTTGGTGCTCGCCCTTTAAGAAGATTAATTATTAAATACATAGAAGATTCAATTTCTGATATTGTATTAAAAAGCAAATCTTTACGCTTTGAGAAAAAAATAAGTATTTTTTTAAATGATTCCGATGAAATAGTAGCTAAAGAAATTTTTGTATAAAAAGGAATAATTAACATTGACAATATTCAGATTATATTTTTATAATCTGATATTGATCAGAGCCGAGATAGCTCAGTTGGTAGAGCAGTGGATTGAAGATCCTCGTGTCACCAGTTCAAATCTGGTTCTTGGCAATTTATTTAAAGTTGATTTTATTAAATCAGTTTTTATATATTGTTTTTCACTTTAATTATTCTTTTAGTCTTTATTTTCAGAAGAATTTAAGCGTCTTTAGTTCAGTTGGTAGAACGCAGGTCTCCAAAACCTGATGTCGTGGGTTCAAGTCCTCCAAGACGCGAGTGCTAGGTAATAATAAAAATTTGTTTTAATCATTTTAAGAACTTAATATGGCAAAAAAAATTAAAGCCTTTGTAAAATTAGCCTTACCAGCTGGAAAAGCTACACCAGCTCCTCCTGTAGGACCAGCTTTAGGTCAACATGGAGTTAATATAGCCGGTTTTTGTAAAGAATATAATGCAAAAACAGCAGATAAAATGGGTTTAATTATACCAGTTAAAATTACCATATACGAAGATAAGTCTTATTCCTTTATTCTTAAATCACCACCTGCTTCAGTTTTATTAATTAAATATGCAAATATCAAAAAAGGAGCAGCACAACCAAACCGAGAAAAAATTGGATCTGTTACTTTAGACCAAATAAAAGAAATTGTAAATATCAAAATAAAAGATTTAAATACAAAAGATATTGTAAAAGCAACAAATATCATTAAGGGAACGGCTAAAAATATGGGCATAAAAATTATAGAATAAATTTAGCATAATTTAAAAATAATATGAAAAAAGACTCAAAAAGAATTCAAGAATTAAAAAAATTAATTAATCCAAGCGCTTATTCTTATTTAGAAGCCATTGCTTTAATCAAACAATTAGCAAAAGCGCGCTTTAACGAATCTGTGGAAGCTCATGTTTCTTTAAATATTGATCCAAAATATGCTGATCAACAATTAAGAGCTAGTTTAGTTTTACCGCATGGAACAGGAAAAAGTTTGAAAATTGCTGTTTTGACTGAAAGCGATAACGTAAAAGAAGTCTTAAATTTAGGGGCTAATATTGCAGGATCAGATGATTTATTAGAAAAAATTTCTCAAGGCCAAATTGATTTTGATATTTTAATTACAAGTCCTTCTTTAATGTCAAAGCTTACTAAATTAGGTAAAGTTTTAGGTCCTAAAGGTTTGATGCCTTCTCCAAAATCGGGGACGGTTACGACTGATTTTAAAGCAGCTATAAATGAATTTAAAAAGGGAAAAATTGAGTATCGTGCAGATAAAACTGGTATAGTGCATGTGAACTTTGGAAAAGCAAATTTTACTGAGGAGCAATTAATGGAAAACTTACAAGCTCTTTATACTTCAATTGAAAAATCAAAACCAAATGGAGTAAAAGGAAAATATTTTAAATCTTTTTATTTATGCACTACAATGAGTCCATCAGTTGAAGTTCAACTTAGTTCATTTTAGCTCTTGCCTTTTCATTTTAGAATTTGATATAATAGTTATCATAGTTTATTAAAACAAAAATTATGAATCAAAAAATTAACACAATTATCGAGGAATTAAAAGGCCTTACACTTTTAGAAGCTGCAGACTTAGTAAAGGAAATTGAAAAAACTTTTGGTGTAGATACATCTATAGCAAGCGCTCCAATTTTAGCCAATGTTGCCGCAGCACCTGCAGCAGAAAAAGAAACTGCTGAAGAAAAAACAACTTTTGATGTTATTTTAACTGAAGTTCCTAATGACAAAAAAATTGCTGTTTTAAAAGTTGTTCGTAATATTACAGGTCTTGGTTTAAAAGAATCAAAAGAAATTGTAGATAATGCTCCAAAAACATTAAAAGAAGGAGTTTCAAAAGAAGAAAGTGAATCTATTAAAAAAGAAATGGAAGCTGCTGGAGCTAAAGTTAGTATTAAATAAAAACAATAATTAGTTTCAAAAATTTTTAAGCTCTAAAGCTTAAAAATTTTTTTTTTCCTTATAAAAACCTATTGCTTAGGAAATATAAGAACAAAAATACTCTTTATTGATAATAGTCTTCACGAATAAATTTTCTTTCAACTTTTTCTTTTCGAAATTCTGGTTTAATTTGAATGACAATATCAGGATTAGCTTGTTCTAATTCATAAATGGCTTCATTAATTATAAAAACTAATTCAATCATAGTCTCATAATCATATGCCCAAGGAATCTGAGTAAGACAAAGAAGATTTTCAGAATCAGCAATTTCAATTCTATCTTCAAGATCCATCAAAGTATTGACCGCGTCAACCGAGTCATGGAGGTATGAGGCTCTGATAGCGTCCGTGAATGATAGTACATCTACTATTGGAGCTTCTAAAAAGCTGGCTTTATCCCCTTCATTAACATAAACTAAAACTGTATTTAAAACTAATAACTGTAATTCGCGATTTGTAATATTTTTCAATTTCTTTAACATTCTTGTTGTTGTATTTCTCATAATAACTTTAATAATTTAATAATTTTATAAAATTAATTTAATTTAATATTTCAACCACTTTATATCCCTTAGAGATTAACAATTAATCTATCAATTTTCATTGACAATATCTAAAAGAATCATTATTTTAATATAGGGTAACGAGATGTAACACAGTTCGGTAGTGTGTCTGCTTTGGGAGCAGAAAGTCGCAGGTTCAAATCCTGCCATCTCGACTTTAGCATTTAAGAATTTAGTAGACATGAAATACCATAGAAAATATAGAAAATATTAAAAATAATAAATACCATGGAAAATAATACCTCCTTATAATTTTTTATTAGATCTTTTCCTTTCATTTTTCAAAACCAAATAATTTTTCAAAACAAAATAAAAGGGTTAAATTAACGATACGTCTCGCTCAATAAAATAAAGATCAAAAACATTTATCGATTGTTAATAATTTAACATTAGATATTATACAGAATACTATTAGAATTTGTAAAGTTTTAGATAAATAATGGTAAAAACTCTAAAAAAATGGGAAAAAACTATGAAAAAGGACTTGATCTGATGAGTTTTTTGTTAAAAGCCGTGTAATCTACCTTTTCAAATGATACTAGAAAAAGATTTTTTTTCATATTTTTAAAATAAAAAAATGTAAATTAAAATATGAAAAATAATAAATAATCGATACCCCCAAGGGAATTCGAATCCCTGTTACCTCCGTGAAAGGGAAGTGTCCTAGGCCGCTAGACGATGGGGGCTAGCATTTAGAAATTTGTTAAACTAGAAATATTATATCTTATATTATAAAATATTGTCAAGAAAACGAGGTATTTTAATCATTAAGGGATGATACGATGGAAGTTTATCCAAAAGAAGCATTAATATGCTTATATGCTTTATTTTTATGTCTATGTAATTTTTTTATTTTTAAAATAAATGCTAATAAAATACGAAAATTGAAAATTATAAATAAATGTAAATCTGTTCAAAAAATCTATTCAAAAAAAACGATTCCTTTTTATATCTATAAGTTTTTTAATTTGGAAGAAGAAAAAGCAAGCTTTGATAAAGGAAGAATAAAAGATTTTTTTTTACTTAATAAGACGAAAAATAATTTCAACTTTTTTTATAATCAACTACTATATAGTCAATTGAATCCTTAAGGATGAGTCACCTGGGGATCGAACCCAGAACTTATCGGTTAAAAGCCGAGTACTCTACCATTGAGTTAGTGACTCTTTTAAAATATCAAAAATATTATACAGTATAATATTGAAAATATAAATACTTTATAATTAGATTAACTAATAAAATTAATTTATTATGAATCTTAACGCTTTAACTCAATTACTTACTGTTTTTATTATTGTTTCTTTAGGGCCAGCATGTATTGCTTATTTATCTTATAAAAAAGCCTTATAATTAAAATTACTCTAGAGACTTTAGAAAAGAATTAATTAATTAAGAGAAATAACAAAGATGGCTTTACCTTGGTATCGTGTACATACTGTAGTTCTTAATGACCCTGGACGATTAATTTCTGTTCATTTAATGCATACGTCCTTAGTAGCAGGATGGGCTGGCTCAATGGCTTTATATGAACTTGCTATTTTTGACCCTTCAGATCCAGTTTTAAATCCGATGTGGCGTCAAGGAATGTTTGTAATGCCTTTTATGACAAGATTAGGAATTACAGAATCATGGGGTGGATGGAGTATTACTGGACAAAGCTCAACTACGCCAGGTTTATGGAGTTTTGAAGGCGTTGCTTTAAGTCATATTA
>JACCDU010524454.1_pt1 | contig 10919 bp, 10 predicted proteins | sample 7446081 | NCBI WGS metagenome assembly JACCDU01 (sample SAMN15323447, study PRJNA562643) | freshwater metagenome | isolation source: river surface water | place: USA:Blue River Watershed | collected 2017-08-17
GTAGTGTAGAATGTCTTGGGTGTACCAAAAAACGTAATGAGAATCACTTTTTTCCAATAAGCGTTTGTTTGTACTATAAAAATTGTAAAAGGGATTGTTGTTTGAGCTCATTTCGAGCTGCTTGTTGGTGTGGTGTGGTGGGTATTGCGGAGGTCCACGCCTTCATTTTTTCGTCTGTGAAATGTAAATCATGTGAGGCGGAATGTAAGACATCTTGGACCTGGTTCTTTTGTCAGATTGCAGTGACGAATCTCGTATGAGTATCCATCAATTGTTTCAATTAAGAAAACGATGGATCCGTAATTTTGGGATTGTCAGTTTAGGGTTGAGCTAGCCAACAACACAGCCCTCCAAGTGTGCTCTATATCTTTCAAAAGCTCAATGAAGTGAAACTTTAAAATTCCAGGCAAGACCATCTTGTCAAAGTTCAGAACCACGCGAATTCTTTGGCACCTCTCAAGCTTACACAATGCGGTGTAGCAATTTCTGCATTCTGGGGAGGTTGCGTCGACAATCATGGAAAAGGACGCGTAGATGTAATGCCACAAGCGAAATGTGAGTGGGCTCTTCCTAACGAGCGACGCAAATTTCAGCACGTCCACTAAGAAGGCTTCTGTATTCGCCACGATGATCCTACGTGCTGAATTGCACACCCCTACACTGTTGCAGTTTTGCGCGTCACGGAAAAATGAGGCACTAAAGACCCACGCCAAGTCTGGCATGGGCTGTCCCTTGGAATCTGCCGGCACTTTCAGCGCCTTCAAGATTTTAACTAGTCTGGCCAACTTGCCGAGATCGAGCAAAGTATCCTTGATATGCACGGTGTTCTGAGTGAGATCTGGCAGCACAGTCTCCGGAAGGTAAGTGCCATCTGGGAGCAGAATCTCTGGAAGGTGGTCGGCAATCAACCTTACCATCCTTGCCTCCATCTCAGGTCCCGCCACAAACGCCCAATCCTTGTTGAGGCAACGCATTTGAGCAACGGTCTGTAGGTCCACATCCGGTAGACTGCTGACAAAGGCGTAGGCATCCACGTGGCAGTTGCGAACGTTCATTTGTAGGGTATTGTTCTGTTTTAGGGGTATCGTTTTGCTTTGGTGGGTATCGTTTTGCTTTGGTGGGTATCGGAGGTCCAAGCCATCAATTTTTTCCGGGGGATGGCTTTTTTTGTCTGTGTAATGTAAATCATGTCTTTGAAGTGTGACTCGGGATGTGACAACAAGCACTACAATTGCCCGCCGCGCATGTCCGATGGCCGCCACTACACGGACTACCGTCCCCGTTGCGCAGTGACCTATGAGCTCCAAAAGACCCCGCTGACTTCTTACGAGGCGCGCATGCAGCTCATCCACAACGGCGAAAGGATCATGGAGAAGAACCGCGATGATGCCATCTTCAAGAACTCGTGCGCGCCCTGCGTGCAAGAGTCCACCATGTTGCCCGAGGTGCACAAGCAGGTGTGCGACGACCGCACCTGCTCCTTTGCTGTGAACGATCCATCGGGCTTGGGCTTGGGCCGCACGTACGACCAGCCCCACGTGAAGCAAACCAACCCCGACAGCGAGGAGAAGCCCAAGTATTGCGACGTTCGCAGGTACCGCGACATCAACCTGTACCCGTTCGACGGCAACTACAGCTCTGACTACTCGCGCCTGAGCAGTCCCATGGGTGGCCTGCCCATGAATGGTGGGCGCCCTTGAAAGATTTTGTAATGATGAATTATACTCAATGGTTTTTTTACACGTCTATTGTCGTGCAAACAACAATGAACAAAGCGAAATCCAAAGCGACATGCGCGTGCAAGCCAACCTAGACGATTTTGTGGACGACGGCGTGATCTTCTATGTGGCGGCAGCGCCACCAGATTACCGCACCAGCTACACTGGCAGCGGCCTGCCCTACGCATCGCCCGCACAGGCGTTTGAAGGCTCGCCCAATCGCGGCAAGGTCCAGGTGCAGGGCAACGCTGCGGTCATTAATTTGCTGTACCCCAACTCCTTTTACATCGGCCTCGGCACGGTCATCGTCCCTCCCACTCTGTACTTGTATTACAAGGTCGGAGGACAAAACAAAGAGACGGCCATCAAGCTGTCGGATGGCGTGCCCTATCGATTTTTAACATATCCCATGAAGTTCACCCAGCCCCGCAACGGCGCCCACTTTTATGATGGCATGTACCACCTCCCGGTGAGGACGCAGGAGCAGATCCTCCGTGACGGCGGGTATCCAGCGATCAACAAAATGGCCAAGAACTTTTGGGGCCTCAAACCTCCGGTGTAGGCCAATCAGGCACGCTGTCTGGAATGTCCGAGGTGAACAAAGACTTTACCCACCCCCACACACCGCGCGGTGGCTCGTCTTCAAACAGCGGCGGCGGTGGCATTTGGGGCCTAGGACGACGCGCGGGCACGACGGTGTCCATCACCACGGGTTCATTGTCCTCGTCCCTTTTCTTTTTCATCATCCTATCCATCATCATCCGCATCATTTCGTCTTCGCCTATGTCACTCCCGCGCGCGGCGGCAAGCATCATGGCATCCAACGATTGCAATGGCGCGCGCGTGGGCGTAGGCGTTGGCGGGGGGCGCGTCGTCGTCGGCGGAGGAGGCGTGGAGGTCATGGGTGGTGCCGAAGTCGGAGGGGGAACGTCCTGCAGCTTGTACAACTTTTTGACGGTATCCAAGCTCGAGGAATCGAGGTCTTTCAGGTCATAGTACTCTGCATTCGTCAGGTACCGCACCAGGTTTTGGCACTTTTTAGAATCGTAATTTTTGTCCATCTTGTTCCAGCAGCCGCAAAGCTCGTGGTACGGGTTCTTGGTGCAAAAGCGGTTGATTTCAGAGAGACACTTTGTGTCAGCATCCATCAACGCCCTCGGTGTGGACCAATCTTTGATGTCCTCACACTTGCTGCACGTCGTTGCGTCGTAGGGGCACTTTCTCAGCGCATTCATCTTGCTCTCCATAATGGCCGCCCGCTCCTTCTCCTGCATGTACACCTTGTCCTGTTTCTTCTCCTCCATAAACATGTGAGCACTGACTTTGTCAAGCTCTCCGGGCTGGAGGGCTGCATCATAGCCACCAAAGGTCTTGAAAAAGGCATTGAAGTTCTTGCTAGGATTGAGCTCCATGGCCCTGTTGCTGAGGGAGATGGTGCTGTTTAGCTCGTACTTCATGATTGTGCGCATGTGGTGATCGAGGGAGGACGACATGAACAACTCCACGTTTGACTGTTGACACACAATCGCAAAGAAGTATGTCACCTGGCTATCAAATGGAATGTTGGTGTTGTTGTTGATCTTTGCGTAAAACCAGTTAGGACTCCCCCCAATCTTGATAGATATCTTGGCAGTCTGGATGACGTTGGCGCGGCTCACCTCGGACAAACGTAGCGTGAGCGCGTTGTTGTCTTGTGTGTTACCGTACAGCTTTAGGATGTCGATGGGCGTGCTGTCTGCGACGAGGTCCTGGATGCGGACCATCATAAAGATGGTGAACGCGCCGGAGTTGATGCCCAGGTCGGACGTGAAGGGTCCGATGGCGCTGTTGTCACCCATGTACAAGCCGTTTTCGACCTCTAGATTGGTGATGCTGGGCACCCTAGCAAACATGAGCTCAAGGTCATTTTTCCGCTTGGCAATGTCAAACCACGCCCTGCTCCCCGCAGATGGGTAGGACTTCATGTCGTAGACCGTAAAGTAGAAGCTCAGGGGCGCGTGGGTCCCGATGCGGAGGTCGTCGATGATCTCGATGCCCGACTGTGAAGACACGCCACCGGCAGGCGCGTCGCACGGTGAGAACTTGAGGACCTTGACGTTGTTGCATTGTGCTAGACACGAATTGCGGTAGGTCACATTGTCTTCCCCACAAACCTCTTCGGTGGTGTTGGGGCAATTGCAGTCCGACACGGGCGCAACAAACGACTCCTTGTGACCGGTTTCTTTGCCACCGGCTTCCTTGTCCCCAGTGTCTTCTTGTTTCAGGAGATCGCCGAGGAACTTTAGTTTTTCGTGTTGTGCCTCCTCCTCTTGAGCGTCCACGTAGAACTCTACATTGCTTTGCTTCGATCCATAGTCGACCGCGATGATCAAGATAATCAGCACGCACGTAAGCTGCAAGATTGTCAAGAAGGACATGCGCTTGTACACAAAACGCTTTAGTAACAGCAGAGACAAGATGAAACTCAACACGAGACCCAACCTCATGCCTTGATTATGTTTATAGGGACAAATAAATTTGCGTGCTTTCGTTTGTTGGGGTATAATATAGATAAAGGATAAGGTAAAACATGTCGAGCGATGTCAAGGTCATCCATCTGGATGGTGAGGATTTTTCCGTAGAGAGCGACAGCGACAGCGACAGCCACAACGACAAGGGTAGCGTCAGCAGCTCCCGGTCATCCAAGCGAGGCGCCGCAGAAGCAGCAGGGATGGTGGGCAAGGACTCGTCGGATTCGTCGTCTTCTTCTTCCGGCAGCGACAGCGAGTCGGAGTGCAACACCACCGACCTGTTGGCGGCGGATCCGCTGTACTTCATCCTGTCCCGCCTTTTCATGACCCCCGAGGGCAAGAACATTGCGACGATTCTGGAAGACATCAACACCAAGCTGGATGCCTTGCTGAAAAAGTAAAGAAAAGTAAAGAAAATGTATAGAAGAAAGTGTGCAGAGTACATGGAAAAGAATGTGGTTCAAAGCGGGTCGCATGGAGGCAACTCGATCGGGCGCTTGTACAGAAAGTCCACGTCCTTGCGGATGCAGTTGCCCACAAATTGGTAGGCTTCTTGGATTTGGTGCAACGTCTGGCCGCCGGTGATGATAATGCACCCACTCTGAAAAACCGCAATCGTGATTTTTTTGCAGTTGCCGTCCCCAACGCCGCACGCCTTGCCCGTGCACCGCTTGCTGCAACGGCAAATGCCGTCCAACATCGGATTTTCTTGGTTGTAGCAGTACTGTATCTTGCAGCCCGGGTAGATGCAGGGCTCGAAGCTGCACATCACGCCGTGTTTACTCGTCATCAGCGTGTGCAGCTTGTCGCGCCTGATCTCAAACCCAATTTTAAAGTCGCAGTTGATGAGGCGGACTTGGTAGTCGACATTTTTGATGGCGGTGGCGTCCTCGACGATGGTGGGGTCGACCTTGGCAATGGCGCGCAACGTCGCAATGATCAGGTCGACGACCCTGATGCCTTGCTCTACAAACTTTAAGCCCGTCATCTGCACGTGCCCGTTTTTGAATATTTTAGAGTTCACCATGACGGTGCCCAGCTTTGGCTCAGAGTAGCGAAAGACGAGCGTCACCTGGTTGTCAAACCGCTTTTTTTTCCCCTCCTGCTTCCTATGAGCCACGGTCAGTTTCTTAGCGTGCCCCTTGTGAATGGTCTCTGACTTGCGGCTACCAAACTCTGCATACACGATGCCATCACCACCTTCAGCTCCTTCCAAGGTGACGTTCTCAAAAAGAATGTCTAATTTCACGGCCGTGTTGACGCTTCCTGTGGCCGTGATGGTCGAAATTTTGTAAGGCGTCGGATTGTAAACCGGAAGTGGTTTTGTGAGTGTAGTTGCCATGTTGTCGACAATAGTAAAAATGTCGGCTTCAATTTTTATCCTTAAGTGGATGCGCCGGCCTTAAGCCACTTTCTTTGCAAACCGTTTCTTGGTTGCCGCAGCCGCCGTGCCGCCCAGCTTGGCCTCCAACGACGCCATGTAAGCTTGTGCTTCCGAGTCGTACTTTGCTTCGAGCTCATCCAGCTCCTCGAGCCACAGGGCCTCGCATGTTTTTGCAGTAAGGACACGGATGGTCTCGAGCACCTGGTTCAGCTCCTCTTGCAGCTTGGCTTTGCGCTCCCGCGTAAACGTGTAGATGGGCATGGAGACCAGGTATTCAAAGCCGCCGTCCTTCATGGGGTAAGACTTGTCTTGCAATTGGGCCTCGATCGCATCTTTGGTCTGGTCATGGATCAGCAGCGAGCCGTCGATGATCTCGTTGATAAACACGATCTTGGCCTGGAGGTACGTCTTCTTTTCGTTGTACTCTTGGAGGAGGAGCTCCTTGCGGCTGTTGTAGCCCTCGAGTCGCACCTTGTAGAACGCCTCAAAGATCTCCCCAATATTGGCATATTTTGTGATCTGTCCCTTTTCGTTGAAGAGGTACATATTCGTGGTCCCCAGGTTGCGGGTGCTGACGAGCTTGAGCTCATTCTCCAGCTTGGTGAAGCCGTTGTCGTCGGGGGCCAAGAGCGCATCAAGGCTCTCCGAGGAGGCAAAGTGCAAGACAAAGTCGACGCGCACGTCCGTGAAGTGACTTTCGTAAGACTTGAGCCAAGGCTTTGTGTCCAGCGCGGACTCTAGGATTTCCTTGAACTCCTCTGTCCACATGCCGATGGGCAGCTCCTTGACCCGCAACTTGGTTGCCGCCAGGCGCTCGACGACGCCCTTGCTGCACAGCTTTCCTTGCTCCGTCTGTGTGATGGTGCCCTTGTAGCCCCGGTACCACGGCCGGAGCGCGTCGAAAGCGGGTGTGGAACCCGACAACATCGTCCGCAGGCAGGCGATGATCTCCTTGGGATTGTAACAGGGGATGCTCGTGCTAAAGCCGGTTCCAATGCCCGTGGCACCATTGACCAAGACCATTGGGATGATCGGCAGGTAGTGTTCTGGCTCCACCTGGTAGCCATCGTCGTCCAAGAACGACAACACGCGGTTGTCCTCCTTGCGGAACACGAAGCGCGTCAACGCCGCGACCTCTGTGTAGATGTACCTAGGACTGGAGCTGTCCTTGCCGCCCTTGATGCGACTGCCAAATTGGCCGTTGGGACTCAGCAAGTTGACATTATTAGAGCCCACAAAGTCCTGCGCCAGCCCGACGATGGCGTTGTTCAGGCTCTCCTCGCCGTGATGGTAGGCGCTGTTCTCGCTCACAAAGGCAGAGAGTTGCGCGACCCTGCACTCCTTGGCCCACTTTTTGATGAAGCACGCGTACATGATCTTGCGCTGCGACACCTTGAGACCATCGACCATGCTCGGGATGGAGCGCTTGACGTCGTAGTTGGAAAAGTGGATGAGGTCCTTGTTCACAAAGTCTTGAAATGCGATTTCGGCATTGCGGTCAAAGACGATCACGGCCTGGCGGTCGTAACGCGCCAACCACGCCTTTCGGTCATCGGCGCGCTTCTTGTTGAAGGCCAGGTCGATGCTCTCGTCGGACGCGGCGTCCTTGTAGGAGTACCTGAGCGTCTTGAGCTGACGGAAGTAGTGGCGCGCCTCCTCAGCGTTGGAGGTGCCCAGACCCTTGTAATACTTGACGTCCCAACCACCCTCGGTGTTTTGCGCCTTCCAGTTCTCAAAGTCCGTCAGCGTGTAAAACTCCATCACGCGGGACCCCTTTTTGACTTTGACGATCGGCGTGAGCATGGAGATCAGAAAGCCGTCCATTTTGAACAGAGAGGGCCACAGGGTCTGGAACAAGTTGAAGAGGAGGCCCTTGATGTGCGAGCCGTCGGCATCCTGGTCGGTGAGAAGCATGACCTTGCCGTAGCGCAGAGCTTCCGTGGATGTGTAGTCCTTGCTGGTCTCCAACCCGATGATCTTTTTCAGGTTGCTGATCTCCTCGTTGTCGATGATCTTCTTGACGTTGCAGTCCTTGACGTTGAGGAGCTTGCCCCTCAGTGGGAAGACGCCATAGCGGTCGCGGCCGACTTCATCAATGCCCGAGATCGCCATCGTGGCAGCCGAGTCTCCCTCTGTGAGGATGAGCGTGCACTCGTGACTGCGCGCAGTGCCGGCAAAGTTGGCGTCCTCGAGCTTGACCAGGTTGCGGATGACCGATCTCTTCTTGCCATCCGTCTTCTTGAGGCTCTTGTTTTCGAGCGCGTTGTTGATCGCGATGGCCTTGTCCGCAATGCCGGTCTTGTAGAGCTTCTCAATAAACTTGTCTGAAAGCTCTGGCTTGGCCCCGAATTTTGAAAAAGGGGTCGTCAGCGTCTCTTTGGTCTGGCTGTCAAAGGTTGGGTTGGGGATCACGGCCTTGACAAAGAGCACGAGGTTGTCTCGGATGTGCTGCGGCTTGACCGTCTCCTTCTTACGCTTCACGATGAGGTCGGTGAGTTTCTTGACGATCTGGTTGGCCATGTAGTCTACGTGTTTGCCGCCGCGCAGCGTCCAGATGCCATTGACAAAAGAGACCTGTTGAAACTCGGACGTGTCGCTCAGAGCCGCCGCCACTTCCCAGCGATCGTCGATCTTTTCATAGGCCCGCGCGCTATCCCCACGACCGCCAATGTATAGGTCGACGTAGCGCTCAAACGTCTTGTGATCCAGCTTCTTGCCGTCGAGCCACACCGCGACGTCCGCCTGGGTGACGGCACACGCATCATACACGCGCTTCTTGAAGAGGGCGTACATGTCGTCCGTCAGTCCGCTGGCGCACCCAAAGCGGGCATAGTCTGGCAGGAAACGGATGCAGGTGTAGGGCTTTTTGGCGCATGCTTTGACCGTGGGTTGCTCGCGCACGCTCATATTGTCCCTGAAGTGTTGCGTGTAGAGCTTCTTGCGCTTGGCATCCACCGTCTCCAGGACAAAGTGCTTGGAAAACACGTTGCAAGCCTTTGCCCCGATGCCGTTTTGGCCGCCGATGACTTTTTCTTCTTTGTCATCGTAGTTTGCTGAGGTCAAGAGGTATCCAAAAATGAGTTCGGGAATGTAAACATTATGTTCCGGGTGGGGTGCCACGTCGATGCCTTCGCCATCGTTCCAAACCTCGATGTACCCAGTCTGTCGATCAATCGCAACCTTGATGGCCTTGACCTGGTGTGTGGCATTGGCGTCGCCACGAAGGCGTGTGGCATGGTCGATGGCATTGACCAGGATCTCATCGAAGATTTTGTACAGGCCCGGGACGTAGGTCGTGTCACGGCAAACGACGGTGGCATCGTCCATCACCCACGTCTTGCACACGTCCGTCTCAACGCTGCCGATGTACATGTGGGGGCGTTGCAAGACGTGCTCGCGGTGGTCGAGCTTGCGGTACTTGTTGGCGAGGTCCTTGGGCGCCATTTTGTAGTTTGTTGCTGTGCTTGGTGCGGTAGTGTCTGCTTAGGCTTTTAAATGCAACCTCTCAATTTTTTTTGAAGGCCTTTTCCACCATACCAACTTTTAGGTGCTTCGTCTTGGAGGCCACCTTGCGGATGGACTTGAACGCGGCATCGAAAGATTGGTCGAAATGCGTCTGCATGCCCCCCTTTTGCTGCGCGGTGAAACGCAGGCCCTTGTTCTGTGCGCGGTAGGTCTTGAGCGCGTGCGCAAAGAGGTCGTGTTGCCACCCACCGCCGCACGAGGGCGCACTCTGTTGCTGTTGAGTGAAAAAGGTCTCGCTCACGGCGGGGCGCACGTAGTTGTCGGTGACTTGCGTCATGTCCGTCGCCGCCGCTTGGTCGACTAGGGGTGAGGTCTTTAGGCCAAAGTACTCGCCCGCCAGCGCAATGCGGCCGCCGTGCATCTTCACGCCGCCCATACCGCCGCTGCCGTGCATCTTCATGCCACAGTCGCCGCCGTGCATCTTCACGCTGCCCATACCACCGCCGCCGCGCATCTTCATGCCACCACAGTCGCCGCCCTCCATAGACGCCGCCACATTGCCGCAGCTGCCACAGGACCCGCCGCGGTAAGGACCCCAGCACCCAGCGCCGCTCATGGCCTTTTTCAAGAGCTTGGGGCTCGCGGCGACATAGGCTTGCAGCGCCTCCTCATCGTAAGACTCGAATCCATACTTGTTAATTGCTTTTTCCCATTGAGCACGCACGCCTTTAGACATTTGCTATGTTCTGTACTTAAACTACACAAAATAAAATGTGCACAAGTACAAATGAACGGGCGAGTTGATGTTACTGACCGTGTAGCTCCTTTCCAATTGTTTGAAGATACCCCTTCAAGGACGGCGGCATGTGCGGGCGGGTCCGGTCTCGCCAACCGCAGCAAGACCGAGCTCAGCGAGGTGTTTTTCAGCGTGCAAAATATGGATGCCTTGCAAGAAGCGATCCGCTACCAGGTGTACGTGCAATCGAACGGCAGACACACGATCGGTAGGCAGTCCGAGGTCGAATTGGAGATCATCATGCGCTCCGTTTACTTGGAGCACGCTAGGAACCTGCCCTTTGACATCCTCGGCCAGGTGCGTAGGCTCAATGGCATCGTGCTCAACCAAACAGTCCCCAAGGTGATCCGGGAGGTGGAGATGTACCTAGCTTACCGCAAGGACATTAGCAGCTTGCCGGTGCCCCTGGAGCGGGCGCAAAATGTGTCCAAGGCCGGCACTCGATCCCTAGCCTTGAAAGAATTCTGAGGCGCGAATTTTCTTTTCTGTTTTACTTTTAAACATGTGGGACAAAAACCAGGTGATCTTGATCGTGTTTGACTTGATTCTAGCGGCGTTGATGTTGCTGCTGTTTTTGAGCATCCAAGTCTATCCCAACATGAAAGTCTTCCTCTTTACCCTCATACTGGGTGTGGGCTTCGTTCTGATTTGGAGCATCGTAAAGGTCTACCAGAAAACTAGGGAGCAGAAGATACTAGAAAAGAGGCAGCTGAAGAACATTGTGCCAAGCCAATGCCCCGACTATTGGACGCGCTCAATCGCCAAGGACAAGCTCGTGTGCATGAATCAGTTTGCATCTGTGGACGACCGCAACCGCGTTGTGAAGTACTCGTTTTCTGGCAAGCAGGTGCCCACTCAAATCGTACTGAACGACGTTGCGAGCATGTCAAACCCCAAAAAGTGTGATGGGTATGGCGCGCCCAATGTATTTGGTGCCCCGTGGGTGGAGATGCAAAACAGGTGCAAGGCGCTCAACGTGTCATACGACTTGGTCACGGGTTAGTAAGATGTGATGTAGAAACCACTAAAAAAGGGGAGAAGGACAC
>JACCDU010461252.1_pt1 | contig 10905 bp, 7 predicted proteins | sample 7446081 | NCBI WGS metagenome assembly JACCDU01 (sample SAMN15323447, study PRJNA562643) | freshwater metagenome | isolation source: river surface water | place: USA:Blue River Watershed | collected 2017-08-17
CCGCATTTTCAATACCATTTTTGCCAAATACGGCCTGATTTTTCATTTTGTAGACATGCAAAACCCAGCGGCAGTTGAGGCTTTGGTCAATGAAAACACCAAACTCATTTGGGTCGAGACGCCTACAAACCCCATGATGAATATCATCGATATCGAGGCCATGGCGCAAATCTCCAAAAGAGCCGGCGCGCTATTGTGCGTAGACAACACTTTTGCCACGCCTTATTTACAAAATCCGCTCGATTTAGGCGCCGATATGGTCATGCACTCCGTTACCAAATACCTTGGCGGCCATTCAGATGTCGTGATGGGCGCTTTGGTCTGCAATGACGACGACCTCGCTACAGAAATGTACCGCATCCAAAATTCTTCAGGTGCTGTTACCGCACCTATGGATTCTTTTTTGGTCTTGCGCGGCATCAAAACCCTGCACTTGCGCATGCAACGCCATTGTGAAAACGGCGAAAAAATCGCACGCTACCTACAAACGCATCCGAAGGTAGACAAAGTATACTGGCCAGGTTCTGAAACACACCCCAACCACGACGTCGCTAAAAAACAAATGCGCGGTTTTGGCGGAATGATCTCCTTTACACTCAAAGGCAATCAGTTGCAAGATGCATTAGATTTGGTCAAGAAAGTAGAAATTTTTGCGCTTGCGGAGTCTTTGGGTGGCGTGGAGTCGCTCATTGGGCACCCAGCAACCATGACCCATGCGTCTATTCCGAAGGAAGTTCGCGAACTGAGTGGTGTGGTCGATTCATTGATCCGCTTGAGTGTGGGCATTGAAGACGCCGACGACCTCATCGCAGACCTAGACAGCGCTTTAAAGTAAGTCTAGGCTCTTAAAGAACTGCTCTTTTTTAGCCGGAGACAACGGAATAGCGGTGCCATCTTTTAAGATCACCGAACCGCCGTCGTGCTTGTCGTAGCGCTCTACGTAATTGAGGTTGATCAAATGCGACTGATGCACCCTAAAAAAGGAGAAGCCCGCAAGCATGGTGTCGTAGTCTTTTAAAGTTTTGGACACCAAAATTTTCTTGCCGTCGTTGAGATAGAAAAACGTATAGTTTTTATCTGCCTCACAGTGAACGATATCGTCTATTTCAATCACAAAAATACTCTCTTGTGTCTTGAGCACGAGTTTGCGCTTGTGCTGCGGCTGAATGTTGTGCTGTAGGGCTTGAAACTGCGTGTCGTCTTTTTTGTGCTCCACCAATTGCAAGGCGTTGGTCATGGCAGTGTGGAGTTCCTCTGCGTCTATGGGCTTTAAAATGTAATCTAGCGCTGAAAATTTAATAGCTTGAACGGCAAACTCCTGAAAAGCAGTGATGAAAATCACTTCAAAAGACTTGTACTTGACCTGTCTTAGGACGTCAAAACCATTGCCATCAGGCATTTGGATATCGAGCAAAACGATATCTGGTTGGATATCTTCTATCGCTTCGATGCCCGACGCTACATTTTCGCCATCGGTATAAACACTCAGGTTCAAATCAAAAGATTCGAGCATTTTGCGGATGAAAGTCCGGGTTGGTTTTTCATCATCGATGATCAGTACTTTTCGACTCATGGCACGTGTAGGTTTATTGTTCGGGTTCGTACTTTAGTGGCAAGATGAGCGTCACAACTGTTCCGGTCTGAGAAACAGTATCTAAATCGCTCATTGTCAAGCTACCATTAAATTTATACTTTTTATTGAGAATAGCGATGCGTTCGCGCGTAATATCGATGGCCATACTTTTATGCGTCTTCATTTTCTTGGTATCGGCAGACTTTTTGCGACCGACGCCGTTGTCTTGAATTTGGATGTAGAGCTGTGCATCCTTTGCGTAAATATCTACGGAGATTTTGCCGTCTTTGACAGAGTGTAGTTGGCCGTGTTCAATGGCATTTTCAATAAAAGGCTGGGTAATCATTGGCGAAACCATGGCTTTGTTGAAGAGGAGGTCGTCGCTGATGGTGAGCTCGTAATCGAAGCGGTTTTCGAAGCGCATTTTTTGAGCCGTGAGGTATTTGTCTAGGATTTCTCTTTCGAGTTCGATAGGGATGAATTCTTTAGGGGAGTTTTCTAGGATAAGGCGCATGAGCCTGGAGAAGTTGACCAAAAACTGCGATGATTTGGCGGGGTCATTCTCGTAGATATAACTTTGGATTACCGACATGGCATTGAAGACAAAATGCGGATTCATTTGGGTTCGCAACAGTGTTTGAGACAACTCGGCCTCTCGCTGCTCCTGCTTGATCTTGACTTGCTGCATTCTGAGCACGTAAATAATGACCCCAAAAATGATAGCTAGAATAAACAGAATGGAAATGACCAACTGGCGGTCGCGTTGTAGTTCGATGATTTCGCGCTCTTTTTGCGCGCGCTCGATAGACGCTTGCTGGTTCAGGATGAGGCGTTCTCGCTCTTCGCGCAAATTGGCTGCCGCCATCTCTTCAATGCGCGCTGCACTGCGCCAAACGGGGCTGTTTTCGAGCCAACTACTGTATTTTTGCTGGTGCTGATAAGCCAACGCAAGCTGCCCAGTTTTGCTGGCTATTGTGGCTAAGGCACGGTAGGTATTGGCAATTTTGGGCCTGATTAAGGATTCAAAAGGCAAGCAACTTAAACTTTTCTCAAAAGCGACTTTTGCCTGCGCAAATTGCTGCGCTGCTAATAAATACTGACCGTATTCATAATAAGTTTCTGAAAGCAGTAAAGGGTCTTGTTCATGCGCTACGGAGGCCACAAAGCGGCTGAACCCCGACCCGATTTTTGCGCCGGCATCTCTTTGGGCCACCAACTTTAGTAGGTTCGAACGATGGGTGTAGCGCACATTACCGGTCTTATGGAACCATTCATAAGCTAAATTGGCGCGTTGGGCCGCTTTTGCAGGTGCGTTGATGCCCAAGTAATACCTACCAAAGAGATAATGTGCAAAGGCCAAACTGCGCTCGTCTTTCATGGTTTGAGCGAGTTCTTGGGCCAATTTGAGATAGGTAACTGCTTCGTTGTAATTCTTGACATCTGTAGAGATAGATGCAATGAGCAAGAGCGGACTCAGTTTATAGTAGTCAAGAGCTGCTTCTTCGGCGAGTTGTAGTGAAAAAATTGACCTTTGAACCGCTTGCTCAAATAAATTGAATTGCCAATAGACCTCGGCTTGTTGTTGCATGGCCTCGATGAGCACCCAGTGCTTGTCTGAACGCTTGGCCAACTGTAGGGCGCGGTTACTGGCCCAAAGTGCAGAATCTTTGTGGTAAACTGCCGTAAAATTCTTGGCAATTTGCAAATACAAGGCCGTTTGCTCTCTGTTTTTGAGACCCCGATTCATTTGGACCAACAAACGCGAGTAGTGGTAGGTCGCTTCGTTTGGATGTACGGCACAACCCAATAAATTTTTGCGCCAATTGAGTTTGGGGTCGCGAAAACGAGCACTTTGAAGCTCTGAATCAAATATTTTCACAAGCAACTTTCTGTTGCCTAAGAAGTTGGCGCGCTCGGCCGCAAGCAAGGAAATGAGGTCCTGATTGGCCTGACCCGCATAGGCGCGGCGCTGTAAAACCAGTAAATTGACCTCTTTTTGCCATTGATTGCGGTTACTTTCGTAAATCGCATCGATCAGACGCAACCTTATTTGCAGTTGCGACGTCTTGTCTTTCGTGCGCGCTAGCTCCGAACGGAGTTGCTTTTCGGTCTGTGCAGTCAACTGCATACCCAAAAAGAAACACACTATTAGAAAAAACAAGCTTACCTTTGCCATCAACAACGAATATACAAAATTCATTCGCATGCGTCTCAAAACAACCTTATTTGCATTTTTAATCGGATTCTTATTCAGCTTCAACAGCTGGGCTAGCCACATTATCGGCGGCGAAATCTATTACGATTCACTCGGCAACAACCAATACAAAATCACCATCGAAATCTACCGCGACTGCAACTCCGCAACTGGTTTTGACAACCCACTCAACTACACCATCTTTTTGGCCGATGGCAGTATTTTTATGAGCCGCTACATCGCGCCTTTCTCTCAAAATATTTTGCCAATTGTCTACGACGACCCCTGCGTAACTGTTCCCAACGACATCTGCGTGGAGCGCGCAATATACATCGATACCGTTACCCTACCTCTCACCGTTCAAGGCTATTACATTTCTTACCAGCGCTGCTGCTGGACCGGCGCTATCGACAACATCGTAGATCCAGCGAGTAATGGCATTACACTCACCACGTTTATTCCCGGTACAGCCCTCGTTGGCGTTCACAACCAAGGCGCGCGCTTTATCAACTATCCACCGCTCATTTTATGTTCGCAAAACACCCTAGATTTTGACCACGCGGCTTTTGACCCCGACGGAGACTCCCTGAGCTATGAACTCATGGCGCCTTTGCTGGGCGGAAGCGTTGCCAACGTTGTTCCCGACCCAGAAACAGCTGCGCCTTATAGCCCTGTAAGTTGGAATCCGTCGTTTACTGAAACCGTTCCTTTCGGAGCTGGCTCCGTCATTACTATTGACCCCGTCACCGGCTTCATGACCTTTACCCCCAACCTCATCGGTAGTTTTGTGGCAGGTGTAGCCGTGAAAGAATGGCGCAATGGCATCCTGATCAATACCAAAATCAGAACTTTCGGCTACCGCGTGGTGGCTTGTCAGGTAGAAGTACCCATTGAAGTCGATGTCACTGGGCCTACCCAACTCATCGAAGACTGCGGTTTTGCTGGCTTTATTGTCAAGCGCACCGATCTCTCCTCCAATTTAGTGGTGCAAATCAGCTTGGGTGGTACCGCTACCAACGGCGACGACTACCCTTTCATCAACGATACATTGGTTATTCCAGCAGGTGTTGCTTCCGACACAATTGGTATTTCTGCCTTCCTAGACGGTTTGCCAGAAGGTACTGAAACGGTCTTCTTCAACGTTATTTTACCAAACCCTTGTGACGGTTCTTTTGACACCACCTCCATCTCGCTCGACATCGTTGACTACACCCCAATGACCATTACAGCGGTAGACTCCTTAAACGTGTGTGCAGATTTCGGCCAAGGTACCAACATTTGGTGTGAGGTCAAGAACGGTATTTCTCCGTACAGCTACGTTTGGGGACCAGGTAGCTTCCCGAACAACGATACCGTATATGTGCAGCCGGGCATCCTTGAACCAAACCTCAACAACTTCCAGGTGTATGTCATGGACCAATGCGCCAAAACCATCACGTCTCCGAACATCCGCGTTTACAACCAGTGTCCGTTGGTGGTGCCAAACGTTCTCACCCTAGACAACGACAACATCAACGAACTACTCGTGATCCAAAACTGGGAAGACTACGACCAAGTAAGCATCCAAATCTTCAATCGCTGGGGCAACCTCATCTACGAAAAAGACAACTACCTCAATGACTGGAACGGCACCGACATGAACGGCAAAGCACTAGAAGAAGGCGTTTATTTCTACACAGCTACGCCAAAAAGCGAGAAATACGAATACGACAACAAAGAAAAAACATTGTACACCCTCCACGGTTTTGTACATTTGGTTAAACCTTAAGTTCTGGTTCAAGAACAAACAAAAAAGGCGCCTTGTAGGCGCCTTTTTTGTTTTCCATCAATTAGGGTATATCAGTCAATAGAATAAATCAAGCCTACGTGCAAGCCCACTGAAGCTGCATTGGTTTTTTGAACGGGGTTGTACAAATCCAAATCAGCACCCAAAGCATCAACGCCTTTTGCATCTGCGGTACTGTACATAAATCGACCGCTCACAGAAACCATTACAGGTAGGTCTAGAAAGCCAAAACGACGGCCCATACCGATCATATAACCCATAAAGTTTTGGTATTGGTTGCTCACGTCTGTGGCTTGTGGCGGGTCAATCAATGAATTGTTATTGGTATAGGAGGCCCCGCTGACGTTGTTCATCACGACACCAAACTCCCCAAAAGATCCTTTAGAACCACCCAAACGCAAGTAAATCGGAATTTGTGTCGTTTTTAAATTGACTTCTGAAGTATACGCACCACCCAAAAGCGCTTGGTCACCTTGGTAACCCGCCTTAAAGTTGCCCAGTAAACATTCGATACCAACGCCAATTTTTCCAAAATTGAAAGTTCCCGCAAAACCATAGTTTGAGCTAAACGCCACATCGTAATCCTGCGATGCGCCCAAATCAGAGATGCTTTTATTCAATAAACCAGTTGCACTATATGCATATTTGACACTCACGTCATAGGTAATTATTTGCGCTTTCAATGAGCAAAAGCATGCAAAAATGGATAAGGAAAGAAATAGTTTTTTCATCGTTTGTAGTTAAATGTTTGAACAATTTTAAGCAAAAATTTGAAATGACTACCTTTAATACATGAAATACATCTTCGCCCTCCTCCTTTGCGGTCTCTTTCAGGCCCAACTCCAAGCCCAATTCATCCAAACCGAACCCGGCCAATTTGAAGGGCAAAACATCCATCAAACAGACATTGACTCGCTCTTCAAAAGCAACCCGGGCATCACTTGGCTCGAAATAACATATGTGGACAGCTCGCTGCAACTACCCGCTTTTCAAGCACTCGGAATCTTTTCTCTCCGATCTGAAACCCTACGCGAACTCACGCTCACGGATTCACTCCCCAAGCTCGAACTCATCGATCTAATAACCCCCGAACTCCAAATTTTCAATGAAATTCCGCTCCCATATCTCGTTCAACTTTCACTAAAAGCGCAACTAGACCATCTTCCAGACTTCATCTGTACTGCACCTGAGCTCATGTTTGTAGATATCGAAAATTACACAGAAATCCGCTGGCCAGACTGCATGGAAGAGCGCTTTGAAAATGGTGATTTTGAATTATCTCGATGTGAAATCTACCCTGCCATAGACAGCGAATCCAGATCCTCCATAGCTACACTTGACGGCAATGAAGAATGGAACGAAGATGCCGACGACATGAGCATCGAGGACATGGAAGAATACCAAAAAGACATGAAAAAATCCATGCGCCGCATTGGCATCATCCGCCGAGCGAGTGGCTTTTTATTAGCCGGTGTGGTGTTTTTGATTTGGGCGAGTTGAGATTATTCAACGCTACTAAGTAGTATTACTGAATTGTATTTATCTGATACCAAGTAAGTTTGTTGCTCTGAATATAATTTTAAGTAATTTTGTCCTATGGATACCACTGCCAATCATCCTTCTAGTTTAAAGCAAAGCCCTCCGTCTTCAGCAGATGGCAAAACGCTTTTAACAAAAGAATCAATGAAAAGCAATAAAGTACCGGCCCGTAAACTGAACAAGCTTCACCCTAATGGCCAACGATCCATTTTGTTAGTGAGGTGATCATTACATCACTACCTTACCCTATAAAATTTATTCAGAGAAAGCAAAAATAACCTCACGGGAGGAAATCTATAAACTTGTAATGTAAGTTTTATTAACCCTTGTGGTGTTTTTGATTTGGGCGAGTTGAGAAATCTAGAGGCTTGTCCGTAAAATTACTTAACGTCCCACCAGTCTTTTAGGCTATTTTTGGTGATGGAAAAAACGTAATTTTGCAATGTCTCAAGAATTAAAAGATGAAATCAAATCTATCATTTCAGGAAAGAGCAAAGTTAGGTATGGAAGCACTATCCAAGCAGCCTCCAATCACCTTGCAAGAAGCCTTAGCACAAGTTGCATTTCTCAAAAGCACAAGTACTTCAAAAGAGAGGAAGAAAAGAGGTTAAGGAGTTACATTGAATACAACAACTTATGGTTAAAGAATATTGACTTTAATTCATACGTAAGTGAAGGAGCCGAACAAAGGGTATACTTATTTAATGAAAGCTTTGTACTTAAATTAAATGACAGTATTTACTATGAATCATGGCAAGATTATTTCACAAACCTTTTACTACATAACTTTTTCTTCTATGATACAGCCTATGAACTAATTGGATTTTATGAAAATAATCAAAGAATCTACGCAGTTGTTAGACAATCAATAATAATGATAACCAACAAAACAGATTTATTTCAGGTTAGACATTTTATGGAGTCAAATAAGTTTGAAGTAATTCGAAACAATGATTATTACAACCAAGAATTAGGAATAATTATTGAAGATCTTCACGACGAAAATGTCCTTACCCAAAACGGGATTCTATACTTCATCGATACTGTATTCTACTTAACGGCATCCTTTTGGAAAACGAAAAACTAAACTACTCATATATGAAAACACAACCAAGAGAAAACTGGGACCAAGCTTTTAAAGATATGCATGCCAATGGCGATGACCAACTGCTGATCGACGACGTCTTTGCTGATGAAGCGTTTGAAGAATTTGAGGAGGAGGAGCAATAAAAAAGCCCCTTGCGGGGCTTTAAATCTAAATTTAATATTTTGTAACTGGTACTGGAACCTGCTGATTGATTCGCAGCCAATAGGTGCCCGATGAAAGCGATTCTAGATGTAATTCGTTTGCTTGTTCATCAAGGATGCTTTCAAAGATGATTCTGCCGTTCAAATCGAGGACTTCTAGTTTTGCGGAGCCGTTGTTCTCTGGAAGCAAAATGGTAAAATGACCATTGTTTGGATTCGGGTAAATCGCAATTTCGGATTGTTGGTGATCAGCTAAGCCAATTGTAGAAACCGTAGTACAGCTAGAAGTATCGGAACCACAGTTATTCGTCACAACCACCGCATAAATGGCGTTTGCTGTAGGATTAAAGGTTGGATTTGTTGCCCCCGCAACAGGTACTAAATCTGAACAGTAAATCCATTGATAGGTTTGGCCAGGTACAACATCTGTAGATAAATTCACTTCATTTTGAACATAGACAACCGGCGTTGCAGGTGATAAATTGATTGTCAAATTGAGGGTAATTGTAGAGTCACAACCCGCTGCGTTGGTCAGTAATTGGGTATATGTACCTGTTTGGATATATACGTCTCCATTCAAAACAAACTCATCGCAAGCCACTTCATTGAGCGTACTTGTGGTCGGTTGCAAAATGGTAACGAGCAAGGAATCATCTGCAGTACAACCATTCGCTGCTGTTGCCGTAGCAACCTGATAACCAGATTGAGTTGGAAGAATATTGCTGCCATTTTGAATTGTGCCATTCCACACAACCGTACTTCCTGCCGTTGCATTAGCCAATAAATAAAAAGAATCTCCATTACATACATTGGCGTCATTGCCGGCAGCTACAATTGGTGGGTTGTTATTGACCGTAACAACTACTTGTGCCGTATCCGAACAACCATTTGCATCCGACATGAGAATCGTGTAGGTTGAAGTAGCATTAGGTGTGGCAATAGGATTTGCTGTGTTGGTGTTATTGAGTCCGCTTGTTGGCGTCCAAGTGTAAGTATTTCCACTAATTGGGTTCGCACCTAGTTGGACCCCATTGACATTTTGAACACAAGTTATGACTCCACCTTGCCCAGCATTGGCTACAGGTAAGGCATTGACTGTTACACTGACTTGGTCATTGTTTACACAGCCGTTTGCACCTACCGTGCTATACGTAAAGGAAGTTGTACCAGCCTGAGAAGGCGTAAATGGAATACCGTTGGTCACGCCATTATTCCAAGTGCCCGAAGCACCGTTTGTACTTCCTTGCAACACTAAACTTGCACCCAAACAAATACTTTGATCTAAACCTGCATTGGCAGTTGGCGGCGTATTATTTACAGTTACTGTTACTTGATCAGAACCCATACAACCATCGGCATTGACAACCGTTAGCGTGTAGGTTGTCGTCGTGCTTGGATTGGCAATCGGATTGCCAATTGTGGCGCTATTCAGACCTGTTGCAGGCGTCCAGCTGTAGGTGTAAGTCGGATTCGGCACATCCCCAATTTGTGCGCCACTTGCGTTTTGAACACAGGTAATCGTGGCGTCTAAACCAGCGCTCGCAACAGGGTTGTTGAACACTGTTACCTGCTGAGGCGCACTCGTCGCAGAACAATTGAAGGCATTGGTAACGGTTACACTTGTTGTGGCTGAACTCGATATGGTAACACATTGCGTTGTTCCAAGATTGCCACTCCACAAATAAGAATAACCCGTCCCAGTCGGCGCACACAATTGCACGCTACTTCCAGGGCAAAAAGACGATGTCCCGTTGGTAGTCACTGCCGCACTTGGCAATGGATTGACCGTTATAACCACATTATCATTAGCAGTACATCCGTTTGAACCTGTTGCCGTAGCGGTATAGGTTGTTGTCCCAACGGTGCTCGGCACAAAACTGATATTATTCTGTACACCATTATTCCAACTCAAAGATGTCCCATTCGAGCTTGCATTGAGCACCGTACTCACCCCCTGACAAATGGTTTGATCCAAACCAGCGTTGACTGTCGGCAAAGCAGTGTTCACCGTCACAAGCACTTGATCAGTTGCAGTACAACCACTAGCCGTATTCGTAGCAGTCAAAGTATAGGTGGTGGTAGCTGCCGGATTCGCAGTCGGATTCGCAGAACTTGCAGAACTGAGCCCTGTAGCAGGCGTCCAAGAATATGTATTACCCGCAACTGACGTCATCCCAACCAACGTTCCACTTGGATTGGTCACACACGTTTTTGTGAAATCTGCACCCGCGCTAGCTGTCGGAAATGCGGTGTTCACTGTCACAAGCACTTGATCTGTTGCAGTACAACCACTAGCCGTATTGGTTGCAGTCAAAGTATAGGTGGTGGTAGCAGTCGGATTCGCCGTCGGATTCGCAGAACCTGCAGAACTGAGCCCTGTAGCTGGCGTCCAAGAATAAGTATTACCCGCAACTGACGTCATCCCAACCAACGTTCCACTTGGATTGTCCACACAAGTTTTAGTGAAATCTGCACCCGCGCTAGCTGTCGGAAATGCGGTGTTCACTGTCACAAGCACTTGATCTGTTGCAGTACAACCACTAGCCGTATTGGTGGCAGTCAAAG
>JACCDU010124170.1_pt1 | contig 10902 bp, 8 predicted proteins | sample 7446081 | NCBI WGS metagenome assembly JACCDU01 (sample SAMN15323447, study PRJNA562643) | freshwater metagenome | isolation source: river surface water | place: USA:Blue River Watershed | collected 2017-08-17
AATTCTTCGCAATAAAAGGATGAATGACATGACAGCGTTGGATGTGGTGATCATGGCTGCCGGCAAAGGCACCCGTATGAAGAGCAGTATGCCTAAGGTTTTGCACCGTTTGGCGGGTAAGGCCTTGGTGCCGCATGTGATCGATACCGCACGCACACTCCAGGCGCGCCACACCATCGTCATCACCGGCCATGGCGCGGACCAGGTGGAGCCGGCCTTGCTCTCGGCCAATCCCAACGACCAATTGCAGTTCGCACGCCAAATGCCCCAGCTCGGCACCGGCCACGCGGTGCAACAAACCGTTCCCCTGCTCAATGACGACGCCGTGGTGGTGGTCCTCTCAGGGGATGTGCCGCTGACCCAGGCCGACACCTTGCAAGCGCTGATCGACTTGTGCGACGGCAAGCAACTCGCCTTGTTGACGATTGAGTTTGCCGACCCCACAGGCTATGGCCGCATTGTGCGCAGCCCCAGCGGCCAAGTGCACGCCATCGTCGAGCACAAAGATGCCAACGATCAGCAACGCGCGATCAAAGAGGTGTACAGCGGCATCATGGCCGTGCCCGCCAAGTTGCTCAAACCCTGGCTGGCGCGCCTGGACAACAACAACGCCCAGCAAGAGTTTTATTTGACCGATGTGGTCAAGTTTGCCGAGGCCGATGGCGTGCCCGTGCTGGCACACAAAATCACCGACGTAGCGCAAGTCGCGGGCGTCAACAGCCCCACCCAGTTGGCTGAGTTAGAGCGCACCTACCAGCTGCGCCAAGCCCATGCCTACATGGCTGATGGGGTGCGCATCATCGATCCTGCACGGTTTGATGTGCGTGGTTCGCTGACCTGTGGCCAAGATGTTGAGATTGATGTGAACTGCATCTTTCAAGGCAATGTGTCACTCGGTCAAGGCGTGAAGATTGGCGCCAATTGCGTGATTGCCAACTGCACGATTCAAGCCGGCGCCGTGATTCACCCTTTCACCCACATCGATGGCGAAAAGCTAGGCGTGACAGTAGGCGAGGGCGCGTTAATTGGCCCCTTCGCCCGCTTGCGCCCTGGCGCACAACTGGCCGCCGAGGTGCACATTGGTAACTTTGTGGAGGTGAAAAACTCCACCATGGCCAAGGGTTCAAAAGCCAACCACTTGGCCTATTTGGGCGACGCCACCGTGGGCGAACGCGTCAATTACGGTGCAGGCAGCATCACGGCCAATTACGACGGCGCCAACAAACACCGCACCGTCATTGAGGCCGATGTGCACGTGGGCAGCAACTGCGTGTTGGTGGCGCCCGTGACCATTGGTGCAGGTGGCACCGTGGGCGGTGGCTCGACGATTACCAAGAGCACCGAGCCTGGCGCCTTGAGCGTGGCGCGTGGCAAGCAAGTGAGCATTGCCAATTACAAGCGGCCTGAGAAAAAAAAGTAGGCGTATTGAATTGGCGTCCGCCCTCCAGCCTAGGGATTTAAAGTCTATCCTTCTGTCCAAGCGGGCTAATCTTTACTACTTAGAGCATTGCCGAGTCTTGTGCAACGGAGGGCGAGTGGAGTTTGTAACCGATGAGAGCAAGCGTTCACTTTATTGGAATATTCCTATCGCCAACACAACCACTGTGCTGCTGGGTAACGGCACATCAGTGACGCAAGCCGCCATGCGTGAACTGGCCAAGGCGGGCGTTTTGGTAGGGTTTTGCGGCGGTGGAGGTACGCCGCTTTTCAGTGCCAATGAAATGGACGTGGAAGTGGCCTGGTTTTCACCACAAAGTGAGTACAGGCCAACCGAATATTTGCAGCAATGGGTGCGCTTTTGGTTTGATGAAGCGCTCCGCTTGCAGGCAGCCAAGGCGTTGCAAACTATCCGGCTGCGGCGTATACGCCAGCACTGGATCAGTTCGCGGTCTTTGCGTGAGGCGGGGTTTTTCATTGATCCCCACTATTTGGGTGCGGCATTGGACGCCGCGCAGGAACGCGTGCAACATGCCACCGATACCAACCACTTGTTAGCCGCAGAAGCGCGACTGACCAAGCAGCTCTACAAAATGGCGGTGGACGCAATGGGCTATGGCGAATTCACGCGTTCAAAGCACGGCAACGGCACCGATCCCGCCAACCGCTTTTTAGATCACGGCAACTACCTCGCTTATGGTTTGGCCGCTAGCGCAACCTGGGTTTTGGGGTTGCCGCATGGTTTGGCGGTGTTACACGGCAAAACCCGCCGAGGAGGTTTGGTGTTTGATGTGGCCGATTTAGTGAAAGACGCGCACATTCTTCCGCAAGCTTTTGTTTCAGCCATGCGCGGTGACGACGAGTCGGCGTTTCGCCGCGCTTGCATCGAGCACCTCACGCAGTCCGAGGCTTTGGATTTCATGATTGATCAGATCAAAGAAATTGCTGTCACAACCGGAATACTTGCAGCATGAACATTTTGTTGGTAAGTCAGTGTACAAAGCGGGCGCTGACGGAGACGCGCCGCATCCTGGACCAATTTGCCGAGCGGCGTGGCGATCGCACTTGGCAAACTCCCATCACCCAGCAAGGACTGGACACTTTGCGTATGTTGCTGCGTAAAACAGCCCGCAAAAATACGGCTGTGGCCTGCCACTGGATACGCGGACAAAACCACAGTGAGTTGCTTTGGGTCGTGGGCGATACCAAACAATTCAACGCCCAAGGCGCGACCCCCACCAACATGACCGAACGGAACATCTTGCGACAAGACGACGAAAACGACTGGCACACTGCGCACGACATTCGCTTGCTGGCTGCCATGGCCGCGTTGTTCCATGACTTTGGCAAAGCCAACGACACTTTTCAGGCCAAGCTCAGGGGCAAGGGGAAAATGGCAGACCCCTACCGGCATGAATGGGTATCGTTGCGTTTGTTTCAGGCCTTTGTGAGGCAAGACGCAGATGCTGAGTGGTTGCAACGATTGGCCGATGGCGCATCAGAGGTGAACCCGCAATGGTTTACCAGCTTGATTAAAGACGGCATGGACGCCAGCCCCACACCGCCACTGGAAAGCATGAGTCCATTGGCACAAGCGATTGGCTGGCTGATCGTGAGTCACCATCGCTTGCCGTTGCCGGGTGCTTCGATAGAAAGTCTGAGAGACCGCCACTTCCAAAAATTGGGGTCTGCTATGGGGGCCAGTTGGTGTGGCAGTCGAGTCGAAGCGAGTGAGGATGACGACCTCAAGGCCCATCAAAAAGCGCTGGCGGGCTGCTGGATATTCAACGCCAAACTGCCTCACCACAGCGAAAAGTGGCGCAACCGCGCTGCGACTCTGGCTCAGCGTATGTTGGAACGGTCTGAGCTACTGAAACCCAAGCAGGCATGGTTCAAAGAAAACCCCTACGCCATGCACATGGCACGCCTGACACTCATATTGGCGGACCATTATTTTTCTAGCGTCGAGGGCGACCGTAAGTTGGGCGATGACACTTACAAGGCCTACGCCAACACCGACCGCAAAAAAGCGGGCAGTCCCTTGAAGCAGCGCCTGGACGAGCACCTGATAGGTGTGGAAAAGGGCGCACACAGCATCGCCCTTAGCCTGCCCCAACTAGATGCCAGCTTGCCCCGCATTCACAACCACCGCTCTTTTAAGCAACGCAGTGGCAGCGCCCGATTCGCGTGGCAAGACAAAGCTTTTGACTTGGCCACTGCCTTGCAGGCGAACAGCGAGAAGCAAGGCTTTTTCGGCGTCAACATGGCTTCAACCGGTTGCGGCAAAACCCTGGCCAACGCCCGCATCATGTACGCCTTGGCGCACCCGCAAAAAGGCGCACGCTTCACGGTGGCATTGGGTTTGCGCACCCTCACCCTGCAAACCGGCGATGCATTACGTGAGCGCATGGGCTTGGGCGCTGATGAATTGGCCGTGATGGTCGGTGGTAGCGCGGTGCGCGCACTGCACGAGCACAACAAAAAGCAAAGCGCGGCAACCCAAGCAATAGAAAAAACTTTGGAAAATGCGGGCAGTGAATCAGCCCATGACTTGCTGCCAAGCAACACCCATGTGCAATATGACAACACGCTACAGCCCGGCCCCTTGAGTGAATACCTGGGCGGCAACGACCCTCAAAAACAAGCTGCACAACAACTTCTGCATGCGCCTGTGTTGGTATGCACCGTAGACCACCTCATGCCCGCGTGTGAAGCCACACGCGGCGGGCACCACATCGTGCCGATGCTGCGGCTGCTCACGTCCGATTTGGTGCTGGACGAGCCCGACGACTTTGGCATCGAAGACCTGTATGCGCTGACGCGTCTGGTGCATTGGGCGGGGTTACTTGGCAGTCGTGTGCTGCTGTCCTCCGCGACTTTGCCGCCCGCCATGATTCAAGGGCTTTTCGCCGCCTACCTGGCGGGTCGGCAAAGTTTTCAGAAAAACCGGTGCCAGCCAGGGCTGGCCGCTTCGGTGTGCTGTGCTTGGTTTGACGAAAACGGCGCCACTCACAGCGAACACGCCAATGAGGCCAGTTACCTGAAAAGCCATAGCGCCTTTGTGCAAAAACGTGTGACGCACTTGGCAGCACAACACCGCACAGATCAACGCCGACATGCTCACATCGTCCCCGTGACGATTCAGGCCAGCAACAGCCCGCAGATTCGCCGCGAATACGCCCAGGCGATTTTGGAAGCCGCATTGGATTTGCACCGCCACCCGCAAAACCACACGGCTGACCATTCCCCTGAAAGTCAACCCAGCGGCAAGCGCGTGAGCTTTGGCCTAGTCCGAATGGCCAACATCGACCCGCTGATTGACGTGGCCATGGCCTTGCACAACATGCCCGTGCCCGAAGGTGTGCGCATCCATTTGTGCGTGTACCACTCGCGCCACCCGCTCTTGGTGCGCTCAGGCCTAGAACGCACCATCGACCAAACCCTGCAACGCCATGGTCAAGACAAAGACCCGATGGCCCAATTGCGCAAGCCCACCATCCGCGCAGCCATCGACGCGCACCCCGCAACCGATCACCTCTTTATGGTGCTGGCCACCGCCGTGGCCGAAGTCGGGCGCGACCATGACTACGACTGGGCTGTGGTGGAGCCCTCTTCCATGCGCAGCATCATCCAGCTGGCTGGTCGCGTGCGCCGCCATCGGGCGGGAGCCGTGCAAGACCCCAACATCGCCTTGCTGTCACACAACCTCAAGGCTTTGGAAAATCCAGGCGGAGCCGCTTTCACCCGGCCCGGTTTTGAGACTGCGGGCCACATGTTGGCGACGCATGCATTGACCGACTTGTTGCGAGAATCAGAGTGGCAGCAACTGGACGCTACATCCCGCATCACACAGCACAGCCCCCTGCAAGCTGAGCATCGCTTGACCGATCTTGAACACGCCCGCTTAGGCGGCATCATGGAGACCCTCGCCCCCGAAGACCAGCCAGAAGATGGCGTGTATGAAGAGCTGACCGTACGCCGCTGGTGGCAAACACTGAGCCATTTGACCGGGGTGGAACAACGCATCAAACCCTTCAGGCACGACCCGCAAGGTCGTGAAGAATTTATGTTGCTGCCCACCGAAGACGAAGACGGCTTTGAGTTTTGCACACTGGATGACGAAGAGCGCAAACAAAACCATGACAACTTGTTTGTGCCTTTGGCCCTTCCGGTGAACCCGGCAATCAGCGCCTGGGCGTTGCGCCCCTACATGACCGAATTGAGCGATCTGGCCGAAGCCAAAGACCAGAGCACGGACATATTGGCAAGGCGGTTTGGGGCTTTGGGTTTGCCCAAAGGGGAGGGCACCCAAGTCTGGGCATGGCATGAGCTGCTGGGCTTCAGGCGCATAGTTCAAGTTGAATGAGCAACCCAAAAGAAAAAGGGCCCTAGGGCCCTTTCCTTGATTCTTGTTGCCAAGACTCTTGCGAGTTTCCGTTACCTCTGCTGGTGTGCAGACCTGTATTGCTACAGGCGGCTGGTTCGTTTACTCACCCGCTCTCGAACCGTCTTGACTCCATTTTAGCAAATTGTCTGTAGACCATGTCAAGAGCGAGATCAAGGCTGGCGGTTCGCTTTGTTCAATATACCCCTGCAATTTGTCCTGCCAAGGCTGAAAACCGCCAACTTTTGGCGTGTTTGGGTGCAGCCAATCCTTTGATGTAGGCGCTTTTGATGAACATCTGGAGCGCTGGCGTAAGGACTTTTTTGTTGCGCTCAAGGCTGAAGAAAATAGAATAATTTTCACAACGTAGCGAATCGGGCAGTGAGATATGGGCCACGTAGGTGTAGCTCCTGTTGGCGTTGTAGATCTTGCCTGACAGCAACTGCGTGATGGCGCTTGGTAATTGCTTTGAACACTCAAAACGTGTCAAGTCGAACGCGCGAAGTTCACCCTTGTGCGAATAGCGATGGTGATCTTTATGAACAGCATGATTGAATGCTTCGGTGAAGCAATGCGAGCCAAAGCCGATGGAAACAGGTAATTGCGGACAAACCTCTGACTTCAAGGGCACCAAGACGGTATAGGACTTGAGGTGATCGAAGTTATAAACCTCCCCCATGAACTCTTTGGCTGGAAATTGAGTCACTCGAATAGGCCTCTGTGAAGTGATTCACTGTGATCTGCCTGCTCGGCAGTAGGTCGTTATATTTAACTATTATTTCTTATCTTCATTTTCTGAAGTGAATAAATTATAACTTTATATTTAAATATTAGGAATTAAGTTTTATCATTCGATCTGGTGCATCGACTTCAGGTGCCACACCAAGAAAGGATGTTTTATGGTGACTTCACCACTCGATCCCCAAGAGGTCGCAGCTTTGCGCTGCATGGTGGATGGGTTTATTCAAGAGCGACTCCAGCTCAAGCTAGACAAGCTCAAAGGCGACGAAGACGAGGTGCAGGCGCAGAGGCTGGCGTTGCACCAAGCGCATGTGCGAGAGACCTGGTTGGCCGATGCGGCCAGGCGGGTGCCGCAGATTCAGCTGGCCAGCCACACGCTCAAACCCATTCACCCGGATGCACGCGGCACCAATTTGTATGTGGACCAACCGGTTTGCAAAGATGCCAACATCGTCGGCACACACACGTTGCAAGGTGAACGTGCAGACGATGTGGTGGGTAATGCCGCTGCGCTGGATGTTTTCAAGTTCTTGAAGCTCCAGCACAACGGTCAAAGCTTGTTGGAGCGGCTGACTCGCAAAGATGGCGCTGCGCTGCATGCCCTGAGCAGCGATGCACCAGAAGCCACGCAATGGGCACAAGCCTTTGCAGGTATTGTGGACGGCAAGGGCGGTGCGGCCAGTCACACCCTAGCCAAACAGCTTTACTTTCCGCTGCCCGATGACGGCTACCACCTGTTGGCACCGCTGTTCCCTACCGCATTGGTACATGGCGTACACACTCATTTGCAAGAGGCGCGTTTTTCGGATGCAGCCAAAGCTGCCCGCGCCGCGCGCCGCGCCAAGCAAGCGCATGCTCATGGCTATTGCGATTACCCTGGTATGGCGGTGCGCAACATGGGCGGCAGCAAGCCGCAAAACATCAGCCAACTCAACAGCGAACGCGGTGGTGCCAACTACTTGCTGGCCAGCGTGCCTCCGGTCTGGAAAGACCAAGGGACGCAGCCGCCGTTGCGAGTGGCTTCGGTGTTTGACAAGCGAGGGGTTATTGGGCGTGACCGCACGGTGTATCTGATTGCCAAGGCGCTCAGGCCATTTTTGGAGAGCGTCGCCGATCTGGACAACAACATGCACATCCATGACAAGCGTGCCGAGCTGGTGCAAACCATCATCGACCGCGTGCTTGACATCGCCACCGAGCTGCAATGTCTGAGCGGCGGCTGGAGTGCCGATCCTGCTTGCAAACTGTCTTGGGCACAAAAGCAATGGCTGGATGCAGATGCGCTGGAAGCCGCGCAAGCAGCTCATGAAACGCAGTCTGCAGCCATGGGCACTGTTAACGATGCATTGGCGCCACCCGAGGCCACCGAATGGCGCGACAAAGTGGCAGAGGACTTTGCCCGCTGGCTCAACGCCACCCTCAGCACCGACAAACTTCGCATGGGCGATACCGAGTTTGTCGAGTGGAAACATACGTTCTTGGAGGTGCTGCCATGAAGCCCGACCGCTTTGAAGCGGTCTTGTTGTTGCCGCGCTTGCGGGTGCAAAACGCCAACGCTATCAGCAGCCCGCTGACTTGGGGCTTCCCGCCGCCCAGCGCCTTTACGGGTTTTGTGCACGCGATGCAACGTCGCTTGAACAGTCAAGGGCTGGACTTGCGCTTTGGTAATGTGGGCATAGCCTGCCATCAGTTTGAGCCGCAGACTTTTCAGCCACCGGGCCGTTACACGCAGGTATTCAACCTGACGCGAAACCCTTTGGACAAAGACGGCAACACCCAAGCCATCGTTGAAGAAGGTCGCACGCACATGGAGGTGAGCTTGCTCATCACCGTGTCGGGTGACGACTGCCCGCTTGAAGAGGAGCAATGCAAGGCACTGGTAGCCAAGGTCTTGCACCAGGCCGAAGGCATGCGTTTGGCAGGCGGCAGTATCTTGTCCAATCCGCAGCGAAGCAAGCACCCAGCACGGTGGGTGGACTGGCCCAACAACCGTGAAGGGCAAACCAGTGCCTTTGCGCAACTGCGCCGTCACTTGACCCCTGGTTTTGTGCTGGTCAGCCGGGCACGGGTACTGGCCGACCATGTGAGCGCCATGCAAAAAGAGCGTACCGATGCCACGGCTTTGGATGCCTTGCTTGACTTGTGCGCTTTGCATCACACGCCGCCAACACCCGCCATAGAAGATGACCCAGCCGTGGCATCCAAAGACTGGACCGTGTCACGCCGAAAGCCCGGCTGGCTGGTGCCGTTGCCCGTGGGCTATGCCGCCATCTCGCCGCTGTACAAGCCGGGCGAGGTCAAAAACGCCCGCGACAACGACACGCCGTTTCGATTTGTCGAAAGCGTGCTGTCACTGGGCGAATGGGTGGGGCCGCACCGGGTCAAAAAGCTGGAAGACCTGCTCTGGCGACACCACGCCCAGCCCGAGGCGGGTTTGTATGTCACGCACAACGGCGCGGCTGTGACCAGCCCAACGCCGACTTCAACATCTGTTTAAACGAATCAATTTCACATAAGGAATCTTCATCATGGCTACCAAAAATACCGCTGACCTCAAAACCGCATCCGTTCTGGCTTTCGAGCGCAAGCTCGACCCGTCTGACGCTGTCTTTTCTTCAGGCTTGTGGGCCGACCGCAGCAACGCCAAAGCCTGGCCCGCAGTGCTTGTGCGCGAAAAGTCTGTGCGCGGCACGATCTCCAACCGCCTCAAAACCAAAGACATGGACCCAGCCAAACTCGACGCCGAGATTGAAAAGCCCAACCTGCAAACTGTCGATGTGGCCACCCTTCCGCCAGAAGCCGACACCTTGCAAGCTCGGTTTACCCTGCGCGTATTAGGTGGCGCAGGCTTGCCCTCGGCCTGCAACAGCGCCGCCTACCAGCAAAAACTCAAAACCGTGGTGGACGGCTATGCAACAAGCGCCGGTTTTGCCGCACTGGCCCAGCGCTACGCCAGCAACCTGGCCAATGGCCGCTTTTTGTGGCGCAACCGCTTGGGTGCAGAAATGGTTGAAGTGCAAGTTCGCCATCTGCAAGACGGGCAAGCCGTCAACACCTGGACCTTCAATGCACTTGAGTTCTCGATGCGCCACTTTGACGCGCCAGTGGCCAGCGCCAGCGATGTGAACGAATTGGCCAAAGTGATTGAACAAGGCCTGTTGGGCCAGCAATACGCACTGCTTGAAGTGACTGCATTTGCCCGCGTGGGCGCGGGGCAAGAAGTGTTCCCCTCGCAAGAATTGATCTTGGACAAAGGCTCCAGCACCGCTGGTCAAAAGAGCAAAACCTTGTATGTGGTGGGCAAAACCGCCAAGCAAGAAGGTGCAGCCGCCATCCACTCGCAAAAACTCGGCAACGCCATTCGCACGGTGGACACTTGGTACCCCGATGAAGGCGGCTTGGGTCCGATTGCGGTCGAGCCCTACGGCTCGGTCACCTCGCAGGGCAAGGCGTATCGGCAGCCCAAAGAAAAGCAAGACTTTTACACCTTGCTCGACGGCTGGGTCATCAAAGACCAAGTGCCTGAGGTGGAGCAGCAGCATTACGTCATGGCTAACCTTATTCGCGGTGGCGTGTTTGGCGAATCGGGCAAGGACTGAGCGCCATGGAGCACTACGTCGACATTCGGCTCCAGCCCGATGCTGAATTTGCGCCCGCCATGCTCATGGCGGCGCTGTTCACCAAGCTGCACAAAGCGCTGGCGGCAGGCGCGCACCAAGACATTGGCGTGAGCTTTCCGCAAATGGACGTGGGCGACACTTCGCCTGCGCGGGCATCCCGTAGCCGGGCGCACCCTCGCTATGCACTGGGCCAAGTGCTGCGCCTGCATGGCACGAGCTTGGCGCTGCACAAACTGCTGGCCACAGATTGGCTCTCGGGCATGCTTGACCATGTGGTGTGTGGCGCGGTGTTGGTTGTGCCCACCAATGCCCGGCATCGCGTGGTCAGCCGGGTGCAAGCCAAAAGCAGCCCTGAACGCTTGCGTCGCCGCCAAATGCGTAGGCATGGCCTGACCGCAGAGCAAGCGCAAGAACGCATCCCAAACAGCGCAGCCGAAACGCTGAATTTGCCCTTTTTGACCCTCCGCAGCCAAAGCACAGGTCAAACTTTTAGGCTTTTCATTCGCCTTGGCCCTGAGCAGGCCGCCGCGGTGACTGGTGACTTTGGCGCCTATGGTTTGAGTGCCCAGACCACTGTTCCTTGGTTCTGACCCTTTTTTCTGCCCTTGCTGCGATTCCTTTTAAATCAAGGACTTACAGCAGGGGTAGAAATTTGGGTCACGAACCTCTTTTTGTTCAAATCCTCAAGACTGACAATGGGTTAGGAAAAATCGACCGCTG
>JACCDU010144059.1_pt1 | contig 10902 bp, 9 predicted proteins | sample 7446081 | NCBI WGS metagenome assembly JACCDU01 (sample SAMN15323447, study PRJNA562643) | freshwater metagenome | isolation source: river surface water | place: USA:Blue River Watershed | collected 2017-08-17
GACCAGCACGGCACGGCCATCATCGCCTCGGCCGCCATGCTCAACGGCCTGGAGCTGGTGGGCAAGGACATCGGCAGCATCAAGCTGGCCGTCTCGGGCGCGGGCGCCGCCGCCATCGCGTGTCTGGACGTGATGGTGGGCCTGGGCGTGAAGACCGAGAACATTTACGTGTGCGACTCCAAAGGCGTGATCTACGAAGGCCGCCCCGGCGGTTACGACGAGTCCAAAGCCCGCTACGCGCAAAAGACCGAAGACCGCACGCTGGCCGATGCGGTCAAGGGCGCGGACGTGTTCCTGGGCTGCTCAGCCCCCGGCGTGATGACGGTCGAGATGGTCAAGACCATGGCCGACAAGCCCATCATCCTGGCGCTGGCCAACCCCGAGCCCGAGATCCGGCCCGAGCTGGCCAAAGCCGCCCGCCCGGACTGCATCATCGCCACCGGACGCTCGGACTATCCCAACCAGGTCAACAACGTCCTGTGCTTCCCCTACATCTTCCGCGGTGCACTCGACTGCGGCGCGACCAAGATCACCGAGGCCATGAAGCTCGCCTGCGTGCGCCAGATCGCCGATCTGGCCAAGGCCGACATCAGCGAAGAAGTGGCCAGCGCCTATGCCGGACAAGACCTGACCTTTGGCAGCGACTACCTGATCCCCAAGCCGTTTGACTCGCGCCTGATCCTGCGCATTGCACCCGCCGTGGCCCAGGCCGCAGCCGACTCCGGTGTGGCCACGCGCCCGATCACCGACATGGAGGCCTACCGCCAGCAGTTGCAGAGCTTTGTGACGCAGACCGGCATCCTGATGCGTCCGATCTTCAACAAGGCCAAGGCCGTGCCGCAAGACGCCAAGCGCGTGGCCTATGCCGACGGTGAAGACGAACGCGCCCTGCGCGCTGCGCAAATGGCCATCGACGAAAAACTGGCCCACCCGATCCTGATCGGTCGCCCTTCGGTCATCGCCGCCCGCATCGAAAAAGCCGGTTTGCGCATGCGCCTGGGTGTGGACGCTGAAAACGTCAACCCCGAAGAAGACGCGCGCTTTCGCCAGTACTGGGAGCATTACCACCAGCTGATGAAGCGCAACGGCGCTACACCCGCCGTGGCCAAAGCGGCAGTGCGCCGCTCCAACACCATCATCGGCTCGCTGATGGTTTCGCTGGGCGATGCCGACGCCATGATCTGCGGCCTGGCCGGGACCTACATGACGCACCTGGAGCGGATCGACAGCATCTTGGGCAAGCGCGCGGGCGTGGGCAACTACGCCGCCGTGAACGCCCTCATGACCAACCAGGGGCCGCTCTTCATCACCGACACCTATGTGAATGAAGACCCCAGCGCCGAGCAATTGGCCGAAATTGCCTACATGGCCGCTCAAGAAGTGCAGCGCTTTGGCATCGTGCCCAAGGTGGCCTTCCTCTCGCATTCGAGCTACGGCTCGTCCAAGCGGGCGTCGGCCCGCAAGATGCGTCTGGCGCGTGACCTGTTCGTGGCGCAACACCCCGACATCGAGTGCGATGGCGAGCTGCACGGCGACGCGGCCCTGCAGCCCGAAATCCGCAGCGCCTACATCGAAGACAGCACGCTGACCGGCTCGGCCAACTTGCTGGTCTGCCCCAACCTGGACGCGGCCAACATTTTGTACAACGTGCTCAAAACCACCACCAGCGGCGGCGTGACGGTGGGCCCGGTGCTGATGGGCACAGCGGCCACGGCGCACATCCTCACACCTGCGGCCACCGTGCGCCGCGTGCTGAACATGACGGCATTGGCCGTGGCCTGCGCCAACGCCTGAGCACGGTGCGCCCAGCCGGGGCCCAAACCACCTTTTTGGTGCATCGCCGACCCGGCGATGCACCAAACAGGCGATGAACGGGGGATTGCCCTGACATGAACCGCCAGATGCATCGCAGATAATGGCATCGATTTTGCTAGTCAAGAATCACCGTTTATTTGCCCTACCTTGGAGTCCCTCATGAACAAGCGTTTCTTCCTCAAAACCACCGCCATGCTGGCCGCTGCGGCGACATTCGGCATGGCCCAAGCCCAGACAACGCCCATCAAGTTCCAGCTGGACTGGCGTTTTGAGGGCCCTGCCGGCCTGTTCCTGACCCCTGCAGCCAAGGGTTACTTCAAGGACGCCAAACTGGACGTTGCGATCGACGCTGGCAACGGCTCCGGTGGCACCGTGACCCGTGTGGCCTCGGGCTCCTACGACCTGGGCTTTGCCGACATGGCCGCCTTGATGGAATTCCACGCTAACAACCCCGATGCGCCCAACAAGCCTGTGGCCATCATGATGGTCTACAACAACACCCCGGCTTCGGTGATGGCGCTGAAGAAATCCGGCATCAAGACACCCGCCGACCTGGCCGGCAAGAAGCTGGGTGCCCCCGTGTTTGACGCTGGTCGCCGTGCCTTCCCGATCTTTGCCAAAGCCAACGGCGTGGGCAATGTGGCCTGGACCGCGATGGACCCACCTTTGCGCGAAACCATGCTGGTGCGCGGTGATGTGGACGCCATCACTGGCTTCACCTTCACTTCGCTGCTCAACATCGAAGCGCGCGGCGTCAAGGCCGATGACGTGGTCGTGCTCCAGTACCCCGACTACGGTGTGAAGCTGTATGGCAACGCCATCATCGCTTCGCCCAAGATCCTGAAAGAAAATCCAGCCGCTGTGAAGGCCTTCCTGTCGGCATTCACCAAGGGCGTGAAGGATGTGATCGCCAACCCCGCAGCCTCGATCCAGGATGTGAAAGCCCGTGACGGCATCATCAACGTGGACCTCGAAACACGCCGCCTGAAACTGGCCATTGACTCTGTGATCAACAGCGCAGACGCCCGTGCCGAAGGCTTTGGCCAGGTCAAGGGCCCTCGCTTGTCGCTGATGGCTTCGCAAGTGTCTGATGCCTTCAACACCAAAACACGTGTGAAAGCCGACGATGTGTGGAACGGCTCGTTCCTGCCCTCGGCCAAAGACCTGGACATCTTGCCCAAAGGCAAGAAGTAATCCAGCCTCTCATGGCGGGCATTGGGCGGTTGCACCGCTTGTGCCTGCCCTCTCTTCGCGGGTCTGCTGCGGGCAGCAGACCGTGCGCGCAGATGCGTTCGAACACCTTTTCAAAGTGCACACCATGTCCCAAGACGCATTCGTCGATTTCCAGAACGTCTGGCTGGCCTACAACGACGAGTTGCTGGCACAGAACCACTTTGCGGTGGAAGACATCAACTTGCAGGTCAAGCAGGGCGAGTTCATCGCCATCGTGGGCCCATCCGGTTGCGGAAAATCCACTTTCATGAAGTTGACCACCGGTCTGAAGATGCCCAGCAAGGGCCGCATCCTGATCGATGGCCAACCGGTCACCGGCCCGCTCAAGATCAGCGGCATGGCCTTCCAGGCACCGTCCTTGTTGCCCTGGCGCACCACCATCGACAACGTGCTCCTGCCGCTGGAGATCGTGGAGCCCTACCGCTCCAACTTCAAACAGAAAAAGGCCGAATACGTCGAGCGTGCGCGCAAGCTGCTCAAGACCGTGGGCCTGGCTGGCTATGAAGACAAGTTCCCCTGGCAACTGTCCGGCGGCATGCAACAACGCGCCAGCATTTGCCGCGCCTTGATCCACGAGCCCAAGATGCTGTTGCTCGACGAACCTTTTGGTGCGCTCGATGCCTTCACACGCGAAGAGCTTTGGTGCACCCTGCGCGATCTGTGGACCGAGCAAAAGTTCAACGTGATCCTGGTCACTCACGATCTGCGCGAATCGGTCTTCCTGGCCGACACGGTTTATGTGATGAGCAAGAGCCCTGGCCGCTTTGTGGTCAAGCGCGAGATCGACTTGCCACGCCCGCGTGATCTGGAGATCACCTACACCCCCGAATTCACCAACATCGTGCACGAGCTGCGCGGCCACATCGGGGCCATGCGCAAGACCGGCGCGGCCATCCAACAGTAAGGCAAAGCGACCATGAACAAGAAAACACTCGAACGCTGGTCACCCTGGATTTTGCTGGCCCTCACCATCGCGGTATGGCAAGCCCTGTGCGTGGGCCTGAATGTGTCCGAATTCATTTTCCCTAGCCCTTCGCGCATCTGGAGCCAGTTCTGGGAATTCAAGGAAATCATCGCCGCCCACGCCTGGCGCACTTACTGGGTGACCATGGCCGGCTTTGGCATCGCCATCGTGGTCGGTGTGTTGCTGGGCTTTGTGATCGGCAGCTCGCGCCTGGCCTATGCCGCCGTGTACCCGCTGATGACCGCCTTCAATGCCCTGCCCAAGGCGGCGTTTGTGCCCATTTTGGTGGTGTGGTTTGGCATTGGGGTGGGCCCGGCCATCCTGACGGCTTTCCTCATCAGCTTCTTCCCGATCATGGTGAACATCGCCACCGGTCTGGCCACGCTGGAGCCCGAACTCGAAGACGTGCTGCGTGTGTTGGGTGCCAAGCGCTGGGACGTGCTGGTCAAGGTGGGTCTGCCCCGCTCGATGCCTTATTTCTACGGTTCGCTCAAAGTCGCCATCACGCTGGCCTTTGTGGGCACCACCGTGTCGGAGATGACGGCCGCCAACGAAGGCATCGGCTACCTGCTGATCTCGGCCGGCTCGGCCATGCAGATGGGCTTGGCCTTTGCCGGTCTGGTCGTGGTGGGTGCCATGGCCATGGTGATGTACGAGCTGTTCAGCTACATCGAAAAGCACACCACCGGCTGGGCACACCGCGGCTCACAGGGCGAATGACGCCCGAACAAATGGTCCGCCACCTGCACCGTGCCAATGAGGTGGCGCGGCGTGCACTGGCGCTGGGCAAGCACCCCTTTGGCGCCATCCTTGTTGCACCCGATGGCGAGACCGTGCTGGCCGAGCAAGGCAATGTGGACACGGTGAACCACGCGGAGTCCACCTTGGCCCGCATGGCCGCCACCAACTTCACGGCCGACTACCTGTGGGGCTGCACGCTGGTCACCACCGTGGAGCCCTGCGCCATGTGTGCAGGCACGCAGTACTGGGCCAACATCGGGCGCCTGGTTTACGGCATGAGCGAGCGGCGCCTTTTGCAACTGACCGGCAACCACGATGAAAACCCCACCATGGACTTGCCTTGCCGCAGCGTTCTGGCCGCGGGGCAAAAACAAATCGAGGTGGTCGGTCCGGTCCCCGAAGTGGAAACCGCGATGGCGGCACTGCACCAGGACTTCTGGCTAAAAAGTTCATCCAAAGGCTGAGCCCACCCAGCGCTCAGCCTGTTGCTTGAAGGTCAGCGATGCACTTCGGCCTCGCCCTCACGCGCCAGCAAAGCCATCAATTTCTTGCGGATCAAAATACCCGGGCGGTCTGAGTCCATCGAATACTCCACACCCCGCCTGCGCAAATCGACCACCGCATCCGGATCGGTCGACTCCAGGATCGCCTTGTCTTCACGCGTGATGACCTTGTCGAACTCGATCAACATCTCGGCTGGGCAGTCCTCTTCGGTGTCGTTGCGAAACAGCCACTGGCACAGCTGGATGTGGCCATCGTCGATAGGCGTGAAGCAATTGATGATGATGTGGCGCACACCGCTGGGGTATTCAATGTCCAGCCGGCGCGAGAACGGCAAGAAATACGCATTGCGCATGTGGCGGGTGGTGATGGCGTCGGTGACACCGCTGATGCGGTGGAACTTCTCAGGATTGGCGGCATCGATCACCGTTTCCGCATGAAAACCGTCTTCGCTTTCGATCAACTCATAACGGCTGGGCTTGGGGTTGGCGGCCACACCAAAGGTGGCGCGGTGCACAAAGCTGAAATGCGCATTGTCAAAAGAATTTTCCAGCGCCCGCACTGGGCTCGTGGCCCAGGTTTCATGAAACTGGAAAATGGTGCGAAACGCCGGATCGCTGAACTCGGGCACCTCAGGGATCGATGCAATCGGGTCTTCGAGCGCCACCCAGGCATAGCCATAGCGGGCTGTGCAGTGGTAAGACGTGGTGCGGTAATCGGGCGGAATGGGACGGTCAGGCCCGTACTGTGGGATCTCCACCACGCGGCCATGGCGGTCGTAACACCAGCCGTGGTAGCCACACTGCAGTGTGCCGCTTTTGCACCAGCCCATGCTCAGCTGCGCGGTGCGGTGGCAGCAGCGGTCACGCAAAGCCGCGGGCTGGCCCTGGGCGTCCAGAAACAGCACGATGCGTTCACCCAGCAAAGTGAAAGGTTTTGGCCCTTGGGCCAGATCGGTCAGCGGCATGACCGCGTGCCAGAATTTGCGAAAGACAGGTTGTTGAGTGACCAACATGAAGCGCTCCAAAAAAAGGTGGATGACACCAGAGCAATTTCCTGCTTCCCCGGGACGGAGGCTGAACGCTTCTACTCTCGCTCCCTGATCCTAGCAAATCACAGGCCAACTTTCAGGCCCTGATAGATTAAGCTAGGCCCCCTGATGCACCGTGCCCTGGCATGGTGCCTGCTACACATTCCGCATGACCTGGCACGCCCACCTTTCCCTCGACTACACCCTTGAAGCCCAGCGCAGCGTTGCTCGCTATGAGCACAAGGGCCCATTGCGCATCTTGCAAAGCCTCTACCCCGAAGGCGATGCCGTGTGCCACAACGTGCTGGTGCACCCGCCAAGCGGCCTGGTCGGGGGCGACATGCTCGACATGCACGTCAGCGTCGGCCCCGGCGCACACGGTCTGGTGACCACCCCCGGAGCCACACGTTTTTACCGCTCGGAAGCGGGCCTGGCCACGCAGCAAGTGCATGCCCGCGTGGCAGATGATGCCCGGCTGGAATGGTTGCCCCTGGAAGCCATTGCCTACAACGGCTGTGAGGGTCTCAACCGTGCCGTGTTTGACCTGGCCCCTGGTGCTGAGATGATGACCTGGGACACCACGGCACTGGGCCTACCGGCAGCCGGGCTGCCATTTGCACAAGGCACGTTTCGCCAGCACCTGGAGATCCCAGGCGTGTGGTTGGAGCGCGGCACCCTCGCAGCCACCGACGCACGCTTGATGGACGGCCCGTTGGGCCTGGCCGGTCAACGCTGCATGGCGACGCTGGTGTTTGCCGCCGGCAGTGCGATCGCGGCTGAACGCACTGAACGCGCTTTGGTCTGTGCACGCGAACTTGTAGAAACCTCAGAACTGCGCCTCACTGCAGGTGCGACGTCGCCACACAAACAAGTGATCGTGCTGCGGGTGCTGTCGCCTGTGACCGAACCTGCGATGCAGCTGCTGCGGCAAGTGTGGGCGGCTTGGCGATACGAGATGTGGGGCATGCCGGGGGCTGTGCCTCGGCTGTGGAACCTGTGATGGCAACGGCCCCATGTCGGGGCTGAAGCCACCGACCTACCCTGTGTGTTGTAGGTCAGTGGCTTGAGCCCCGACAATTTGGCATGCAAGGCCTTGCCGACGTCGCAGAAACGGCCTCAAATCGCCACCAGCTGCTGAATGTTCTTCGCCTTCATCTCGCTGCCCGGACCTTGCGCGATCACCTCGCCGCGCTCCATCACCACATACTGGTCGGCCAGTTCTTCGGCAAAGTCGTAGTACTGCTCGCACAACAACACCGCCATGCGCTGGCCTTGCAAGCCCACGTCGGCCAGCTGACGGATCACACGGCCAATGTCTTTGATGATGCTGGGCTGGATGCCTTCGGTGGGCTCGTCCAGGATCAGCAAACGCGGCTTGGCCGCCAGCGCCCGGGCAATGGCCAATTGTTGTTGCTGACCGCCAGACAAATCACCACCCCGGCGGTGCAGCATTTGCCTCAGTACCGGGAACAGTTCAAACAACTCGGGCGGAATCGGCGTGCCGCCGGGCTGCGTGGCCAGGCCCATCAGCAGGTTGTCTTCCACCGTCAGGCGCGCAAAGATTTCGCGGCCTTGCGGCACATAGCCGATGCCTGCGGCGGCACGCTCATAGGGCTTGGCGCGTGTCAGGTCTTGGCCGTTGAGGGTCACGCTACCGCTTTTGATCGGCACCAGGCCCATAAGCGATTTGAGCAACGTGGTCTTGCCCACGCCGTTGCGGCCCAGCAATACCGTGACCTGACCCTGTTCGGCAGTCAAACTCACATCGCGCAGGATGTGGGAGCCGCCGTAGTATTGGTGAATGTTTTGGACTGTCAGCATGTTTCACTCTTCAAGCAAGCCGGACCTTCAGGTCCGACACAAAGTCGCTGTGGGCATTTGTCGGAGCTGAAGCTCCGACCTACAAAATCCTCGGCGCATCAACGGCCAAGATAAACCTCAATCACCCGCTCGTCGGCCTGCACCTGATCGAGCGTGCCCTGGGCCAGCACCGAGCCGTCGCACAGCACGGTCACGATGTCCGAGATGGTGCGGATAAAACTCATGTCGTGCTCCACCACCATCAGCGAATGTTTGCCCTTGAGCGTCAAAAACAGCTCGGCGGTGCGTTCGGTTTCAAAGTCGGTCATGCCCGCCACCGGTTCGTCCAGCAGCAAGAGTTTGGGGTCTTGCATGAGCAGCATGCCGATCTCCAGCCACTGCTTTTGGCCGTGGCTGAGCACACCGGCCAAGGTGCTGACGCTGTCCGCCAAATGGATGGTGTGCAGCACTTCGGCCAGGCGATCGCTCTGGCGTGAGTCGAGCTTGAAGAACATCGAGGCTTTGACGCCCTTGTTGGTCTTCAAGGCCAGCTCCAGGGTTTCGAACACCGCGAGATGCTCGAACACGGTGGGCTTTTGGAACTTGCGGCCAATGCCTAGCTGCGCGATCTCGGGTTCGTTGTGGCGCAGCAAATCGATGGTGCTGCCAAAGAACACACTGCCTTCGTCAGGGCGGGTCTTGCCGGTGATGATGTCCATCATGGTGGTCTTGCCCGCGCCGTTGGGGCCGATGATGCAACGCAGCTCGCCGGGCGCGATGTCCAGCGACAGCTTGTTGATGGCCTTGAATCCGTCAAAGCTCACGCTCACGTCTTCCAGGTACAGGATGCGGCCATGGGTCACATCGACCTCTTTGGCGTCTTGCACCACACGGCCATAGCCTGCGCTGCGGCCACCAGACTCGGTCGATTGGCTCAGCAGCTTGGCGTGTTCGGCCACGCGCTGGGCCCCTTTTTGCAAGAGATCTGGCGTCATGCAGCACCGCCTTTTTTCGTCAAAGTCTTGGCCTTGATCTTGGCGACCAGGCCCACCACGCCTTGCGGCAAATACAAGGTGACAGCGATGAACAGCGCACCTAAAAAGTAGAGCCAAAACTCGGGCGCCGTGACCGTCAACCAGCTCTTGGCGCCGTTGACGAGAAAGGCCCCGACGATCGGGCCGATCAAAGTGCCACGGCCTCCGACGGCTGCCCACACCGCGATCTCGATCGAGTTGGCCGCGCTCATCTCGCCGGGGTTGATGATGCCCACCTGCGGCACATACAGGGCACCGGCAATGCCGCACATCACGGCCGAGATGACCCAAATGCTCAACTTGTAAGGCAGTGGCGAATAGCCCGAGAACATGACACGCGTTTCGGCGTCACGAATCGCCATCAAGACACGGCCATATTTGCTGCCCACCAGCCAGCGCGAGAACAGGTAAAAACCCAAAAGCGTCAAGCCGGTGATCACAAACAGCACCATGCGCATGCCAGGCGTGGCTATCGGTAAATCCAGAATCCGCTTGAAGTCGGTGAAGCCGTTGTTGCCACCAAAGCCAGTTTCATTGCGGAAGAACAAGAGCATGGCCGCATAGGTCATGGCCTGGGTGATGATGGAGAAATACACCCCTTTGATGCGCGAGCGGAAAGCGAAGTAGCCGAACACAAAGGCGATGAAGCCCGGCACCAGCACCACCAGCAGCACGGTGGCGATGAAGCTGTCCGACAGCAGCCAATGCCAGGGCAGCTCTTTCCAATCCAGAAAGACCATGAAGTCAGGCAAATTGCTTTTGTAGTTGCCGTCCTGGCCGATCTGGCGCATGAGGTACATGCCCATCACATAGCCGCCTAAAGCGAAGAACAGGCCGTGGCCCAGCGACAGGATGCCGGTGTAGCCCCAGATCAGGTCCATGGCCAGCGCGCAAATGGCATAGCACATGATCTTGCCGATCAAGGCGATGGCGTAATCGCTCAGGTGGAAAGCGCTGCCCGCAGGCACCAGCAGGTTGAACACCGGTGCCACGACACCGACGACGATCAGCGCCAGCAAGAACGCCGACCAGGCTTTGCGGGTCAGCAAGGGGGCTGCTGTGGGGAGTTGATAAGCAGTCGTCATGTCAGGCCTCCGCGCTGCGACCCTTCATCGCGAAGATGCCTTGCGGGCGCTTCTGGATGAAGACGATGATGAACACCAGCACGCAGATTTTGGCCAGCACAGCGCCGGTCCAGCCTTCGAGCAACTTGTTAACGAGGCCCAGGCCCAGCGCGGCATACACCGTGCCCGCCAACTGGCCCACACCGCCGAGCACCACCACCATGAACGCGTCCACGATGTAGCTCTGACCCAAATCGGGGCCGACGTTGCCGACCTGGCTGAGCGCACACCCGGCCAGGCCTGCAATGCCCGAGCCCAGCGCGAAGGCATAGGTGTCGATGCGGGCAGTGTTGACGCCCATGCATGAAGCCATGGGGCGGTTTTGCGTGACGCCACGCACAAACAGGCCCAGGCGTGTCTTGCCGATCATGAGCGACATGCCAATCAGCACCGCAGCGGCAAACACGATGATCAGCACACGGTTCCAAGGCAGTTGCAAATTCGGCAAGAGCTGCAGCGCGCCGCTCATCCAAGCGGGGTTTTCCACGCCCACGTTTTGCGCGCCAAACAGGCTGCGCACGCCTTGCATCAATACCAGGCTGATGCCCCAGGTGGCCAGCAGGGTTTCCAGCGGGCGGCCATACAAATGCTTGAGCACGGTGCGCTCCATCACGGCACCCACCAGGGCCGAGGTGATGAAAGCCAAAGGCACTGCCGCCA
>JACCDU010921579.1_pt1 | contig 10896 bp, 6 predicted proteins | sample 7446081 | NCBI WGS metagenome assembly JACCDU01 (sample SAMN15323447, study PRJNA562643) | freshwater metagenome | isolation source: river surface water | place: USA:Blue River Watershed | collected 2017-08-17
AGTATTGCTCTTTCTTTACTAGAAGGAAATTTAGACCTTAAATGATGACTCATTTCATGTACTAGTGTTGGAACACTGCTTGAAAATTCATCATTAGGATTTATAGATATTTGCCTAGTACTAGGATCATAAAATGCACCAGCTTTTTGTTTATCTAACTCTTCTTCAGATACATTTTTAACCTTAACGTTATCAAGATTCTTAAGATTTTCCTCAGATACCCATTTATGTTCAGGTAGTTCTTTTCTTTTAGTATACCAATCTTTAAGAAACTTAGTAGCTTCGTCAGTGTTAGCTTTAGCTTTTTGAATACCGTCTTGTGCACTAGCTAATGTCTTCTTTGCATATTTACCATTGCTAGGAGCAGCATCTCGTGTACGTGCGTATGTGAACCCTACAGCACCAGGAATAGAACCACCCATAGCAAACTGACCTCCCCATGCAGGAGAGTAGTTTCTACCTTTAGTATTATATCCTAATCCTACAAATTCAGGACCTATGGATGCTTGTGCATCATTGTAGTTCTCCTGAACAGGACCACCATCGTTATATTTGTCTAACCACTTAGCCATTATTTGTAAGAGATTTGAGCAGGTGCAATGATAAATTGTGATACAAGATGTGCTTCAGATGAGTTGTCAAGAATATGTCTCACCTTAAGGTCTTTAGCTCTTAATGGTTCTTTCTTAAATGAACGTTTGGTATAATCCATATTTGATTGATTCACAACCTTGTCTATTGATAATGACTCACAAGTTGTACTAAACAAAGGTACAGTTTTATCTTTAACTAATCCCCAGAAAGTATTATATTGATAGAAATTATCTGACTTAGTATATGTAATAGTCTTGCTCTGAGCATTGTAAATAGGATAAGTCATATATTGACTTAAGTTATTCTTAGGCTTAGGAACCAACTCAAGTATACCTGTAGACTGTTGACCATTATATAGAACAGCTTTATTAAAGTATTGATTGTCAGTTTCTATTCTAGCATTATCATTAAACACACCATCTGGTATAGGAAGATACTTATAAGCCTTAGTGTAGTCTTTTACATTTTGAAGAATCTCATCATATGATTGATACGAGAATGGGTATTCTATAATATAAGGTTCAATCACATTGTAGAACTTATTGTAAATCAATGTATTAGTTAAGTGTCTCCATATAGATCCTGTATTATACAACTTACATCTTATTGCATCAATTTGATCAATGTATTCAGAGGTTATTGGAACATAATCTTCTATAACACACTTTCCATCAGATATTATTAAAATAGCAATAGCAGAATCATCAACAGTATAACTCTTACCATCAATAAGCGTTTGCCTAGATACAGTTAGATCTAGGGTGTTTCCCAAGTTGTCCTTTACAGTGAAAGGACCTGTAGCTTTGTTTCCAGCTTTTGTTAATTTTACTATTATTGTCTTAGGCATCTTTTTTAATTAGGGTTGTACACAATCATCATCTGAACATCCTCCAACTTTAGGTCCATATACTGTAGGCAAGTCATTGGTATTAATTGGTGCAGTAATGTTAGTAATTGTGTAACACTGTGCATCAGGAGGAGAATTTTGAAATGCATATACATCACCAAGTGCTAACGATGAAACGCTTCTATAATTTGTTGAAGTTCCACCAGTACATGATGTAAACGTATAATAATTATATATTGGAGCTACTGTTGTAGATGTAGTGGTTGTTAAACTTGAACAAACAGGTCTGAATGGCCAGAAGGCCTGATGAGTAATCGATATAGGACCTGTGGTAGCAAGATAATTACCTGAACTATTTCTTAATATTAATTGGAAGTTTACAGCAGGGGCAGTTCCACTTGGTTCATAATATCTTAAAACTCCTGATGTAGCACTATTGTCAAGAAGTGATACTGTTGCTGTAGAAGATGGAGGTAGTAGTTCGATATCAATATATGCACCTGCAGGAGCATTAGTTGTATTTATGTCATATCTCACTGCACAAGCTGCATTATCATTACAGTTGTTTTCTCTACAGAATGGAGAACTGGCTAAAGATATCGTTGGTACTGAAGTAGTTGTAGTAGAAGTTGTTACAGGAGCTTGTGTAGTTGTAGTAGTAGTAGTGCTAGTACTTGTAGATGTTGATGTACTTGTACTAGTTGTAGAAGTAGTTGAAGGAAGTGGTATCATTGCACGAGCTTCAAGATCACAACTATCATTTAACCCACTATAGAAGAAATTATTCTCAGCTATATAAAAACTAGGGATGTAGCTATGGAAGCTAGTCCAAGTCTTTGTATTAAAGTTGAAAGACAATGTCCAAGACTTATTGCAGAAATATGTGGCATCTGAGAAAGGAATATATTGTCTATATGTTTGTGATCCAGATGTACGATTTACATAAAACTTTCTTAACACTGTATCATACAAAAGATTTGTAACACCTGGTTGAGGAATGTAATCACGTTTTGTAATAATCACTCTATCAAACTTACTATCAAATACACCATGTAAACCAATACCATTATAGTTGTTATCTGTATCTGCTTGTGGGAAATAACGTAAAATTTCAAATGCTAAATGGTCTGTAAAGAATCTATTCATACCAGAACCAAATGCAGACAAGTCTGTAGCCTGTGTACCAGAAATCAAGAATATTTGTCCTCTCTTAGCATCTATAGTTATTTGTCCTTGAGGAATCTTTAACAACATTTTGTTTTGAGAACCTACATATCCAAGGTCTGTCTCAGCAAAATCAATTGGAGGTGCACTAAACATATTAGGATTACCAACATAAGCAGCCTGAGGGTTACTTGTATTGATAGTTAATAAGTTATTATACATCAATGTCTTATTCTCAAATCTAGCTAGAATAGCTCTGTTTTGAATACCATCTAATGATATAACATCTCCATAGGTTTGAGGGAAATCAAATCTAGATAGAGGTCTGTATATCAACCAGTTATTTACATTAGCATTAGGATCTGAATTCTGTGTATCAGAATAAATAGTTCTAAAAGGAAACTTTGTAGAACATTCGTCAGGAGTCCAATCTACAGGTAAATGAGAGAAAAAGTTCTCTTTGTTTTGTTTAGAGAATGTTACATTATAAAAATATGTATTATCTTGTGCTATAGGTACATTAGACTCTTGTAACCATTCGTCAGGAATACCTGTGCTCACGTGTGGGTAGAAGTCACCTTCTTGTGTATTAAATGCTTGACGTAAGTCTATATTAATAGAACTCTCTACGTAGAAGAAAGGAATACCATATGCAAATAAATACATCTTACCATCATATATAGCAGACTGACTCACTGTACCAACTGTACTAGTTATACCACTTGGTAGTCCAGTAGTAGTTGTAGTAGTAGTTATGTCAGGTATTGTTGTATCATTAGGACAATCAAAATAATGAGCTTTATAAGAAAGAATATTAGCTAATGTTGCTTCTTTAACAGTGTAGTTATTTAATATAGATCTAGAAGAAAACCAATATTGTGGATAAGCCACATTACCTAATTCATCATAAAATATATCAGCATCGTCTGGAGCACCCACTCTATTATCAATAAAGAATGGAAGTTTTGTCTTATATGCAAACTTACCAATGAATGTATCTCCACCAAACACAGTTGCTGTTGTAGCAGAACTTGTATCAAATATTACTTGGAATCCTGTATCTATTGTTTCATAAGAATACATCTGACCCCATTGAGAGGTAAATATATTCTTCAATGATGCATAATATGCTACCACTTTATTCTCTACTTGTTGCTCAGGACTACCACATATATTTGCCCCACTAATTGTAAATCTTGTTCTGTCAGTAATATAACTACCTCCTAATGGACTCACTATACTTGGACTTCTATCTGGATAAGGTAGAGGAGTTACAGTATCTTTAGTTTTTAAATATACAGAAGATTCTCTATTCCAGTTATTTACGTTATTGTCATCTCCTACAGACTGTACACCAGGGATTAAATATTGATAAATATCTAATTCTCTTTGTTTAACACCCCCATTTGTATTGTTAGGTATACTTGCACTGTAGTCATAACTACCTATGGAGTTAAATGAGTATGCGTAGTTCTTTCTAGTGATACCATTGATATAGATTTGCAAATATGCTTGGTAAGCTGTAAACATTGCTGTTACATCAAAATTTGAATTTCCACCTTTAGCAATTTTATAACTTGAGTCTAATGCTTGCTGTTGAGCCTCTAATGTAAGAAGTTTGTAGTTTGCGTGTTTCTGTACTTCTACAAAGTGTCCTTTACTTGCACCAAACATTACACTCTCCAGCTTCAATACACTTCCTAAAAAAGGTTGTCCAAAAGAAGTTTCTGGTGAGTTAAATACCATTCTATATTTAGATGCATCTGTATTAAATGCAGAAAGAGGTTGAGGATAACAAGCAGTGTTTTCAAAAGTTGCACCTGCTGTAATTGTATAATTTCTAGAACCACTTAAAAAATTAGGAGTTCTTAAAGAGTTTATTCTTACAGGAGACTGATAGTAGAACACTTCTATTTCTCTTTCTACATTATTGATATCTCTATAACCAAACCTAGCAGATAATCTATCTGCTGCTGGAAATCTATTTTGTCTTTGTACATTTAATGTATATGCTCTACTTGTCATATTAACTATAGTAACTCCTGTATCTTGTGTAGTAGGAACAGTTAATGAACATATCTCAGTTGTAGTAGCAGTAGGAATTAAAAGACTTGTAACGTCTCCTGTGTAAACATTTGTATAGTTTATTGTTACCTCTGGTGTAGTGGTAGTAATTCTAAATGTAATTGCTTGAGCGTTATATGCATTATTCTTTTGTAATAAGAAAGGATCTGTATTTAAGTCATTAAATGGATAGTTTGCAAAGTAGTAATTTGTAGGAGTAGTTCCACTATCTCTTGTATACACACCTACGTTTCTTAACATACCTTTACCAACAATAGACTTATTATTGGCTCTATCACCTCTAACAATTTTAAATCCTACAATAGAATCTTTCTGATCTTGTGTAAGATCAGGAGATGCTGCAATTAATTGTTCAATTTGTTGTATATTAACTTTTACACCAATTGGGAAAATTGCTTTATTTTGAATTTGAGGATAGTTAAACTCTAATGTATTTGTTTCAAATATAGGACTTACTAATACATCTGGAAACTTATGATGTCTAATAGGTGTGCCTGCAAGACTTCCCCATACATCTGTGTTACAAGGATATTCTTCTGCAGATTCCCAATAAGAAAAATTACCAAATCTAAATGGTCCTTCATAAGATGCTGCTGGAGAATATCCAGGAGATGTTCCCAGCATTGTTGCTGTGTTGTATATTTTCCAATAAGGGGCTTGTGTTCCTGATCCAATAAAGTCAGCATTTGCATTAACACCTGTTTTGTAAACAATAGTTAAATCACTAGGAACTGGTGCTCTACCAGGAATATGGAAACCATCTGTTTGTTTACCATTCTTTAATAAGAATACTATCTCGAATGCGTACACCTCATCTCTTAAATACCCTCTGTATTTAGAAGCTAAGATTTCATCTGAGTAGTTTTTAGTTGGAGGTATTCTATAACTCTCCCATTGAAGAGTTATTTGATTAGCAATCTTTTGATAGCTCACTTTATCAAATGTAGTTAATCCTGTCCATACAAGAACATCTTGTACAGCAGCTACGTCTTGAGCAACATCATAATATGGAAACTTTTCAAATATGTCAGCTATTGCTAATCTAATATCTGTATTACTTTGTCCAGTGTAAGATATTGTATTCTGAACATCATCAATGAAATATGTACCAACAAGTTCTACAGATGTAATAGCATTGATTGTTTTAATTACAGCAACGTTGTAATATTTAAAATAACCTGTTACATCTAAGTTGGTAATGTTTACATTGATAGATCTACCTACAACATAATCAAAACTTAATGTAGTGATGTCTGGATTAGCAATAGGAATAGGGTTTGTTACAGAATAGTAGGATGTGTAACCAATACCACTAGCATTACAATATTGAATAGCAAATTGATATACACCAGCTCTTAATTCACCACCAGTTAATACCTCTGTTACATTTAACTCAGGAATTTCAAAATTAGGTTGTATCTCAAGTTTATTACAATCTAACACTCCCACCTCTGGAACAATCTCACATACGTTTCCTTCAATTAATGTAACCCAAGGAATGTTATCTATGTTTAAATATCTTCTATTGTTCAAACCATCAGTCCAATAAATCTCTGTATTACAATCAGTTATCTTATGAACAACTTTGTGAATAGGATAGTTAATATTAAAATTAAGACAGTTTGCATTTACCAATGTTTGATATTGACAATTATTATTGTCCATATATCCTATCTCAGATTTACCATCACTATCGTTAACTAAGAAAAATATGTGTTTGTTCTTCTCAGCAATAAAATGTTCACCAATTAATACATAACCTGTAGGAAAGTTTAGACATAACTCATTACCTGGCTCATTCTGATAGTTTACAGAGTTTGAGTCAAAGTTTTCTACAGATGCATTTAGAGCATAGCTAAGTTGTCCCTTCTCAATCTGATTGATAGATGAGTCCATGTTCAATCCAGTTCTACCTAATGCAAACTCTTGTCTAATATTTCCTTGTTCTTGTGGTTCTGCCATAGTTATTAGTTATTACGTCTCCAGCCATATCTGTTTATTCTGTTAGGTAACTCGTACATATTAAACCTGTTCAAGTCATTCTTTATTCTACGCTGTTTCTCCCAAGCTGTTTGTTTCTTGATTTCAATATCAGCCATGATAAATGCCTCTTCAGATAACTGTTTATAATAAGCTAGCTTTTGTTGTATTTGGTTAAATGTCTCATCTGTTAACTGATTAGATAACATTTCAAACACTTTATATTTAATGAATGCCTCTACATATTCTCTAATACGATAGTTGTCAGGAATCATTTGATTACCAATAGCATCGTATTCTGTAGCATAGAATATTAAGTGAACTGTTCCATTTCTAAAATTAGTTACAAACTTATTGTCTCTAATATCAAAACTATCTGGTGCAGAAGATCCAAAGTTTGCACATTGTAAATCGCAATGAGCTTTTACAGAGATGTTACCTGGTGTTAACAAGTATTCTCTTCTGAAGTTCTGAATAACAGAATTGTTTGTTTTGTATACAGCTTGGATGTACTCAGGCATACACTCACCACCACAATTGTTTGTAGTGCAAGTTGGATTAGTACAAGTTTGATTGGTCACTACAGGAGTGATTTGAATAGTTGCTGTAGAAGCAGCTTGTGCGTAGAATGAGTTAGCACTTTGATAAGGTCTTCCATCTACGTTTGTACATAACCATGCCTCTCTTACAGCAAAGAAGTTATCTGGAAGTCTAGCTTCAAAATCTTCTATGTATAAGATAGTTTCTGTAATAGCATAAGTTGTTCTACCTAACTTGTTCAAACATTTGTTTAAATAAGTAGGAAACAACATATCGTCTACAGCTCCTGTATCAAAGTAGCTCTTAAGCTCTTCTTTCACTGTAGCATATACAGGCTGAGGAGAAACAAAGTTGTATTTGTAATAGTATGACATCTAGTTTATTTTTTCCATTCACGATAAATATGTTGATATTTGTCGTTGGTTTTAATGTAGTGTGAGAGTAATCTTGAAGTTGTACGAGAGGGTTTAAAATACCAAAGATCTGCATTCTTAAACCTTGCAGAATCTTTGAACCACATCCAGCCAAAGAAATAGCCTTCTGTGTGATAATTAAAGTTGTATATAATTTTACCCTTCTCTTTAGTTCTTTTCCAATCAACAGGTAAGTTAATGTATTCCTTACCATCCACTCCCTTCTTCTTTCTTCGTTTCTTTTTATTAATAGAGAACTCACCAAATCCAAAAGGAAGCTTAGCTTTTTCTCCATTCTCTAAAATGTAGTCTTTAAATGACTCATTAAACGAGTAGATAATATTCCTCCACTGATCAAACGTTAATTTTACTGTGGGAGTCTTTTTGCAAAAGTTATTGTAGTTTTCTCTGCTGGAACTTCTCCAGTCTACTTTTGTACGCATTAACTATTATTTGAGGTGTTAGGAGCTTGTCCATCAACACCATTGTCAGTAATATCTGTTTTTACGTTAAAGTATGTTTGTAATAGTTTTTGAGAGGTAAGTTCTAGTACTTGCTTTTCTAAGTAACCAGGCAAACCATATTCCTTATCTAATGGATTCTTACAGTATTCTTCATTTGTAGGCTCTTGAGCAACGCAGCCATACATGATGTTATTAGGAACATCTTCTTCAAAGAATGCTGATATTCTAACTGTTGTTAAGTTAGGATTGCTGATGTATAAATATCCACCATTAGCTATCCAATAGTATTGTTCATTTTTAATGATTGGAAGCTGTAATAAGTTGATGTATCTATTAATTGTGATTTCTTTAAACTTAGTACCAATACCACCCATAGCATTTATAGAATAAACACCTTGAATTAAGTATTGATAATTACCCTCAGAAATACGAGGAAGTTTGTATTTGCTTCTAGCAACTGTACAAGGATCTGTAAAGTCACAACACTCAGAAATAGGAACCTCGATCATTTCTAAGCATGGAATGGTCGTAAACAAAGTATCAGTAGCCCAAAGCTTTCTGAGATTTGTCTCACGTTTGATTAGTAATAAAGCATTGTTTTTAATTTCAGACGCAACAGCTCTGTCTGTTATCAAACTATCTGTTGATAACAACTTGTGCATAGAGCGTACATCTGAAACTAACTTACGTAATGTTGCCATTATAAATATTGTTTAAATATATTTGTCATGCCATTTTCTAATTCAATTAGGAATCCTGTAACTTCTGCCTTAGAGCAAACATGCCCCATCTTATCGTCCCATAGACTCTTTGCCTTAGAAAAGGCAGGAATTTGATAAAACTTAATACCATTAAAATCGTGACTCACCTCGTGGTGTTTGTCACCTGTAAAGATGTAGTAGTTCTCACAGAACGACCAACCATCTTTAAATTCCATTGGAAATATACCAGCCAACTTAGCAGGCTTAATTGCATCACCATGGTTAAACATCATTGCTGATCTACCATAGCTTACATACTTTCTGTACTTAGGAGAGTCATCAATGATCACTCTTGGCTCATCTCTGAAGAACATCTTCAACCAATTTACCATATGCCAGCCTACAAACTCATCATGATTACCAGCTACATAAACTACCTCTACAGCCTCAGCATGAGACAATAACATAGAGATCATAAGGATCTCGTGGTCACAGATATACTTAAACGAGGTTTGATAGGTATGTGTATTTTGCTGAGGAGTTCCTTTTGTAGTGGCATTTGTATACTCACTGTTAAACTCATCAGAACCTATAATGTATGTAATTTTATCTAGATTGTTAGCCAGTCTTGCTTGAGATGCAACAACATCCACCTTGTACATGATTTCAGCTAATCTATTAGCTATATTGTTGTTTCCATCAATGTCGTATTTGTTAAGGTGAGCATCTTGCTTGTTGATAATCAACATAGCATTAGGCTTCTGTAAGTCTATCTGTGGAGTCGCAATTGCTTGACACACAGGCTCATACGTATTTAAAAAATCTACAAATGAGTCTTGGAACACTTGCTCGTTAGACTTTTTACCTAACCAAGCTTTAACCTGCCAATGAGGTTGTTCTGCATTTCCCCAGAAGTTTTGTACGTATTTAGTTATCTCCCACTTCTCTGTGTCAATCTTACACTTCTCAATTAATTCTTCTAAGCTTTTAACCTCTTCACTAAGATTTGCTGTAACTTGTCCAGTTCCCTTAGATATATCCTCTACAAATGAAATGATTACATCTTCTAATTCTGATATGTAAACTCCAACCTCTGCATCTTCTTCAGCCTTTTCTCTACTTCTTAACTCTTTCAATAACTCCTCAATCTCGTTCTCTGTAATCCCTAGCTTCTCAGCATAAAATTTTTTACTTTTTTTCCAGCTAAGTAAGGACTGTAGCTGATCTAGCAAAGACTGGTTATTTGACATATACGTCTTGGTTTAGTTAAAATTGATGTAAAGATAGGAATTAATTTGATATTAACAAAATTTTTGTTAACTAATTTGATTATTCATCATAACTAATTTAGTTAGTTTTTTAAACAAAAACCCCCAGGGTAGAAACCCTAGGGGAACGACCTGGAAACCAACAACCAGGGTTTTTAAATATTTATTACTGACATGAGAATGGATCGCTGTAGGTTGACATATTTACACTACAGTTGCCAATTATTGTTATTCTATTAGAACCCATAGGTGTGGCAGCATCAGCATTATACAAATCACAAGCAGAATAATATCCAAATGGATCATTACCAAATCCACTTGTTGATATTGTAGCAATTGCATAATCACTGTCTCCTGCATTTAGTGTAATTTCTACTAAATCACCTAATGATACTGTAACAATTCCATTATTACTTGTAGTAGAATTTGCTGCTAGAGCCCCATTTACGAATATGTTCATAGTAGCAAAGTTAGTTCCCTTAGATAGATTCCAAGATAAATTGTATGTTGGCACATATCCACAAGCAGTACTATTGTATTCAATTACATATGGACTACCTGCATTTGCATCATTACATACATATCTCAAAACTCCCATTCTTGTAGTGCCATCACAGTACTGATGTACGTATGTGCCATTACATGCTGCATTACAAGCACAACTACATGTACTCACTGTCTCAATGACACCAGTAAGACCATTGTTACAATAATAGTATTGAGCACGTTTAAGAGCATTACCCTCACAATAAGTAGGTCCCCAATATGTTCCATCACATCCTAAATTACATGTACAGCTACAATCATCAAGTGTTTCAACAGCTCCAGTGGCAGCGTTAT
>JACCDU010155507.1_pt1 | contig 10889 bp, 10 predicted proteins | sample 7446081 | NCBI WGS metagenome assembly JACCDU01 (sample SAMN15323447, study PRJNA562643) | freshwater metagenome | isolation source: river surface water | place: USA:Blue River Watershed | collected 2017-08-17
AACGGTTAGAACCAATCCAATAGCCCAAAGGCCAAAGGCTCTTCCCTTGCTGAGCTTCAACTCTGCACCATGCTGTTGGCGGCGATTACCGCGCGAAGGGGTGCCCCAGCCTTGCTGATCGTTTCTTCGTACTCGGTTTCTGGTACCGAGTCCAAAACCAATCCGGCCCCGGCCTGAACATGAGCCATTCCATCACGCAGGAACGCAGTTCTAATGGCGATAGCTAGGTCGGCGTTACCGGCGAAGTCTAAGTACCCCACAACGCCACCGTAAATTCCGCGGTTTCCGTGTTCCAACTCATCGATAATTTCTAGCGCTCGTGGTTTAGGAGCACCAGATAGAGTTCCGGCCGGGAAAGTTGCCCTGAAGACATCCACTGGGGATTGGCCTTCTCTAACTTCGCCCTCAACTGTGGATACCAAATGCATGATGTGGCTGAATCGGTGTACCTGCATGAACTCGGTCACGGTCACTGATTCTGGTTTGCAAACCCTAAGGAGGTCATTTCTGGCCAGGTCAACCAGCATCAGGTGCTCGGCCTTTTCCTTGTGGTCGGCTACCAAACTCTCTTCGAGTGAAACATCTTCTCCCTCGGTTTCGCCTCTAGGGCGTGAACCAGCAATTGGGTGGGTAATAGCCCGACCATGCTGAACTTTGACTAAAGCCTCAGGTGATGAACCAACGACCGCATAGGGTCCGTCCTCGTCAGCAAAGTTGAGCAGGTACATGTACGGGCTTGGATTTAGCTCGCGCAGTACCCGATAAACGTCCAGCGGCGAGGCGGTACACGGGTAGTCAAATCTCTGTGAAATAACTACCTGAAAGACATCACCGATGCGGACATAATGCTTCGATTTCTCAACCGCATCGAGAAACTCCTGCTTGGTAATTCGTGCTTTGGCAGAGTCTTTAGATTCAAGGTCAAACAGGGTTTCAGAGTGGCTGGCAGCCTTGCCAAGGTCAGCCTTCATTGCACCGATGTGGGCCAGTGCATCGTCGTGAAGTTGCGCTAGGTCAGCCTGGTCAGTCACAAAAATGTTCGATACCAACTGAATTGAAAGTTGGTCGTGATCAATGATTACGAGGTCGCGGAACATGGCCATCGCCAATGTCGGACTTGGATAGTCCTTTTGCGGTGCCGGCGCGAGTTTTTCTATCTCGCGAATTAGGTCCCAAGCCATTACGCCGACCAGACCTGAGGTCAGTGGCGGTAGGTCACCGATTGGTTCGGATGTCCAAGCGGCCTGCAGTTTTTCTAGCGCATCCAGAGCTGTCTCAGGGAGTGAGTCACTGGCGTTTGGAAGGGGGCTTTGGTTATCAGGTGAGATCCAGTGCACTCCGCCGTCAGAGTTTTTGACGAGGCTCCCCCGATTGTTCACACCGATAAAGCTAAATCGCGACCAGATGCCCTGTTCGGCAGACTCGAGTAGGAAGCTGCCCTCTTTGTCGGCAGCCAACTTCTCAAAGATTGAAAGTGGAGTCTCGTCGTCGACCGGAAGGGTTTCGATAATTGGAATGACCCGGTGTTTTTGAGCCAATACTTCTAACTGATCAAGGGTCAGTGGCGAGTTCATTCGCTCTCCTGCTCGATGTAAAGAGTTGAAACGTCAAAGCAAGATTCTGAATCGGTGTGGCATGCCGGGCCATTCTCCTTAACCTTGATCAGGAGCGTATCGGCATCGCAGTCAGCCTCGATCGAGACAATTTCTTGGGTATTGCCCGAGGTTGCGCCCTTGTGCCAAAGTTCCTGTCGCGAGCGAGACCAGAAAACAGTCTCACCCTTCTCAAGGCTCAGTAAAAGCGACTCGTGGTTCATCCAGGCAAGCATCAGCACACGGCCAGTGATTGAACTCTGCACGATGGCCGGAACCAGGCCATCGCTGTTATAAGCGATTGACTCCACTGCAGTTTTATCTACCGGCATTGTTATCTCGTTTCGTATCCTGCGGCTTTTAGAGCCTGTTTGGCATCGTTGATGGATACCGAACCCTCGTGGAAAATTGATGCCGCCAAAATCGCATCTGCTCCAGCAGCTGCGGCTACTGGAAAGTCCTCGGCCTTGCCTGCTCCCCCGCTGGCGATGACTGGAATATTGGAAATCGCTCGGATTGCCTCTAGCATTTCGGAATCAAAGCCCTCGCGTGTTCCATCAGCATCGATGCTGTTTACCAACAGCTCGCCAGCTCCGCGATCAATTGCCTCTCGAACCCACTGCAGCGCATCGAGCGAAGTATCTTGACGACCACCGTGGGTCGTGACCACAAATCCCGATTCGGTAGTTGGTGAGCGCTTTAGGTCAAGCGAAATCACCAAAACCTGGTTCCCGAATCGGTTTGAGATTTGGTTGAGCAGGTCTGGATTACTAATTCCCGCTGAGCCAACACTGACCTTATCGGCACCCGCACCGAGGAGTCGAGCAACGTCATCAACTTGGCGAATTCCTCCGCCGACGGTTAGCGGTATAAATACCTGCTCGGCGCAACTGGTGACCAGATCGTACATAGTTGAGCGATTATCTACAGTGGCGTGAACGTCAAGAAAAGTCAGCTCGTCTGCTCCGTCTGCGTAGTACCTGGCGGCCAACTCGATCGGATCGCCAGCGTCACGGAGGTTCAGAAAGTTAACCCCTTTGACTACTCGCCCGTCAGCAACATCCAAGCAAGGAATTACACGGATTGACAGCGACATTAGATTCTCGCGGCGTGAATGGCACTAACCAAAATAGCTCGAGCGCCGAGTTCGTAAAGTTCATCCATCTTGGCGTTTATCTCGGTTGACTTGACCAGTGCACGCACAGCCACCCAATCAGAGTCGCGAAGCGGAGAAACCGTTGGAGATTCAATTCCAGGAGTAATTTGCGATGCCTTTTCAACCAAATCAGTTGGGCAGTCGTAATCAAAGATTACGTACTCACGGGCTACTAGGACGCCCTGCATGCGACGCAAAAGCTGCTGGTGCTCGGAAGCACGACCAGGAGCCACGATTAGGTGTGCCGAGCTCTCTAGGATGACCGGGCCAAAAATTTCAAGTCCGGCCTGACGCAAGGTGTTGCCAGTCGAAACCACATCGGCAACCGCATCGGCTACGCCAAGACGGACTGCAACCTCAACGGCACCATCTAGCTGAACCAGTTGCACCTCAACGCCCTGCTCTTTGAGGAAGTCTTCGACCAGGTGAGGGTACGCGGTAGCAACCCTCTTGCCAGCTAGGTCTTGAATGGTGCTGAACTGGCCAACTGGTCCGGCAAATCGGAAGGTTGAACCGCCGAAGCCGAGGTCGGCTACAGACTCTGCCTTCGAACGGCTGTCTAGGAGTAGGTCGAGCCCAGTAAACCCAACATCAAGCGAACCCGAGCCCACATAGGTTGCGATGTCGCGTGGACGTAGGTAGAAAAATTCAATGCCGTGAGCAGTGTCGACCACGTGTAGGTCTTTTGGGTCACGACGTACTGTGTAGCCGGCTTCTTTGAGCATAAGAATGGCTGATTCGGAAAGGATGCCCTTATTCGGGACGGCAACTCTAAGCACTTGAGTCTCTCTGGTCTTGGGGAATTACTAAAAGTTTTTTTCGAGGTCCTGGATGGTGATGCCCTTGGCGGTCATCAACACCTGCAGATGGTAGATGAGTTGAGAGATCTCTTCAGCGGTGCGCTCGTTGCCCTCGTATTCGGCAGCCATCCACACCTCGGCTGCTTCTTCAACAACCTTTTTGCCGATGGTGTGCACGCCAGCGTCGAGCCACTTTACGGTCTCAGAACCGGATGGGCGCGCTGCGGCTTTGTCACCAATTTCAGCAAAAAGTTGTTCGAAGGACTTCATGCCTCTAGTTTAGTGGCGGTGAGCAATCCCGCTGGCTGCTAAGGACCGGAGATTATCAATCTGAGCCTGGCGATCCTCAGCTTTGAACACTGCGGAACCAGCAACAAAGGTATCGGCACCAAGTTTTGCAACACGCTCAATGTTGGTCTCGTCGATTCCACCGTCTACCTGTAGCCAAACGTCCAGCTTCTCGGCGTCAACCTTGCGGCGGACGGCAGCCACCTTGCTGAGAGTGTCTTCGATGAGTGATTGCCCGCCAAATCCGGGTTCAACTGTCATTACTAGGATTTGGTCGAATTCGGCTAGCACCTCAAGGTAGGAATCGATTGCGGTTCCCGGTTCAATCGCTAAACCAGCTCGGGCACCAATGCTCCGCAGGGTTCTGGCCAATTTGACCGGGCTTTCGGCTGCCTCAGCGTGAAAAGTTACTGAAAATGCGCCGGCCTCGGCATAACCTGGTGCCCACCGGTCTGGCGATTCAATCATTAGGTGAATATCAAGCGGTTTCGGTGTGATTTGCTGCATTCTGGCGACCATAGGCAGACCAAAAGTTAGGTTCGGTACGAAGTGATTGTCCATCACATCAACGTGGATAAGGTCTGCATTGGAAATGGAGTTGAAGTCGCGTTCGAAGTTCACGAAATCTGCAGACAGAATGCTTGGATTGATGCGAGCCGACATAAAGGTAGCCTAACTACTTCTGCATGAGTGCGATAAACATCGCATCGGTGCTGTGAATGTGCGGCCAAAGTTGAGCCGTTTTTCGGTTTGAATTCAGGTGCAAGTCCGGATTGATTTTGTGAAGCACCTCATTGGTGTCAATCAGCTTCGCACCTAATTTTTTCTGTGCCCAGTCTGCAATCGCATTAGTTTCGGCAAGGTGAGGTGAACAAGTCACATAGGCAAGAACACCACTAGGCTTTAGTGCCGCCCAGGCGCTGGCTAGCAGTTCTTCTTGCAGTTTGGTCAACTCGGCTACATCGGCCTGCTGTTTTCTCCAGCGTGATTCCGGACGCCTGCGCAGGGCTCCCAGACCGGTGCAGGGTGCATCAAGGAGGATTCGATCATATTTTTCGGGAGTGGTGCTTCCAATAAGTCTGCCGTCAGCAACGGTAACTTTCAGGCGCGGGTCAACCAGGCTCAAGGCCTGACTGACTAATTTTGCGCGATGAGGTGCAACCTCGTTGCAAACAAGTGTGGCCCCCGCTAGCTTGGCTTCGGCCGCCAGCAAAGCGGCTTTTCCACCCGGTCCGGCACACATGTCCAGCCAGGTTTCATTTTCAGCTGCGTCCGTGGCTTCTACTAAGGCCAACGCGGCTAGCTGTGAGCCTTGGTCCTGAACGCGAATACGGCCCTCGCGGAAAGCAACCAAGTTGTTCGGGTCACCACCATCGAGCTGCGCACCGATTGGGCTTGCCGGTCCGATTGGTAAGTCTTCGAAGTCGCGTTTGGTCGCTATTCCCGGCAGGCCAACCAGGCTGACCAAAGGCGCGATATTGTCTGCGAAAAGCAAATCTTTAAGTTCGGTGCCGCGGTTGTCGAGTTTCAGCGCCTGCTCAAGAGCTCGAACCACCCAGATAGGGTGACTGAATTCGACGGCCAGACGCTCGTGCGGGTTATCTAGGCCATTCAAAACCACCTGCAGCCATTCATCGCGGGTTCGTTCCGAGACCCTTCGCAGGACGCCATTCACAAAGCCGACCGCTCCCCGACTCAAGTAGTGCTTGGCAAGCTCAACTGTCTCACTGAGTGCAGCGTGAGATGGTACGCGCATCCCGAGGATTTGGTGTGCTCCCAGTCGAAGAAATACCAAAGCCGAGATGTCAATTTCGTCGCTGTAGCGCTGAGCACATTCCTCAACTACGCGATCGTAGAAAAGCTGCCACCGGAGAGTTCCAAAGGCAAGTTCCTGGGCAAAAGCGGTGTCTCTTGAATCCAGCCGCGCCTTCTCAAGCAATTTTGGAAGCAGGAGGTTTGCATAGGCATCATCTTTTTCAACCGCCATGAGCAAATCAATAGCCACTTCACGCGCACTGATACTTCGTTCGTTTTTAGCCATTAATTGAAGAGAACTCTCTGATCGGACTTAATTCCGCGCATCCAATCAGAAGCGCGCATGATCTGTTTGCCCGCAGGCTGTACATCTTTGAGTTCTAGCAAGGAGCCGTGGCCACAACTCACCAAAACACGATTACCGCTGTGGACCAGCGACCCTGCTTCGAAATCAGTGCCCTCGAGGGCTGCCCAGTCAACTGCACCCAACGCCCGCGCGGTGATTACCCTAAAAGACTCGCCATCAAGGGTGGTCCATGCCATCGGTTCTGGATTCATGGCACAGACTAGGTGCTCAATTTGGTGAGCCGATTCATTCCAATTGATATGCGCAAGTTCTCGATTGAGCTTTGAGGCCAGAGTTGCTACTGCCATCTCATCCTGAGGAGTGGTTACTGCCAAACCAGCGGCAACTCGTGGAATGACCTCGAGTAGCCCCGATATGCCGAGGTTAGTTAGTCGATTCAAGAGCTCCCCAGCTGTTTCACCCGGGGTAATCTCGGTTGGAATGATGCTGTGAATTGGGCCGGTATCCATGCCCTCATCAAGTTGGAATATCGAGACTCCGGTGGTTGCATCGCCGTTCAAAATTGCGTGCTGAACTGGAGCCGCACCTCTCCACCGTGGTAGCAGGCTGTAGTGAAGGTTTATCCAACCCTTTGGCAATGCCATTAGAGTCTCGGTTCGGAAAATCGCCCCGAAGGCTACAACTACGCCTAGGTCTGCTCCAAGCGATTTGATTTCTTCAAGGATGCTAGGGTCAACTCGATTTGCCTTGATAATTGGCAATCCGAGTGATTCTGCGGTTTGGGCAACCGGCGAAGGAGTCAAGACCTTTTTTCGGCCAACGGGTGCATCTACGCGAGTCAAGACACCAACGATTTCAACTCCGTTTTCATGGAGCGACGATAGCGTCCGCGCAGCGTTTAGCGGCGTGCCCGCGAACAAAACTTTCAAACCCAACCGTGCCTTCCTGCTCTAGATTACTTCGGAGTCATCCATCTTGACTCGAATCGGCCGAACGGCCCGACCCGATTTTGCGCTAAATGCGCTTTGACCCGAGGAATGCACAAGTGTTGCAGCGCGCAGGTGTTTGGCTAGCCACTCCCCCTGCGAGTAGTCATACTTCAGGAATGCTCGCCAGGTGATAACTAGGTTCTTCTCATAAACCGGCATTGGCCCAAGAACCTCAATCCCGGGCGAGGACCTGAGGTCGCTCAGTACCTGTTCAAGTAGCTCTGCTTCGGCAGACACCGATGCAAGGCGCACAGCTGGAGGGAATCGGAGCTCCCGTCGGGATTGAAGTTCACCGTGGGCAAACTCACCCGGCGCCCAAGCAGTTAAGCACCTTGCCAATTCACCGCGAATACCAACAACTAGACAGGTACCCCCAGCGTTGGCAAGCGCAATCGCGTTGGCCCACTGCCTGAAGGCATCCTCTGATGCGCGGAGGGAATCACGATTTAGGGCCTGATTGGCATCCAGGATCACCACCGCCGAATAACCACCTAAAACTCGCGGTTCAGCGCCGGGGGTAGAAACCACGATGGCTCTATCTGACTCGATAAGTTCGATTCGATGGTCACCGTTTGATTCGATGATTTGCACTCCAGGAAAAGCACGCCCAAAATCGGCTGCGGTCCTCGAGGAACCTGCAGTGCCGGTTCGAAGTTTGTTTGCGCCACAGGTTCGGCACCTGAAGTTAAGGTTGGTCTGATTGCACCACCTACACCTAACTTGGCCCGCACCATCGACCCAGATTGGGCCATTGCACTGGTTGCAAGCGGCCCGCTCAGAACAACCGGAACAGTAACTCGAAACCGCAGTTCCGCGAGCAGCTACCTGGACCAAGACCGAGCCAAATTTCAGGGCATCGCGGATTGTTGACCAGGCAACTCCATCAACTCGGACTTCGCGGTCCACCGCAGAAATGTTTGGAATATCTTGTTCGAATGACTCGGCGTTCAGGTAGCCAATTTCCACAAGCCGCTGGATCTCGGTAGAACGAACATGCCCAGCAAAAATCAAGCCACAGCCTGACTGTTTTTGTCTGATAAGTGCGACCTCGCGGGTGTGTGAGTACGGTGAGGACGGCTCAATGTGGCTCGAATCGCCATCATCCCAGACCAAAATTAGGCCCAGATTCTGCACGGGTGCGTAGATTGCTGATCTACTTCCGACCACCAAAGTAGGTGACTTACCCAAGCAGTCCAGGAACGCCTTGTACTTAGCCGAAGTCTTCTGATCAGAGGAATAGTCGACTAGAAATCCAGCCGCCGGCGAATTTTCCAGTGCAGATAACAAAACTTTCTGGTCTCGATAATCCGGCACGCAAATAATCACGGACTGACCGTTCGAGACTTCCTGCACGCTTTTCTCGACAGCCATACTCACCCAAGCAGGCCATTCAGGTCCGGTAACCGGTGCGACCAGCACTGAGGTTCGATCGCGTTCAACGTGGTGCTTTTTCGAAACACCTGATACTTGATTTTGGTTTTCTGCGAGCCATCGCTTTTCGACTGCAACTGATCTGGGTGGGACGGCAAGCCTGAGTACATCTGATGCAGTAGAGGCTTGTCGATCGGCGACAGATCTGACTAATTGATAAACCTCAGGCGTCAGCACTGGAGCAGTCGAGACCAATTGGGTAATCTCGGCAAGCTTTCCTTCGAATTCGCTGGTTTGCTCTAGGGCTATCACAAATCCGTCGTAAAGACTCTTTCCTCGCCCGAAAGGAACTTTGACTCGAACACCCACCCGAATTGAATCTCGAATGGTATCTGGAATTGCATAGTCGAATAGCCGATCTAATTGCGGCAACGGGGAATCAATCGAAACCCTTGCAATACCCGGCATAGATACCTGACTAATTAGAAACCGGCGGCACGTCGAAGATCGGCAGACTTATCGGTGTTCTCCCAGGTGAATTCAGGAAGTTCGCGCCCGAAGTGACCGTATGTTGCTGTCTTTGAGTAAATCGGTCTAAGCAGGTCAAGAGCTTCGATTAGGGCTTTTGGCCTTAGGTCAAACACCTCGTTGATGGCGTCGACGATTGTGTCATCTGAAACGTGGCCGGTGCCAAAGGTCTCAACGTAGAGTCCCACTGGGCGGGCTACACCAATTGCATAGGCAACCTGAACCTCGACTTGGTCGGCAAGTTCTGCAGCAACAACGTTCTTGGCTACCCAGCGCATTGCGTAGGCGGCGGAGCGGTCAACCTTTGATGGGTCTTTACCTGAGAATGCGCCACCTCCGTGGCGGCTGGCACCACCGTAGGTGTCAACGATGATCTTGCGTCCGGTCAAGCCCGCGTCACCCATTGGGCCACCGATTTCAAACTTGCCGGTCGGGTTGATGAATAGTTCGACGCCTGAGAAGTCCAGTTCAGTGCCCTCGAGAATTGGGTTGATAACCGCTTCTCGCATGGCTTCAACGATCTGAGCGTGGCTCACGCCTGGGTTGTGCTGCGTTGAGAGAACTACAGCCTCAATGGTGCGAGGAATTGTTCCCTCATAACCGATTGTCACCTGAGTCTTACCGTCTGGCCTGAGAAAGTCGACCTGGCCTGACTTGCGGACTTCAGCAAGACGCTCACTCAATCGGTGTGCCACGTTGATTGCTGTTGGAATCAGGGTTTTGGTCTCGTTGGTGGCGTAGCCAAACATGATTCCTTGGTCGCCGGCACCCTGAGAGTCATAATGGTCCTTAGATGAGCCAACTCGCGATTCAAAGCCATCATCAACACCCTGTGCGATGTCTGGTGACTGCTGACCAATCGAAATAGAAACGCCACAGCTATCGCCGTCAAAGCCAATGTCTGACGATGTGTAGCCAATTTCGCGAATCTTTTCACGAACAAGTTTCGGAATCTCAACATAGCCTTCGGTCGTAACCTCACCGGCAACATGGACTAGGCCTGTCGTGACCATGGTTTCTACGGCTACGCGAGAATTTGGGTCCTGCTCGAGCATTGCATCGAGAATCGTGTCACTGATCTGGTCACAGATTTTGTCAGGGTGACCCTCAGTCACAGATTCAGAGGTGAAAAGACGAAGTTTGCTCATAATGGCTCAAGTATATCCCGAGCCCAAGACATGCTGGTCAGTTATTTGCTGAGGGCAGAACTCAGTAGGTCCAAAAGCTCATTGGCAACCAAGGTTTTACTTCCAGCGGCTTTTGTCGCTCCCCCGGTTTTGCTCAGAATTATTGCTGAATTTTGGTTGCTACCGAAAACCTTGCCGTCGCTGACATCATTGGCCACGATAAAGTCGCATCCTTTTTCGCTTAGCTTTCTTGCGGCCAGTTCGGTAAGTGCCGTTTCTGAACCGGCGGTCTCTGCCGCAAATCCAACGATTAGAGCCGCGTGTGAGCTGTCAACCGCTAGCTTTAGTACATCTGGATTTTGAACCAGCTCTAGATTGAGGTGATCCCCCACCAGACTCTTTTTAATTTTTGAGTCAAATGGTTCAGCGAGCCTAAAGTCAGAAACTGCGGCTGACATAACCAGAACATCGCAGGCCGGCAATTGCTCAAGAACGGCATTTTGCAGCTCTGCGGCAGATTGAACCCGAATTACTTGGCTAAAACCGGTTGGAATCCCGGTTATGTTTGCGGCAATTAGGGTTACCTGGGCGCCTCTTTGTGACGCAGCCGTAGCAATAGCTAGACCCTGTTTTCCGCTCGAATGATTGCCAATGAATCGCACCGGGTCAATCGGTTCTTGCGTACCGCCAGCCGTTATCAAAAACTTTTTGCCGGCTAGGTCTTGCTTTGATACAGCGGTAAGGGCAAAATCAACAATCTCATTTGGTTCGGGAAGTCGGCCCGGGCCAGAGTCCTGCCCGGTGAGTCGGCCAACTGCGGGTTCCAATACCCAAACATCACGATTCTTAAGGGTCTCGATGTTTGCCAAGGTAGCTGGGTGTTGCCACATCTCCGTGTGCATGGCTGGTGCAACCACCACCGGAGCCTTGGTCGCCAAAAGTGTGTTGCCGAGCAGATCATCGGCTTGGCCTGAGG
>JACCDU010726449.1_pt1 | contig 10889 bp, 8 predicted proteins | sample 7446081 | NCBI WGS metagenome assembly JACCDU01 (sample SAMN15323447, study PRJNA562643) | freshwater metagenome | isolation source: river surface water | place: USA:Blue River Watershed | collected 2017-08-17
CCCGCATCGAGGAACTGAGCGATTACGAATACCAGAAGCGCAACGAGACCAACGAGATCTTCATCCCGGTGGCCGAGCGTCTGGGCAACGACGTGTTCGAGTTCAAGAACGTCAGCAAGTCCTTTGGCGACCGCCTGCTGATCGACAACCTGAGCTTCAAGGTGCCCGCGGGCGCCATCGTCGGCATCATTGGCCCCAACGGCGCCGGTAAATCGACCCTGTTCAAGCTGATCTCGGGCAAGGAAACGCCCGACAGCGGCGAAGTCCACATCGGCCAGACCGTCAAGATGGCCTTTGTTGACCAGACCCGTGAAGACCTGGCCAACGACAAGACCGTCTGGGAAGACATCTCCGGCGGTCTGGACATCATCACCGTGGGCAAGTTCCAGATGCCCAGCCGCGCGTATTGCGGCCGCTTCAACTTCAGCGGTGGCGACCAGCAAAAGAAGGTCGGCATGCTCTCGGGCGGTGAGCGCGGCCGTCTGCACCTGGCCAAGACCCTGATGCAGGGCGGCAACGTGCTGCTGCTCGACGAACCGTCCAACGACCTCGACGTCGAAACCCTGCGCGCCCTCGAAGACGCGCTGCTCGAGTTTGCCGGCTCGGTCATGGTCATCAGCCACGACCGCTGGTTCCTGGACCGCATCGCCACCCACATCCTGGCTGCCGAAGGCGACAGCCAGTGGGTGTTCTTTGACGGCAACTACCAGGAATACGAGGCCGACAAGAAGAAGCGTCTGGGCGAAGAGGGCGCCAAACCCAAGCCCGTGCGCTACAAGGCTTTGAAATAAACAACTTTGGGGACAGATCTTCAGCTCTGTCCTTTCCGAATGACTTTGGGTACAGATCTTTAGCTCTGTCCTTTCCGAATGACTTTGGGGACAGATCTTTAGCTCTGTCCCCAACTGACTAGAAACATGCACTACCACCTCTATGCGATCGGCAATGCGCTGGTCGACACCGAATACGAAGTCTCCGACGACTTGCTGGCCCGCATGGGCGTGAGCAAGCGCCACATGACACTCATCGACGCCGAGCAGCGCACCGCGCTGCTGGCCCATGTGCAAGGCCTGCACGCCCGCCGCACCGGTGGCGGCTCGGCTGGCAACACGGTGGTGGCGCTGGCTCAGCTGGGTGGCAAGGCCTTTTATTCGTGCCGGGTGGCCGACGATGAGCTGGGCGCCTTTTATGCCCAGGACCTGCAGGCCAACGGCGTGGCCACCAACCTGACCCACACCCAGGCGCAGCCGGGCCAGACGGGCAGCTGCATGGTGCTCGTCACCCCCGATGCCGAGCGCACCATGTGCACCTTCCTGGGCGCCACCTCGCAGCTCGACCGCTCGGCACTGCACCCGCATGACATCGCCAAGGCCAGGGTCTATTACATGGAAGGCTACCTGGCTGCCTCGCCCAGCGGGCTCGAAGCCGCGCTCGAAGGCCTGAAGATCGCCCGCCAGCACGGCGTGCAGACGGCGCTCACGCTCAGCGATGTGAGCATGATCAACTTCTGCCGCGCCGGGCTCGAGGCCATGGCCGACGGCGGTCTGGATTACCTGTTCGCCAACGAGGAAGAAGCCCAGGTCTGGTGCGGCAGCACCGACCTGCAGGCCATCCTGCCCCAGCTGCAAAAGCTCGCCCGCACCGTCTGCCTCACGCGCGGCCCGCAGGGCAGCATCGTGCTGCGCGGCAACGAAATGGCCAGTGTGCCCGCCGTACCCACCAAGGCGGTCGACACCAATGGCGCAGGCGACATGTTCGCCGGGGCCTTCCTCTATGGCGTGACGCACGGCATGGCCGATGCTCAGGCCGCCGCCCTGGCCAACCGCGCCGCCGCCGCCGTGGTCAGCCAGCATGGCAACCGTCTGACATACGAGCGTTTGCAGGCCATTCTGCAAGACACATTGAACGCCTGATTGGCCTGCGGAGCACCCACCATGTCCATCGCCAAAAACCTGCTTCTGGCCGCTGCACTGGGCAGCACCTGCGCCTGGGCGCAAGAGGCGGGGTTCCGGGGCGAACTGGGCGGCATGGCCACGCAGGCTTCGGCCCTTGTGCGAGGCGCTTCGGCTTCGTCGTCGGTCCTGCCCTACGTCTATGGTGACTGGGGGCGCTTCTATGGCCGCGTCGACACCTTCGGCCTGCGCGTCCTGCCGCTCGGCCAGGGCCATCTGGAGCTGGCCACCCGCATCAGCACCGAGGGCTTTGAAGGCCGCAAGACGGCCTACCCGGCACTGGGCGATCGTCGCTCACCACTGCCCGTGGGTCTGGGTACCTTTCAGCGCACCGATTGGGGTGGCGTGTTCGCCTACCTGATGCACGACCCCCGCTCGGGCGGCCAGTTCGCCGAGCTCAACTGGGCCGGTCAGACCCGACTCGGACCGGTCACCCTCTACCCGCAACTGGGCCTGCAGTACCGCTCCTCAGCCTATGTGTCGCACCTCTATGGCGTTTCATCGACCGAATCGACCAGCACCGGCCTGACGGTGTGGCAGCCCGGCGCCTCATGGACCCCGCAGATCACCTTGCATGCCAGCCTGCCGCTCAGCGGGCCCTGGTCGCTGCAGGGCCAGCTGCGCCAGCGCTGGTGGGACAGTGCAGTGGCCGACAGCCCGCTGGTGCAGCGCAGCAGCCAGACCTCGGGCCTGCTGGCACTGACCTATACCCTGAACTGAGTCCGCGCTTACTCCGACGGGCCGCGGCGATTAAAATCCCGGAGCGCTGGCTGCATTGGCCACGCCTACTTTTGCTACTTTCTTTACAGGTCTATCCATGAAGCGCGAATATTTCAGTTCCGGTCTCCGTCACGATCGCCGTTCCGGCGAGCAGCGCAGCGGCACCTGCATGGCCCTGATCGACGCCCGTTTCCTCATATGGCTGGCCCAGCAAGGCGCCTTGGGCACCACCGGTGAATCCGTCAACCGCCAGGGTCTGCTCTCGCTGCTGTCGCAGGCTTTGACGCACACCGGGCTCGATGTGGACCTGCGCCGCATCTATTGGTACACCGACCGCTCCGACGGCCTGGTCATCGACGACCAGATCGTGCGCCTGGTACAGACCCACGACGCCGACGGTGGCGCCTCGCTGCTGCGCTCGCTGGGCCACGACCTCAAGCAGCTGGCAGAGCACCATGCCTGTGACCACGTGCTGGTGGCCAGCGATGACGAGCGCTTCCTCAGCGCCATCGATGAAGCCCAGCTCAGTGGTCTGAGCGTGCACTTGCTGGCCGACGAATCGGCCCGCAACATGCCCCAGATGGTGCGCAGTGACCCGGGCTGGGCACGGCTGCTGTCGCAGGCCGACCGTCGCGTCATCGTCAATTCGCAGGCCCTGGCCGACATGCTGCAGGGCAAGGTGCCCACTGGCATGGGCCTGTCGGTGGAAGATGTGGAGGAACTGCGCAAGTCCATGCAGGAAGTCGTCAGCGCCTGGTGGGCCGAAGAGCCCGAGGACCTGCGCGAAGACCTGCGCGATGCGCTGCAGGTCAGCCGCGGCATCCCCCAGGAAGTGGACCGCCAGCTGCTGCTGCGCATGCGCCAGCGCCTGGCCCGTGCCCTGAGCCTGCCCGAGAAGAAAATGTTGCGCGAGACCCTGCGCAACGTGGTGATGGGGGTGCAGGAGCCGCAGCCCGAAACTGCAGGCTTCCCGCCCGACAGCGAGGAGTGAGCCGCGCTACGGCGCTGTGGATGGCCCGGTCAAGCCGGGCCATGACCAGAGGTGGAAATGTCATCCTCGGGCTGCTTTTCGGTCATCCTCGGGCTTGACCCGAGGAGCCATGGATGCCCCGATCAAGTCGGAGCATGACAAGGCAGCAGCCGGAGCATGACAAGGCAGCAGTCGGCGCACGACAAAGCAGGAGTCGACGCACGACAAAGAGGGCAAGTCAAAGGAGGCGGCCCTCAATCCACCGTGGCACCCGAATCCTTGACCACTTTGCCCAACCGTGCAGTGTCGCGGCGGATCAGGTCGCCAAATGCGGCTGCCGTGCCCGCCACCACCGGGGTGCCGATGGCTTCCCACTTGGTGCGGAATTCCGGTTCCTTGAAGATCGCGTTCAGCGTGCTGTTGAGCTTATCGATGATGGCTGGCGGTGTGCCTGAGCGTACCGCGATGCCGTGCCAGGCGCCGAACTCGTAGCCCGTCACGCCGGCTTCTGCCATGGTCGGCACATTGGGCAACTGGGGCACGCGCTTGGCCGAGGTCACGGCCAGCGGCACCAGTTTGCCCGAGCCAATGTGCGGCAGCGAGCTCCCCAGGATGTCAAACATCACGCCCACCTGGCCACCGATCACGTCATTGAGCGCCGGGCCCGCACCCTTGTAGGGGATGTGGGTGATCTCCACCCCCATCTGCGTGTTGAACAGTTCACCGGCCAGGTGCTGGGGCGTGCCATTGCCCGCCGAGGCGAAGCTCAGCGCTGACTTGGGTTGCTTAGCCAGCGCAATCAGTTCCTTGACGCTTTTCACGCCCAGGTTGGGGTTGACTTCGAGCACCAGTGGAAATGACGAGATCTGGATGACCGGAGCCAGATCGGTCATCGGGTTGAAAGGCATGCTTTTGTAGAGCGTCGGGTTCACGGCCATCGGGCCGCTGGCTGCGAGCAGCAGGGTGTGGCCATCGGCAGCGGCCTGTTTGGCGACTTCGGCGCTGCCCAGGTTGCCTCCGGCGCCGCCCTTGTTGTCCACCACCACGGCCACGCCCAGGCGCTTGGTCAGCTCACCCTGCAGCAGGCGCGCCATCAGGTCGGTCGGGCCGCCGGGTGGGTAGGGCACCACAAAGCGGATGGTTTTGCTGGGCCAGTTGTCCTGGGCCTGGACCGCAAAGCCGGTGGTGCCCAGCAGGCAGGCGAGGGCGGTGGTGACAAGGGTTCTGCGTTGCATGGTTGGCTCCTGTTGCAAGTGTCTGTGTTCAGTCTTTGTGAGGTGCTGGCGTCGTTGTTTGTCATGCGCCGACTGCGGCTTTGTCATTCCCCGGCTTAACCGGGGAATCCATGGATCCTCGGGTCAAGCCCGAGGATGACAGAAGAACTGGCCCGAGGATGACAGAAGAAGTGGCCCGAGGATGACAGAAGAAGTGGCCCGAGGATGACAGAAGAAGTGGTCCGAGGGTGACACAAGAAGTGCCCCGAGGGTGACGTTTTGGCATTCCGTGGGTGACATGGGATGTTGTTCGTGTGCGGGTCACGACCTGAAACGCTCGCGGATGTCTGCTGCCGTGGCCACGGGGCGCCCCAGGCTGCGTGCGGCTTCGGCGGCTTGTGACACCAGGGCGGCATTGTCGGGGGCCACGTCGCCGTTCTTGAGGTAAAGGTTGTTCTCAAAGCCCACGCGGACATGCCCGCCCAGCGCAGCGGCTGCCGTCACGCAGGCGTGTTCGGTCTTGCCGAAGGCACACACCGCCCAGGGCTCGCCGCCTGTATGGGTATGCACAAAAGGCACCACATCGGTCGGGCTGGAGGTTTGCCCGGCGGTGTAGCGGCCCAGCACAAACAGCAGGAACCACGGTGCCTCGGGCACCACGCCGCGCTGGCGCAGGTCCTGCCAGCGGCGCAGGTCGGCCGTGTCGTACAGGATCACCTGGGTCATGACCTTCTCGCGTACCAGCCAGCCAAAAAAATCGGCCAGGCCCGCTTCGCCAATGCCCGGCTGGTCCACTTCGCGCAGGCCCACCGACACCGCCTCGGGCCGCAGTTCGCGCACCATGGCGATCTGGGCCGGTGCCTCGTAGACCTTGGCCGCCTCGCTGGTGATCTGCAGCACCATCGCATCGCCCACGGCCGCACGCACGGCGGCCAGCGCATCGCGATAACCGGCCACGTCGAGGCTGTGACGGCCTTGCGTGTCGCGGATGTGCAGGTGCAGCATGCTGGCGCCAGCGTCCAGACAGGACTTGGCGGTGCGGGCCAGGCTGGCGGCGGTCAGGGGCACCTGGGCGTGGTCGACCAGTTGTTTGTAGGCACCGTTGGGTGCGCTGGTGATGATCAGGGGCTGGCTGTAGAAATCGCTCATGGCAATGGCTTTCAGAAACTCTTGTCGATCGGGGGCAGCTCGCTGGCCAGCAGTTGCAGGCCCTGGCGCAGCAGCTGGTCGTAGCGTTCGCGTTCGGCCTGCCGCGCCTCGGGCGTCCAGTCGTAAAACCCGGCGCCGGCCTTCATGCCGACGCGACCCGCCGCGACCCGCTCGCGCAGCGCACGCGACGGCTGGTCTGTGTTGCTCAGGCTGGGGTACATGGTGGCGGCGGCTGCGCAGTGCACATCCAGGCCCGCATGGTCACGCTGCATGACTGGACCGGCGGCCAGGTAGCGAAAACCAAAACCAAAGCGCACCGCCGCGTCCACGTCTTCCGGTGTGGCCACGCCTTCGTCGATCATGGCAAAGGCCTCGCGCGAGAGGGCGTGCTGCAGGCGGTTGGCCAGAAAGCCCGGCTTGTCCTTGCGCACCAGCACCGGCACGCTGCCGCAGCCGCGCATGAAGGCGCTCAGGCTGTCGGCCGTGTCGGGGTGCGTCTGTGGCCCGAGCACCACCTCCACCAGCGGCACCAAGTGCGCGGGCATGAAAAAGTGCAGGCCCAGCATGCGCTCCTGCGTCGGCAGGCCTTGCGCGATGGCGCTGATCGGGAAGCTCGAACTGTTGCTGGTCAGTACCGCGCCCACCGGCGCATGCTGCACCAGCTGCGCAAACAGGGCCTGCTTCAGGTCGAGTTTTTCGGGGATGCACTCGACCACCAGTTGCACATCGGGCCAGGCCACGTCGGCCAGGCCTGGCACGGCCTGCACCTGTGCGGCGCGGTGGGCCAGGTCCAGATCGGCCAGGGCCGCCTGCACGCGCTGGCCCAGGGCTTCGCGCTGGGCGGCCTGTGGTTCGGTCACGGTGACGCGAGCGCCGCCGCGCGCCAGCACCACGGCCACATCGGCTCCCATCGTGCCGCCGCCCACCACCAAGGCATGCACGCCGCGCGGCGCTGCGGGCAGGATTGCTTGAGAAAGAGCTGCATTCATGACGATGCAGTCTAGGCAGGTGATTTTTATCCGTCCAGATGATTTTTTCTATAGACTGATCACCAATGATGATCAATTGGTCCTCCCGCGAGATCGACGTCTTCCTCGTCCTAGCCGACACCCTGAGCTTTCGGCGCACTGCCGAGCGGGTGCACCTCTCGCAGCCCGCCGTGACCGCCTTGATTGCTCGACTCGAAGAGGCGCTGGGCGCGCGGCTGTTTGACCGCACCACCCGCAACGTCCAGCTCACTGGTCCGGGGCAGGTCTTTCTGGCGCAGGCGCAGCGGCTGCGCCACATGACTGAAGAAGCGGTGCGTGCGGTGCGCGAGGTGGCCACCCTGCAGAGCGGCCAGGTGGCCATGGCGGCCATGCCTTCGCTGGCGGCCACGGTGGTGCCGCGCGTCTTTGCCCGTTTCCGGGCGCAGCACCCGGGCATCTCCCTGCAGCTCATGGACACGCTCTCGCAGCCCGCCTTCGAGCTGGTGCGCGCCGGGCGGGTGGACTTTGCCCTGACGGCCGCCAACCCGGCCTATGCCGATCTGGACTACTTGCCGCTGGCGTCCGACGGTTTTGTGCTGCTCATCCCGCAGGGCCATGCGCTGGCGCGGGGGCGCAAGGCGCTGTCGTGGGCGCAGGTGGCGCAGCTGCCGCACATTTCCATGCCGCTGCCCTCAAGCGTGCGGCAATATGCCGACGCCGCGTTTCTGGAACACCGCATCCGATTTGCTCCGCAGTTCGAACTGGAACACCTGGCGAGCATCAAGGCCCTGGTGGCTGCTGGTCTGGGCGTGGCCGCCTTGCCCGAACTCGCCGCCGATGTCGGTCCCGACGAAGGCATCGTGCGCAGACCCCTGCGGGACCCCGACCTGCGCCGTCCGGTCGGACTGGTCACCTTGCGTGGAAAGAGTCTTTCTCCTGCGGCCGTGGCGATGGTTGCACTGCTTCGTGAGGCCATGGCCAAAGTGGACTCAACATGAAAAAAGCCCAGTCGGATGACTGGGCTTTGGGGTTGGTGCCGATAGCCGGAATCGAACTGGCGACCTACGCGTTACGAATGCGTTGCTCTACCAACTGAGCTATATCGGCGCGGGCCAAATTATACCGTGGCGTGGTATCGAGTGACGCGCTCGACTTCGTTCTTGCTGCCCAGGATCACGCTCACGCGCTGGTGCAGCTGGTCAGGGTGGATGTCAAGGATGCGCTCTTTGCCGTTGGTGGCGGCGCCGCCGGCCTGTTCGACCAGCCAGCCCATGGGATTGGCTTCGTACATCAGGCGCAGCTTGCCGGCCTTGTGTGGCTCGCGCTTGTCCCAGGGGTACATGAACACACCGCCGCGGGTGAGGATGCGGTGCACATCGGCCACCATGCTGGCGATCCAGCGCATGTTGAAGTCCTTGCCGCGCGGGCCTTCCTTGCCCTGCAGGCATTCGTCGATGTAGCGGCGCACCGGCTCCGCCCAGTGGCGCATGTTGCTCATGTTGATCGCAAACTCTTTGGTGTCAGCCGGGATCTGGACGTTCTCCTGCGTGAGCACGAAGGAGCCCTGTTCGCGATCCAGCGTGAACATGACCACGCCGTCCCCCACGGTGAGTACCAGCGTGGTCTGCGGGCCATAAATGCAGTAGCCTGCAGCCACCTGTTGCCGACCCGGCTGCAGGAAATCCTGCTCGGTCACGCCACTGCTCCCCTCGGGCTTCTTGAGCACGCTGAAGATGGTGCCGATGCTGACGTTCACATCGATGTTGGAAGAGCCATCCAGCGGATCGAAGAGCAGCAGGTATTCGCCTTGCGGGTAGCGGTTGGGCACCAGGTAGATGCTGTCCATTTCCTCGGAGGCCATGGCTGCGAGGTGGCCGCCCCATTCGTTGGCTTCGAGCAGGACTTCGTTGGCGATGATGTCCAGCTTCTTCTGGACTTCGCCCTGCACGTTTTCGCTTTCGGCGCTGCCCAGCACGCCGCCCAGGGCGCCCTTGTTGACAGCCTGGCTGATGCCCTTGCAGGCGCGGGCCACCACTTCGAGCAGCAGGCGCAGGTCGGCCGGGATGTGGCCCTTGCTGCGCTGCTGTTCCACCAGGTAGCGGGAGAGGGAGATGCGGCTGCTCATGGCCGTCCTTTCAAATCAGTTGCCCAGCGCGCGGCTGACCACCTCGCGCACATCGTTGGAGAGGTCGGCTTTGGCGGCCACGCGTTCGATGGCCACGCGGGCGGCGCTGCGGAAGGGCTCGGCCAGTCGGCTCCAGCGGTCCATGGCGCGCGCCAGGCGGGCCGCCACCTGCGGGTTGATGGCGTCCAGGGCCAGCACCTGCTCGCTCCAGTACACATAGCCTGCGGCATCGGCCCGGTGGAAACCCGCCGGGTTGGCACTGCAGTAGCTGAAGATCAGGCTGCGAGCTCGGTTGGGGTTGCGCAGGTTGAAGTCGGCGTGCTGCATCAGCTGGCGGACCTTGGGCAGCACGTCGCCGCCGCGGTCGGGGGCGCCGGCCTGCAGGGCGAACCACTTGTCGATGACCAAGGCCTCGTCCTTGAACAGCTTGTGAAAGCGCTCCAGGGCGGGCGCAGCCAGCGCATGGCCGCTCACCACCAGCGCTGACAGCGCGTTGAAGCGGTCGGTCATGTTGCCCGCGTCCTTGAACTGCTGGTAGACCTTGCCGGGCAGCACCTCGTCGCCCTGGGCCACGGCGGCAGTGCACAGCATGGTCATGGCCAGACCGCTCAATGCGCGGCGGCCGCTGGAAGTGGCGTCGGGGCTGTAGGCGCCGCTGCTGCGGTGCGCATCAAGCGCCCATTGCCAGTCGCTTTGCAGGGCAAGCGCCAGCTGCAGGCGCATGCCTTCGCGCACCGCATGCACGCGCTGCGGGTTCACGATGTCCAGATGGTCGGCGATGTAGTTTTCGGACGGCAGGGTGAGGGCCAGTTCCTTGAAGGCGGCGTCCAGCTGCGGGTGGCGCAGCACGGCGCGCAAGGCCTCGACCAGCGCGGGCGACAAGGCCTGCGCGCCATCGCGCTGCGCGTGCAGGGCTTCGAGGGCGGCCTGCAGCATCAGGCGCTGGCCGGCTTCCCAGCGGTTGAAGGCGTCGTGGTCGTGCGCCAGCAGCGCCATCAGGGCATCGCTGCCCAGGCCATCGTCGAGCACCACCGGCGCGCTGAAGCCGCGCAGCAGAGAGGGCACAGGCGCGCTGTCCAGGTTCACGAAAGTCCAGCTGGCACTGGTGTCGGTCAGCACCAGGGTGGTCTGTTCGGTCACTTCGTCGCTGCCGGCCAGCTGCAGGGGCAGGGCGCGGCCGTCCTGGGCGAGCAGGCCCAGCGTCACCGGGATCACAAAGGGCTCTTTGCCCGGCTGCTCGGGCGTGGCCGGGCAAGACTGGCTGAGCGTCAGGGTGTAGCTGCGCTCTGCCGCGTTGTACTGCCCGCGCGCCTGCAGGCGCGGCGTGCCTGCCTGGCTGTACCAGCGCTCGAACTGCGGCAGGTGTAGCGCCAGCGCCGTGCCCGGGTTGGCATCGGCAATCGCCTGCGAAAAATCGTCGCAGGTCACGGCCTGGCCGTCATGCCGCTCGAAGTAGAGCTTCATGCCCTTGGCAAAACCGTCGCGGCTGGTCAGGGTCTGCATCATGCGCACGACTTCCGCACCTTTTTCGTAGATGGTGACGGTGTAGAAGTTGTTGATCTCGACGTACTGATCGGGGCGGACCGGGTGGGCCATCGGGCCGGCGTCTTCGGCGAACTGCACGGTGCGCAGCACACGCACGTCCTCGATGCGCTTGACGGCGCGGGCGCTGGGCTCGTGCGCCATGTCCTGGCTGAACTCCTGGTCGCGGAAGACCGTGAGGCCTTCCTTGAGCGAGAGCTGGAACCAGTCGCGGCAGGTGATGCGGTTGCCGGTCCAGTTGTGGAAGTA
>JACCDU011271260.1_pt1 | contig 10889 bp, 10 predicted proteins | sample 7446081 | NCBI WGS metagenome assembly JACCDU01 (sample SAMN15323447, study PRJNA562643) | freshwater metagenome | isolation source: river surface water | place: USA:Blue River Watershed | collected 2017-08-17
AAATCACCTGTAGCAGGTGTGCCTTTAAACTCACCCATGATCTGGCCTAATCATTCTCTCTTTGTAGCGTTGCCCACAAACCATGTTCATGTAATCGCTGCACATCATTTTCCATTGCCTCTCGAGAACCAGCAGATACCACCGCTTTTCCCTCGGTGTGCACTTTCATCATTAACTCATGGGCTTTTTCTTTACTAAAACCAAATAATTTTATAAAAACATATGTGACATAACTTTGTAGATTTACTGGATCATCCCAAACGATTGTTACCCAGGGCCGATCAAAGAATTTAGATAAATCAAGCTCTGATAACTCTTCTACCTCTGTGCTCACACCGTCATTATCTAATGAAAACTACCTAACTAAAAGAGGGTACGGTTGCGACCTGCCCGCATTCATTTTGGCGTTGGCGGAAATCTCTGCCTGGAAGGTAGAAACTCCAACCTCTTTTTCATTTAATGCAAATGTAAATTTTCCAGATGCATCGGTAGTGAATGTCCCGAACGCTTTGCCATTTCGCAAGATTGTTACGGGGATTGAATTAGCAGCTGGATAGATTTGTCCGGTAATTTGGTAATTGCTGCCGACTTTTATCGAACTTGGAATCTGGATGGAGATAGATGGCGCAACTGCGATACTTTTTTCAGCACTCTTGCCTTCTAAGCGCTCCCAACTACCTTCACTAACTAACCTAATCTGACTTTTCTCGCCCACAATAGCTGGAACCTTAATCATGCCATTGGCATCGGTTATGCCGGCAGAGATAGTTCGCCAATTGGAATCGCTGGAGTTTTTTATCTCCAATCGAACCGGAATTCCTGCAATCGGTGTTTTATCCGGCAATTTAAAACTTCCAATTAAATTAAAGGTTGAGCCATATCCGATCTCTTCTAAATCAGTTGATAATGCAGAGACCACAACATCAGGTGCTATTGCTTGTGCCGCCGCTTTAATGGCCCGCGCTGCCTCCTCAGTCTCTTTTCCAAATGTCCAAATTGCAACACCACCTAATCGATACTTACCAACAAGTGCTGCCCGGACCGCAAATGATCTCTCATCTGGATACCAAGTAGTTCTAGTTGCAGTACATGAGATAGCGCTGTTAGTTGGGTCGGTATATGTTTTCTTATAAACATATGAGTTCTCGGCAATTACCTCGTTGTATTTTGGGGCACCGCCATAAATCTTTGATAACTCAACTCCATCTTTCATGGTGAATGCAGCACGACCACCAACCACAATTGTTTTGGCAAATGCGGCAGGACAAACACCTTCAACCTTGGTAATCCAATCTCTGCCATAAGCTGGAATACCAACATAAACCTTTGAAGCAGGCATTTGCGAAACTGCATACTTAACTGCATCTTCTGTCCAAGCAAGTGGTCCGATTGGTCCAGGAGTTATAGTTGAAAAGTCATAAGCCATAATTCTTAATCGATCAATATGTGGACCCATCTCGCCCCAGGCATAAACCCAATTACCGGCACGTTTAGTTGCTGGATCAAAATCTGGCGGAGTTGTTACCGATAATAACTTTCCATTTGCTCGCAATACTGCTGATAACTCTTTAATAAATGTAACCCAAGTTGGTTTTAAACTTACCCAATTAGCGCGAGTCTCGCCTTTGGCATAAAACTTTTCAAAATCTAAATCAATTCCATCATAATTATACTTTGCAACTAAATCACTAATGCTTTTAACTAATACAGCTCTTCTTGAATCATTAGCTAAAATTCCGGCCAATCCCCTGACTGGCATATCATCTGTAATGGTTGGCAAAATAGTTAAGCCACGATTGCGCAAATCTTGAATGGCGCCGGTAATTGGCTTTGTATATAAACCTAAGGTGTATTTATCTCGTATTACCGATTCACTTGTTAGGCCATACCAAAAAGGTGATACATCCTTAATAACTTCATAATTAAAGGCTGAATCAACTGAGCGCAAGTAAATTGTTGGTGAACCATCTAACCAGCCACTCAAAATTCTACGTGGTGGATTGTTGGCTTGAGCTGGTGAAGTTATAGTTCCAGAGATTGCCAATAAAAATGCAATTAAGGAGATACCTAACTTACTCATGTAAATTAGGTTATCGGTTCAACCTTAATTTTTCTTTAAAGTCGCGTGAATCTCTTTACATGTTGGACAGATTGGAAATTTTTCCGGATCTCTATTTGGAATCCATTTTTTCCCACACAAGGCACGTACCGGTTTACCGGTCACGGCTGATTCCATCACTTTGTTCTTGTCTACATAATGAGAAAAACGTTCATGGTCGCCTTCATCAATACTCAGTGGTACTGCAGCAGGTTTGGTCTTTTCCAATAAATCAGAGAGGAATCCCATGAATAAATATTATCCTCTAGGCTTAACTAATGAAGGATGGCATTAAGGACCTACTACGCACATCTGATCTTGCTAAATCAGATATTGAAATCTTGCTGGGTACTGCAGCCAAATTTGCTGAGAAGCCATTGGCCGCGAAAAAACATTTAGCAAAGAAAACTGTTGCTATTTATATGACTAAATCCTCCACCCGCACCCGATTAGCCTCTGAAACAGCGGTCGCACACCTTGGTGGCTCACCGATTTTCTTGCGCGGTGATGATCTGCAAATAGGACGTGGTGAAACAATTGCCGACACAGCAAAAATTATCTCTGGCTTTTGTGATGCCTTAATTGTTCGCACCTTTGCCCAATCAGATGTGGATGAACTTGGCAAGTATGCAACTATTCCGGTTATTAATGCATTAACTGATGATGATCATCCAACTCAATTGTTGGCTGATTGGATTACGATCCGAGAAAACTTCGGCAAGGATATCTCTGGCAGAAAATTTGTTTATCTAGGTGATGGCAACAACATGGCAAACGCTTGGCTGATTATGGGCGCAACCATGGGAGCACATGTTGTAGTCGCAACACCTGCTGGTAAATGGGCACCTAAGGCTGAGGTTGTTAAAGAAGCAATTGCAATTGCAAATAAATCAGGTGGCAAGGTTGAAGTTCTTAATGATCCAGAGGTTGCTGCAAAAGATGCCAGTGTTTTATATACCGATGTTTGGATGTCAATGGGTGACTCAGAATCTGATCGCACTGAAAAGATCGCTGCGCTCTCGCCATTTGCGGTAACTGACAAATTAATGAATTTAACAAAAAAAGATTCAATCTTTATGCACTGTCTGCCTGCTCATCGCGGTGAAGAGGTTGCAGCTTCTGTAATTGATGGCGCTAAATCTGTTATTTGGCGACAAGCATTTCACCGTAGAACCACAATCCAAGCGCTGCTTTATCACCTAACACGTGGTGATTTAACGGGCAGTCGTGCTGGTAATTGAGGGTAGATTAAAGCCATGCGCATAGCGGTTCCAAAAGAGATTAAGAGCGGTGAAAAACGAGTCGCTCTAGTTCCAGACATTATCTCTAAGTTAACTAAAGCAGGGCTTGAGGTTGTAATTGAATCTGGAGCTGGCGTAACTGCGCAAGCATCTGATGAGGATTTTAAAAAAGCAGGAGCTGAGGTTAAATCAGGTGATGTTTTAACTGGTGCAGATGTTGTTTTATCTGTCCAACCATTAACACCTGCTCAGATGAAATCCTTGAAAAAGGGTGCAATAACTATCTCCTTTTTATCACCAACTGGCTCTGTAGATTCAATTGATGAAGCTGTAGCTGCAGGAGTTACCGCATTTTCACTTGAGATGGTGCCACGTATTTCACGTGCGCAATCAATGGATGCACTTACCTCACAAGCATTATGTGCTGGTTACCGTGCCTCATTAGTTGCAGCAGAGTTATCACCAAAGTTTTTTCCATTATTGATGACTGCAGCCGGAACAGTTACGCCAGCCAAGGTTGTAGTTCTTGGCGCCGGTGTTGCTGGACTACAAGCAATTGCAACTGCCAAGAGATTAGGTGCAGTAGTAAGTGCTTACGATGTTCGCCCAGCCTCTGCCGATGAGGTTAAATCAATGGGTGCAAAATTTATTACGCTCGAGCTTGAAGCATTAGAAGGTGCTGGCGGTTATGCACGCGAGATGACTGAAGAGCGCGCCGCTAAACAACGTGAATTGTTAACACCATATATTGCAGAGGCAGATGTTTTGATTACAACCGCAGCAGTTCCAGGACGTACCGCACCACGGTTAGTAACTGCGCAAATGGCGGCGCAAATGAAGCCAGGATCGGTAATTGTTGATCTTGCAGCAGAAAGTGGTGGAAATGTTGAGGGCAGTGTTGCAGGTGAAGTAATTACAACCGCTGCTGGTGTAACTATGTGGGGTGGCAAAGATGTGCCAAGCCAACTGCCTTATCACGCATCAATGTTGTTCTCTCGAAATGTAGTTAATTTACTTATGTTGATGAGCAAAACTGTTGATGGCAAACCAACTGGTGAGTTAATCCCAGATTTCACCGATGAAATTATTGATTCTGCGGCGTTGACCCATGCAGGTTCAAAACGTGAGAAGGGTAAGTGAGGTTAAGTAATGAGTAGTGAATTAGCCCTTCTATCAATATTTTTACTGTCTATTTTTGTTGGCTTTGAGGTTGTTTCTAAGGTTTCAACTACTTTGCATACGCCATTAATGAGTGGTGCTAACGCAATTCACGGAGTTATCTTGGTTGGTGCAATTATTGTGGCCGATCACTCCAAAACAACTTTAGAACTTTCCCTAGCAACAGCGGCAATAATTTTGGCCACCATCAATATGGTGGGTGGCTTTGTAGTTACCGATCGCATGTTGCAGATGTTTAAAGGAAAACCAAAGTCAAAAAAGGATGCAACCGATAAAGATGCTGGTGGCAAATAATGAGCCAAAATCTCTATGACTTAATTGGTTTAGCTGCTGGTATCTGTTTTATTTTGGCGCTGAAAGGTTTATCTTCACCAAAATCTGCCCGCCGTGGAAATGCAATTGGCGCAGTTGGTGCAACTATTGCAACAGTAATTGTTTTCTTCCACGCAAATGAGGGACGCGCATTAAATCATCTGCCGGTAATTCTTGGTGCAATCGCATTTGGTGTTTTAGTTGGCGTGCCTGCTGCTCGCAGAGTTCAGATGACGCAAATGCCACAATTAGTTGCATTATTTAATGGTGTTGGTGGCGGTGCCGCAGCACTTGTGGCAATTGTTGAGTATTTAAAACTTGGTGAAACCGCTACAACTGCTGAGGTAATTGCAACTGTCTTTACTGTAATTATCGGTTGTGTTTCATTCTCTGGTTCGATTATTACCTTCTTGAAGTTACAAGAGTTAATGACTACTCGCCCAGTTATCTTCCCATTTGGTCGACAATTAATTGCACTAACCTTAATTTCAGTACTTGCAACTGGTGGTTGGGTAATCGCCTCAGGCGGTACATCACCATTGTTAATAAATGGTGCACTCTCTTTATTGTTTGGTATTTTGTTTGTACTTCCAGTAGGAGGCGCAGATGTACCAATCGTTATCTCATTACTTAACGCATTTACTGGTTTAACAGTTGCTGCAAGTGGTTATGTACTTCAAACTACATTACTAATTATTGCTGGAACATTAGTTGGCGCATCTGGAACAATCTTGACCCGCTTAATGGCAGATGCCATGGGTCGATCATTATTTGGCACCTTGTTTGGTGCATTTACTGCAAAGGCGAGTGCAGAGTCAGGTGCGGTTGATAATCGACCAGTTAAATCAGGTTCAGCAGATGATGTTGCAATTTTGCTTAACTATTCACAACGAGTTGTAATTGTTCCGGGCTTTGGACTTGCAGTTGCCCAAGCACAACACACAGTTCGTGAATTAGCAGATCTCTTAACATCTAAAGGCGTTGAGGTTGCATATGGAATTCACCCTGTTGCTGGACGTATGCCAGGACATATGAATGTATTGCTGGCAGAGGCAAATGTTCCTTATGAGCAATTAGTTGAAATGGAAGAGATCAATCCAACCTTCCCGCAAACAGATGTTGTTCTAGTAGTTGGCGCAAATGATGTTGTTAACCCTGCTGCAAAAACCACACCTGGTTGCCCAATTTATGGCATGCCAATTTTGGATGTTGATAAGGCGGCAAATGTGATCTTCCTAAAGCGTTCGATGCGCCCTGGTTTTGCTGGAATTGAAAATGAGCTGCTTTATGATCCAAAGACCACCCTGCTATTTGGAGATGCGAAGGATTCATTAACCAAAGTAGTATCTGCTCTTAAAGCCCTTTAATTAACTTAGGAGCAAGCCGTGCCAGCAGTAACTGTCGCCGATATAACTGTTTTACCTCGAGTTATTGCCGATCCATCTGCACGTGCACGTAGAGTTAAAAGTGTTACAACTGCGCCACAAGGTCATGAGGGTGAAGGTTTTCCAGTTCGTCGTGCATTTGCTGGCGTTGATTTAGCAGATTTAGATCCATTTATTCACCTAGATCAAATGGGTGAGGTTGAGTACGCACCAGGTGAGCCAAAGGGAACTCCTTGGCATCCACATCGGGGCTTTGAAACAGTTACCTACATTATTGATGGCATCTTTGATCATTACGACAACCATGGCGGTGGCGGCACAATTTCAAATGGTGATACCCAATGGATGACTGCAGGTGCTGGAATTTTGCATATTGAAACTCCACCAGAGCATTTAGTTATGAGCGGTGGTTTATTTCACGGTTTTCAATTATGGGTAAATCTGCCAGCAGAAAAGAAATGGTCACCACCTGCCTACCAAGATTTGCGAGCATCTGATGTGGCACTTCTTTCATCTCATGATGGCGGTGCACTTCTTCGAGTAATCGCTGGTGAGGTTGCAGGACACAAAGGTCCAGGATCTACTCAAACACCAATCACAATTGTGCATGCAACTATGCAGCCAGGTTCTGAGCTTCGTCTTCCTTGGAACTCAAATTACAACGCACTTGCCTACGTTTTAAATGGTCATGGCACAGTTGGTGAAGAAAAACATCCAATTAAAACTGGTCAATTAGTTACATATCGTGATGGTGATTCCATTGTGATCAATGCAGATTTAATTCAAGAATCACGATCACCACAAATGGATATTTTAATTTTAGGTGGCCAGCCAATTAAAGAGAGTGTTGCTTGGATGGGTCCATTTGTTATGAACACTAAAGCTGAAGTTTTAAAAGCATTTGATGATTTCCAAAAGGGTGTACTTGGTGTTGTGCCACCTGATTGGAGCAAAGCGATTCGTCCGTTGCAACGCGATGGTGCTGGTCATAAATTAGCTGGCAGCAGACCCGCTGGAGATATTCGCGGGGTTCATAACACCCCTAATGAGTTAAATGTGAGCGGGCAGACAGAAAACCCTGCGTAATCGCTCTTTCTAAAGCCCACCCAACCTCCGCAATAAGTCGTAGCCTTTCTCTCCTAACCGGGAGCGATCCCAAAAAGGATGCGATCAATGGCGATCACAACTGCAGGTGCTGATCTTTCTGCACTGAAGCATGTTGAGCTGCGAAAGTGGATTGAAGAGGTCGCAGCGCTTACAAAGCCAGATTCAATTTATATTTGTGATGGTTCTGAAAATGAATGGAACCGATTAACCACTCACCTAGTTGAGGTTGGCACCTTAGTTAAATTAAAAAAGAAGCCAAACTCCTTTTGGGCAACCTCAAATCCTTCAGATGTAGCTCGTGTAGAAGATCGCACCTTTATTTGTTCCGTAAATGAATCAGATGCTGGACCAACTAATAATTGGATGGCACCTGCGCAAATGAAATCAGAGATGACCAAGCTATATGACGGCTGCATGAGAGGCCGCACCATGTATGTAATTCCATTTTGCATGGGACCAATAAACTCAAAAAATCCGATGTTTGGTGTTGAGATAACAGATAGCCCATATGTTGTAGTTTCTATGAAGATTATGGCAAGAATGGGAACTGAGGCGCTAAATGCAATGGGAACAGATGCAGTTTTTGTGAAAGCACTTCACTCAGTTGGTGCACCACTATCTCCTGGTCAAGATGATGTTGCCTGGCCATGTTCTGATACAAAATACATTTCGCAATTTCCTGAGGAGCACATGATCTGGTCTTACGGATCTGGTTATGGTGGCAACGCATTGCTAGGAAAGAAGTGTTACTCACTTCGTATTGCATCTGTGATTGGCCGTGATGAGGGCTGGATGGCTGAACACATGTTGATTTTGAAGTTAACTAATCCAAAGGGCAAGGTCCATTACATTGCAGCAGCATTTCCATCTGCCTGCGGTAAAACAAATTTAGCGATGTTAGATCCAACAATTAAAGGTTGGAAGGTTGAAACATTAGGTGATGACATTGCCTGGATGCGTTTTGGTGAAGATGGCAGATTGCATGCCATAAATCCTGAGTTTGGTTTCTTTGGTGTTGCACCTGGTACTGGTTGGGGAACAAATGCCAATGCGATGCGCACCGTTGAAAAGGGAAATTCAATCTTTACAAATGTGGCCTTAACTGATGATGGCGATATTTGGTGGGAGGGAATGACTGATACGCCACCTGAGCATTTAACTGATTGGAAACATCAAGATTGGACACCAAATAATGGTGAGCTTTCTTCACATCCAAACTCACGTTTTTGTACACCAGCATCCCAATGTCCAATCATCGCTCCTGAATGGGAATCACCAGATGGTGTGCCAATCTCTGCAATCTTCTTTGGCGGACGTCGCAAAACAACTATTCCGTTAGTAATGCAATCTCGTGATTGGAACCATGGCGTATTTATGGGCGCCACTCTTTCATCTGAAACAACAGCTGCTGCAACTGGCGCAGTTGGCGTTGTGCGCCGTGATCCATTTGCGATGTTGCCATTTATTGGTTACCACGTTGGTGATTACATTAAACATTGGATCAATATTGGTAAGAAAACATCTGCTGATAAGTTGCCAAAGATTTTTTATGTGAATTGGTTCCGCCGGGCAAAGGATGGATCATTTTTGTGGCCTGGTTATGGTGAGAACTCACGAATTCTTAAGTGGGCCATTGAACGTATTGAAGGCGAGGCAGAGGCGGTTGAAACACCTCTTGGCTTTGCGCCAGCACCAGGTTCAATTGATGTTGATGGTTTAGCTGTAACCGAGGCCGCGATGGCTGACGCACTTCATGTTGATAAAAGCGAGTGGCAAGAGGAGCTGCCATTAATTGAGGAGTGGTTTAAGAAGATTGGCGAGAAGTTGCCGCAGGAGATGGGTGTGGAGTTTGGGAAGTTAAAGGATGGGGTTAGGTAATTTTAGAAATTGTTATCCACAATTTTAAATCTCTAGTTTAAATAGGAAAACAATTGTCAGTGGGGTAAATAAATATTTGCTCCATGAACCAAACGGCAAAGATCAGCATGGAGAGTGAAGTTTTAACTTCAGCTGTCCCTGTTGCGTTGAGTTCCAATTCAATTATGGAAGATTCCCAAAAATCCTTGGCAAATTTTTCAGAGAAATTAACCGCTGAAAGTTCAGAGGATTTTGTTCTCGAATTATTAAGAAAGCCAGCGGGTATCGATGCATTGACTAAATTAATCAATATCGATCCATTCACACTTTCAAAACCAAGACGTATTGATTATCTGGCGGCTTTAGAAAAACAAACTGGTTGGCTACAAGCATTAATGCAAACAGCAATAGTTGCAGTGGCTGGGGATCAACCAAGCGAGGCCGAATCTATGTGGTCAGGTGTAGATGATGCAGAGCGTGAAGAGGTAGCCAGTGCGCTGCGACTATCTCCGAACACTGCCCAAATAAGAATCGATCTCGCCCGAACATTGACCAACCATTTGCCTTCTACCTGTTCAGCGCTAGCAACAGGCGAGATATCTGCAGCACATGCAACAGTGATTGCTAAAGAAAGTGCTGAGATTATTCATCGCGGTGCGCCAAAATCTGTAATTAAAGAGGTTGAAGAGAAGGCAATTGCACATGCAGAGTTTCATACTCCATCCCAGGTCGCCAATAAGGTTCGCGCAACAATCGCAAAATTGGCCCCAACGGAATTTGAGGATGCCGTTGCAATCGCTAGAGATGCTCGGAGGGTTTCACTATTTCCAGAATCTGATGGCATGTGCACCTTGGTTGCTTTTTTACCAGCCCAAGATGCTCAGACAATTATGTTGGCTATAGATAAATTGGCAAGAATTGATACAAGAGATGCAGAATCAAATAACTCAAGTTCAATAACTCATAATTCAAATGATTTAAAGAAAGATCCAAGATCAATCGATATGAAACGTGCTGATGCACTTACTCAATTAGCTTCTGCATATCTTTCAGATTCTTTAAATGAAAACTTTAATCATCGCCGGACAGTAACGGTAAATTTAACAATTTATCTACCAACTCTTTTAGGTTTAGCTGAAAATCCAGGTCAAATTGCAGGGTACGGGGCAATTCCAGCAAGTGTTGCTAGAGAGCTTGCAGCAGATGCAAAGTGGCGAAGATTTATCACTGATCCAATCACCGGAAATTTAATTGATTACGGACGGCAAAGTTATGAACCACCACAAGATTTAAAGGATTTCCTTATTGCAAGAGATCAAACTTGTAGATTCCCTGGTTGTAGGCAGAGTGCTCGAAGATCAGATATTGATCATGTTCAAGCTTGGGATGATGGTGGAAAAACTTCAGCGGATAATCTAGGAGTTTTATGTAGACGTCACCATCAATTGAAAACCCATGGCGGTTGGAAATTAACAAGTAAATCAGATGGATCATGTGAGTGGGAATCCCCGCTTGGGCGTAAGTATTTTGTTCCACCACGCCCAGTCAATGAAGTTGCATAAGCCATTTCAATATTGGAGAGCAGGTTTTGCAGTCTCATTACAATGAGCGCATGGAATCGCTTGCTCTACTTGTCACAATTCTGCTGATTCTTATGGTGACAGCAGGAGTTGTTGCGTTGTTCCTTACCTTCAGAAAACCAAAGGCACT
>JACCDU011312660.1_pt1 | contig 10885 bp, 10 predicted proteins | sample 7446081 | NCBI WGS metagenome assembly JACCDU01 (sample SAMN15323447, study PRJNA562643) | freshwater metagenome | isolation source: river surface water | place: USA:Blue River Watershed | collected 2017-08-17
ACATTTCTGCGTATGCCATCTTATTTAATTAAATTTGAGGCACAAAGATAAAAATTATATCCATTATGAGGTACCTCGTTTTATGCATGTTTGCGATTTTAACTGTGTCTTGTCAATCAGATACCTCAAAAAAAGAAGCATCTGATTTTTTTCTGCGTGGCAATGCCAAGTTTAAGGAGAAGGAATATTTTGAATCGATTAAATGGTATAACGAATCCATTGAGAAACAAGAAGTATTCCCAGATGCGTATTATAATCGAGGATTAGTGTACCAGCAGCTCGAAAAGCATGATGAAGCATTAGCTGATTTTACAAAAGCTTACGCCCAAGATTCCAAATTTGCTCCTGCCCTGTTCAAGTTGGCCGAAACCCTTCAAACCCTCGAAAAATACGATTTAGCTTTAACTGAATCAGCTAAACTGGTTAAGAATTTCCCTGATTCTGCAGCAAATTGGACACTTCATGGCAATATTCAAATGCAAAAGGAAATGTGGAATGAATCCATGGTTTCCTATGATCGTGCCTTAGCAATTGATTCACTTTCGGTTGAAACAATGATTAATCAAGGCGTGGTCTTTCAGGAGTTGAATCAATTAGATTTGGCAGAAAAGATGTTCAAACGCGCATTGCGTCAAGGGAAATATCAAGATTTGATTTATAATAATTTAGGTTTCGTGGAGATTCAGCGGATGCATTGGGAATTAGCCAAGCAATATGTTCAAAAAGCGTTAGCGCTTGACCCTAAAAATCCATTATATGTAAAGAATTGGGAACGAATTCAGAAAAAATCAATGCTTGAATAAGCGCATGTAAGCTTGCAATTCCTGGGTATTTACAGCAGAATCTGTGAAAATTTCTAAGATTTTAGCGCGATTACTCGGCTCGAAAAAGTGCTGCATTTGTTGGTGCAATTCATTCCAATCATTCGCTTCAAAATAGTCGATTTCAGCATCTAAAGCTATATTTTTCGCTCGAAATGTTTGTTGGGTCACCATGAATTCACCCAGTTCTGGTAGCTCCTTAGCTCCATCCAATATGCCAAATATACCTCCCCCAGAATTATTGAAGATGATAATGCGCACATTAGCACCTACATACGAATTCCAAAGCGCATTTCGGTCATATTGAAATGCCATATCACCTATAAGCGAAATGACCAATTTATGGGTATGCTGGCTCGCACCAATGGCCGTACTCAAACAGCCATCGATTCCACTAGTCCCTCGGTTTGAAAATACTTCCGATTGTGTAAATATATTTTCTGTCCAATTGATGTAGCGAATGGCCAATGAATTTGCCACATGAACCTCCGAATTTGGCGAGTCTATGGCGCCAATCAAATGATTATAAATAGTTAATTCAGACCAAATATCTTTCTTAAAATATGCTCCCTGTATGGCCTCTACCCTGTTTTTTGCACTATTTACAGCCGACACCCCCCTCAGGGTTTGTTGGCACAATGACGCTAAAACAGTAATTGTTTCCGCGCGAACCACGCGCGTTAGACATTGAAAAGGATCTGGTTTCCCGATGGGATTTGGGTGTACCAGCCACGATGCTGTAGGTTTATAGGTTCTCAGAAATTGTTTAATGCGTTTGCTAACAAACGATTTACCAAAATGGATATGAAACTCAGGTTGGTATGAAGGTAAATTCGCCTCATTCGCCCAAATTAAATCATGGTGCAGTTGGCATTCCACCGGTAGATTAGCCGTTGCATCCCCAATAACAGGTATACCATTCAGCGCCAATTGGGCAAATAATTTATTCTCTGCCTGATTAAATGATCGTTGGCCCACAGTAATGAGTAGTGAAGCACCTGGATTTACCTGAAAATCGGTATCGAATTCAGGTGTTTTATGGGCTTCAACTGCCTGAGATTCCCGAATTTGCGGTAAGGCCACTCCACTTGTTGGATAAAATGGCTCAGCGATGGGCACATTCATGTGCACGGGCCCTTGTGGAAATGCCATGGCTTTTTCCACGAGCTGATTTGGTTGAAAGGGTTTGAAGCTTTCGGCATGTTTGACATGCTTTCCAAATAGATTTTCTTGATAGATTGTTTGTCCATCCCACTGTCCAATCCACTCGGCTGGGCGGTCTGCGGTTAAGACAATGAGCGGAATTTCTTGGAAAAATGCCTCAACGACAGCTGGAGCAAAATTAAGTCCGGCTGAACCTGAGGTGCAACATATAATGACGGGTCTTTTGGTTTTTAGTGCGCGACCGAGACCAAAGAAGCCGGCAGAACGTTCATCGGAAATTGAATAGCAGTGAAATCCACCGTGACGAACTAAGGCTAGCATGATGGGTGCATTACGGGAACCTGGGCATATAACTGCTTCATTTACACCTTGTTGGTGCAAGTTATCAATCAAATCTACAAGTCCTTCAGGGTATGCCATCGCAAAAAAAAGCCTCATAAGAGGCTTTTAAAATTTATCCAAGATACGTTTTAAGGGCTTTGCTACGTGACGTATGACGGAGGCGGCGAATCGCTTTCTCTTTAATTTGTCTTACGCGTTCGCGTGTTAGGTTGAATTTTTCACCGATTTCCTCTAGGGTCATCGCGTGCTCACCATTTAAGCCAAAATATAATGTAACGACATCAGCTTCCCGTTGGGTTAACGTAGATAATGCACGTTGAACCTCCCGGCGCAATGAATCATTGATCAAACCAGAATCTGGCTTATCTTCTGAATCATTTTCCAACACGTCTAACAATGAATTTTCCTCTCCTTGAACGAAAGGTGCGTCCATGGAAACGTGACGACCTGAGATTTTCAGCGTGTCTACAACCTCACCCGTAGAAATTTCCAATACTTCGGCTAATTCTTCTGGCGAAGGCTCACGTTCAAACTTTTGCTCGAGTTCAGAAAACGTTTTCGAGATTTTATTTAGGGAACCTACGCGGTTTAATGGCAAACGAACGATACGAGATTGTTCTGCCAAAGCTTGTAAGATGGATTGACGAATCCACCATACGGCGTAAGAGATAAATTTAAATCCACGGGTTTCGTCAAAACGTTGAGCTGCTTTGATCAAACCTAAGTTTCCTTCGTTAATTAAGTCACCAAGGCTTAAACCTTGATTTTGGTATTGTTTTGCAACCGATACCACGAAACGTAGATTGGCTTTCGTCAAACGTTCCAATGACAACTGGTCTCCTTCGCGGATTTTTTGTGCGAGTATAACCTCTTCATCCGGTGTCAATAAATCCACCTTACCGATTTCCTGCAGGTATTTGTCAAGTGATTGACTTTCCCTGTTGGTAATTTGTTTGCTAATTTTTAGCTGTCTCATAGGATCTTACAACAGATTGAATGGGCAAAAGTTTTCGATTCTTTTGCCCATGAATAATTTATTCAGCTTTTGCTTCTGGTTTTGGAAGAAGTGCTTTGGCAGAAAGACGGTATTTGCCGGTTTTCTTGTCAACTTCTACTAATTTAACCTGAACTTTATCGCCTTCTTTGAAGACACCGTCCATTGTTTCGATGCGATCCCATGAAATTTCAGAGATATGCAATAAACCATCTTTTCCAGGTAAGAATTCAACGAAAGCACCAAAAGCTTGGATGTTTTTCACTTTACCTTCGTAGATCTCGCCTACTTCTGGAAGTGTAACAATTCCTTTCACCATGCGCACTGCGTGAGCCATCGCCTCTCCATTGGAAGAGAAAATGCTTACATAGCCACCATCTTCTTTTTCTTCGATGGTTACCGTTGCACCTGATTGTTTTTGGATATCTTGAACGACTTTACCACCTGGCCCGATTACGGAACCGATTTGATCTTTTTGGATCTTAATGACAGTAGCACGCGGAGTTTGTGGCTTGAATTCCTCACGAACAGCTGGCATGGCCTTTTTCATTTCATTCAAGATATGTAAACGACCTTCTTTAGCTTGCGTTAACGCTTCAGCTAAAACTTCGTATGACAAACCTTGCACTTTAATGTCCATTTGGCAAGCAGTAATACCATTTTCAGTACCTGTTACTTTGAAGTCCATATCACCTAAGTGATCTTCATCTCCTAAAATATCAGAAAGAACGGCATATTTTCCCGTTTTTGCATCTGAGATTAAACCCATAGCGATACCAGAAACAGGCGCTTTAATTTTCACACCCGCATCCATTAAGGCTAATGTACCCGCACAAACGGTAGCCATAGAGGAAGAACCATTCGATTCTAAGATGTCAGAAACAACACGTAACGTGTAAGGGAAATCTTCCATTTTAGGAAGAACCTTACGAATCGCACGCATGGCTAAGTTACCATGACCTACCTCACGACGTCCAACGCCACGGTTTGGCTTAACTTCTCCTGTTGAGAAACCTGGGAAGTTATAGTGTAACATGAATTTATTGTATCCCTGTGTCATCGGTTGATCGATGATTTGCTCATCCATCTTCGTTCCCAAGGTAACAGTTGTCAATGATTGCGTTTCTCCACGTGTAAACACCGAAGAACCATGTGGTGTAGGTAAATAATCTACTTCACATGTAATTTGACGAATCTCGTTCAATTTACGACCATCTAAACGGTAGCGCTCTTGCAATACTAATTGGCGAGCAGCTTCTTTCTCGATATCGTGTAAATACGTTTTTGCTAATGAAAGATTAACGGTGTGGTCTTCAGGCAAGCTGGCGATAAATTCGTCAACGATTGCTTTGAAACCAGCTTTACGCTCGTCTTTCTTTGGATTAGCTAATTTAGCTACGGCTAAATACTTCTCGTAGTAGTTTTTCCACAATTCAGCACGCAACTCTTCGTTGTGTGATTCATGTGAATACGTACGTTTTTCTGTTTTTCCGCAAGCTTCTGTTAATTCGTTTAATGCTTTACATTGGATTTTGATTGCATCGTGCGCTACTTTCAAAGCCTCTAACATTTCTGCTTCAGAAACTTCGTCACCCTCGCCTTCTACCATCAAAATATCGTTTGCATTCGCAGCAACGATTAATTCCAGGCTAGCACCTTCTAATTCGCTAACACTTGGGTTTACTTTATATTCGCCGTTAATTTTCGCTACACGCACCTCAGAAATAGGTCCGTTGAAGGGAATGTCAGATACTGCCAAAGCGGCAGCAGCAGCTAAACCTACGAAAGCATCGGGTAAAACTTCAGCATCAGCTGAAATTAGATTGATCAAAACTTGAACATCCGCATGGTAATCATCTGGGAATGTAGGACGCAATGCGCGGTCTACTAGACGTGAGATAAGAATTTCATAATCGGATAAACGGGCCTCTCTTTTTAAGAAAGAACCAGGAATACGTCCGTTAGACGCAAATTTCTCTTGATAGTCAACAGATAATGGAAGGAAATCTACTCCTTCTTTGGCCTCTTTGTTTGCTACCACAGTGGCTAGCAACATCATATTTCCTGACTTAATGACAACAGCTCCATCCGCTTGCTTGGCTAATTTGCCAGTTTCAATTTGGACTTCCTTGCCATCTGGCATCGAAATATGCTTTGTAATGATGTTAAATGACATACGTTTCGGATAAAATTTTCACGCAACCTCGCGTGAAGAAGTGTAATGTTTGATGAGTTCAAACGGGGTAAATTAAATAAAACAGGGCTCCATGGACATGGAACCCTGTAGAATTTATTACTTACGAATTCCTAACTCAGCGATAATCGCACGGTAACGTGAAATATCAGTACGGGTTAAGTAATCCAGTAAACGACGACGCTTACCTACTAATTTTAAAAGTCCTAAGCGCGTGCTGTGGTCTTTTTTGTTTTTCTTTAAGTGCTCAGTCAAGTGATTGATTCTGAATGTGAATAACGCAATTTGCGACTCAGCAGAACCAGTATCGATCTTAGACTTTGCTTTCCCTTTTGATTCGAAAATCTCTTGTTTTACTTCGGGTGACAAATACATCTTTTACCAGTTTATAGTGTTTGAAAAATTAATCCACAAAAGTACGCTGATTTAATTAGAAATACAAATCAATTCGCACGTTGCCATTTTTGCTTAAATCGACCCCAAAGGACCAAATAATTATCTGCCTCAAAAAGGCGCGAATCATTAACGGCAATCCTAAGGAAATACATTCCAATCAAGCAAAGAATGGTATTTGAAATCCATGCGCCTATTTCTAGGATTAATTTTCCCTCCTTCGCCATCTTATCTCCTTGCTGGCTCATAATATACATCAAGATAAAAAATGACACAGCCACCACGACGGGTATACCAAATCCCCCGCGCTTAATGATGGCTCCTAGGGGTGCGCCAATTAAGAACATGACCAAGATGGCCAGCGATGTAGTGAATTTCCGGTGCCATTCTAACCGTGTTTTCAAGAGTTTTTCTTCGCGAGATTCTAAATTCACTCGATTCGTTTCCGCAAAAATCCCCATGTTGGTAATTTGCTGATCCACGATATCGTAGATGTCTCTGTTTCGTTTTTTGGCACCTGAATCAATGCGTGCGGCTACCCAGTTTGACTTTTTTAATAACTTATAGGAGTGTGCCACTGGATGAAAGTAATAGATGAAATTTGGCCCAGCGGCTTTAGGGAAGCCAATTTTGATATTTCGAATCACGCGCCGCAAAGAATCTTCATCTGAATCGAGTTGCACATTACTGCGCATAATTTCATGGTGAGCGAATTGATTATCTTCCGTTTTATGCATGTCAAAAGCCTCGAGCGACATGACTATTTTACTCTTTTTAAAGTGATGTAAGGCCAAATCTGTGGCATCTAAATTACTTCCTCGATCAGCATCTTCGACATAATCTTTGCCGTTAAACAGCTCAAAAATGAGGTATTTCTTATTTAGAATGGTATACATCTGCGCTGAATCTGCCAACGTAACATGTCGGTTACCATCATTGTGCGTGTGATCGTAAATGATTAAGCTTTTTAACGTTTTATTATCTGGATATTTTTTCGCCACTTTAATCGAATAGCCTGGTAGATCGGAATAAAAAATACCCTCTTTGATATTTAACGTCGTTTTAGTGGTTTTGATGTCATACAAAAGCCCCCACCCTTTTAAGTTGGCCCACGGTAACGCCACATTATTAAACCAAAACATAAAAATACTTAGGCCAACTGCTGTAATGAAAATCGGGCGCATAATCCGTGTAATGGATATTCCGGCACTTTTTAAGGCAGTTAGCTCAAAATTCTCTCCTAATTTTCCGAAAGTCATTAAGGAAGATAGTAGTACGGAAAGCGGTAAGGCAAGTGGAAGGGTAATGAGTGAAAAGTAGAAGAATAGTTCGATGTAGATGAAAAAACCGAGGTCTTTTCCAAACAAGTCTGAGAAGTAAAACAGAACGAGTCGCAGGAGAAAAATAAATATGACAACCAGGGTGGTGAGCGAAAAGGGCCCCCAGAATGCTTGTAATACAAGTTTATCAATTTTACGCATACTAACTGCCGACTATTTCTTTTAGTTTATCAGTCAGGTAGTCCCATAATTCTTGGGCATCTGCAGGACTTTTGAAGGTAGATGCGCTATCGAAAATTTTCAAATACGTCGCATTTGTTAATTCACTTACGTCAAGTTTGATCTCGATAATAGCGCTTAATGGGGCTTGATCAGCTGCGGTAAAGTCAAATTTCACTGATTTGTTAACCTTATTTTGAACTAAATGTCCTGTATGGGTTTCGTTGTCCCAATAAAAAATGAATAACTCGGCACTTTTTACGGTTACTTTCTCAGCAAACCATTGTTGAAGCCCTGAGGCAGAACTAATGTACGGGTAAAGTACTTTTGGAGAGGCTTTTATCTCGTATTCAAATTCAAAATGTTGCTGTCCCATATGCCTGCTAGTATTGATATAAACAAAGGTAAACTATCTTGTCTAATTCCCAAATCCGTGTCAAATTTAATAAGTATTCATAAAATATTTGTGACTCTACTAGCTTTCAGTTACATTTGCACCATGTTTTGGCGGGGTAGCTCAGATGGTTAGAGCGTTGGATTCATAACCCAAAGGTCGGCAGTTCGATTCTGCTCCCCGCTACCAAAAAAAAGACCTTGCTTTGCCAGGTCTTTTTTAATTTCCATATAATCGTTTGTACGGATTCATATCCGTCAGCTGACGGACGGCAGTTCGATTCTGCTCCCCGCTACCCAAAAAAAAAGACCTCACAATTTGTGGGGTCTTTTTTTTGGACTCTGGACTCTGGACGTTGGACATTAGACGTTGGAATGTAAAGACGCGATACTTCCCGTCTCTATTGTAAATCCTTATAAGCAACCACGTCAACCCCGAATTTCCGGAGGAAATCTACCCCTTCGTCGGAGGCTAAACCTTTGTAAGCCGCGTAGCTATTGAGGTAGATGACACGTTTTATCTTCATGCTGTAAATAATGCGTGCGCAAGAAATACAGGGTGAAAGCGTGACATAGATGGTTGATCCTTCGATCGAAGCCCCATTTTTTGAGGCATATAGAATGGCATTTTGTTCGGCATGTAAAGCAAGTGAACAAGATCCCTTTGAATCGCGTGGGCACCCTCCTTCTTCATGGAAATCTTCGTCACAGTTATGTGTGCCTTGTGGTGGTCCATTATACCCAATGGAAATGATTCGGGTATCTTTAGTTAATACCGCTCCTACTTGCGCGCGCGTGCAGTGCGATCGCAAGGCTAGTTTTTCAGCAAGTTCCATGTAAATGGAATCGAAGGTTGGTTTCATAATTGGACGTCAGACGTTAGACGCTGGACAATAGGTTAAAAATAGCTAACGTCTAATGTCCATCGTCTAAAGTCTAATTTTAATGATGCACCCCGCCTTCGCCGTGCACGTGACCATGTGCAAGCTCGTCAGCAGTGGCCTCTCTTAATTTAATGACTTTACCTGTAAAAATTAACTCTTTTTCTGCCAATGGATGATTGAAATCCATCATCACGTGATCATCGCCAATGGATACGACTAGTCCTTGCATCCGATTTCCTTGATCGTCTGTCATTGGAATGTAATTTCCTATTTTGAGGACATCGTCGGCCTTTTGGCCTTCTACTTCAAAAATTGATTTTGGAAGTGAAACGATGGCGTTGGGATCAATATTGCCATATGCATCTTCTGCTGCAATATTGAAATTAAATTCATCTCCTGCTTTTAGGCCCATTAAATTAGCCTCAAAACTTTCTGGAAGTCCACTTAGTCCGTGGATAAATACCATTGGTTCGTTTTCATCTACAATCTCAACGACGTCTGGTTGGCCATTTTCATCTGGGAAAGCAAGTTCATACGAGATAAAAACAACGGTATTAGGTGCAATTTGCATGTAATCATGTTTTGAATGAGGATCAAAGGTAAAGAAAAAGTCCGAAGGAGGAAAGTAGCTAGTAGTCAGTAGCCAGTAGTCAGTAGTCAGTAATCAGTAGTCAGTAATCAGTAATCAGTAGTCAGTAATCAGTAATTAGTAGTTAGTCGTCAGTAATCAGTGGTCACAGTTGTCTGTGATAAAAAATAATTATCTTTGAAAACAATATTATAAACGAGTTCCCAACCTACTAATTACTGACTACTGACTACTAATTACTGAATACTGACAACTTGATTAATGCAAAAATCCCCTCAAGACGTACTAAAAGACATTAAAGCCAAGAAATTTGCGCCAATCTATGTGATTCATGGAGATGAGCCATTTTTTATTGACCAGGTCGCGGATGCGCTGGAGGATGGAATATTGCGCGAAGATGAGAAAAGCTTCAATCAATTTGTCATGTTTGGCAAAGATCAAACCATGGGATCTGTTATTTCCTATGCACGTCGCTATCCGATGATGGCTGAGCGTCAAGTGATTATCGTCAAAGAAGCTAGTTTCTTGGAGGCTTTGGCTAAAGGTAAAGAGTCCAAAGGCAATGATGATTTAAAAGCCTGGGAGGATTATTGCGAAAGACCCACTGATTCAACTGTTCTCATTTGTACGATTAAAAATTTAGTGGCAGAAAAGGCAAAGGTCTTGGCAGTTGCTGAAAAACATGGGGTTATTGTCTGTTCCAAAAAGATTAAAGAAGATAAAGTGGGCGTCTGGCTCAAGGATTATCTAGCACAGCAAGGATTAACGATTCAAGCGGCTTCATTGGAATTAATGGTTTCATTTGTAGGTGCCGATTTACAACGAATGGCGCATGAGGCCGACAAATTAGTCATTAATTTACCCAAAGGTTCCGAGGTAGGTGCTGAAGAGATCGAGCGTTTCATAGGTATTAGTCGGGAATACAACATTTTTGAATTTCAACATGCGCTTTCATCGCGCAACATTGCCAAAGCACAAAAGATTGCCTTTTATTTTGCCGAGAATACGAAGCAAAATCCAGTCCCTCCCATGTTAATCATGTTGTTTAATTATTTCATGAAGGTGCTTCAAGTGCATGATTTAGGAGCCATGTCGGACGCAGAAATTGCCAAAAATATCGGTGTTAACCCTTATTTTGTGCGCGATTACCTGAATGCTAAACGTAATTATCCGTTAGCTAAAGTAGTTCGCGTATTGGAGGCAATTAAAAATGCAGATCTAAAAGTGAAAGGAGTTATCGGTCAAGCAGTTTCTGAACGTGACATCATCCTAGATTTAAGCTTTGAGATTTTACACCTTTAATCAATCGGAGAATAATCATTGACTCTGATATAGCCTATTTGGCCATCTTGTAAACAGGTCACCCAAACGTCTTTAGTATGCCAATAATTGATTCGATTTCCTTTTTTTAAGATTTTTTTCACTGGCGCTGCCGAAGAGGCGAATTCACGTAAATATGCTTTTTCACTCGTGATAATTCCGTAATGAAAAAATCCAGGGAAGTTGGTGTAAACCAGTACAAAAGAAAAATAAGCCAACAAATAGGCAATTTGTACCTTTCTAAGTCGGCGACGGCGACGCAATTTCATGAGAAGGATGATCACGCCATACA
>JACCDU010424582.1_pt1 | contig 10883 bp, 8 predicted proteins | sample 7446081 | NCBI WGS metagenome assembly JACCDU01 (sample SAMN15323447, study PRJNA562643) | freshwater metagenome | isolation source: river surface water | place: USA:Blue River Watershed | collected 2017-08-17
CATTTTCTAACTTAGATTTGGCCGATTCAAATTGTGAATCAAGACCTAATTCGCTGGAATCAGCACTTGCGATTTCTAACTCAAAAGTTGAGTATGCGCGTGATGCTTCATCCGCACGTTGCTTGGCGTCATTACGTGATTTTTCTAGACGAGCAATCTCTTCAGCAATAGCGTCAAGTCGTGCCCTCAAAGACTTTATGTGACCTTCTTGTCTTGCGGTTCCTTCTCGGGCATCTGCGATTGCACGCATGGCTGCCGCAACTCTGTCTTCTTCACTCTTCAGCGAATTTTCCGCATGGGCTAAAGCGTTAGTGGCATCGGTGAGTGAAAGATGTGCACTTGCAACTGCTGCACGGAGTTCGGACTCTTCTTGTCGAAGTGCTTGCGCTTCACGTTCTAGTGCTTCTGGATCGCGACCGAGTGTGCGAGCCTCTTCGGCTTCTTCGGCCAAGAAGCGAGAGCGCTCCTGTGCAAGAGATGCGGTTCCTCTAAATCTTTCGCGCAAAGAGTTGAGTTGGTAATACGTTTCTTGTGCTTTAACAAGAAGTGGACTTTCAACTGCTGCTTGTGCATCGAGTGATTCTTCACGTGCGCGAACTTTGTCTAACTCTGCATCAACTATTGAGCGTCGTTCACGCAGTGCAGTTTCATCTGCAACTTCTGCATCTAGGGTTTTGGTCATCGAGATAAAGTCATCAGCCAACAAACGTAGTTTTGCATCGCGAAGATCTGCTTGGATCGTGGCAGCTTTCTTTGCTACTTCGGCTTGCTTGCCCAATGGGCGAAGTTGTCTGCGTAATTCCACCGTGAGATCTTGTACGCGAGCCAAATTCGCTTGCATCGAATCTAATTTACGGAGCGCCTTTTCTTTTCGCTTGCGGTGCTTTAGTACACCTGCTGCTTCCTCAATAAATCCTCGTCGTTCATCTGGATTTGCCATCAGAATCGCATCAAGCTGACCCTGACCAACAATCACGTGCATTTCTCGGCCGATACCTGAATCGCTTAAGAGTTCTTGGATATCGAGCAATCGAGATGCTTCACCATTTATTTGGTACTCGCTCTGACCGTTTCTAAAGAGAATACGAGAAATAGTTACTTCTGAATAATCAATATTCAGAGCACCGTCCGCGTTATCAATTGTTACCGAAACTTCGGCACGTCCAAGTGGTGCTCGCCCACTGGTGCCGGCGAAGATGACATCTTCCATCTTTCCACCGCGAAGAGATTTGGCCCCTTGTTCACCCATTACCCAAGTAAGTGCATCAACAACATTTGATTTTCCAGAACCATTGGGACCGACGACGCAGGTGATACCCGGTTCAAGGCGCAAAGTGGTCGCCGAAGCAAAGGACTTAAAGCCCTTGAGCGTGATGCTCTTTAGATACACGCGGTAAACCTACCTTGCGAGCGCGTTAATTAGCGAAGTAACACGGCGGCTTTAGAGCTGGTGACCTTCATCCACAACTTGAGGTTTCAATATGTCATAGGCGCTTCGAGCAGCAACTTGCTCGGCTTCTCTCTTGCTCTTTCCGCTACCACTTGCAATGCACTCCCCGGCGACCATTGCGGCGGCGCTAAAACTCTTGTCGTGATCTGGACCAGTCTCGGTGACAATGTATTCAGGGGCACCTTTACCGAGTTGAGCGGTTAACTCTTGAAGCGCCGTTTTGCCATCTAAGCCAGCGCCTCGCGCCATTGCCTGCGTCAGAGTTGAATCAATTAACTTTCGAACAACCAGCGCAGTGGTTGCTAAGCCTGCATGTAGATAAATGGCACCAATCAGCGCTTCTAGTGCGTCTGCCAATAATGAATTTTTGTCCCGACCGCCAGTGACTTCTTCACCTTTTCCAAGGCGAATGTACTTTCCTAGATTAAGTTCGCGTGCAATATCTGCAAGGGCTCTCATGTTTACAACACCAGAGCGAAGAGGTGAAAGCCTGCTCTCATCTAAATCAGGAAAGCGAAGAAATAGCTCTTCAGTAACGATTAATCCAAGAACAGAGTCTCCAAGAAATTCAAGACGTTCATTTGTTTCTTTTGTGCCAGATTCGTAGGCGAATGAACGATGAGTAAAGGCTAAGGCTAAAAGATTTGGATCAACGTCAACACCTAAGTGCTGTGTTAAATCAGAGTACAGATCAGACCTCAATAACCTGACGGCGGTTATAAGTTCCGCACGTTGGGCATGCAGTGTGTTGCAATTTTGGTTGTTGGCATTGTGGGCACGCCGCTAGTGCTGCCGCAGTTGTTTTCCACTGACTACGACGAGAACGAGTCTTTGAGCGAGACATCTTTCGCTTTGGTACTGGCACGGTGGCGTCCTTAATCTCTTCTTAAATCTCATCTGAGATACCGCTCTCGCTAGGAGTGCGGATATGGCTCAAGTATCCCCTAAAAGTACGAATTCTTAAAATCGGCCAATGGGTGCCGACTAGAGCTATTCGCGCTTATCCGCCTCGAGAGAGCCAAGAGCAGCCCAACGAGGATCTATCTGCTCGTGCGCATGTCCCTCTGCAAGATCAGCCCACTTTTCACCGCACTGCTGGCAAAGGCCTAAGCAATCTTCGGAGCAGAGTGGGTTAACTGGAAGCGCCAAAACTATTGCATCACGCAATGGTGTTTCTAAATCGATGTAATCACCTTGCATCAATAACTCATCATCAACATCTAAATCATCAATTGCATCTTCACTTGGGCGACGCTTCTTAGATCCTTTAGAGCCTTTTTCATGATGAACTTCATAACGATAGAGCTCTTGAAAACTTCTATCAATATCGATGGCTATGGGGTCAAGGCAACGGATGCACTCTCCCATTGCTGTTGCAAATACATCAGCCGTTGCAAGTACTCCCTCGGTAACCGATTCGAGCCGAAGGTCTACTTCAATAACTTCACCGGGCGGAACGCTGATTAGTTCAACACCAAATGCTTCGGTGAGATCAAAATCGATTGAATACTCTTTCATCTCTCCAGCACGGCGCGGAAGCTCGTGCGTGTTTACGCGAAAGGGCGAGAGATCTCGAGTCATACGAGTAGCTCTTTACTTATCGTTAGCAAGTTGCGATAAAACATCTTTATCGCCAGCACCAGCAAGTCTTTCGCGACCGCGGGCGACGGCATCTGATGTTTTATTTAGAATTACTTCCAAGGTAGCAAGTCGTGAATCTATGTATTTTTCAACTTCTTCACGCTCTTGATCTGCTTCAAGATGAGCATCATCCAAAATATGTTGTGCTTCCTCACGCGCAGCCGAAACAATTGCTGTCTGTTCAATCATTCGTGAAACTTCTTCGCGAGCACTTGCAATCAAAGCTTCGGCACTAAGTCGACCTTCTTCAATTAAAGAATCACGAGATGCAAGAATTTTTCGTGCTGCTTCAAGATCATTTGGTAGAGCAGCACGCGCTCCATCTAGAACTTCAAGAATTTCCCCACGGTGGAGAACGCATGAGGCAGACAATGGAACTCCGCGTGCTTCTTCAACCATTGATATTGCAGTAGTTAACTTCTCAATCGAATCCATGGATCACTTCCCTGCTACTCGACGCTTTAGTGCTTCGTTAATGCTCGGTGGAACCATAGAGGATACATCTCCACCGTAATGGGCTAATTCTTTCACAAGTGAGGAGGATAAAAAGGAGTGAGTTGGTGAAGTCGCCATAAACATGGTTTCAACACCGGATCCTTGGAGATTAACTTGAGCCATCTGTAACTCATATTCAAAGTCGGATACAGCCCGCAATCCCTTTACGATTGATTGCACAGAGTTTGATTTGCAGTAGTCAACAAGCAAGCCACTCCATGAATCAACGCGAACATTAGAAAACTTCTTAGTTACCTCTGAAATCATAGAGATACGTTCTTCAACAGTGAACAAACTAGATTTAGTGCGATTTTCGAGTACAGCAACAATTACGTCATCAAAGTGATGGCTGGCTCGTTCGATAATATCTAAATGGCCATATGTGATTGGATCGAAAGATCCTGGACAAACTGCGCGTCTCATAGGTCAAACGCTAGCAACGATTTCTGTGCTTATCCATTCTTGGCGTAATTAGCGTAATAAATACTCGCTTGGCCATAGACCTTTGTGCGTGATGGCTCGTACCCCTCTGGCCACGTCGGTTGTGCAGTTTTCGATGCCCTCTCAACAGCAATAACCGCACCATCTTTGAAAAAATTATTTGAATGAAGTTTTACCAAAATATTTGTGAGCTCTACATCTGCAAAGTCGTATGGAGGATCAATATAAACAAAGTGATATTGATTTTCGGGTTTGCCTTCTACAAACTTTTGCACAGCCATGTGAAACAAGTGAAATGCTCCAACAGTCTGTGCCTTCTGTACAAGTACCGAGTTAGTCGAAATGGTTTTAGCTGCTGCATCATCTTTTTCTACACAGTGAACAAGGGATGCCCCGCGAGATAGAGCTTCTAAACCCATCGCACCGGAGCCTGCAAACAAATCCAACACTTGCAGTCCAAGAAAATCTCCGAACTCAGAAGTAAGGGTTGAAAAAATTGCCTCACGTGCACGATCTGAAGTTGGTCTTGTTGCGCCAGCAACACTCGATAATGAACGACCCTTTGCGACACCTGCGATGATTCTCATTGCATCAACCCTTATCTATAAAATCTGTTGCAGTATCTGCTTCTAAGAACTTTAATTCATCCATCAGTGATTTAAAGCCGGCCAAGGTTGGATCGGCGTCCACGAGTTTTTCTGCATTCTTTCGAGCACTGTCAATTAAATCTTCATCACGGAGAACGCGTAACAACCTCAGGTGTGAACGTGTTCCGGATTGGCTTGCGCCCAGCACATCGCCTTCTCTGCGTTGTTCAAGGTCAATTTTTGAGAGCTCAAAGCCATCGAGAGTTGAAGCAACTGCATCAAGGCGAATTCGAGCAGGAGTCTCTGGCAAGGAGTTAGTGACTAGCAAACACAATCCTGGCGATGATCCACGACCAATGCGTCCACGAAGCTGATGTAACTGAGAAACTCCGAATCTATCCGCATCCATAATCACCATCACCGTGGCATTTGGAACATCTACGCCCACTTCAATAACAGTAGTAGAAATAAGAACATCTATCTCACCATTAGAAAAAGCAGACATCGTTGAATCTTTTACATCGGTAGAAAGTCGACCATGTAAAGGCGCAACACGTAAACCAGAAAAAGGCCCGCTGTGAAGCATCGGTCCTAACTCTTCAACACTTGCGATGCTCTGAGATTCAGTTCCAAAGAGAAAATCCATATCTGCATCTTCATTGTTGGTGGCACTTATTCGGGGCGCAACAACGTAGGCCTGATGTCCTTGTGCTACTTCCTCGGCAATTCTTTGCCACGCACGTTCTAGGTGTGCAGGTTTTTCTTGTGCGGCAATTACGTGCGTCGTAATTGGTTGTCTGCCAAGCGGGAGTTCTCGCAGCGTAGAAACATCTAAGTCACCAAAAACGGTCATAGCCACAGTGCGTGGAATTGGTGTTGCTGTCATTACCAATAAGTGCGCAGGAGTGTGAGCTTTGCTCTTAAGAGCATCTCGCTGTTCAACACCAAACCTGTGCTGCTCATCAACAACTATTAATCCAAGGTCTTTGAAAACTATTGACTCGCCCAATAACGCATGGGTGCCGATAACAATCCCGGCTGAGCCATTTGCTGCAAGTGCAAGTGCTTCTTTTCGAGCAGATGCACTTTGTGATCCAGTGATGAGAGTTACTTGAGTAGCTTTTTCATCACCACCCAGCATTCCACCATGTGCCAAATCACCCAATAGTTTTGTAATTGTTCGCAGATGCTGCGCTGCTAAAACTTCGGTCGGCGCAAGTAGGGCGGCTTGGCCACCATTATCAATAACAGTCAGCATTGCGCGCAGTGCAACGATTGTCTTTCCGGATCCCACTTCACCTTGTAGTAATCGATGCATCGGATGTGATTGCGCTAAATCTGATTCAATCTCTGCGCTCACTTCTTTCTGCCCAGCAGTTAGTTCAAATGGCAACAACTTATCGAAAGCATCTAACAATCCTCCAGTGACCCGTGGTCGTGCAATTGCATCGAGGGATCTGAGAGCAGCTTTTCTTTTTGCGAGAAGTAATTGCAACAAGAACGCTTCATCAAAAGTTAGACGTTCGCGAGCAATTTCGGCGTGATCTAAATCAGCTGGTTTATGGAGTTGCACCAACGCTTGGTGCAACGTTGGATATCCGTGTTCACTGCGAATTTCATCGGGTAAAAAATCTGGCACCTCATCCAAGCCCTCAATGGCCAAATCGATGCACTGAGCAATCTTCCATGATGGCATCTTGGATGCGGCTGGATACACCGCCAAAAACTTTCCAGCGAATTCATCGACTGCGCTTTCGACATCATTTCCATCTGGTATCAATTCATAATCAGGGTGGGCTAATTGACGCTTGCCTTTGAACACACCTACTTTTCCCGCAAACAATCCTTGGCGACCTACTCGTAAATCTTTTTCACGCCATGCTTGATTAAAGAAAGTCAGAGATAGTTTGGCTTTCCCGTCAGTAACGATTACTTCAAAAATACTTCCCTTGCGTCCATGAAGTGGGCGATTTGAAGCGCTAAAAACTTCGGCCAGAATTGTGACTTCATCGCCTTCTTGTAATGTGGAAATATCAGTAAGTTCTCCGCGGACTGCATAGCGGCGCGGATAATGACGCAATAAATCTCCGATGTTTTTTATACCAAAAGTGACCTCTAAAACCTTTGCGGTCTTGTCTCCAATTACTGATGAGACCTTGTTCTCTAGATTAGCCACGCGAGCATTCTCTCGTGTTATCAAGGTAAAAGTTGGTTACCGCAACAAGGTCAGCGTTTTATCTGTATTTTTCCAATCCGAATGCGTAATCACGATACAAATGGCCGAGCCGCAGTACTGCTGAATAGCATTCATGACACGATCTGAGAGCTCAAAATTAAGGTGCTCGGTCGGCTCATCAAAGATGTAAACCTGGGCCTTAGACAACAACGCGCGTGCGATTGCAAATCTCTTGGCCTCTCCACCGGAAACACCTCTTCCATAGAGGCCCACAATGGTGTCCAAACCATTCTGCATTTCTGAAACAACTGAGTCCAAGCCAATCGCGTGAAGTACTTCCATGATTTCCTCATCAGTAGCCTCCGGATTACCAATCTTCATATTTTCACGGACAGAGGTGTTGAAAACATGTGATCTCTGAACGGTTCCTACGATGATGTCGTGTAAGTCTGCAATTGTAGATAATTCACGATTGTTAAAATGGATTGAACCTGTGTAGGGCAATAAGCCTAACAACCCCATAGCAAAGGTTGATTTACCTGTTCCAGAATTTCCACGAATTACGAGTAGTTCTCCTTGAGCAACTTCACACGAGATACCCTGCATGAAATGCTGGCTCCAAGATACTTGTACATTTTTGCACTCAATCTTTGTAACGATTTCATCAAAGGCAAACTTTTCATTGATCTCGCTATCTGATCGCAGCAATTCATCAACAGCCTGCTGAGATGCAATCAATTTTCCTGATCCAAATAGATTTGTGTACCAGGCCGTAATCGATTCGAACATTACGAGAGGCAGGAAAATCAACATAGCGATCTGCACCGCCGGTAAATCGTAACTTCCTGTTAGGACGTAGGCTAAATAGGCACTAGAGGCGATAGAGCCGCCTATAAGCCAATTCGTGACAAGTGAGAATCCTCCGCTACGAAAAATCAGTGATCTTTCTTCACGGCTAATGTCCGACTCAAGTTGTTGCGCTGGAAGAAATGATTGATGTAAATAACCGTAGATTCGTGCCTCAACAACGCCTTGAACAGCTGAATCAACAATCTTTACATAGTCATTCTCTTTCTTCTCTATTCCTTTAGCCAACGGGAGAGCCGTTCGTGAGATGAGCGTTGGCATAAGAATCAACAAAACTAATGAAACTGGAAGTGTTATAACCACGGATTCAGGTCGAACCCACCATCCCAATGAAACACCCGCCGTTAAAGCAAGGACGGCAGAAACTCCTGGCACCTTAATCCGAAGCTGATACTCCTGTGCTCGTTCAACATCATCTACTAAGCTCTTTACCGCTGGACCAGAATTTACGAGAGATGAAGTAGAGATGCTCTTACCCGCAACTCTTTGATAAATCCTGACGCGAAGGGCGGTTAATTGATCAAAGACTGCTTTGTGGCTGATGATTCTCTCGCCATATCGAGCAACAGCCCGAAAAATTGCAAAAAATCGTACAACGGTACCCGCTAAGCCCAAAGTGAGGATCGGGGGGTGGGTTGAAGCCATTGTGATAAGCCATCCGCTAGTAACCGTTAATCCAATTCCACCGATAAATACAAAGGCGCCAAAAAGGTATGCCAGAAACATCATGAGAGCACCTTCGATACAAAACTTTGTCGAGAGTCATTGGGTTTTACTATAGATAGGTCATGGGTAATACAAATAACTATGGCACCCGTAGAGGCATACTCCCTCAGAGCGGCCATAATTTTCTCTGCGCTTTCTGAGTCAAGATCTGCAGTTGGCTCATCAGCGATCAGGAGCTGAGGTTTTGAGAAAAGTGCACGAGCAACCGATATTTTCCGTATCTGTCCACCTGAAGCCGTGTTTACTCCCTCTCCGGAGCCACCCAAAATTGTTTCAAGACCCATGGGTAAATCTTCTTTATGTAATCCGCACAGCAGTAAAACTCTTTCTATCTCCTCGTCGCTGCCCTCTGATGAAATAAGTTGAAATTGATTTCGCAAGGAGCCGTGTGCCAGTTGTGGGAGCTGTGGTATCCATCCAAGGTGTTTAATCCACGACGCATTTAAATCAGGGGATAAAAGGTGATGTGTTGTCCCGCACTGAACTGTCACCTCTGCTTCATGAGTGATGCCAAGAAGATTTAGAGCAAAGGTACTTTTTCCGATACCCGATTCACCGAGGATAAAATGTATCTGCCCGCTTTCTACAGAACAGGCCTCTATGACCGAGGATTCGCGACCGCGAACATTAAGCCCCCATTGACTCCACGAAATCGAATCTATCCGCGAGAAATCACACTCGATAGGAATGATTGAGGAGAGCTTCTGTGCTTGCACCTCTTGCAATTGCACAAGGGCCTGACTTCCATCTGCTGATGCATGAAACAACGAAGCAGCATTTCTGAGAGGGAAGTACACCTCTGGCGCCAAGATTAATACCGCTAGAGCGCTAGTAAAATCGATCGAGTCATTAACTAATCGAATACCCATGGTTACTGCTATGAGAGCAACAGAAATAGTCGCCACTAGTTCAAGTGCAAGCGCTGATAAAAATGAAATACTCAAAACCTTCATAGTTTCTCGGGTGTACTTGTCCCCCATCTCCTCAATTCGAGAACTCTGTGTTTGATGACGCCCGAATATCTTCAGGGTGATAAACCCTCGTAGAGAATCCTCAAAATATGAGGACAGTGAACCCAAAGTTCTCCATTTGCTTGCTACTGAATCCGAGGTGTAGCGACCGATCAAAGCTCCGAATACTGGAATCAAAGGCAGCGTAAGTATCGCAATCAGCGCTGACAGCGGATCTAAAATCAAGATGGTGATGATCACGCCTGCTGGAACAACCATCGCGAAAAATAATTGTGGAAGGAATCGACCCAAGTAAATATCTAGAGAATTCAATCCTTTTACCAACAGGGTTGTGATTACAGATGGTGGTAGATGCGAGAATGCATCTAGATTCGATGTCACCTCCTTGCGTATCTGCTTTTTGATCCCGATTGCCTGAAGAGAGCACCATGTTTCAAATGTGGATTGAAAAAGTCCTCGAAAGGCCCATAACCCTGCAAGGATGGCAATGAATAAAAAAGTAGATGAGTCCTTATTAATAATTGCAACAATCACTCGAGCTAATACGAGACCGCTTGCAACAATGACTGAAACCCATAAAAATGAGACTGTAATTGAGGTAAAGAAGAGTCTGCGGCTACCACCCCATTGGAACAGTAGCCGCAGGTTATTCGATCTCACTTGTTATGGGTATGGCTTACTGTGTCCAAAACGCCAAGCTCGGGATTTGGGATTTGGGAAGCGCTAACCCGTTTACGGAACACCCAATATGTCCAACCCTGATAGACCAACACCAGTGGAGTCATGATGACAGCAACAAATGTCATGACCTTAAGTGTGTAATCGGTGCTGGATGCATTTGTAATTGTTAAATCAAACTGTGAACCAAGAGAGCTTGGCATGACTCGTGGGTATAGAGCAAAGAATAATGTAGAGACAAATGTTGCAATTGTTGCTGCCGAGAAGATGAAGGCCCAACCCTCTCGACGCTTTAAGTTTGCAAAGATGCCTGCTACCCACAAGAGTGCGACTGCGATAGAAAGTCCTAGAACTACTGCATTCATCTCTGGCAACATCAGATTTGTCCAAACCAAGAAGGTAACTGCTGCTACCGCTGCAACAAGGCCTGAAACCTTTGCGATTTCATGGGAACGATCACGGATGGTCCCAGTTGTCTTGAGAGATAGAAATACTGCACCGTGTGTTAGGAACACTGTCAGAGTTACAACTCCTCCCAATAAAGCATATGGATTGAGCAGATTAAAAAATCCCCCGACATACTCAAGAGAACCGCTTTCGGCTCTTTCAATTGGGACGCCACGGACGATGTTGGCAAAGGCCACTCCCCATAAAAGAGCAGGAATCGCACTAGTGATAAAGATTGCCAAATCCCAACGTTGTCTCCACTGAGCCTTTCCATACTTGCTTCGATACTCAAAAGCAACGCCTCGAACAATAAGTGAAACAAGTATCAGAAAGAGAGGAAGGTAAAAGCCACTAAATAGGGTTGCATACCACTCTGGGAATGCTGCAAATGTTGCCCCTCCGGC
>JACCDU011194019.1_pt1 | contig 10883 bp, 27 predicted proteins | sample 7446081 | NCBI WGS metagenome assembly JACCDU01 (sample SAMN15323447, study PRJNA562643) | freshwater metagenome | isolation source: river surface water | place: USA:Blue River Watershed | collected 2017-08-17
ACCTTTGCCAACTGCACAATGGCCGTTGGATCGTGACTGAATCCAAAGTCAAGGCCGTAAAACACATCATCAAATTCAGGAAATTCTGACTTTGGAATAAATTGCCAATTAGGAAATATTTGGCGATCACTAAACACGGCACGTTTCCCCTCACCGTACACCCTCCAATAATCCGGATCTTTGGCTTTCAATCTTTCGATTTCATTCACCAATTCAACCGGCAAAAACTTATTATCTAAATACGTTGTGATCCATGTGTCACAATCATCACGTGTGATGACCTCATCATAAATCCAATGCACCGGATCGGATGGATTAAAATCGCAAATCATTTCATCGGTTGTACGCATTAATAATTGCCGAAAATCTTCGTGATCTAATTCATTGACCTCATTGCAATAGCAAATATTCCGTTTCCGGCCCCTGATTTTTTGTGGTTCATCAACTGATAAAAATTCCACAACATGACCGCCAAACGTATATGTGTTTTCTGATTTGTTATGTTGGCCCACATACAGGATGCCCAAATTGTCTAATATTTCGAGGAAATCACGTTGAACTGATCCCTTCAATGCCGGCAATGTTTTGCGCACAATTGAAATCACCAATGGTTTTGGTGATGATGTCATTTTATAAATCAGGTATTGACACAGGGCATAGGTTTTCCCCGAACGTGTTCCGCCCTGATGAACTTTGATCCTTTTAGTGCTGTTTAATGTCTGATAAAACTGAATGTTGCATTTCTGCGCTATTCGTTTTCGATTTGTGCCGGTGTCCATTCTATTATGGCAGATTCAATGCCGGTTTCATGTACAACCTCCGTGCGTTCTACGTATCCACGTTTTTTGCCTTTGGTCTTTAAATAAAATATTGTGGCTGTTGTGTTGCCATCTTTGATTTGCCTGTGCAACTGCGATTCAGCAAAATCCAATGTCATGTCGGCCAATGCTTCCACAGCCTCACGATATTCTGCATCCTTTTGCATCCACTCATAATGCACAGAACGTGGAATTTCTGTTGCCTTTGATGCTGTTGTGACAATGCCCAATGATTTTTCAAGGGCATCCAACATCCGTTTTTTATTCAACTTTGTTACACGTGCATTCACCGCCATATTCTATTTTTTTAGTCTGCAATTTAAACCATTTTCAATGAAATGATTGTATGCCATTTGCCTTTGTTCCTCAGATTCAAAAACCACCTCAATGATATATTGATTCTTTGGATCAGCCGTTGTATCAACAGGCAATTCAAATCCCAATTCCTTATAAACAGGCAAATCAACCCCCCATTCAGTCAAATCATCCATCTCCCATTGATTGGCCAATACATCCCAATCCCATTCACCAAACCCGGCATTGTCCACAATGATAAACCGTTTCTGTTGTTCGGCTGTCAATGCTGATGCCTTAATAATCGGCACACGTTTCAAACCGGCTTCAATACAGGCACGCAATCGCATATTTCCACCCAATACAATCATATTGTCATCAACAACAATTGGCCGTAATTGTAGCATTTCAGGGAAATCCTTAATGGATTGCACCAACTTTTTAAATTTGTCATCCTTGATCAAACGTGGATTGTTTGGATGTGGAATGACTAATTTGATGTTTATTTCCTCAATCATAATGCTTTCAATCGTTTTATTACATCTTTACTTGTATGTCCATCAAATTCGCATTGTGCTTTGTTGAATGATGGAATTTGAAATAAATCCCAATTTTCCAATTTATAATGATTTGAAATTTGACCTGTTGGTAAATTAGCAATTACAATAAACCATCCACCGCCAAAACATTCCTCACCATCATAATGACACATTGATTTGTGAACACTATATTTGCCACTTTTTGCCCATTCGTTAAATAAAACGGCATTATAAATCATTCTGAATTCATACAATTCATCAAATGTATGAAATCCATCACTTGTGTCACCTGTTATTTCTACTTGTATTTGTATATCGTTTTTAGCCATTTTTGAATGACAAAGTGTTTTGTTGTTCAAATATTGACATTAAAATTTGCCGTCTATTCCGGCTGTCAGCATTCTATTTTGAAAAAAGGTAGTTAGTGTGCGTATCCCTAGTAGTCAGAACAGGATTCGAACCTGTAAGTTTTACTTATGTAGCAAACACCTCGTAAGGCAAAAACACATTGCGTCTTATTATTGACCATTCCGCCACCTGACTAATTTCTTATGCAACAAACAAACGGCCTTCGCAATCCGTATTTTCGTTTATTTTATCGACCTGTTCCTGATTATTATCATAATGGATGCCAATGCCTAATCGCTTAATTGTTTCCCATTTGTCGGCCCCATTTGTGAAATATATCCGTGTGTGTGGTATGCCTAATTCATCGGCCACCTCATAAACACCGGCCGACATTCTGCGTTGCCTTGCTGTTATAATGTACACGGTTTTGCCTTCATCAATGAAACGTTTGGCCATTTCCTGCCCCTTTTCTGTTGATAATGTATCATCAAAATCAAATGAAATTTTATTCTTGTCCGCCATTATTTTTTTGATTAATTAAACCAATCATTACTAATATAAACACGCACTCAATACCTCCAACCCACCAACCCATTGTGACCAAATGATTTTCATCCATTATCCTTTGAATTTAGAAAGTTCCCTATTGATATACCACAGGGCCTTTTCTAAGTCCTGTTTTTTATTGCCTTTATTGTCTGCTCTTAAAACGTATTTGATTGCGTTCCCTAAATTGAAACCCAAATTGAATGATTCAATCACATCAATTGCCTCGATGCCTCCAACAGATTGATAATGTTGCGGATGATCCACCATTTCACGGCTCTCATTTGTCATATAGTATTGATTAGGTAAATATGTGCTTTTGATCCGGCAGTTATTCATCACCCAACTGCGCAACAAAATTAATTAATCTTTCCATAGGTTTGACATTGGTTTTTCCCAAGTATCAATCCCATAAGATTTCAGCAAAATATTAATCTGTGTATTCAATGAATCTTTCTTTGTTTGATCCATCAAATCCATTTCCATCCCGAGCATAAAGAATGATTCCATAGCTGTGCACGCATTTTGGAATGTATCCAATGCATCAGGCAAATCCGGATCATCGTTTTTGTTTGCCGGGAATAATACGGCCATTGTTTTTTCCAACTCCCTGATCATTTGCTTTGTCACCATCTTAACGGCCTGTTTGTTTGCTGGATGGCCGTGCCATGATCCATCAATGAAATCTAACATATTTTGGCACAATGCGAAAAATGTCAATAAACGTATTTTGTCTTTTGTAGTTTTCATTTTATAAATTGTTTATGGCCTCGTTGTACTAAAATGTCATTAATTATTTTCATAACATCTTTTATTAATTCATCATTTACAGGCGAATCGGCCAAATGCCATCCATATTTTTCAACCAAAACACGTTTTATTTTTTGTCTTGTTATTTTCATCGGTTTGTTTTTTTGTTAATGCCAGCTATTTATTGCCTTGTATTTTTATGATTTGCCTATGTCTAACAATTCACGTGGAAATTTGTATGGATCAATACACAAATCAATTTTCACAATTTTATGAAATATCATCAATTCCTGTATTTCTTGAATCAATTCGCTTGCATCCTCATGGGTTAATCCATCGGAACATTTGATGTCACCATGCACAAATATTTCATTGTCATTTATTAAGTTCATTATAAAACATTTTAAAATTTCGCACACGGTTATAAACTACAATTTTTTCCCTTTCTGATCCGTAGGTTAGGCGGGCCACACAGGTTTCCAAAAACAATTTTGGATTGTGAATCAGTTCCCATGCGTTCACCCGGATTGGCTGTTCACTAAAATTTGGATCTGCAATTCTTTCATTGGCCCAATCAATGGCCTTTTGTCTGTTTATGTTCATAGGTTTATTTTTTTATTTTTCTATAAAATTGCAATCCCCAAAATAACCATGAAAATGATAATGATCCTTTTGAATATTCACCATCATTATAATACCAAGTAATTGCAGGCAAAAATTCAAATATTCGTCTGTGTTTTAAAAATTGTATTTTCATCGTATTGTCATTTGGTTTTCAAGTTTTCCATCAATATATCCTGACCGATATGCGGCACTAATTTTGTCCTGTTCCACGAATCGTTGCGCCTCATAGTATTTTAGCTTTTCAATCAACTCATCCAACGATCGCACAATTAGGTATTCATATCCGCAATCCCTTGCTTTCTGTTCAAATATCTTTTGATTTGGTTGCTGTGAATTGCCTTTTATTTTGACCTCCACAAATAGACCGTGAAACGTTTGGTTTGGCAATAGGATCAATAAATCAGCCACACCGGCTTTGACTCCCTCAGCCTTTAATTTGGCTGCAACTGCTTTGTTTCTCCATCCACCATTTGGAATGGCAAAAAACGTGTAATTGTTCAAATCAAGATATTTGGCCAACACCGTTTGCAATCTGTGTTCGTGTTCGTTTCTCATTCTTTATAAGGTTTAATATTATAAATTTTACCTAAATCCTTAAAAAATTTTATAACCTGTTGCCTTTCTTTTTCTTGCTGAATAACCTCATAATTATCTTTATTAAGCAAATACCATTGTTTTTTCATTTTTTTTAAAATACTCATTTTGCCTTTTGTTTAATTTGAACTAATCCCCTGTGTTCATCAAAGTAAACCATTTCAAAATCCTCAATGGGTTCAAAGGTATCCATCATAAATGCCTGACTAAATTCAGAACGTTTGGCAAATACTTGTTTTTTGCCACCATTCCTTTGCTTTCTGACCTGATTAATTGCAATACATACAATTGATCCAATCGTGATAAAAACTGCGCTTAAAATTAATTTCTTTTTCATATGTCCGTTATTGGTTTAGATTGTTTCTAAATTATTTGCCCTGATTCATCCAATTGTAAATCCATTTCGGCTAATTGATGGCAAAACAATTTGTATGCCTCAGATTTGCATTCAGCATCAAACAATTTGTCATCGGTAAATTTCGGCCTCAAACGTGCTTTTATTTCATTGCGTTCTTGATCCGGGCATTTCCAAATCCCGAATTTGACTAAATAGTCATAAAGAAATCCCAATCCACCTGTTGCCCATTCAAACTTTTCACGTGAATTTTCGCATAATTTGATTCTTTTCACGTATAAATTTACGTTTTCAATTGCCGATGCTTTCAATTCATCATTGGTTGGAACCGGTTTAATTGTTTCAGGTTCCGGCTTTTTTACATTCTTTGTTTCCTGCCTTGCATATTCAATGTATGCGTTCATGATCCTGCCAAAATATTCACAGGAAAAATTCTCATAGCATTTGCAATCTGTGTTCAATTTGCCTGCAACTGCCATTTCAAATGCAATGGCTATTTCCTCCGGTGTTTGGTTGCCGTAGTTTGATTTTATAAATGCCAATAAAACATATTTTTCCTCATCTGTCGGCATATTTGATCCACGCAATCCAACCATAAGCATTGCCATGCGCAATACCTGTTTCAAATCATTTTCGGGCCGTGTACGGATGTTTCCTGTGCTTTGTGCCTTAATGATCAAATTGGCTGTTCCCTTACCAATTTCTGAGGGCCTCCATTCTTGCGGCACTTGTGCCAAGTTTTTCACCGGTTGAATTTCCATTGTTGTTGATATTTACTGATTTTTCAAATATACCTGAATAATTATTGGCCATTGAATGATTGATAAAATCTTCTAATTGATCATCAGTTATGTGATCCCATTTTTTCAATAATGCAATCTTACCTGATTCGGTGTATTTCTGTTTCTTTTCTGCTTTGTATTTAAACCACAAATCAAAAATCTCATCCCTCCGTGTTTTTATTATTTCTTTATAGTCTTGTTTTGTATTTAATTGCTTTCTATTGTTTGTGTGTTTTCCGGGCATCGGGTTTCCGAACGTTGGGTTTCCGGACACCGGGTTTCCGTGTGTAGGGTTTTCAATGGTAGGGATTTCATTCAATACATATTCAATTTCCCAATGGCCCCATTCGTTTTGTTGTTTTTGCCTGATTAAATAGCCTGAATTTTCCAATTCTTTCAATGCTGATGAAACAGATTGCAATCCTTCTTTTATGTGATTTGCGATCCTTTCAGCACTAAAATCCCACCCATCCGGTTTTGATTGAATATAGGCAAATAGCCCCTTTGCTTTTAGTGATATTTGATCACTATTCACCAAGTCATTCGGAATGACCGAATATTTGGTTTTGATTATCAATTTGCTCATTTGAAAATAAAAAAAGCCGGCTGTGTGAGAGAACAGACCGGCTTTGTGGTTTTTAAACCCAATTAATCACCGAAAGACTCTCACCCCTTTCGCTGATTACATTACAAATATAATGATTAAATCAATATTGCATTCTTTAATGGCTTAAATTTAAACAGGTTGCCATATTGTGGATGCTCTAAAACAAATTTCCGGGCATACATCGGTGCAAAATTGTTGTTCACCTTAAATGGATCGTTATTACTTCGGAATGTGTATTCGTAACGCATTTGCTCAAATATGTACTTTGATCCAATCTGCCTGCGCCCCTCTTTTGCCATTTTAAAAGCAATCATTTTGTACAACTCATAAATGTGTTTGTTGCTTTGGTCGTATTGCTGAAACGTTATCATATTTATGTTGTTTAGGTTGAATTTTATTTAATTTTTCTAAATTATTTTCTAATTCTTTGGCGATATGCGACCAAACCTGATTGAACGTATATCCTAATTCATTTGTTTTTTTCATTTTTAACCATGTTTAAAATCGCACCTAATATCGTGAAAAACATCTGTGCGCAAGTCCAATAAAATACCAAATTTATTTTATCCTCTATGTTCATTTCTTTACGTATCTAATGATTGACATAATAGGGATTCCAATCAATCTGCGTTCGGAATCCGGATGTTTAAAAAACAATGTCCGGTTCCCATCTGTTGCGTGATCCAATTCGGATTTTAAAAACATAACCTGATTTCCTAAACGGTATTCAAGTTCATACACGGCCCCAATTTCCACATCCCTGTGCTTTAAATTTGCCGTTGCAACGGAATATATTGCCTTCAATTCTCCGTGCCTTGTGGTGTAACTATCAACAATTTTGCGCATCAGAATGGTAATTCATCGGTTTCAATTGGATTGACTTCACGTTGGATTGGCTGTGCCGAAACAGGTGCGCCCGGATCATTTAAAATTTTCAACAATTTAAAATTCCCGATAATTGGCAATTTTACCCCTGCCTCACGTTCCTCCTTTGTGGTGTTCTGCTTTACAAATCCATTATTTTCGTATTGATCAGGTGTGTCGGTCAATACACCTGTAATATCCAAATACTTTGCCCCTGTTTTTTGGCTTTCAAAGATGCGTGATTTGTCGATTTTTGAAAGGTCAATTTTAATGCTTACTAAACGTGCCATGTGATTTTTTATTTAGATTGTTTATTTAATTACTTTTTTGATTGTGGTTGTGGATGATTTTGATGGTGGGTAAAAATCAGCCAACTCACCTGTTTCCTCATCCAATATAGAAACCTTTGATTTCAATGCCTTACAAAATGCCTCAATTTCTTTTTGTTTGTCTTTTAGGCGATCAATTTCAAATTGCAACTTGCACCATGATTCGGTTTCCGAATAGTCATATTTTACACCACCCTCCATTTCTGAAAAGTCCACACCAAATGCCGACAATTTGCTGTCCTTGTTTTGGCGCAAATCGACAAATAAATGTTCCTTAATGTGTTTATCCATTTCGGATGCTAACAATTGAAATTTGGCCAATTGTGCGGCCAATTTTACCGTGTTGATTGAATCTGCATTGGCCATGAATGATTCAGCCATCTGCGCAATCTCTTTTTTGTTTAAATCTAAGATTTGGCCATCAACGGCCATCAGTTCATTTTTCATAGGTTGTTTATTTATTTGGTTGATAATTCTACTTTTCTGTGGTTGAATAATTGCTGTATTTCTTTGTTTGCTTTTGCCTCATCGGTCAAATTATTCCATTTGAACTTTAAATCATCCATTGTTTTTGATTCATTTACAAAATCAATTAATTCTTTAAACTCTTTGTCAAATTGCGATAATTCAGGCATTCCTGTTTTGGCCTGTGGCTTTGATTCCTGCGATTTGCCGTGATCATTTGTTGCATCTGAATCCTTTGTGTCATCGATGGCAAATAATCCGTTTAATGCGTACTTTCTTGCGTAACTTGATGCGGCCCCTGTAATCTGTGATCCATCCATTCCCTTTTTGGTTTCTTCTTCACGTGCCAATCCTATTGAACTAAATGTTTGATTGCCATTTGTTAATTCAGCAACCGATTTGATATACCAACGGCCCTCAGCAAAAATTAAATCATCTGTCAATGTAATCGCAAACCCCAATGGATTCACAACCTTTTTGACTGCCTCCAAAATATCTTCGGCTGATCTGTAATGGTATTTCCCAAATGAATTGAATTGGCCTTTGGGTGCCTTTAATTTTGCCTGTATTTCGGCTAATGGATTAATTTGTTTTTCCTGATTCATCGTATAATTGTTTTGAAATTCGGTTGATTGATTCCCACATTAGGGGATAATTTAATTTTCTTGAAATGGCCATTTGCACATTGTGCGATTCCCATTTGTCTTTGCGTGGTGGCTGAATGCCTCTCTTGTTTAAATCCTCAGCCACCAATCGGTGCAATTCACCTGCGTTAATTTTTACCCTCATATCTTTTTTCTAACATTTCCTGCATTGATTCAAATTCCTCAATGCCAATTTCTTTTCCACCATTATTGGTCAATTCGTTTTGGATATATTTTCCAAGTTCATCCGTGCTGTTGAATGCTTTGGTCACGGTGTAATATCCTGCGTGATCTTTGAATGTGATTTTGTATATCATTGCCGTAGTGATTAAATGTTGCCAACGATGTACATAAGTTTCACACAGATTGCACCGGCTGTTAAAACGATAACTAAACCTGCAATGTCATTTTTGTCGATTGTTTTTAATATATTCCACATAATTGTTGTTGTTTAAAAGATTGCCGGGAATCCGCCCGGCTCGGTGTATATTATTTATTAATTGCAATTATAAATGAACCACATGAATTTGAAACTTCAATACCTCTTAATGTATCTGTTTCATATGCTGAAAAATAATCTCTTGATGATCCAACAAACCACGCACCAATGATTCCTAATGTATTACGTTTGTTCCACTCTCTATCATCAGATTTTGCAATTGTAAATCCTCCATTTACAGATGCAACGCAATCTTGCATCCCATCAAAACTGCTTTTAACATTGATCAATAATTGACCTGAATTTTTGTTGATAAAACTTTTAACCGTAGATAATGTAATCTTTTTCATATTGTTGTTGTTTTGTTGTTGTTGTTTGTTGATGTAAACCTACAACCTTTATTTTATATTTCAAACAATTTCAAACAAAATATATCAAAAAAATATCAATTATTTATTTAACGGTCATAAAAAAGGGCAAATCCAATGGAAATGCCCTTTATCTTACAACAACTATGAATCAATAACCTTTAATATTTCGCTACAAAACTACACAATTTTCCCATCTTTTATCATTAGATTATCCACCTTTGCTTTGCCATCTGTAATCGTTACAACTGCAAATCCGTTGTTGTGCTGTGCAAATGGGTAATATTTAGGCGATAATTGCGTCAAACATCCTGTGGAATATGTGTGGATGTATTGTTTAAATCCATTCTTTTTGATTGTGCCGGTTGATCTGTGTACGTGTCCAATCAATGTATTGCAAAACGTTTTGTTGAACGTGCTTTGCGATGGATTCATTCCACCTGCCATCAATTCGTGACCGTGACACACCAACAAATCGCCCATTTCCATTCCCTGCCAATCCGGAACAAATTTCATATCCAATGAATCTAACCTAAAAAATTTATCAAATTGCATTTCGTGCAATTGCGCAAATTCCTCAGCCTGCTCATTCAAATACCGTTGGTATCTGTTTTCGTGATTACCTGCTTTAAAATAGATCGGTATTGTTGGAAATATGTCACGCAATTTTTGCAAGAAATTACGGCACATTTCAATTTCCTTTGGGAAATCACGTAAATCCTTTTCCTTTTCGTGCCGGCTTATGCTGTAAAAATCAAATGTGTCTCCATTTAGATACAGGCAATCAATGTTTTGATCCTTTAAATGCTTAATGGCACACACAACGGCTTCAACTGAATGGAACGGAACGTGAATGTCCGATAATATTCCAATTTTATTTAAATGATCAGGCAACCGTGCCGATGTGTATTCCTTCCCAATTGATGGCTCAATTCCAAAATTATCTATTTCCTCCCACGTTAATGTTTCAATTTGTGCCTTTGGTAAATTAGCCAATGTCTTTTCAGCCCTTACACGTGATAAAATATTGTAACGGCTCATCATTTTTCGCATTTGCTTTGCATCTGAATACCCATATGTTTCGTGGTATTTTTCCGAAAAATGTTTCATTGATAATGGCGATGAAAAAAAATGATCCTTGATTTGATCGTGTTTTAAACCCATTTGTAGTTTTTTTTCAAAATTAGCCAAATAACTAATTAGTAAAACCGACAAATAAAACAAAAATGGCCGTAGATTATTCCACGACCATTCTGCATTCACCCTAATCAACATCCGATGCACTCAAAGAATACAACGGATGCGCACTTCTAAACCTATGAAAAACAAAATTATTCCTGATATGAAATCCTGTACGTGCTTGCAACATCCGTATAATTATTAGGGATATGGAATTGGCAGGTGTAAATATTCGATTTCAATTTCACTCGGATTGAATCCACAATGGCCGAATCTGTTTCGGTCAATGTTGGAAATTTAATGTACAATTTATGGGCCATTGACATCACACCGTAATC
>JACCDU010765390.1_pt1 | contig 10880 bp, 10 predicted proteins | sample 7446081 | NCBI WGS metagenome assembly JACCDU01 (sample SAMN15323447, study PRJNA562643) | freshwater metagenome | isolation source: river surface water | place: USA:Blue River Watershed | collected 2017-08-17
ACTTGAACACCATCACGTCGCCACGCTTCGGGTCGTTGATCTGGATGATCTTCTTGTTCACGATCGGCAGTCGGATGCCATAGGTGAATTTGTTCACCAGAATCAGATCGCCAATTTGCAAGGTCGGTACCATCGAGCTCGACGGGATCTTGAACGGCTCGATCACGAAGGAGCGGAACAGGAACACGGCCGCAATCACCGGGAAGAAGCTGCCGGTATAGGCCACCCAGGCTGGCTGGCGGTCGATGCGCGATGCCAGTTCGGCGCGTACGATCGGATCGGGCTTGACGCCGTCTGCTGCGAGGCGCGCGGCACGCGCATCGAACTCGGCCAATGCATCTTCGGCGCTCTTGCGGCGTGCCGGCGCGAGATGGAAGCGGTCGACCGCCCACACGACGCCGGTGGCGACCGTCAACAGGAACAGGATCAGCGCGAAATTGCCCAGGATGGATTGCAGGGTCATGGTGGTTTCGTCGGGTAGCGGTAGTCTTGTGATTCCGGGATTTACTTTTCGGGATTTACTTTTCTTCGACCTGCAGGATCGCGAGGAAGGCTTCCTGCGGGATCTCGACCGAGCCGACCTGCTTCATGCGCTTCTTGCCCGCCTTCTGCTTCTCGAGCAGCTTGCGCTTGCGCGAGATGTCGCCGCCATAGCACTTGGCCAGCACGTTCTTGCGCAGCGCCTTCACGTTTTCGCGCGAGATGATGTTGGAGCCGATGGCGGCCTGGATCGCGACGTCGAACATCTGACGCGGGATCAGTTCGCGCATCTTTGCCGCGACGGCGCGGCCGCGGAACGGCGCGTTCGAGCGGTGCACGATAATGGCCAGCGCATCGACCTTCTCGCTGTTGATCAGCATGTCGACCTTGACCACGTCGGACGAACGGTATTCCTTGAACTCGTAGTCCATCGACGCATAGCCGCGCGAGATGGATTTCAGGCGATCGAAGAAGTCGAGCACCACTTCACCCATCGGGATTTCATAGGTCAGCTGCACCTGCTTGCCGTGGTAGCTCATGTTGACCTGGATGCCGCGCTTCTGCGTACAGAGCGTGATCACCGCGCCCACATATTCCTGCGGCATGTACAGGTTGACCGTGACGATAGGTTCGCGGATGTCCTCGATCTTGGACGGCTCCGGCATCTTGGACGGATTGTCGACCATGATGGTGGTGCCATCGCGCATCAGCACTTCGTAGATCACCGTCGGCGCGGTGGTGATCAGGTCCATGTCGAATTCGCGCTCGAGGCGTTCCTGCACGATCTCCATGTGCAGGAGGCCGAGGAAGCCGCAACGGAAGCCGAAGCCCAGCGCCTGCGACACTTCGGGCTCGTACATCAGCGCGGCATCGTTGAGCTTGAGTTTCTCGAGCGAGTCGCGCAGCGCGTCATACTGGTTGGCCTCGACCGGGAACAGACCGGCGAACACCTGCGGCTGCACTTCCTTGAAGCCCGGCAGCGGCGCCGGCGCCGGCTTGGCGGCCAGCGTGATGGTGTCGCCGACTTTCGCGGCTTTCAGTTCCTTGATGCCGGCGATGATGAAGCCCACCTGCCCGGCCGACAGAGAATCTTTCGATACCGACTTCGGCGTGAACACGCCGACGCTTTCGACCAGGTGCTGCGCACCGGTGGCCATCAGCAGGATCTTTTCTTTCGGGCGCAGCGTACCGTTCTTGACCCGCACCAGCATCACGACGCCGACGTAGTTGTCGAACCAGGAGTCGACGATCAGCGCTTGCAGCGGCGCATCCGGGTCGCCCTGCGGCGGCGGCACTTTCGCAATCAGCGATTCCAGCACGTCCTCGACGCCGAGGCCGGTCTTGGCCGAGCAATGCACGGCGTCCGTGGCTTCGATGCCGATCACGTCCTCGATCTCGCCGATCGCATTGTCGGGGTCGGCCGACGGCAGGTCGATCTTGTTCAGCACCGGCACCACTTCCACGCCGAGGTCGAGCGCGGTGTAGCAGTTGGCCACGGTCTGCGCTTCCACGCCCTGCGACGCATCGACCACCAGCAGCGCGCCTTCACAGGCGGACAGCGAGCGGCTGACCTCGTAACTGAAGTCAACGTGCCCCGGGGTGTCGATCAGGTTCAGGTTGTAAACCTTGCCGTCCTTGGCCTTGTAGCTCAGTGCCGCGGTCTGGGCCTTGATGGTGATGCCACGCTCACGTTCGAGGTCCATCGAGTCAAGCACTTGCGCTTCCATCTCGCGGTCGGACAGGCCGCCGCAGATCTGGATGATGCGGTCGGCCAGCGTCGATTTGCCATGGTCGATGTGGGCGATGATGGAGAAGTTTCTGATGTGGTCCATTAACAATCTGGATACAAAAAAAGCGCCCGGACGAGCGCCTGATGCAAATTTTTTACTGACCCGCATTTTACCGGATTTGGGGGGCAAAATCCCGGCCGATACAGCCTGAAACACCCTGAAAATGCCCCGAACAGCGGCCCGGCATGGATGGGCGACGGGTTTTCAGCCATACGGCAGGCCAGCGCGATGCCGCATCGTCATCGGAGCGCGAGAAATTCGCTTACCGTGTTTTCATTTAGGAAATAATGGCAAAGCTGGGTCGGCGCATCATCGTCACGATGACCGATCAAGACCGGTACCAGTTCGTCATAACGCTCGACCAGCGCGGGATCGGCATCGACATCAATGACGTCGACCACCACCTCGTCGCCGGCCAGCGCGCGCAAGGCAGTCAGCATGTCCTCGCACAAGTGGCAGTAACTGCGGGAATACAGCGTGAATCGGATCATCGTAAAAAAACAGGGCTGCCGAAGCAGCCCTGCTCTGCAGGCAAGGTGAAGATCAGGGCGCCGACGGACGCACCGGCACGAACTGCGAAGAGTCGCCGCGTCGCACCAGCAGCAGCGCATTCTTCTTCGGATCAAGCTTGGCGACCAGCGCATTGAACTGCTTGGCGTCCTTGATATCGGTGTTGTTGAGTCGAACGATCAGGTCGCCCGGCTGCAGGCCGACGCGCGCTGCAGGACCATCGGCCAGGTCCACCACCACGCCGCCATCGAGCTTCAGTTCACGCTTCTGCGCTTCGGTCAGGTCGGACACGACCAGGCCAAGCGCATTGGCCACCTGCTCCTGCTTGGGCTTCTTGTCTTCTTTCTTCGACGCCTGCTGCTCGGATTCCATCTCGGCCACCACCACTTGCAGGTCGCGCTTGGCGCCCTTGCGCAGCACGGTCAGCGTGGACTTCGAACCCGGCTTGGTATTGCCGACCAGTCGCGGCAGGTCGCCCGATTTCTCGATCACGCTGCCGTTGAAGGTGGTGATGATGTCGCCGGGTTCGACGCCTGCCTTCTCGGCCGGGCTGCCCGGCTCGACGCGCGCCACCAGAGCACCCTGCGCACGCGGCAGGCCCAGCGATTCGGCGACATCCTTGGTGACTTCACCGATCTGCACGCCGATACGACCGCGCACCACCCGGCCCACCGACTTCAGCTGTTCGGACACGCGCATCGCCTCGTCAATCGGCACCGCGAACGAGATGCCCATGTAGCCGCCGGAGCGGCTGTAGATCTGAGAGTTGATGCCGACGACTTCGCCGCGCATGTTGATCAGCGGGCCGCCCGAGTTGCCCGGGTTGACCGCCACGTCGGTCTGGATCAGCGGCAGGTAGTCGCCGGTGTCACGCGAATTGGCGGACACGATGCCGGCGGTGACGGTGTTCTCGAGGCCGAAGGGCGAACCGATCGCGATCACCCATTCGCCGACGCGCAACTTGCTCGAATCGCCCATGGTCAGGCGCGGCAGGTTGCTGCCGTCGATCTTCACCAGCGCCACATCGGTACGGCGGTCGGAGCCGATGATCTTGGCCTTGAACTCGCGCTTGTCGGTCAGCGTGACGAAGACTTCGTCGGCGCCTTCGACCACATGCGCATTGGTCAGCACATAGCCGTCGGAAGAAATGATGAAGCCCGAGCCGACGCCGCGCGGCACCTGCTGCTGTTCCTCCTGCTGCTGCGGCGGGACGCGGCGTCCGCGCGGCGACGGCTGCTGCTGGCGCGGCGGCACCGGCTGGCCGAAGAAGCGGCGGAAGAATTCCTGCATCTCTTCCTCTTCCGAACCTGCGGCGCCCTGCTGCATCTGCTTGGGACGCTCGGTGGTACGGATGTTCACGACGGCTGGCCCGACCTTGTCAACGAGGTCGGTGAAATCGGGCAGCATGGCGGCCTGGGTGGCCTGCGGCGCGACCAGGGCCAGCCCGGCCGGTACGAACAAGGCAGCGGCCGCTGCGAAAGCCGCGGCCGACAACTGACGTTGGAACAGTGCGAGTGTTTTCATGGGTTGTTGTCCGTGGGGATAAGTCCGCCCTTATTTGTGGGCTTTGTCCGTGAGTTCAATGGCGTCCGCAACTTGCCTGACTGCCAGCATTGGTACCTCGCCAACAATGGTAAGCCAAAACTTCCCGTGCCGCTTGCCGACCATATTGAGGGCGCCAAGTTGCAAGGGCCGCGCGCTGCGCTCGGCCGTCCAGGGCTCGATAAAGATCGACAAACCGGCCAGCCCATCCGAATAAAGCAACTGCAGAACTTCGCGTTCCGGGTCACCGCGATGACCGGCCGATGCCAGTTTGCGCACCCAGGCGCCAGCCGGCTCGAAGCCCGGTGGCAGCCACCCTGCCCGCCAGGCCGCCGTCGCCGCCGGGCTGGCCGGACGGCCGGATACGTCCTCGGTGCGCCAGCCCCGCACTTCACGCAGGCTGGCGTTCAGCTTCGATGCCGGCAGTGGTCCGGTGGCCAGTTGGCTGAATGCGATCTGCTCGACGACCTCTGCCTTTTCACTGATGGTTTGCGCGCGCAGCAGCAAGCCGCTCGCCTTGTCGGCCCAGAAGCGGTAGCCGTAGCGCAGACCGTCGCGCGGCTCCAGCGCCCAGGCCGACGTTGGACGGCCAGCGACCTGCTCATCGCCCACCCAGCGCAGCCGGTAGTGCGCGCCCAGCCGTTGCGCATCGAGCGCGCGCAAGCCCGGGAAGGATGGTCCCGGTTCGTGATCGCGGATCAGGATGCGGCGCTGCTGCGGCAGGTAAGTCAGCAGGCGATCGCCGCGGCGCACGGTTTCGGAGGGCGGGCTATCCAGGCTTTCGCGTTTTTCGTGCACGCCACTGGCGGTGCGCTGGTGCGCAATGCGCAGCGAGCGCACCTCGGGCCCGCGCTGGTGCACGTAGGTTCCACTGTACGACAGGGACTGCGCCGCATCATGCGCACGCGCCAGCATGCGCAGGCCATCGGCTTCCGTATAGCCGGTGGTTCTGTTTGCATTCGGGCTGGCTCGTCCGAATGCTCCGGACACTCCGGTCGCTGAGGTCGAGCCGGCCGCTAGCGCAGGCGGCACCACCACCGCAATGGCGAGCACCGCCAACGCGTGTAGCGCAGCGAACGCAGTCGACGCGAGCCGCAGCGTGCGCGTCATGTGTCAGCGATGCTGCGCAGCTTCAAGCACGACAGGCCGTATCGCCGGCGTCGCTCCATACAGGGACGCATGCGCGCGGTGGTGCAGCACGATGTAGTCGAGCGTGCCATCGCCATCGGCCGAAGCCGGCGTTGCCGCCTGCCCGGATGCCGGGCTGTAGGCGTTGGCGGACAAAGCGGCGACCTGGGCCATGGCCGGTCCCTGCCCCATCGATGCCGTGGATGGAACAGTGGCCGCCGGCGCCGGTACGCTGGTCGCGGCAGTCGTCGATACCGGCAGCGACGGGCCGGCATCACGCATCAGCGACGGTGCAATGAAGAATCCGAATCCGGCCGCAGCGATCGCTGCCATGGTGGTCGGCCAGCCACCGATCCGCGCCAGCAAGTTGCGCCGCGGCGGCAGCAGGATGGGCTCGGCCGCAAAGCGTTCGGCAAAGCGCTGGTCGAAATCGGCGCTCATCAACGGCCCGGGTTCGGCGCTGCGTATCGCATCGCCGATCTGATGGTACAAGTCCCAGGCTTGTCTGCCCTCACCTTCCCTGAGCTGCGCCATCAATGCGCGCAAGCCATCGGGATCGGCGTCGCCATCGACCAGTCCGGAGACCTTTTCTTTCGTTGAAGCTTTCGCTGCCTGTTTGCTTGAATCTTCGCTGCGTTCCATGATGCTCCCTGCCTGATCCTGTGTTGTTCCATACCTTGTAGCGCCCCTACCAGCGCTTGTCGATGGCCGTGTCGAGCAATGGCCTCAGCTTGTCGGCGATCGCCTCGCGCGCCCGGAAAATCCGGCTGCGCACCGTACCGATGGGGCAGCCCATCGCTTCGGCGATCTCGTCGTAACTGAGGCCCTCGATCTCCCGCAAGGTAATGGCCATCCGCAATTCCTCGGGCAGTGCCTCCATCGCCACGTTGACCGTCTCCGCAATCTGCTTGGTGGCCAGCATGGATTCGGGCGTGTTGATATCTCTTAGATGTTCCCCATCATCAAAAGTTTCCGCCTCTTCAGCATCAGCTTCGGTGGAAGTGGGCGCGCGTCGGCCCTGGGTTACCAGATAGTTCTTCGCCGTGTTGATGCCTATCCGATAAAGCCAGGTATAGAAGGCCGACTCGCCCCGGAATTGTGGCAAGGCGCGGTAAGCCTTGATGAAGGCTTCCTGCACCACGTCCTCGGCCTCGGCCTGGTCGCGCACCAGCCGCGACACCAGACGCATCAGCTTGCGTTGATACTTGGATACCAGCAGCTCGAAAGCTTTCTTGTCTCCATGCTGGACGCGATCAACCAGCAGTTGATCGATGTCGCGTTCTGTCGTCAATCCCCGATTCCTCGTGCTCGTGCAAAGCGCGGGAAGTCGCCTGCCACGTACGCAGCAGGTCAAGGCTGATGGATGATGTTCTTGGCGCGGGCAGTGCTCAGCGTCTGTCGGTGTTCTTCGTTCGTCCTTGCCTGCTGGTCCGCAGGCAAGAAAGAGGTCCGACAATTCGAAGGCAATATCGAACTAATCTCGGGATTGGAATCAGCGCTTCCCTACACGTTGACTGAGTGAAATTTAAAAAGTTCAATCAGGCGACAGGGGAAATGGCAGAAATCAGGTATCGACCGGTGAGCCGTGCGACGCGATCCAGCGACAGGCGACGGACAAGGCGCGGAAGGCCTCGCGGTCCATGCTGTCAGGAAGCAGCACCAGGCGAGTGATCCGGCCTGATGCGGATTGCAGGCGTAGCACCATCAGCGATGACCAGAGTGTCGAATCCCCCAGCAATTGAACCACCTCGGCTGGCGCGATCGCTGCATCAGTGCGATCAGCAACAGCCTCATGAGCAGTGTCGGTCAACAGAATTTGCCCGATGCCGGTTACATCAATCCGGCAGGCTTTTGCGGCCGAGAGCGGGAACAAAGCGAGGCCGGCGGCAGCAATGGCGCAAACGGCAGACAGCGCCGGCGTGTCAGGCATCAGCAACGCAGCTGCGACCAGCAGCACGCCGGCCATGCCGATGCAGATCGACGCCAGCAGGCGTGAACGGGTAATCCTCGCCGAGACGGCGATGGACATGTCAGTACAGGGAAATCAGGGAATGCGTCGCACGTTGCAGCAGCATCGTGCGACGCGAGGGATCAGGCCTTGCCGAACACCAGCGTACCGTTGGTACCGCCGAAGCCGAAGGAGTTTTTCACGGCAACGTCGATCTTCATATCACGCGCAGTGTTGGCGCAATAATCGAGATCGCAGTTCGGGTCCTGGTTGAAGATGTTGATCGTCGGCGGCGACTTCTGGTTGTGCACGGCGAGCACCGTGAACACCGATTCGAGTCCGCCAGCGCCACCGAGCAGGTGGCCCGTCATCGACTTGGTCGAATTGACGACGATGTTCTTTGCGTGGTCGCCCAGCGCGCGCTTGATCGCGACCGTCTCGGCCACGTCGCCCAGCGGCGTCGACGTGCCGTGTGCGTTCACATAGTCGATCTGGTCGGCATTGACGCCGGCATTGCGCATCGCAGAGATCATGCAGCGGCGTGCGCCGTCGCCATCTTCCAGTGGTGCGGTCATGTGGTGCGCGTCGGCGCTCATGCCGAAGCCCAGCAGTTCTGCGTAGATCTTCGCGCCGCGTGCCTTCGCGTGTTCGTACTCTTCGAGCACCATCACGCCGGCGCCCTCGCCGAGCACGAAGCCGTCGCGGTCCTTGTCCCACGGGCGGGAAGCGGTCGCCGGGTCATCGTTGCGCGACGACAGTGCGCGGGCAGCTGCAAAGCCACCGACGCCCAGCGGCGAGACGGTCGATTCCGCTCCGCCGGCGATCATCACGTCGGCATCGCCGTACTCGATCAGGCGACCCGCTTCGCCGATGCAGTGCAGGCCGGTGGTGCAAGCCGTCACGATCGCGAGGTTCGGGCCCTTCAGGCCGTATTTGATCGACAGGTGACCGGAGATCATGTTGATGATCGATGCCGGGACGAAGAACGGGCTGATGCGGCGCGGGCCGCGCTTGGTCAGTTCTGCGTGGGTCTCTTCGATCATCGGCAGACCGCCAATGCCCGAGCCCACCATCACGCCGATGCGCTCGGCATTGGCTTCGGTGACTTCGAGGCCGCAGTCCTGCATCGCCTGGATGCCCGCCGCCATGCCGTAATGGATGAATGTATCCATGTGGCGCGCTTCCTTGCCGGGCATGTAGTCCTCGACATTGAAACCTTTCACCTCACCGGCGAAGGTTGTGGAAAACGCGCTGGCGTCAAACTTGGTAATGGTCGCGATGCCGGACTGGCCGGCGAGCAGCGACTGCCATGCATCGGCGATCGTATTGCCGACGGGAGAAACGCATCCGAGTCCGGTGACAACGACGCGGCGACGATTAGGGCGGGTCAAACGGTGCTCCTGAAAACGAAAGAAGATTCGGACAGGGAAGCCACTGAAAAATCCAGCGTTTGCAGCTTAATTAACTCAGTGCTTCCCTGAATGTGAAACGTGCCGCGCTAGGCGGCACGTCTCGTCGGAATCTTAGGCCTTGACGTTAGCCTTGGCGTAATCGATGGCTTGCTGAACGGTGGTGATCTTCTCGGCTTGCTCGTCCGGGATCTCCATTTCGAATTCGTCTTCGAGTGCCATCACCAGCTCAACCGTGTCGAGGGAGTCAGCGCCGAGGTCGTCGACAAACGACGATTCGAGCTTGATGTCTGCTTCAGAGACACCGAGTTGTTCGGCAACGATTTTCTTGACGCGGGATTCGATGTCAGACATCAGGGTCCTCCAATGGGTAGTTATACGTAAAGTGCGCGCATTTTAGCAGGTTTGCGCGGTGAAACTTAAGTTTCGGCTTTGGCTTTTACTAACAGCCGAAAGCCATCCAAATTCAGGCAGGAAAGATCCTGCCCGGGAATGCTTTTTTGCTGCTTATCGGCTAGCTAACGCTAACCAAACCGACTTACCAACGGCCGGGTAAACAAGGGCAAGCAGTGGCCATCAGCCGCCGCTCATGTACATGCCGCCGTTCACGTGCAGCGTGGTGCCCGTGATGTAGGCCGCATCGTCCGACGCCAGGAAGGCAACGGCGGCCGCGATGTCTTCCGGCATGCCGAAACGGCCGGCCGGGATCTGCTGCAGCAGCGCAGCGACTTGCTGCTCGTTCAGTGCCTTGGTCATGTCGGTATCGATGAAGCCGGGTGCCACGCAATTGACCGTGATGTTACGGCTGCCGATCTCGCGCGCCAGCGCACGGCTCATGCCGGCCACGCCCGCCTTGGCAGCGGCATAGTTCATCTGGCCCGGGTTGCCGGCCGAACCGACCACCGAGGTGATGCTGATGATGCGGCCATGTTTGGCCTTCATCATGCCGCGCAGCACGGCGCGCGACATGCGGCCGACAGCGGTCAGGTTGGTCGCGATCACCGCGTCCCACTCTTCATCCTTCATGCGCATCGCCAACTGGTCTTGCGTGATGCCCGCATTGTTGACCAGGATGCTGACGCCTCCATGCTGCTTGCCGATTTCTTCGATCAGCGCATTCGACTGTTCCGCGTCGGTCACGTTCAGTACCGCACCGCGGCCCGCGTCGGCGCGCACAGCTTGCAGGTATTCGGTAATCGCGGCCGCACCGGCTTCGGTGGTCGCGGTGCCGATCACGGTCGCGCCGCGCTTGGCGAGTTCAACAGCGATCGCACGGCCGATACCGCGCGAAGCGCCGGTCACCAGCGCAACTTGTTTTTCCAGAGAGGATCCACGGTTCATCACTTGCCTGCCTCCAATGCGGCGTCCAGCGTAGCCTGGTCCACGATGGCCTCGCCCGTCAGTTCGCCATTGATACGTTTCACCAGACCGGTCAGCACCTTGCCCGGTCCGCATTCGACGACACGGGTCACGCCCATCGCCGCCATCTTGTTCACCGACTCGACCCAGCGCACCGGGCTGGCCGCCTGACGCACCAGCGCATCCTTGATCGCTGCCGGGTCGGTCACGATGGCGACGTCGACGTTGTTGATCAGTTCGATCTTCGGTGCATTGAAATTCACGTTCGCCAGATAGTCGCGCAGGCGATCCGACGCCGGCTTCAGCAGCGACGAATGGAAAGGCGCGGACACCGGCAGCGGCAGAGCGCGCTTGGCACCCTTGGCCTTGGCAGCTTCGCAGGCACGCTCGACAGCCGCCTTGTGGCCTGCGATCACGACCTGGGCCGGCGCATTGAAGTTGACCGGCTCGACCACGTCGCCCTGCGCGGCTTCGGCGCAGGCAGCGCGTACGTCATCGTCCGACAGGCCGAGGATGGCGGCCATGCCGCCCTGCCCGACCGGCACGGCTTCCTGCATCGCTTGCGCGCGGAAGCGCACCAGCGGCACCGCGTCCTTGAAATCGATGACGCCGGCAGCAACCAGCGCCGAATATTCACCGAGGCTGTGACCGGCGACGAGGGCCGGGGTCGCGCCGCCTGCGGCGATCCATGCGCGGTAGAACGCGACGGCGCAA
>JACCDU011298890.1_pt1 | contig 10879 bp, 10 predicted proteins | sample 7446081 | NCBI WGS metagenome assembly JACCDU01 (sample SAMN15323447, study PRJNA562643) | freshwater metagenome | isolation source: river surface water | place: USA:Blue River Watershed | collected 2017-08-17
AGGGCGAGGTGCTGACCGAGATGGCCGAACTGACCGAGGCCGGCTGCGTGGGCTTCTCGCAGGCCGAGGTGGCCCTGGGCAACACCCAGGTGCTGCAGCGCGCCATGCAGTACGCCGCCACCTTCGGTTACGCCGTGTGGCTGCGCCCGCTGGACGCCAGCCTGGGCAAGGGCGTGGCCGCCAGCGGCCCGCTGGCCACGCGCCTGGGCCTGGCCGGCGTGCCGGTGGCCGCCGAGACCATCGCGCTGTTCACGATCTTCGAGCTGATGAAGTCCACCGGCGCGCGCGTGCACCTGTGCCGCCTGTCCAGCGCCGCGGGCATCGAGCTGGTGCGCCAGGCCAAGGCCCAGGGCCTGTCGGTCACCTGCGACGTGAGCGTGAACTCCCTGCACCTGACCGATGCCGACATCGGCTACTTCGACAGCCGCCTGCGCCTGAACCCGCCGGTGCGCCAGCAGCGTGACCGCGACGCCCTGCGCGAAGCGCTGGCCGACGGCACCATCGACGCGCTGGTGTCCGACCACACCCCGGTGGACGAGGACGCCAAGGTCCTGCCCTTCGCCGAGGCCGAGCCCGGCGCCACCGGCCTGGAGCTGCTCCTGAGCCTGGCCCTCAAGTGGGGCCAGGACAGTGGCGCCGGCCTGCCGCGCGCCCTGGGCGTGGTCACCAGCGAGCCGGCCCGCGTGCTGGGCGGCGCGCTGGGCACGCTGCAGGCCAGCTGCGGCCAGCTGGTGGAAGGCGGCGTGGCGGACATCTGCATCGTCGACCCGCAGGACCACTGGATCGTCAGCGACGACGCGCTGCGCAGCCAGGGCAAGCACACGCCGTTCTCCGGCTACGAGATCCCGGGCCGCGTGCGCTGCACCCTGGTGGGCGGGCAGGTGGCGTTCGACGCCATGCCCAAGGGCTGAGCCCCGCTTGAAGCCGCTGGTTGCCACCTGGAAGCTGGCGCGGGCCCTGGCGCACGCGCTGGGCGGGCTGTACACGATCACCGTGCGCTTCCCGACGCTGGATGCCGGCCGGCGCCAGGCCGAGGTACAGCGCTGGGCGCAGGGCATGCTGCGGGTGCTGGGCATCGGCCTGGAGGTGCAAGGCGCACCCGTGGGCCAGGGCCCGGCGCTGCTGGTGTCCAACCACATCTCCTGGCTCGACATCCTGGCGCTGCACGCGGGCCGCTACTGCCGCTTCGTCTCCAAGGCCGACGTGCACCACTGGCCGCTGATCGGCCCGCTGGCCACGGGCGCGGGCACGCTGTACATCGAGCGCGCCTCGCGCCGCGACGCTATGCGCGTGGTGCACCAGATGGCTGCGGCACTGGAGAAGGGGGATGTGCTGGCCGTGTTCCCCGAGGGCACGACCAGTGACGGCCGCGAGCTGCTGCCGTTCCACGCCAACCTGCTGCAGGCGGCGCTGCACGCGGACACGCCGGTGCAGCCGGTGGCCCTGTCCTTCATCGACGCGGCCACCCGCGCGCCGAGCTTCACGCCCTGCTACATCGGGGACGACACGCTGGTGGGGTCGCTGTGGCGCACGCTGACCGGGCCGCGCATCACCGTGGTGGTGAACTTCGGCGCGCCGCAGCAGGCCCTGGGCCGCGACCGCCGGACCTGGGCGGCCGACCTGCGCGAGGCCGTGCAGGGCCTGCGCGCGGCGCCGCCGGCCTGACCCGGCCCCGTCAGAAACGTTCGAAGTCGCCGGGGTGTCCGTGGTCGTTGGCGGCCGGCGCGTCGTCCAGCTGCCCGGGGATGGGAATGCCGGGATCGCCGGCCGCCTCGACAACCGGAATGTCCAGGTCGGCGAGGCTCCCGCGGAAAGCAGCCAGCACTTGGCGTGTGGCCTGGTAGGGATCGTTCGCGACGGCGATCTCCGTTTCCGCCAGGGTACGTTGCAGGCGGTGCACCCGTTGGAAGTCGTGCGTGTCGACCCCAGCCGGCAACTGCAGGACGCCGACCTGCCGCTGCCGCAGGGGCGGCGCCACCTCGTGCGCTGCCGGGCCGGCGGGCGGCTGCGGCCAGGCCGTGCGCCGGCAACAGGCCAAGGCACGTTCCACCTGGCCTGCCGCCGAGGCGGCGAACTGCGTTCCCGCCTCGTGCAGGCGGGTGCAGGCTTGGCTGACGCCCTGGCCGAGGCGGGCAATGACGGAGGAAGTGGTGTGCATGGGAGGGGCCTCTGGAATGCGGAGTGTGGACTGCCTGAGTACCCGCCATCCGCCCGTGAGAAGGCGAAAGTCAGTCAGGCGACAGTCCGGCCGACGAGTCCCGCAGCTGTGCCGCGGACGCCTTGCAGCGCCGCTTACACGCCCTTTCACGGTCGCCCACGTTGCGTGTGCCGCACCGGCGGTTCCTGTTGATACAAAAAGGGCATGCGTATCGCCCTTCGCGCGCCCGTCGCCATCCTGTCCTACCACCAGACGGACCTGCCACCGCCGCGGGGGACGCCCGGACGCAGCCTGGTACTGCCGCCGGCCCGCTTCGCGCGTCAGATGCGGGCCTTGCATGCGCTGGGCTGGCGCGGGCTGTCGATGCGCGACCTCGGGCCCTACCTGCGTGGCGAACGTGAGGGCCGGGTTGTGGGACTGACGCTGGACGATGGTTACATGAGCAACTTCATGCACGCCTTGCCGGTGCTGCGCGAGCTGGGGTTCACCGCCACGGTGTTCGCGGTCAGCCGCCGCGTGGGCGGCTTCAACCGCTGGGATGTACCGTTGGGCGTTCCCCAGCGGCCGCTGATGGACCTGGCGCACCTGCGCGCCTGGGCCGCCGCAGGCATGGAGGTGGGCGCGCACACCTGCCATCATCCCGACCTCACGGCCATCGCGCCGGCCCAGGCGCGCGCGGAGATCACGCACTGCCGGCGCGACCTGGAGCGGGCGCTGGGCCAGGAAGTCACCAGCCTGTCCTACCCGTACGGCCGCCACGCGCCCGAGCATGTGGCCTGCGCGCGGGCGGCGGGCTATGACTGGGCCGTGACCACGGCCTGCCGGCGCGCCAGCGCCGGCGCCGACCCGCTGCGGCTGCCCCGCATCACCGTGTGGGCCACGACGCCCTTGCCGCTGCTGCTGGCCCGGGTGACGACGGGCCTGGAGGACCAGCGCCGCGCGCTGGCGCGGGCGGTCAGGTGCGCGATGATGCCGCAATGGCACGTGCCCGCCGCATGAGGGGCCGCAGCACGGGCCTCAGGGGGCGCGCCAGCGGCGAGCCGGCCCACCAGGCGCGGGCGGCGCGGCGCAGGCCCAGCATGGCGCTGGCCGCCGTCGAGCGTGCCACCCAGCCCTCGGCCAGCGGCAGGCTGCTGTCGGCGAAGCTGGCCTTGTAGGGGTCGTCGCCCTTGCCCAGGTCCAGCATGGCGCAGCCCTCGGTGGCGGCGGCCTGCGCCACCTGCAGCAGCAGCAGGGCGCCGGGCGACCAGCGCGCGTGATCCGCGCCGTATACCGGGAACCACCAGTGCCAGGCCTGGGGCGATCGCATGCCCAGGTGTGCCGCCACCAGGGTGTCGCCGGCATACAGCGCGCTCAGGCGGCCCGCGAAGTCGCTGTCCCCGGCCTGCCAGGCGCGCTCGGCCAGCTCACGCGCCCAGCCCTGGGCGAAGAAATCCGGCACACCCGTGCGCCGGCATTGCCGCGACTTCAGGCCCAGCACGAAGTCGAACACGGCGCGCTCGCGCACATGTGGCTCGAAGCGCAGCGGTCCGGCTTCCCGGTCAAGTCGCCGCGCCTTGCGCGCCAGGTCGTGGATGCTGCGGTGGCCGGCGGCGATCCGGCCGCCACGCCAGGCGTCATGGCCGCGCGTGAGGTCCAGCGTGGGCGACGCAGTGGCCCGCGCGCCGGGCGGCGCCTGCGAGGCTGGCAGGTGGTCGAAGACCCAGCAGTCCAGCCGCGCCTGGCGCAGCAGGCGGTGCCAGTCCCAGCGCGTGCCGGGCCCGCAGACCAGGCCGTGGTGGTCGGACAGGCCGCCCCCGGCGGGTGCGCCGCGGCCGCGGTCGTTCTGGTGCGGCCACAGGCCGATGACGCGCCCGCCCTCGTGCAGCACGGCGATGCGCACGTCCCGCCGGGCTGCGGCGGCGCACTGCGTGAAGCCCGGCGCGTAGCAGGGGCTGGCCAGCGCCGGGTTGGCGGCGCGCAAGGCCCGCCAGGTGGCCAGCAGGGGCGCATCGAGCTCGGCGGCGGTGATGAGGCTCAGGGGCATGGCAGGCGCTCCATGCCGGGCATCGAACGCCCGGCAAGGCCCATCTTGCCCCGGACCGGGGCTGTCGCGGGGCCGCCGTGAAGGAAGGTAAGCCGGGCGCCAGCCGCCGGCCTGTCAGCGGTGGTGCATCAAGGCCCGGCCACCACCTGCACGGCCGCCGGGGCGCAGGGCTGGGCACAGGGCATCTGGCACAGCTCGCGCCCGTGCCGCTCGCAGGCCCGGTTGAAGGTGACCACATGGTCCACCTGCGCCCGGATGCCGATCCACTCGCCGATCTTGTGGTCATGGTGGCTGGGCACGTGGGCCATCACGTCCTGCCCGCCCGCCAGGCGCAGGGTGTAGAGGAACTCCGAGCCGCGGAAGGACTTGCGCACGATCTGCGCCTTCACCGGCGCATCGTCGTCGTGCAGGATGTCGTCGGCGCGCAGCAGCACGTCGCACTGCCCGCCTTCGTACGCGCAGGGCAGGGGGCACTCGGCCACGTCGGCCAGCGGGCCCAGGGGCGTGTCCACCACCACCTTGCCGCCTTCCTCGCGCAGGGTGGCGGGCGTGAACACGCCGTGGCCGATGAAGTCGGCGACGAAGCGGGTGGCCGGGCGGTGGTACAGCGAGTACGCGTCCTCCCATTGGTGCAGGTGGCCCTCGTGCATCACGCCGATCACGTCGCCGATGGCGAAGGCCTCCAGCTGGTCGTGGGTGACGAACAGGGCCGTGGCGCCCGCCGCCTTGAGGATGCCGCGGATCTCGTGGGCCAGGCGCTCGCGCAGGTCCACGTCCAGGTTGGAGAAGGGCTCGTCGAGCAGGAGCAGCTCCGGCTTGGGCGCCAGCGCCCGGGCCAGGGCCACGCGCTGCTGCTGCCCGCCGGACAGCTCATGCGGCATGCGCTTTTCCGTGCCGGGCAGGCCCACCAGCGCCAGCACCTCGGCCACGCGGGCGGCGCGCTCGGCGCGCGGCAGGTGGTCGATGCCGAAGGCCACGTTGCGCCCCACGTCCAGGTGGGGGAACAGGGCGTAGTCCTGGAACACCATGCCGATGCGGCGCGCCTCGGCCGGCACGTGCAGCTGCGCGCTGCCCACCACCTGGCGCGAGATGCGGATCTCGCCGCCGCTGGCGCGCTCCAGGCCGGCAATGGCCCGCAGCAGCGTGGTCTTGCCGCAGCCGGACGGGCCGATCAGCACCCCGATGTCCCCGCGAGGCAGGCCGAACGACACCCCGTCCACCGAGGGACGGGCCGCGCCCGCATAGCAGACGCTCAGCTGGGACAACTCCAAATGCATGCGTCCATTCTAGATGCTTACAATTCTCATTTGCATCTCCTGGCGCATCGCCGGGTTCTTTCACCGAAACTCCCTGCCACCTCTTGCGCCCAATCCTGCGCCCCTTGCTGCGTCGCTTCCAGGACCTGCTGCTGCTGTCCCTGGGCCTGGTGCTGGTGATTCCCGTGGCCGGGGTGCTGGTGTCCTGGGCGCAATGGGACGCGCAAAGCGCCTCCATCCTGCGCGAGATGGCGGCCACGGTGCTGCCGCGCTATGCCCTGGCCAGCGTGGGCCTGTGCCTGGCGGTGGCGGCGGGCGTGGCGGTGGTGGGCACGGCCTGCGCGGCGGCGGTGACGCTGTTCGACTTCCGTGGGCGGCGCACCTTCGAGTGGGCGCTGCTGCTGCCGCTGGCCATGCCGGCCTATGTGACGGCATACGCCTACACGGATTTCCTGCAGTTCAGCGGGCCCTTGCAAGTCTGGCTGCGCGCCACCTTCGGCCTGGAAGGGCGCGTGTTCCCCGAGGTGCGCAGCCTGCCGGGCGCGGCCTGGGTCTTCATCTTCTCCCTCTATCCCTATGTGTACCTGCTGGCGCGCACCGCGCTGGGCGAGCGCGCCGCGCACCTGATGGAGGCCGCCCGCCTGCTGGGCGCGCCGCTGCGCCGGCGTATCGCGCAGGTGGCGCTGCCGCTGGCACGGCCCGCCGTGGCCGCCGGCGTGGCGCTGGCGTTGATGGAGACGCTGGCCGACTTCGGCGTGAGCAGCTACTTCGGCATCCAGACCTTCACCACCGGCATCTACAAGGCCTGGCTGGCCATGGACAACCGGGTCGCCGCCGCCCAGCTGGCCACCTCGCTGCTGGCCCTGGTGGCCTTGCTGCTGTGGCTGGAGCACCGGGCGCAGCGGCGCCTGCGCTTCGCCTCCTCGCGCGGGGCCCGCGCCGGCTCGCAGGAGGCGCAGCCCGTGGCCCTGCGCGGCGTGCGCGCCGTGGTGGCCTGGGGGGTGTGCGGCCTGCCGGTGCTGGCGGGCTTCGTGCTGCCGGTGGCCTTCATGCTGCGCCCGTTGGCCGCCGACTGGTCGGTGCTGCCCTGGGACCGCTTCATGCAGTGGGCCTTCAACAGCGTCCGCCTGGGCGCGATCAGCGCCGCGCTGGCCGTGGCGCTCGCGGTGGCCCTGGCCTTTGCCCTGCGCCGGCGCGGCGACGCGGTCACCCGCGGCGTGGTGCAGCTGGCCGGCCTGGGCTATGCGGTCCCCGGCGCGGTGATCGTGGTGGGCCTGCTGCTGCCGGTGGGCTGGCTGCAGCAGGCGCTGCCGAGCAGCCCCACGGTGTTCTGGGTGACGGGCACCGTCCTGGGCGTGGTGTGGGCCTACCTGGTGCGCTTCATGTCCGTGGCGCTGCAATCGGTGCAAAGCGGCTATGCCCGCATCCCGCCCACGCTGGATGACTCGGCCCGCATGCTGGGGACGGCGGGCCTGGGCCTGCTGGCCCGGGTGCACTGGCCGCTGCTGCGCCGCTCCACCATCGCTGCGGCGCTGCTGGTGTTCGTGGACGTGATGAAGGAGCTGCCTGCCACCATGGTGCTGCGCCCGTTCAACACGGACACGCTGGCGGTGGTGGCCTACCAGCTCGCCCGCGACGAGCGCCTGGGCGAAGCGGCGCTGCCCTCGCTGGCGCTGGTGCTGGTGGGACTGGTGCCGGTGGTGCTCCTGAGCCGGACGCTGCGGCAGCCGGGGCGCTGAAGGCCCGGGGCGGGCCTGCCCGCGCGGGCAGGGCGGGGCTCAGGCCTCGTCGGAGGCTGCGGGGCGCTCGTTGTCGCGCTTGCGATAGACGATCTCGCCCGTGGGCACGTGCACCACGCGAATCTCCTGCCCCGACTCGGTGCGGAAGTTCTTGGCGGCCAGGGACACCGCCAGGCCGCGGTCGCCCACCAGCATCTGCCGGTCCTCCCGCAGGGGGACGAGCCTGCCCGAGAGGGGGCGGTTGCTTTCGATGCGGTATTCGGCCGACGTCATGGGGATGCCTCGCTGTCCTGTCTCACTCGTTGTGCAAGTCCCGGGCCAAGTCCTGGGCGCGCGGGTGGCGCGGGAAGGAAACGGGCCGGAGCGGTGTGTCTGTGAGGGATAGGTTATCTGGCTCAGTCGCGGTGTCTGTAGGACAAGGGCGGAACCGCCGGGCCTGTGGCGACCGGCCCCGTGCCGTGCGTCGAATGAATACCTACGGCGTCTTGCCCGCCCTTCGCGTCCTGCTTACGATGGTTTGCCAAGGCCGGGTCGACAGAAACCGGGCCCGGACATCCTGAGGAGTTTCCTTGAGCGACCCCCTTCTGCAGCGCCTGCGGCTGCTCGACACCGCCTCCGTGTCCGATGCCATGGACAAGCTGGGCCTGGCCGGTGTGGTCAATGGTTTGCGACAGTGTGGCGGCGTCGCGGGCGGCGGACGGCTCGCCGGCCGCGCGCTGACCGTCAAGCTCGGCATGGCGGATCCGTCGCACGCCGACGAGACGCCCGTGTGCTCCAACGCCATCGAGTCCGGCGGCAGCGAGCATGTCATCGTCATCGAGCAGCGCACGGGCATCGACGCCGCCTGCTGGGGCGGCCTGCTGACGCTGGGCGCGACCATGCGCGGCATCCAGGGCGTCATCGTCGAGGGCGCCATCCGCGATGTCGACGAGGCGTCCGAGTACCACTTCCCGATCTACTCGCGCGGCCTGGCCGCGCGCTCCTTCCGCGGCCGCCTGGCCGAGGCGGGCAACGGCGTGCCGGTGCGCATCGGCGCCGAGGGCCAGGACATGGTGACCGTCCACGCGGGCGACTACGTGCTGGCCGACCGCACCGGAGTGGCCTTCATCCCCGCCGCGCGCATCGGCCAGGTGCTGTCCCAGGCCGAGGCCATCGTGGCCCGCGAGACCGACATGCTGCGCGCCATCCTGGGCGGCGAGCCCCTGCGCCTGGCCCTGGGCGGCTACCCGGGGCTGGTGCGTCCCGACCCGGCCTGAGAGCCCGGCAGCTGGCGCCTGGCAGGGGTATCAGCCCCCGGCCTTGATCTGCGCGGACTTCGCCTCCAGCTCGCGGCGCATGGCGCGTCGCGCCTCGGCGGCCGCATGGCGGCGCTTCTGGTCGTCCGTCACCGGCACCAGCGGCGGCACCGGCACGGGGCGGCCGTCGTCGCCCACGGCGATCATGGTGAAAAAGCAGCTGTTCACATGCCGGACCGCCTGCGTGCGGATGTCCTCGGCGATCACCTTGATGCCCACCTCCATCGACGAGGTGCCGGTGTGGTTGATCGAGCCCAGGAAGGTCACCAGCTCGCCCACCTGGATCGGCTGGCGGAACATCACCTGGTCCACGCTGAGCGTGACCACGTAGCGCCCGGCGTAGCGGCTGGCGCAGGCATAGGCCACCTGGTCCAGCAGCTTGAGGATGGCGCCGCCGTGCACCTTGCCGGAGAAATTGGCGGTGTCGGGCGTCATCAGGACGGTCATCGAGAGCTGGTGGGAGGGCAGGTCCATCGCGGGTGAGGGGCAGGGGCGCCGCGGTGGGCGCCGGGTTCATCGGTCCCCGCGAGGATAGCCGACCGGGCGGCGAGGGGGCGCGGCTTCGTGCGACAATGAAAGCGCTCCGGGGTGCACGCTCGACGTGCTGAGAACCAGACCCGCGAACTTGATCCGGTTCATACCGGCGGAAGAAGAGCCCAACCTCCCCGTCCTGCCCTTGCGGCCGTGGACGGGTCGCAGGCCCGACCTCTGGAGCGCCCGTTCGTGGTTGCGAAGGAGTCCGAGTGAACATGTCGTCCCCGCAGGGGCAGGCCGCCGCCCCTGGTCCCGTCCCGGTTTTCACCGCGCGCTACCCCCGTGTGCTGTCCATCGCCGGTTCCGACAGCGGCGGCGGCGCCGGTATCCAGGCCGACCTGAAGGCCATCGCGGCGCAGGGGTGCTATGGCCTGACCGCCATCACCGCGCTGACCGCGCAGAACACCGTGGGCGTGCGCGCCATCCATGCCGTGCCGCTGGACATGCTGTCCGCACAGATCGATGCGGTGGTGGAGGACATCGGTGCAGACGCCGTCAAGATCGGCATGCTGCACTCGGCCCCCACGGTGCGCACCGTGGCCGCGGCCCTCGACCGGCACGCCCTGCGCACGGTGGTGCTCGATCCGGTGATGGTGGCCACCAGCGGCGCCACGCTGATCGACCGCGAAGCCATCGACGTGCTCGTGCGGGAGATGTTTCCCCGCGCGACACTGGTCACGCCCAACCTGGACGAGGCGGCGCTGCTCGTGGGCCGGCCGCTGGCCACCGAGGCCGACATGGAGGCCGCCGGCCACCAGCTGCTGGAGATGGGCGCGCCCGCCGCGCTGGTCAAGGGCGGCCACCTGGCCGGCGACACCGTCAGCGACCTGCTGGTGGCCCGCGGCCAGGCGCCGCGGTGGTTCCGCTCGCCCCGCATTCCCACCGCCAACACCCATGGCACCGGCTGCACCCTGTCCAGCGCGATCGCGGCGCACCTGGCCCTGGGCGCCGAACTGGCCCAGGCCGTGGGGCTGGCGCGCGAGTACGTGCGCGGCGCGCTGCAGGCAGGCGCGGTGGTGCGCACCGGCGCCGGCGGCGGCCCGTTGAACCATGCCTTCGCGCCGCAGGCCATGCGGCTGCTGCCCCTGGCGTGAGCGCCATGACACAACCCGCCAGCCTGGAAGCCCTCAGCGACGCGACGCGCGAGGTCGTGCGCGAACTGCTGGCGTTCATCCGCCAGGACGGCTGCAGCGACGCGCAGTTCGATGCGATGGCGCTGCGCCTGTTCGCGCACCAGTACGCGCACAACGAGCCGTACCGCCGCTTCTGCCAGCGCCGCGGCGTCACCCCGCGCAAGGTAGCGGGCTGGCGCGACATCCCGGCCGTGCCGATCAACGCCTTCAAGGAAGTCACCCTCAGCTGCGAGCCGGCGCCGGCCTGCGAGCGCGTGTTCATGACCAGCGGCACCACGCGCGCCGAGGTCAAGGGCCGGCACTGGCACCCCACGATCGCGGTGTGGGACCTGTCCATGCGGCTGAACTTCGAACGGCGCTTCATGGGCGGTGCCCCACGCATTCCCATGGCCATCCTGTTCCCGCCCGAGACCGAGCTGGGCAACTCCTCGCTGGCGCGGTACCTCGCCCAGGCGGTGCGCGAGTTCGGCGGTGAAGGCAGCGGCTGGTACGTCAACGCGCAAGGCATGGACACCGCCGGCCTGCGCGAGCGCCTGCGGCAGGCGCAGCGCAGCGGCGAGCCGTTCGCCCTGCTGGGCGCGAGCTACAGCTTCGTGCACCTGATGGACGAACTCGCCCGCGACGGCGAGTCCTTCACGCTGCCCGCGGGCAGCTGCATCCTGGATACCGGCGGCTACAAGCGCCAGGCGCGCGAGCTGCCGCTCGACGCGTTCTACGCCGCGCTGTCGGCGGCCTTCG